>Ga0194130_10006519_pt1 | contig 13453 bp, 13 predicted proteins | sample TA2KigsurfametaG_FD_160084 | JGI IMG/M metagenome (GOLD analysis project Ga0194130, IMG submission 160084) | Freshwater microbial communities from Lake Tanganyika, Tanzania - TA2015050 Kigoma 12 surface | ecosystem: Environmental > Aquatic > Freshwater > Lake | place: Tanzania: Lake Tanganyika... | reverse complement strand
CTCTTCAACTTTTCAAAGCTTCAGGCATTCTCAGTGGAAATGATGCATAACATCAAGATGCAGCGGGCGGGGGATGAAGCCCTTGATAAATTCCTTGGACTACTGCCCGCCGCTGATCTGGAGCGTTGGGCATGGTTCGTTTGGTTGATGGGGTTTGAACCAGGGATGCAGGCCCTGCGGCGCACCACTTTTTGGGAGTTCACGCTCAGGCAATTTCCAACCCTTGGAGAGTCTTAGTCCTCCCTCAATTGGAGGCATCCAGCGGTTATTGGTTCAATCCGCACAGTAGCTTGCGGTTGTCAGTAGTTTCGGCTACAGAACTCTTGTCAGCCTGCAGCCACCAGCCTTGGCCGTCGTGTTGTTGGCCACGCTGCTGGTCGCCCTGCCCCTCACCCTGGCGCTGTCGGCCCTGATTGCCTGGCGCTACCGCGCCGCCGTGCGGCAGCTGATGCGGTTGGCCCCATCCCCATCCGACAGCGACAGCCCGGTTGCGCCCATGCCGGAGCCTGCCGCCATGGCGGCGATGCCGCCAGAGCTGCCGGTGCGCCTACCCGGTTCGCTGCGACAGCGGCAGCGGCGGCTTGAGCTTGCCTTGGCGCTCGGCAGCGTGCTGATCGGCACCACGGGGGCCTGGATCTATTTGCTGGTGCATCAACAGGAGTTTGGTGGCATCACCCCCATGCGGTTGCTGCTGGTGGGCCTGGTGTGGTGCACGCCGGGGCTGGTGCTCCAGGCCGTGATCCTGCGCTGGTCGCTGCAGCGCCAGTTGCCTGTGCTGCTGGGCTGGGGCACTGCCCTTGTGTTGCTGCTGGCTCTGAACTCCGGTGGCTTCCGTGCCGACTCCCTGGCCTTCGTGCTGATGCACCTCCTGCCGGCGGTGCTGGTGCTGGGGCTGCTGTTCGGCGTGCCGGGCCTGCGCGCCATTGCCCCCTATCTGTTTCCTGTGGTGGCCCCGCTGTGCCTGGCCGTAATCGCGGCCTTCAACGCCCTAGCCGCGCTGGTGGAGCAAGGCTCAGCCTCGATCCGGTTTGTGGTGTCGCTCACCGGAGCCGTGGGATTGATCCTGCTGGTGGCACTGGTGGCCTTGCTATGGGCCAGCCTGCCGGCCCACAGAATCGCCCAATGGCTTGGGCGCCTCTACCGCCGCCAGGCCTTCTCCGATCTCTCCTATCTGTTTGGCGCCAGCTGGTTGCTGGTGCTCACCCTGGAGCTGCTGCCGGGCTTCAACGCCGGCGGCGGCGGGCTGGCCCCCCTGCTGCCGCTGCTGGCCTGGCTGTGGGTGCCGGTGCTGTTTCACTGGCTGCCGGGCCGGCTGCCGCCGCCGCCGCCCGGCTCCCGGCCCCCGTGCCTGCTGGTGCTGCGGGTGTTCCGGCGTGGGGGCCCGATGGCCTGGCTGTTCGACCATGTGGTGCAGCGCTGGCGGTTGTGCGGCCCCGTGCTGCTGATCACCGCCGCAGACCTGGCCTCCCGCACCCTCGAGCCCCACGAGCTGGTGGCCTTTGTGGAGGGCCGCCTGCAGGACCGCTACATCAGCAGCGCCGACCAGCTCCATACCCAGCTGGCCCAAGTCCAGGAGCACCCCGATCACGACGGGCGCTGGCGGGTGCATGAGTTCTGCTGCTACACCAACAGCTGGAAGCCCACCCTCGAGGCCCTGTTGAGCCGCTCCGATGCGGTGCTGATGGATCTGCGCGGTTTCAGCAGCCGCAACGCCGGCTGCTCCCATGAACTGCAGCGCATCGGAGCGAGCCGCCATCTGGGCTCCGCCGTGCTGTTGGTGGATCGCCACACCGATCGGGTGGCGGCCCAGCAGGCGCTCGGCGCCCAGCCCGCCGCCGCCATCACCTGGCAGCCAGCCGAGCAACGCCGGATTGCCGCCGCTGCTGCCGTGCTGGCGCCGCTGCTGCAGCCCTTCCCGTTCTCATCCAGCCAACCCTGAACCCGCCATGGCCGTGCTCGACGCCGACGCCTATCTGCAGGACCGCCTCGACCAGCAACTGGCCTGGCTCAGCAAGGTCAGCCGCGCCAACAAACGCACCTTCCTGCGCCTGCGCATCCTGGAGGTGCTACTGGGCACCGGCATCACGATCTTCAGCCCCTTCACCACCCGCTGGGGCTGGGGCCCCCTGGCGATTGCTCTGGCCGGTGGTGGCATCGCCGTATCCGGTTCGCTGCTGGCGTTGAACCGGCATCAGGAAAACTGGCTGCGCTACCGCGGCCTGGCCGAAGCCCTCAAGCGCGAGAAATATCTCTTCCTCACCGGCACGCTCCCCTACGACGACCCCACCACGGCCTTCCCCCGCCTGGTGACAGCCTGCGAATCTCTGCTCAGTTCGGAGAACAGCCTCTGGAACCAGCAGATGAGCCAGCAGAGTGAGGCGCCGGCCACACAGCCCAGGCCCCCTGCGGCAGGCTGAACACCCAGACCGGGCAGGTCGCCCGGAATGCTGCATCGCTCACTGGAGCAGCTGAAACTAGACAATGACTACACCACTAAAGATCTGAATCCGTGCTGTCCCTACTCCCAGTGCCCTTCACCGCCGGAGTCGTTGGAAGGGATAACAACGAGAGTGCAAGCAGCCGCCAGACTCGCTCTGGTGGTCGGGCGGCGGCCCCAACGCAGGCGAGATTGCTGTGCAGGAACACCAGAAGTTCGGAGAGCAGGGTGCCACCCACCACCGCGACCAGAGGTCCGGGCAAGGGCAGCTTTTTCAAGGGCGTGCGCTCCCAGACGATGAGCAGCGCCAAAGACACCACACCCACCAGAGCCGCACCGGGCACCGCCGAGGACAGCGCGGCACTCAGTTGCGAGAAGGTGTTCGAACCATCCGGTGCAAGAAAGGCCATATCGGCCAGCGGATTCTGGTCGAAGCCCACGAGATGGGGCAGCTGCTTCAGGATGAGGAGCACGCCGATGGCGGCGAGCAAGCCCTTGATGACATTGGTGGGAAAATAGTTGGCGAGCACTCCGGCCCGCGCAAGACCCAGAGCAACCTGCAGCGCGCCCGCGATCACCACGGCCAAGAGAAACGCATCGAAGGAACCGAGCGTGGCGATTTGCGCCAGCACCACCGCCGCAAGCCCCGCGGCCGGGCCGGCCACGCTGACCTGTGACCCGCTCAGACTGCCGACCAATATCCCGCCCACGATTCCCGACACGAGGCCCGACACCAGCGGTGCTCCGGATGCCAGCGCAATGCCGAGGCAGAGCGGCACGGCAACCAGAAAGACCACCACACCGGCAATGAGATCCTGAGGCCAGGACGCTTGGGCGGGTGGAGAGATTTGGACAGAGTCGGCCATCGGGCATCCTTTCACGCAATCGCGGGGAGACGGGAACTTTGCTCAGACTCGGCGGTTGGGCGCGAGTTCGGAAATGCGGCAATGCACATTGAAAACAAGGCGGAGAGGAGTCCGCATCTGCGGCGAACGCTGCGGATTTATCGCAAATTGAGCGGCGAAATGCGCTGCCAGGGCGGGGGGGAAGAGGTGTTCTCCGCAGTGCCGCTGCGGGCCGTAATCTTGAACCAAGGGCTCAAGATTGGGACTTTTCGGAGTGGGTTAAGGCTTCCCGCACGAATGCGGGCGTGCACACCCCCACTACCAGATCGGCCCCGAGTGTTTGCAAATATAGGCTCAAGGATCTCGAACCCACTGGCGAACACCACAGAGAACACCAAGCTTGAATCGTCGTCGGTCCGGCTCCTGCGGACTGCGCCCGGGGTCGTTCAGTCGACCTGTGCGGGGCTCTCGGGCTGCGTGGTTGGTGGCACGCTGCGTGACGAGCGGCCGCGCGCCAGCGCAGCCTGGATTTTGGTTTGGATGCGCTCGAGGCCACTGCCGAAATCGCGCTCCACGGAGTCATTGCGTCGACGGTAGTCGAGATACTCGTGGGCAATATTCAGCGCGGCCATGACCGCCACCCGTTCGCTACCGATGACCTTGCCGCTGTCCCGCTGTTCGCGCAATTTGCGGTTGAGAAATTCGACCGACGTAAACAAGGCTTCGCGCTCTTCCTCCGTGCACCCGACAAGGTATTCCTTGTCCATGATGTTGACGGTGATTGGCTTGACGGAATTGCTCATGCTGCCTCAGCGGGTTTCCATGGCCTTGAGCCGCGCAATCATGGCCTCCACGCGACTGCGTGCCTGCTCGGTCTTGTCGATCAGGGTGGCCCGCTCTGCGGCCAGCACGGTTTGCTGGCTGCGCAAGGCTTCGTTCTCGTTGGCGAGGGTTTCGACGGTTCGGATGAGTTCGTCGACACGCGCCTCCAGCGCCGCGATATCAAGTCGTTCTGTGGAGGGTTCGGCCATGATTATCGCCTGATCCGGACGCGCGTGCACACGCGGCGAGGACTATAGAACCCACCCCCCGCAGGGTCAACCACGCCACGCCAGAAGAATGAACCGACTGTTGCAACACTCGCGCAGTTTCAGTCCCTGCGCGGCTCATGAAATAATCCGCGCGTCCGATTCGGTGTAACCCTCATGCGTCACTTCTCGACCCGCTCGTTCTATTCCGCCGTGTCCGAGGCGCTGTCAATGCTGGACAGCGATGTCGATCCGGCCGAGTGCCACGGCATGCTGTGCGGGATGCTGTGCAGCCCCGCGGGCTTCGCCACTGAAGCCTGGCTGGAGCATCTTGCCGGGTACACCGGCGGGCCGCTGGAGGAAGATGTCGATGAAGCCCTGCACAGCCTCCTGCAGAACACCGTCCTCGGCATGGACTCCGATGAATTCGCCTTCGAATTGTTGCTGCCCGATGACGATGAACCCTTGGTCATTCGCACCGATGCGCTGGGCGGATGGTGCCGGGGTTTTCTCTCCGGCTTCGGCGTCACCCGCGGGGCCACCGGCATGAGCCATGAAAGCCAGGAGTTCCTGGGCGACCTTTACCGCATCAGTCAGGTCGATCCGGAGGAAACAACCGGCGAGGCCGGCGAGCAAGCCTTTCTCGAAATCGTCGAGTACGCGCGTATGGGCGCCATTCTCCTGCGCGAGGAGAACCGCACCGAACCGGTGCCCGACATGGCTCACGGCAGCGTGCACTGAAGATCCGCTGCCTGGCATGGATAAACGGGAACACGCCAGACGTCGCAAGCGGCTCATGGACATCGTGGATGATGGCGGCATCGCCATCCAGCCCACGGCCCCCGAGCGCCTGCGCAACCGCGACGTCTACTACCCCTTCCGCCCCGACAGTGACTTCTTCTACCTGACGGGCTTTCCAGAACCGGAAGCCGTGTTGGTCATGGTGCCCGACCGGGCGCAAGGCGAATGCCTGCTCTTCTGTCGTGAGAAAGACCCCGAGGCCGAGACCTGGCATGGACGTCGCGCCGGGCTCGAGGCCGCCTGCGAACGCTACGGCGCGCATGACGCTTTTCCCATCTCCGATCTCGATGACATCCTGCCGGGGCTGCTAGAAAACAAGGCCCGCATCTACTACACCATGGGCCGCTATCAGGATTTCGATCATCGCCTCATGGGCTGGCTGCAGCGGGTGAGCAGCAAGGGGCGGGCCGGTGTGCACACGCCCGATCAATTCATCTCGCTCGCGCACTACCTGCACGAGATGCGGCTCTACAAAAGCCGGGAAGAGATCAAGACCATGCGGCGGGCGGCGCAGATCACGGCGGTTGCCCATCGCCGCGCCATGGAGACCTGCCAGCCCGGGATGTTCGAGTATCAGGTGGAGGCTGAACTGCTGCACAGTTTCCTGCAGCAGGGCGCACGAGCACCCGCTTATCCGAGCATCGTGGGTGGTGGCGCCAATGGCTGCATCCTGCACTACACCGACAATGGCGACGTGCTGCAGGCAGGTGATCTGCTGCTCATCGATGCGGGTGCGGAACTCGACAGCTATGCCAGCGATGTCTCGCGCACCTTTCCGGTGAGTGGTCGTTTCACGCCGGAGCAGCGCGCCATTTACGAAATCGTGCTCGAGGCCCAGCTGGCTGCCATCGCGGCAGTGAGGCCCGGCAATTCATGGAACGATCCGCACCTCGCCGCGGTGGAAACCATCACCCGCGGGCTCATCGACGTCGGCATTCTGAAGGGGCGCTGGCGCACGCTGATGAAGGAAGAGGCTTATCGACCCTACTACATGCATCGCACGGGACACTGGCTGGGCATGGATGTACACGATGTGGGGGATTACAAGGTGGGCGATGAATGGCGCACCTTCGAGCCCGGCATGGTGACCACGGTGGAACCCGGGCTGTATCTGTCGCCGACGCTGAAAGGGCTTGCGAAGCGCTGGTGGAATATCGGCATCCGCATCGAAGACGATGTGCTGGTCACCGCCGACGGTCACGAAGTGCTCAGCGCCGGGGCGCCGAAGACCGTGGATGAAATCGAGATGACGATGCGGCAGGCCAGTGCAGCGTGAATTCGATCTCGTAATCGCCGGCGCAGGACTGGTGGGCGCGGCGCTGGCACTGGGCGCGGCGCGCACCGGGCTGCGGATTGGCGTGGTGGAGCGGATGCCGGCACCGCGCGGGCTGGCGGAGGATCCGCGAGGTCTTGCCCTCAACCACCGCAGCGTTGCCGTACTGGAAACACTTGGCGTATGGCCTTCGCTGGCGGCCCATGCTTGCCCCATTCACGACATCGTGGTCACCCAGCGCGGCCATTTCGGCAGTCTGGTGCTGTCACGCGACGATCTCGGCATGCCGGCGCTGGGACACGTATGCCCAGCCGATCGCTTGCAACAGGCGCTGCTCGAACGTCTGGTGACCACCCCCGGGATAAGCCTGTGTTGGGAAACCTCGCTTGAGACATCACGGGTGGACGGCGCTCGTCGGCAGATCACCGTGCGTCGCGAAGGCCACACCGAGGAATGGCATACCGCCCTCCTGATTGGCGCTGACGGCACGGAGTCAACGGTGCGTACGTTGGCCGGCATTGACGCTGCGCGCGCAGATTTCGCGCAGGTCGCGCTGGTGTGCAATCTGTATGTCGCGCAACCCCAACCCTTCACGGCTTTCGAGCGTTTCACATCCGCCGGCCCGCAAGCTCTGCTGCCCCTTGGCGGGCGGCGCTATGTGATGGTGCGCTGTGCGCGCGCGGATGAAGCGGCAGCACTGCAGCGCCTGTCCGATACCGACTACCTTGCCGATGCCCAGCGCCGATTCGGTTATCGCATGGGATCCTTCTCTCGACCGGGCCCACGCCGACCGTGGCCTTTGCAGCGACTGCGCGCTTCGAGTTTGATGGGCGCACGGATACTCCTGATGGGCAATGCGGCCACTACCGTCCATCCGAATGCCGCGCAGGGCCTCAATCTCGGTTTGCGCGATGTCGCCGCAGCGCTCGCGTGGCTGGAAGATCTGCAGGCACAAGGCGGCGATCCGGGCGCTGCGGCCAATCTTGAAAGCCTCGCTGCGCGGCGTCTGCCGGATCATCAGGCGATTGCGCGCCTGACCGACGGACTGGCCACCGCATTTGCTTCACCACTGCCGGGGGCGGCACCGGTGCTGGCGCTCGGCCTCGCAGGGCTGCAGGCCTGCGCGCCGCTGCGCCGTGCCATGCTGAATCGATTGGTGGCGGGTCACACCACATGAGCGTGCTCGAGACCGAAATTGCCGTGGTGGGCGGGGGACTCGTCGGTGCTGTCACCGCCTGCCTGCTGGCGGATGCGGGCTGCGAAGTCGTGCTGGTCGGGCCGCCGTAGGATCCGGGCTTGCCGTCGACGGGATGGGATTTGCGCAGTCTGGCCATCACGCCGGCCTCGACCCGCATCCTCGAGACCTGCGGTATCTGGCCGTTGTTGCTCACCGAACGCATTGCGCCGTTCATGGGCATGGAGATCTGGGAGCAGGAGACCGCCGGTCGCGTGCATTTTGCCGATACCGCAGAACCCCCGCGGCCTCTCGGGTGGCTGGTGGAGATGGGCAATCTGGTGCGCGCGAGCCTGACGGCGCTGGCACTCCGGCAGCGGGTGTCCGATATCGCCGGCGAAGTGGTGGCACTGGCCGAAGAACGCGCAGCCTGTCGGCTCAGCCTCGCCGACGGCCGCGTGCTCCGAGCGCGCGCGGTATTGGCCTGCGATGGTCGGGACTCCGCGCTGCGCGCTCTGGCCGGCTTCACGGTGGATGAGCGTGATTTCGGTCAGACCGCCATCGTGGCGAATGTCCGCACCGCGCAAGCGCATCACGGGATTGCGCGCCAACGCTTTCTGACCAGCGGACCGTTGGCTTTTCTGCCGCTCCCCGCACCTGACCGTTGCGCCATCGTGTGGAGCACCCGCACGGAGGACGCTGCGCGCCTTCTCGAAGAGGATGACACGGCCTTTCGTGAGCGACTGGCCGACGCCTTCGAACATCAACTCGGCGCGGTGCTGGAGACGTCCGCACGGGTCGGATATCCGTTGCTGCGCAGACACGCCAGCACCTACGCCCAGGGCCGCATCGCGCTGGTGTGAGATGCCGCGCACGTGATTCATCCGCTGGCGGGCCAAGGTCTCAATCTTGGTCTGCTCGACGCCGCCGCGATCACCGAAATTCTCGCGCAGGCGCCAGCCGCCGCACGACTGCATCCGCAAAGCCTGCTGCGTCGTTATGCGCGTCGCCGCCGGGCAGGCAATCAGGCGATGATTACGCTGACCGAAGCCCTCAACCGGGGCTTCGCCGAAACCCATTGCAGGAGAAAAACCATGACCGGACTCGCCGGCAAACGGGTTGTCATTACCGGATCATCGCGGGGCTTGGGTCGCGCCACGGCGCTCGCTTTCGCGGCACACGGGGCGCGACTCGTCGTGAATGGCACCGGAGAAGAGGCGCTGGCCGCCACCGCGGCGAAAATTCGTGCGTCAGGGGCCGAGGTGCGCGCGGTGGTGGGCTCGGTGGCGCTCACTGCGACCTGCGAGACGCTGGTCAAGACCTGCGTCGAAGCCTGGGGCGGTATCGATATCCTCATCCATAACGCCGGGCAGGTGCGTGATCGCACGCTCTTCAAGATGACCGACGAAGACTTCGATGCCGTCATCGCCACCCATCTTCGCGGCGCTTGGGCGTGCGGCAAATACGCCGCACTGGCCATGCGCGAGCAGGGTGGCGGCCAGATCATCCAGGTGATTTCGAATTCGGGATTGTCCGGTGGTTTCGGGCAGAGCAATTACGCCGCGGCAAAAGCGGGCATGCTGGGGCTGCAGCGAACCTGGGTTCTGGAACTCGCGCGTTACGGCATCCGCTGCAACGCGTTCTGGCCGCTTGCCGCCACCGATATGACCCAGGTGGTATTCGACAACGCCGCGAAGCAGGCGGCGGCAGCGGGCCACGCAGCGCCCAGCCCGGCGGAACTCGGCTTCGGCACCGCCGAAGAGGTGGCCGAAGGTCTGCTCTTTCTCGCCAGCGACGCCACGCGCGACTGGAATGGACAGGTTCTGACCTATAACGGGCGCAAAACTGCGCTGTGGTCCGCACCCGGCGAGCGCCATGAGACTTTCAGTGAAGTGCCCATGGGCCTCGCGGGACTAACCGCACACTACGCCGGAATATCTCCGCTCCCGCTCTACCAGCCGCGCTTCGTGCCCTGACGCTCAGGCGACCTTGATGGCCGGTGCCGGGCCCGGCACGGGCGCATCGGCGGCGCTGTCCAGAAATTCCAAGCGCCCGGTGGACACGTTGTACATGGCGCCGACGATATCGATTTCACCGCGCACGCCCATGGCGGACAGGGTGGGACTGTTGTCGAGCAGGTAACGGATGGTGTTGCGCACGTTGATGGCGGCCACCCGGTCGACGAAATTTTCGTTCGACGCGTCCCGTCCCTCGGTGGTCACGGTTTCCATGTGCACGGCCTCCGTGATGGGCTCGGTGATGGCCGGCAGGTTGGTGAGGCCGGTGGCTTCTGCCGGATCAACGCCGCGGGCCACGAAATCGCAGGTGGCCTTCACCGCGCCACAGCGCGTATGGCCCAGCACCACGATGAGTTTCGCGCCAGCAATACGACAGGCGAATTCCAGGCTGCCCAGCGCCTTGGGACTGGCCACATTGCCGGCCAGACGCGCGACAAAAATGTCACCGATCCCAAGGTCGAACAAAAGCTCTGCCGGTGCGCGTGAGTCGATGCAGCTCAGCACGGCTGCCATCGGGTGCTGGCCATCGGCAGTGGCATCCACCTGTCGGGCGAGGTCGCGCTGCAGACGCTCACCCGAGACGAATCGTCGGTTACCTTCCTTCAGCAAGGCCAGCACCTTGGCCGGCGAGAGCCCGGCCTGCACTTCGCGGGTGCTCACATCCACGTACTGCACGGTATCGCGCAACGGGTAATAGCGCTGAAAGCCGAGAAGACTCAGCCGTATCCCGCGCGCGGGCGCTGTTTCCTCGGCGTATTCATGAATCAGCGCCAGCACATCGGGGTCGATGTAATCGCTGGTGCGGGCATCAATCAGTACCTGATCTCCCGGCTTGAAGCCATCGAGCAGGCCGGCAAGCTGCGCCCGATTGAGAAAAGTGACCTGATCGCCAAGTTCGAGGCGATGCACCACGCCCCCGACATGGGTTTCATTGACCACGTGCACCCCGTGGCGCACGTTGTTGAAAAGTACAAAGGTCAAACTCACCGCCAGACCGATGAGAATGCCCACCAGCAGGTCGGTCAGCACGATGGCGACGATGGTGATGATGAATGCCAGGAACTGTCCCGAACCTTCACGCCACATGGAGCGGAAAATCTGTGGGCTGGCGAGCTTGAAGCCGGTGACGATGAGCACCGCCGCCAGCGCCGCAAGCGGGATCTGGTTGAGCAGCCCCGGCAACCACACCACGCTGGCCAGCAGAAGCATGCCGTGGAAAATGGTGGACCGCTTGGTGCGTCCCCCGGCATTCACATTGACCGAGCTGCGGACGATGACCGAGGTCATGGGCAAGCCACCAATCATACCGGCAGCCATGTTGCCCACACCTTGCGCCAGCAGTTCACGGTTGCGCGGCGTGACGCGGCGCTGCGGATCCAGCCGATCCGTGGCCTCGATATTGAGCAGGGTTTCAAGCGATGCCACCACCGCAAGTGTGAGGGCTGGGACGTGGATTGCCGGGTCCGTCAGCCGTGAAAAATCGGGCAGCCGGATGAGGGCGGAAAACACGGACTCTCCGGCCGCGAGCACTGGCACGGCCACGCGGTGGCTGGCTTCGATTTATCCGCACCAATCATGCCCACTGCCCCCCTGCCCCATGATCTGGCTGCTTCAGCTGGGGCCCTTGATCTCGCTGTAATTCCGTCCAGAGATTGCCCAACAACATCATTCACCCGACCCGCCCAGGGAGTCTGCCTAGTGCAAGAAACACTTCGGGCGGGTGATGATGAGCGTTAGCCCTACTTCTCCGCAGGCTTCCAGTGGCTGAACAACCGCATTCACTAACTCTGCGATACCACCCCCAGAGTCAGAGACGTGACCCTGCTGCAAGTGAACGGCGGCACCAATGGCCTCACTGAACGCGAGATTTATTACAAGCGCTGGCTGGCAGCGATTCTCTGAAGCGATTACCTGCAAGCCACGCCAAGCCAATCGACGACTAAGGCCCCTAATATCTCAATGCCCTTGACTCAGCGCGTCGTCATGAACCTTCGTCTGGCCGCCACCTGCAGCACTCTGGTGTTGCCACTCCTGGTTGCAGGCCCCGGTGCCGCCTTGGCCGACAGCCAGCCAATGCGCATGAACAACAACATCACTGAACAGCAGGTGCTGACCGCGCAGAAAGGCTGGTGCAATGGCCTGCTGGCGATCAGCAAGGCCTACGCCACAGGCGGTTTCGCAGCGGCCGAGGCAACGGCCAGCAAGATCCTCGATCTAGCCTATGGCTACCAGTACGGAGCCGTAGCTTTCAAACCCACGCTGACTGAACAACCGCAGACCTTCCGCAGTACCAAGGTCGGCGCGCTGGCCTATTTCGTAGGCGGCAATCCTAGCTATCCCAACGACAAGGGCTTTGCCATCAAGCCTTGGCAGACGTGCGCCATCCGCAATCAGGTGATCCAGCTACATGGTAAACTGGCCATGACCATGGGCAATGTTGATTTTACCGACAGCAGCGGCAAGGTGACCACCGTGGACAAGACCTGGGCATTCGTGAGGGAGCCGGACGGGGAAGTCCGCATCGTGCTGCATCACTCCTCGCTGCCCTTCACGGCGAAGTGATCAGCTGCAGTTCTTGCTGAACCTCCTGGGGCATGGCTATCCAACTGCTGCCCCAGGCATTCAAAGTGCTGACGTTACTTTTCGCCGTCACCACGTGCCTTCCCCCCTATCTCGTTCCCAATGCCTCCGGTGCATTGACCGCAGCCAGATGCTGCGCTGGCAGATGCTGGAAGGTTGAGACCGATGCTATTGGTGGGCTGAGGGCTAACATCATCCTTCACCCGTCCCGGCACGCAGAATTCGTCTTCGAAAAGCTGATGCGGGCGGGTGATGATGAGCGTTAGAAGGATCAAAGGAAAGCTGGAAGGGCAGCAGTCTTGACGCTTTGACGTCAAGGCGCTAATGTCCTGGGATGGACGAAACAAAACGAGCCACCATCTACTTCGAAGCGGAAGTTCATCGTGCACTGCGCTTGAGAGCTGCTGCATGTAACCGATCAATATCGGAGATGGTCAATGAAGCAGTGCGCATGACATTGGCCGAAGATGCTGATGATTTGAGAGACGCTGATCAGAGGCAAGATGAGCCAAGCACTGGCTTCGAAGAGTTCGTCACAAGCCTAAGAAATAGTGGCCGTCTATAGCCTCTCGATTAAGCCATCAGCCGCTAAAGAAATACAGTCGATATCAGATAAAGCGACGCTGACGCGATTGATTGAAAAGATCAAATCACTGGCCACTCAGCCGCGCCCATTAGGGTCTGAAAAGCTCGCGGGTAGACCCAACCTTTACCGTATCCGTCAAGGCAACTATCGGATCATTTACTCCGTCGATGATGAGAGGCGAGTTGTCGACGTTGTTAAGGTGGGCCATCGAAGAGATGTCTACCGGTGATCGGACCTTCTAACATCCAGATTCAGAAGACGGGAGCTGGAGGTGGGTTCTAAGCTAAGATCCCTGCCCGCTTCTGATCTGGGCGTTAGAAGGGTGAGTAGCGCTCTGAAACCAATCGCACCCGCAACCACCCCAATCTGTTACTCCCCGGAACTGGAAAACATAGTCGGCCAAGCGACAAGCACTTCATATATATAAAACCGATGCAAGAAACTCGCGAATTACTCTCATAATTAGTATCTCAAAACCACCTTTTCAAACCCCTGCAACTCCCTGTAGATCCCCGTAGAAGAATGCAAACTCGGGGGGTATTCCCCCTGTTTCCGGGAGCGGCGCAGGGTGCCTCGGAATTTTCCAGGTTCTGGGAAATCCCTCGTCTCAGTCCCCGCTGTCCTGATCGGCCACCAGCAGCAGGCCGCCGATGATCGCCAGGTTCTTGAACAGCTGAATCCGCTCTCCGGCATCAGCTACATCGCCGTGGA
>Ga0194130_10006517_pt1 | contig 13457 bp, 15 predicted proteins | sample TA2KigsurfametaG_FD_160084 | JGI IMG/M metagenome (GOLD analysis project Ga0194130, IMG submission 160084) | Freshwater microbial communities from Lake Tanganyika, Tanzania - TA2015050 Kigoma 12 surface | ecosystem: Environmental > Aquatic > Freshwater > Lake | place: Tanzania: Lake Tanganyika... | reverse complement strand
AGCGTCTCGGCTACAAAACGCCAACTCAAGCTCGTCGCGATTTTTCTGTTGAATTCAAAATTGCTGCGTGATTCAATGGCAATAATTCACTCCCAACGCGCTGTCCACCACGTCCGGAGCGGAACAGTGGGTGGCATCACGACCGCGAGGCCTGAGGATCTGCTGGCGATGCATGAGGCTCTGGATCATCTGGCCGCAGTGGATGCGCGAGCGGCGCGGGTGGTGGAGATGAAGTTCTTCGGAGGCATGACCGAGGAAGAAATTGGCGGCGTTCTCGAGCTGAGCGCGGTTTCGGTGCGGCGAGACTGGAGCTTCGCCAGAGCTTATCTGGTGGACCAGATGGAAATTTCGAAAAAAGTTTGATCGGTTTTTTCGGCACCTTTCGGTTCGGACATTGAAAGGTAGAAAACACCATGAAACTTGCAATTCGAACCCTGCTGATGGCAGGGATTTACTCAATGACGCTTTTGAGCGGTCAAACCATCGACAGCTTCACCGTGAAGCCAAACCCGAACTGGACTTCCGGTCGCATGAGCGACCCGAGCGGCATGCCATTTGGTAATCCGATCGAGATCGCGGGAGTGCCCGGTCCCGTGCAGAACTGTGGCGCTGGGATCATCACCAATTGCCGTACTTCCAGAGTGGTCACCACTGGTTATGCCACAAATGGGCTGGGCGGTCCGAACTACATGGCATTGGAACTTGGCTCGAACTTGGGATGGTTGCTCGTGCCGAATTTCGGAGCATCGCTTGGGTATGGCCAGATTGACTACAATTTCACTGCGGCAATTAGCGTCGCTTCTTCGCGCAAGATCCACTTTGACGCAGCGACTCTACTTTCGAATGTGCCTACGGCGGTAACGCATCCACGCGTTTGCGTAACAGCTACTTTTGGAACTCGGGGCATTGGTGCAACCAGTTGGACCAAATCCGTTTGCCAGGATCTGAGCGGCGGGACGGCCGGGGTGACACCGGTGTTCTATGGCTTCGACCTGCCGGTGACTGCGTTTCTAACGCCCAATCAAAGCGGGGGCTACCCGGCAACGGTTTTCCTCTCTGCGCTGCAATTGAAGGTGAGCATTACTAGCCCAAACCAATCCGCGGTGCTGCGGAGTTTCGAATTCCGCCCGTAGTGGGAAATGACCTCGCTAGACTTAAGGCATGAAGATGTTGCTGTGGCTGGCCGGGCTTAGCTTAGTAAGTTGTGGATTTGTGGGGTCACCGAAGAATGCGGTGGCCCCCAATTTGGATTTGCTAGATCGAACGGGAATGCGCGAGGGGCTCGGCCAAGGGCAGGTGTTGAACGCGTTTTTTGGACTGGATAACAAGCTGCCGTTGCTGGCGGGATGGAGGGTTTGCTCGGGGGCGGGGGGTAAGGATGGGATGCCGCTCGTCCTCGATCATGAATTGGATGTGAAAACGATGGAGGCGGGGGATTTTTCTGTCGTGACGCGGGGTGGCGCTAAGGGAAGTGTGCACTGTGTGACCGTGATGCCGGCAGCGGATGCGGGGGAAATTCGGACTGTGTTGTTGGTGGGGGAGTTTGGGTCTGCAGCTGGGGATCCACCAGCTGCGGTGGAAGTGACCGGGAATCTGATTTCGAAGGATGGGGCAGTGAACTTCAGAGGAGCCAAGGTGGGGGTGACGCCGCTCGAAGCTGGGCCTTCGATTGTACTCGCCGAGATGGTGCCGCTCGATCAGGTGCCAGTGCGGGAGGGTAATTGGGGGGCGGGGAGTGGTTGCCCAGCGGATACGCGGCAGATTGTGAGGGTGGTGTGGTCTGGTGGGGTGAGAAGGAAGGATGGGGATGAGGTGGGAGAGTTTGAGAGGCGGCAGTACCGGGTGGAGATGGAGGTGGGCAAGGCGGTGACGCCGTTTGCGCTGGGGGATTTGCAGGATGGGGATAACAACCATCTGTTGTGCCTCGACACGCGGGAAAAGGTAAAGCGGGTGACGTTTCCGGCGGGGGTGCTGGTGGATCCGAACAAGGATGTGAATGGGGCTACAGCGGCGGAGATCAGGCAGTATTAGTTGGCGAGTCTAAATTGCAGAGCTCGATCAATACCGCGTTCAGAAGAGGGGTCAAGTGCTCCGTGGCTGTCGCCCAAAGCATTGCTTCGTCGACGGCGTCGTATTCGTGGCGGAAGACATTCCCAGAAGCAGCGATTGCGGGCCAATCAATTCAAGGGTATCTGAGCCGTAGCAATTCCGGCAGGCGGCGTGAGGGCTCCGAGACGATCTCGAGAGCTCGGGTGACCGCATAGACGGTTCGTCTATCCTTGCGGAACGAGTCGAGATCCAGACCGTAGCAAAACTCTTCAATGGAACGGATGTTCTCCGCGATGTCATTCAAGCGCTGGCGCGGATTTTTAGAAGACATGAATCAAGTCGCGCTCCACTTGAGGGCGAATGAGAGGTTTGAGTGTTTTCTTGTTAACGATGTCTGCGGAGCCGCCAAGAAGCGCGTTGATCTCAAGGCGCAAGCGAGAGTACTCGAATAATCCCAGTTGGCGAGCGGGGTCGAGTTCGACAAGGATGTCGAGATCGCTATCGGGGCTGGCGTCGCCTCGAGCGACTGAGCCGAAGATGGCGAGGTGAAGAGCGTTGAGGCTGCGCAGTTGTTGCTCGCTCGAGCGAAGTTTGTCCAAGGCTTCGGCCAGGCGGGCGTTTATGGATAGGAGTTTACCAGTTCAGCACGCCTTCGACGGAGTGGGCTTGGCGTTTGGAGACGGTGAATTCCTGGCCGTTTGAGAGGGTGAGGAGCCAGCGCTGGCTGGAGAGGGCGGCCATCTTGCGGACGTGGTCGAGGTTGACCAGCGAGTTGCGGTGGATGCGCTGGAAGCTGAGCCCTTCCAGTTTTTCTTGAATCGACTTCAGGGTTTGCGTGGCCAGGAAGCGTTGCTTTTGGGTGATGATCCAAACCAGTTCGCCCTCGGCATGGAAGGCGAGGACTTCGTCGGCGTTGAGCAAATAGTATTCCTTGCCGGTGCGGCCGACGATGCGGCGGTTCGGTTTGGAAGTAGGGACAACGGCGTCTTGCAGACGGGCAACGGCCTCGGCGTTGTCGGACGAGTTGTGGCTGAGACGGCGTGCTTTCTCGACGGCCTTGGTCAGGCGCTGTTGGCTGACGGGTTTGAGGAGATAGTCGATCGCACCAGCCTCAAAGGCTTGGATGGCGTGTTCGTCGAAGGCGGTAACAAAGATGAAGACGGGGATGTGTTCGCCGCCCTTGAACTCGCGGAGGACATCGAGACCCGTCATGCCGGGCATCTGGATGTCGAGAAAGACCACGTCGGGCTTGGTGGTGGCGATGGCGGCGAGGGCTCCCTGGCCGTCTTCGGCTTCAGCCAGGACGGTGAGATTGCCAAGGGCTTCCACCTCCTCGCGGAGGACTTTGCGGGCGAGAGGTTCGTCGTCAACGATGAGCACGTTCATGGGTCGGGTACTCATTACAGGTTGCCTTCTCTGTGGCTAATCGCCGAGCACCAAGTTACTAGCGGCGGGTCTGGAAGGTTGAGCGGGCAGATTCGAGGGTTGAACGGGAATGCGCAACTCGGCGATGGTTCCCGTGGGGCTGGTGCGGATTTCAAGGGAAGCGGAGTCGCTGTAGTGGAGATTGAGGCGGCGGCGGACATTGTCGAGGCCGACCTGATTGCCTTCTTTCGATTGTGATTGTCCGGGGCCGGGGCCAGAGTCGTGAACGGCGATGACGAGATGAGACTGATCTTGATGGGCAGTGAGTTTGACGGAGCCCGGGCCGGGTTGGGCGGCGACGCCGTGCTTGATGGCGTTCTCGACCAGGGGCTCGATGCTGAGGACGGGGATGGTGTGGTGACGCAGTTCGGCAGGGATGTCGATGACTGTGGTGAGGCGGGGGCCGAGACGGGCGCGCTCAATCTCGAGGTAGGCCTCGATGATGGTGAGCTCTTCCTCAAGGCTGACCATGTTCTTGCTGGTGGTGAGGAAGTAGCGGAAGACTTCGCTGAGGCTGAGGACGAGGCGGCGGGCATCGGCGGCCTGACGGGGAATGCTGCCATAGAGAGCGTTGAGGGCGTTGAAGAGGAAGTGGGGATGGATCTGGGCCTGGAGGGCCTTGAGTTCGGCCTGGAGCATGAGGCGTTCGAGCTCGCGCGTGCGGGCGCGATCGATCTCGCGGCCGACGGCTTCGGCGTAGCGGTCGAGAGTTTCGATGTCTTCGGAAAGAAAGCGGCGGCCGGAGAGGTGGAGCTGGATCTGATCGCCCTTGAGGAACTGAATGGTGGTGCTTGCGTCGCTGCGGGTATGGCTGGATTGAGCCCAGTGCCACTGCTCGGCGCGGAAGTATTCGGCGATGATGCGGGCAGCGCGGTCGAGGATGGCGGACTCGTCGCCTTCGAGGTTGCGGAGGGATTGGAGGATGCTGTCGGGATCCTGACGGAGGAAGACGCGGCTGGTTAGCCAGCGCTGCATGGCTTCACGCCACTTGGCGAATAGGAGCAGCATGAGGGCAGCAGCAACGAGCAGCATGCCGAAGCGGAAAGGATCTTCGGATTGAGTGAGGGTTGTGATCGTATGCCGGCTGAACCAGAGCAGCGTGACGAAGATACCGGCGAGAAGGCCGTTGGCGGCGAGTCGCAGGAAGGCGTCGAAGAGGAGGAAGCGGTAATCCTGAAGAACGACGAAGAGAGCGATCGGGATGCCGGCGTGGTGGAGAATGATCTCTGCCCAAAGCGCCGGGGTGCCGGCGGCGTCGCGGAAATGGAGGAAGGTGAACGAGAGGAGGAACAAACACACGGAGGCGGCTGGGGAGACTCGCGAGCGGAGGTAGCTGAATACGGCAAGGATAGCGAAGCCGCCGGCGAGTGCGATCAGCGCGAAGCTGTGGATATCAGGGCCTTCGACGAAGACTTCACTGAGGTGGAGCAAAGCGCAAAAGGTGCCGAGGATGTAGCCGGAAAGGCGGAGGGGACGGGATTCGCCTCGAGTGCCGAGATCGAGAAGGACTGCGGGCAACAAGCTGAGACAACCGAAGGCAATGGCTGCCGAAGCGTTGGCCCAGAAGGCGGAGGTGGCACGGACCGCAATACCGATGAGCAGGCCGAGATCCCAGCCGAGAGCGAGCAAGGTGGAAAGTAGCGGCAGGATGCGCACACTTCGCTGGCTGCGACGAGCGTCGCGATAGATCAGCAGGAAGAGTATGCCAAAGACGAGGATGCCGGCTGAGTGGCCGATGGTGTTGACCCAGTGGTGCCCGTGGAGATCAATTTCGGGAGAGGGCATTTTGATGGAGACGCCAGGCTTCGCGGGCGCGCTTGGGGTCGAGATTGGCGTAGTTGCCGGTGCCAGCTTCGTGGAGGAGAACCTGTTCGAGACGCCGTTGGAATTTCTCGCGGATGATTGGATCGAAGGCGGTCATCGCCTTGGACTCCGTGAGGTAGGAGAGCGGGTATTCGAAGACGCGGGTTTTGAGGTTGAGCTTCTTGAGGGGGTGGCGTTTTTCGAATTCAGCCTGGAAGGCGGAGTTGCCCGAGACGGGGCCGGGGAGAGGACATTCGTCGGCGAAGGTGAGGTAGCGGACGGTAGCCTCGATGGCGTTGGTGATGCGGCGACGAGTGGATTCGCTCCAACTGGATTCGGTGTCGGGCTTGTGGTCCATTTCGTTCATGATGCGTTGGAGGTCGAGCGCGGCGCGGGTCTCATAGTTCAGGCGAGCAAGATAATTGTGACCGGTGGCCTGATGGGCCAGCACGAGGTGGGCGACGACGTCGGAGGTCTGAGCGGGCCAGGCTGGGGAGTCGAAGGTCTGGATCGGGTTGGACGTTTCGAGGGTGGGGAAAAGCTGGTTGCCGAGGTGTTTGAAGGGGATCGAACCGGAGACATACCAGCCGCCCCAACGCTCTTCCATGGGGCTGCGCTGATCAGTGGTGAAGCTTGAAGTGTTGGTGTGGATCTGGCCGCTGGGCTGGGTGAGAACGGAGCGGACGATGTGGCCGGGAACGCCGGAGGTGCGGGAGGAATGATGGCACTGGAGACAATCGTCGTGGCGCTCAAAGCGGGGGCGCGACTTGGGTTCCTGTTCGAGGACGTAGAAGACAGCTCCGAGGGTCGCGTCGGCGGTGGAGATCTCCAGATAGTCGGCACCTTTGACCCAGCCGACGTAAGTATCGTCGTTAAAAAAGATGGCGCGGGGGGCGTGGGGGAAGATGTGTGGGGCCTGAAAGGAGGTCTTCGAATAGACGAGGGTCTGGCTGGAGAGCGGGATGTTGAGCGATTTGAGAAGGCTCAGCAGGTAGCCGTGTCGAGGCTCGAATTGGAGCTTGGCGGCAGGGAGGGTGGTGATTTCGTTGTTTGCAGCTTGGGCGTATTTGACTGGGCCATTGGCGAGGTCATAGACCATCGACCCTTCAAAGGAAGGGTGAGCCTGGGCCGAGAGGATGAGCAGCGCCGTGAGGCTGAGCATTTGACTCTATTATGCGCCCGCGGCGAGCCATACCGCCCTATGACTCGCCGCGGTAATCCAGTGTTAAGCCGCTTTTTGCGCAAAAGCTGCGGCAGGACTGACCTCCAGGCTCATCCTGCCCACCAGAGTTTTTTTGAGGCGGGTGAGGCGTACACGGACGCCAACCGCCGAAAGGCCAAATGTAGAAGACAGCTCCTGGCTGGTGAAGCCTTCAAGGTAGTAGAGCTGTAGAAGTTCTTTTTCCGAATCGGTGCAGCCGTCGAACATGCGATGGGCGTCGATGGGTTCGGATTCGAGGGGGTTCTCGACGAGGGTGGTTTCGAGGAGTTCGACGTTCATCTGCGACTTGCGGAAGTTGCTGCGCAAGAGGTTCTTGGCGATGGAGTTGATCCAGAAGGTAAGGGCCTGGACGTGACGGAGTTGGCCGAGACGCTCCCAGCCACGGACCCAGGCGGCTTGAGCGACTTCTTCGGCGAGGTCGAGGGGTGCGCCGGTCGAGGCGAGGAAGCGCACGGTTTTGGAGTAGCCATCCTGATAGGCGCGCGCGTAATCTTCACAGGTGAGGGGTCGGGACTGCGGCGTCACGGAGAGGGTCATGCCCTGGTAGTGATGCATTTGCCTTGCCAATTTAGAGCCTGAGCTGAAGTGATTGATAATAGGGAAGATTTGATTTTGTAGGCGTTGGGCGGGTATGTAGAATTTGCCGTGCGACGCAAAAAGTACATGGTGTCTGGAGGCTGAAGTATGTCAATTCGACTGCGTTTGAGTGTGATGATGCTGCTCGAGTACATGGTGTGGGGGGCCTGGTATCCAGACTTTTCGGCTTATATGGGGAAGGTGTTGGGGTTCACAGATGGTCAGGTGGGGGCGATTTATGCGCTGCTGCCGATTGGATGCATGGTGGCGCCGTTTGTGGCTGGGCAGATTGCGGACCGGTACTTCCCGACGGATCGTTTGCTGGCGGTGTTGCATTTGCTGGGAGCGGTGCCGTTGAATGTGATGGCGACTTCGACTTCTTATGACAGCGTGTGGATCTGGATGTGCGCGTGGGCGATGTTGTTTGGGCCGACGCTCGCGTTGACGAACTCGATCTGCTTTCATCACATGCCGGCAGCGGAGGGGGACTTCGGATTGGTGCGCGTTTGGGGGACGATCGGGTGGATTGTGGTGGGGTTGTTGCTGGGCGTGGGGTTGCGCGAGTGGATGCCTTCTTTGCTGGGGCCATTGGGTGGATTTGACGGGATGTGGCTGGGGTGCGGATTGTCGGTGTTGATGGGGCTGTGGTGTTTGTTGTTGCCGCATACGCCGCCGGCGGCGAAGGGCGAGAGCCCGTTTGCGTTCCTGGGGGCGTTGAAGATGTTGCGGGATCCGCAGTTTGCGATCTTTCTGGGGATCGCGTTTGTGGTGGCGACCGAGCTGATGTTCTATTTCATTTTGACGGGGCCGTTCTTGTACAAGATCGGAATCGCGCCGGGGAGCGCGCCGGCGTGGATGGCGATCGCGCAGGCGGCTGAGATCGGGACGATGATTTTTCTGCCACGGATGCTGAAGGCCTGGGGGATTCGCGGAACGATGATGGTGGGGATTCTCGCGTGGCCGTTGCGGTATGCGGTGTTTGCGATGGGCGGGCCGTTGTGGTTGGTGCTTGCGTCGTTGTCGCTGCATGGGCTTTGCTATGTGTGCTTCTTCACGGCAAGTTACATCTATGTGGATCAGGTGGCGCCGGTGGATGTGAGGGCGTCCGCGCAGGGGTTGATTGCTTTTGTGCTGCTGGGGGCGGGGCTGGTGGTGGGGAGCTGGTTTGCGGGGTTTGTGAGTGATGCGTTCCGCGTGGGGGATGTGGTGGATTACACGAAGGTTTTTCTGGTGCCGCTGGTGCTGACGATCGTGTGTGCGGGGTTGTTTGTGGGATTCTTCCGGATGAAGGAAGGGTCGGCAGGGAACTGAGATTCGAGAGCGCTCAAGAAGACACTAGACGTGTACTTCCAATTCGCGCGTAGGAGCGATTGGAGGAAGGCCTTGCTCGGTGCGGACAGCGAGACATTCGCGGATGGCATAACGCAGATTCTCCTCTGCTTCGGCTTCCGTTGCGCCTTGACTCACGCAACCCTGCATAGAGAGACATATCGCGACGAAAACGCCGTCTTCATCCTTCTGGATGGCTACTGTGAACTTCATGCTTTGATCGTATCGCCAGACGGAACGGAAATCATCAGGGTGCAATGGCTCGGGGATGCCCTATAATTCCGAACAAGGAGCCTGGCCTTGAAAAGGTACTTAATCCTACTTACTTATTGTCTGGTTGCCTCGGCGCAGTCAGTTTTAGTAAACCCGGGGTTTGAGGAGCCGGGCGAGGGCGGGGTGCCGAAGGGCTGGAAGGTGGTGGGTGAGTCGTACCAGGTGACAAGGGTGGAGATGGGGTGCATGATCGGGCCGGGTTGTGTGGAGTTTACGCCTGGACCGAAGGCAGCTGGGCAGGCGGGGATTCTGGAGCAGACCATCTCCGCACGTGGCCTTGAAGAGTTAGAGGTGAACTGGGTGATTGCGGTGAATGCGGGCCCGGGTGCGCGAGCCTCTCTGAACGTGATCGCGCGCGATGGCGGGGGTAAAGACTTAGGAATCTTGAAGACGGCCTTTAACACGCAACCACTCAACTGGACTTGGGCGTTAACAACCGTGGGAACACCGATTCCGAAGACTGCGGCGACACTGGCCTTCCAGATTCTTATTGCGGGAGGAAGGGCGACCGTGGATTCGACGGCATTATTGAAGGAGGTGAACCGTCCTGCAGCAGGGGGCGATGCGATGAGTGTTTTGAATCGAACCGCGCTGAATAACCTGATGGCGTTTGCGAAGGTATTTGGTGTGGTGCGGCACTTTCATCCGAGCGATCAGGCGGCGGAGGCGGACTGGGAGGCGCTGGCGCTGGATGGAGTGAGGCGGCTCGATTATGCGACGCAGCCTGAAAGTCTGGCGCGGCGATTGAATGATGTATTTGCGAAAGTCGCTCCCACGATGCAGGCCTATGTCGGCGAACCGCCGCCGCTGCCGGAGGCTTTGCAACCTGCAGGCAAGACCTCATTGGTGCGATGGAAGCATCGAGGGTTTGGGCAGAAAGAGTCCAATGTGTATCGCAGCGAGCGAGAGAAGAAGCCGGCCGCGGATTGGCGAGCGGAGGATCTCTATGTTGTGGAACTGCCGCGCGGATTGAGGGCGCGGGTTCCGCTGGCGGTGTTTCAGGATTTGAACGGGACGCTTCCCCGCCCCAAGGTAGCTGCGCCTCCGGCGAAGCAGGAAGAGCCAGTCCTTTACACCGGCGCGGACCGGGCGACAAGATTGGCAGCCGCGATTATTGGTTGGAACATTTCGGCACTTCTACCCGTATGCCGATAAGGTTGGGGTGGATTGGGATTGGGTGCTGGCCAAGACCTTGCGGATGGCGGCGGATCAGAATGCGGACGAGTTCGCGCAGACGCTGCGCTGGATGGTGGCGCAGTTGCGGGATGGGCATGGGGCTGTGCAGTATGCACCCGCAAAGGCGCAGGGCAAATTGCCGCTGGCTGTGGAGTGGATTGAGGGGGCTTGGGTTGTGGTGGGGGTTGGAGATGGGGTGGAGGCGAAGGCGGGGGATGAAGTAGTTCGAGTGAATGGCAGCGAGGTGAGTGCGCAGGCGGAAGTTGTCTTGCCGTATGTGTCGGGGGCAACGCCGCAGTGGACGCATAGGATCGTTGCGAGGGATATGATGCGGGGGCTGTTGGGGCAGGTGGCAATGGTGGGAGTGAAGCGGCCGGGCAGCGAGGCCAATTTGAAGGTGTGGATGCGGTATTTGGAGGATGCGCCGTCGGTTGTCGATGCGCGACCGGCGGAGAAGGTGCGTGAGCTTGAGCCCGGGATCTGGTATGCGGACCTGACACGGATGACGGATGCCGATTGGGCTTCCTCAGTGGGAGATCTGGCCAAGGCGCGGGGGATCGTGTTCGACTTGCGCGGTTATCCGAAGCTTGGGCCGGCCTGGATGCAGCATTTGACGAAGACGCCGATCGAGAGTCCGCAGTGGCATGTCCCGATCGTGACGAGGCCGGGGCAGATGGAGTTTGATCGGCAGGGTTGGAGCCTGCAGCCGGCGCTGCCGTATCTTGAGGCGAAGCGGGTGATCCTGACGCATGGCGGGGCAATCAGCTATGCGGAAACGACGATGGGGATGGTTGCGCATTACAAGCTTTGCGAAATCGTGGGGGAGACGACGGCGGGAACGAATGGGAATGTCAATCCGTTTGTGTTGCCGGGTGGCTATCGGATCACCTGGACGGGGATGAAGGTGCTGAAGCAGGACGGGAGCCGGCATCATGGGGTGGGGATTGCGCCGACCGTGCCGGTGGCGCGGACGAAGGCTGGGGTGGCAGCCGGGCAGGATGAGGTGCTCGCCAGGGGCTTGGCGCTGGTGCGGTAGGAATTACACAACTCTTACACAGCGGGATTGTCGAGATTGATAGCTTGGTCGATGTAGTAGGTACATTCAGGAGCTGAACGCACTTTTTTATGGCAAATACTGATTCTCTTGTCCACACGAACATCGAAAAGCCCAATTGGCTGACGATTATCGTGTTTTCTCTGTTCCACGTTGGCGCCGTTGCAGCGTTGTTTCAATTTACTTGGGAAAATTTCTGGATCGCGCTGGCGACCTATTGGGTTTGCATTAGCTGGGGGATCGGGATGGGGTATCACCGGCTGCTGACGCATCGCGGGTTTAAGGCTCCGGTGTGGTTTGAGCGGTTTTTGGCGTGCTGCGGGGCAGCGAGCCTGGAGGGTGGGCCGATTTTCTGGGTGGCGACGCATCGCGTGCACCATCAGAAGAGCGATAAGCCGGGCGATCCGCATTCACCGCGCGATGGGGCATGGTGGGCGCATCTGATCTGGATGTGCGTGGGCGATGCCAAGCATAGCGATACGCAAGGGTTGTCGAAGTACGCTCCGGATTTGGCGCGGGATCCGTTTATGGTTTGGTTGAATAACTGGCACTGGGTGCCGCTGGTGACGATTGGGGTGGCATCGTTGGCTTATGGTGGTTTGGATCTGATGTTGTGGACGGTTTGCTTGCGTGTGACCTTGGGGTTGCATGCGACGTGGCTGGTGAATTCGGCGACGCACTTGTGGGGTGCGCGGCGGTTTGAGACCACCGATGATTCGCGGAATAACTGGTGGGTGGCGCTGCTGACGTTTGGTGAGGGTTGGCATAACAATCACCATGCGCATCCTGTCAGTGCGCGGCACGGGTTGGCCTGGTATGAGCTGGATATGACTTACATTCAGCTGTGGCTGCTCGAGAAGATTGGCGTGATTGAAGGGTTGCAGGTGGCGAGCGTGGGGGGGTATATCCCGGTGCGCAAGGCTGCTTAGGGTTGGTTGTTTGAGTTGTTGGTTTGCTGGGCCGCCCGCTGGTGGGGCGGCCTTTGCTATTGGAGGGACTCTTTGATGGCGGCGATGCGAGCTAGGAGGGATTGGTCGGGTGAGGTGTCGGTGGCTTGGCAAGCGGCGAGGTAGGCTTCTTCCAGTAGTAGGAAGAGGCGGGCGTGGTGGCGGGGGTGAGTTTCCACCATGGGCAGAAAGAGGGTGATTGCTTCTATGAGGCAGTTTTGAGCTTGCTGGTGTTCGTTAAGGGCAGAGTGGGCTTTGGAGAGAACGCCGAGCGACATTGCTAAGTTCGGTAAGAACGCAGCCCGGTTCCCCTCCGTCAGTTTCCGTCGAATTTTCACCGCTTCCCAGGCGGTCTTGAGAGCCGCTTCGCGCTGCCCATTCTCGATTTGACTTGCCGCCAGGTTGCTCAGCGACGCGGCTAGGTTAGGCAAGAATGCCTCCTGGTTCCCCCCCCCCATTAACTCCCGATAGTGCTTCACCGCTTCCGCCGCTGTCTCTAAGGCCATCTCTCGCTGCCCCACTTCGCTCTGCATCGTCGCAAGATTGGTCAGCGACGCTGCGAGGTCTGGCAAGAACAAGGTCCGGTTACCCTCTGTCAGTTCCCGTCGGATCTTCAAAGCTTCCGCCGCTGTCTCCAATGCCGCTTCGCGCTGCCCCACATCGTCCCGCACATTGGCCAGATTGCTAAGTGACATCGCCAGGTCCGGCAAGAACGCCTCCCGGTTCTCCTCCGTCAACTTCCGATAGTGCTTCACAGATTCCGCCGCCGTCTCCAAAGCAGCCTCTCGCTGCCCCACGTAACTCTGTGTCCCTGCCAGATTGTTCAGCGAACCAGCCAAATCCGGCAGGAAAGCCGCTGGATTCCCCTCCGTCAACTTCCGATAGTGCTTCACGGCTTCCGCCGCCGTCTCCAAAGCAGCCTCTCGCTGCCCCACTTCGCTCTGCCGATTCGCCAGATTGTTCAGCGACATCGCCAACTCTGACAAGAAAGCCCCCTGATTAGATAAAGAACTGGCTCTCCAAAGCTCCACGGCTTCCATCGCACTCTGAAGAGCTTCGAACCGCAAGCCGTTCGCGGATTGTTGGAGACTTAGATCGCGGAGTGCGTTGGCAAGAGAACGTGTGTCTCCCGATGTCGACGTCGCTAACTCTGATCTTGCTGATTCCACTCGACGCTGTGAATTGCTAAGGGACCGGATTCTGGCTTGGCTCGGTGCCATCCTGAGCACTGCAGGATCAAGGAGTCTATCCGAATCGAGCATGAGCACTGGCAATTCTCGTAGTGTGGCTCGAATCTTGAACCACGATACAAGATCGGGCGACACCAATTCCGCCCTGCCGGAAAGATGTTCGGGTATCCACCACAATTGAATGACTGGCCGTTGGATCAAATCTTCGCGCCGCAAGTTGAGAGAGTGGAATGCCTTAATCAGATCGTCTGGACTTCCGTTGAGATTAGATGGAAACGACACGCTGACATTGTCCGACCGGGCACATAGGTAACACTTCTATCCGGTCACATGGGTAACACTTAGTCTGGCAGATTTGGCTCTATTGAGGGAGGCAGAGGGGAGCCCCCATGGGGGCTCCCCTCTGCGGCGCG
>Ga0194130_10006514_pt1 | contig 13460 bp, 17 predicted proteins | sample TA2KigsurfametaG_FD_160084 | JGI IMG/M metagenome (GOLD analysis project Ga0194130, IMG submission 160084) | Freshwater microbial communities from Lake Tanganyika, Tanzania - TA2015050 Kigoma 12 surface | ecosystem: Environmental > Aquatic > Freshwater > Lake | place: Tanzania: Lake Tanganyika... | reverse complement strand
ATTTATAAGAGAAATAAGTAAATCCTTATTCTCTTCGACACCGAAGATTTTCTTGAAGGCCAAGTCCACGCGAGGAGATATTTTTTCCATAATTACCGTTATAAATACTTACAAATATTATATCACAAAACCTTTAGAAGTTCCATAGTTTTATTGGTGTTTAAGGGTTTTTATAACAATTATCGTTATTAGTTTTATTTTGAAGTGCTATAAAACTACATTCCAAATAATCTGTATCTTTTGTAAATAAGCAAATAAAGCAGATTCTGTTAAGTTACCTTGATCTAAAATTTCATAAGCTTTCGTTAAAAGGTTAAGTTCTCTGGGAGTAACAGTCTGTTGTTCTTGATTTTGTTTATATCTACTATGCGCAGCTCCACCATTTTCAGCTATATTGTGCATTTCCCTAGTGCGTATTTGTATTTCAACAGGTAATCCATATGAACCTAAAAGAATAACAGTATGCAGGGATCGATAACCATTAGTCTTTGGCTTGTCAATATAATCTCTATGCTTTTCTGGTATTACCTTGTAAATTTCTTGAATAAGTTTTAGCGCTCTATAGCATTCGTCTTGTTCGTTTACTATAATTCTAAAGCCAATAATGTCAGTTATTTCTTTAAGCTTAACTGATTTTCTAGTTAATTTTTGTAAAATGGAATAAGGGTCTTTAACTCTACAGGAAATCTCTGCTGTTATACCGAGAGCTTGTAATTGATTATAAATTAAGCTAATTTCTTGGTTATACGAAAAGTCTTTTGGTTGCTTATCCATTTTAAGCTTATTCGGCTAGGTTTAACTAGGAGCCTGAGTCTAACAAAGGTGGTTAAGACTGTCAACGCCCCTGTAAATGGGATATATATACCGTAATACTATGGGCATGTCCGTAGTAAATATTATCTTACTTATGTAAAACCCGTAAACTCATCTTTTATACGACACACTACTTTACCTATGGAAATCATCGTTGTAAGTATTGTCCTAATTAAAATTAAATGTTGTGCCATTTTTTAATCTATTAATACTTAATTTGTAACATTAAAGAAAATAATTTAATAAATATTCATAATTTACTTATATTTCAACTAATATGGGGTTATTATATAATTGTAGTTAATTAATTCTTAAATTATGGATTATTCAGTACCTTGTAATTATTCAATCAGATTAATAGAAAAATTGAAGTCGTTAGATACTAAAAATGTACTGGACTTTGAGATAATAAACAAAGCAGTTTATTGGGCTAGGAAATATCATGGTGATCAAAAAAGGAAGTCAGGCGAGTTATATTACACTCACCCTCTAGAAGTAGCTTATATGGTTTCTGATTATAATCTGAAAACTAATGTAATAGTAGCTAGTATATTGCATGATATTATCGAAGATACGGAAGTTACTGTAGAGATGATACAGAGTACTTTTGGACATAGAATAGCTGAAATGGTAGACAGGCTTACCCGTGATAGACCAGATGGCACTAAGCTAAGTATAGAAGAAATAATTAATAGTGCTTATCAACTAAAAGATAGGGAAGTACTACTAATAAAGCTATTTGATAGATTGCATAATATACAGACTATAGAAAGTGTGGGTGCTGGAAAAGCAAAACAAACTATAAATGAAACAGTAAAACAGTTTATAACTCTTAGTATTTTTCTGGGGGAAGGAAGATTAGAAATATTAATAGCAGAGAATATAACCAGGATATGTCGTAGAGAGCTACCTAGTACACAAGATTTAAAAGATTGTCATGAGACGGTTAGGGATAATTTCCTACTTCCTTCTCTAGCTTCACAAAGTAAAATATCCCAAATCCATAACCTATTGTTACGGGTAGCATAATTAATAACATTCCCCAATTACCAAAATATTTTTCGCTATAGATTAGTCCAAAGGATGTAGCAATGTGCATAAAGACACGAGAAAAAGCGTATGTAAATCCAGCATATGAGAAACGCTTAAAAATTGGAAAATAACTATAAAAAATGGGGGTAGCTGGATTAGTGCTAAGCACAAATAATACTAAAAATGCTTGTACCAAGAGTAGGCCAGTTGAATCAACAAGATTAAAAATAATATACGGGCAGAATAAAATGAACGGAATGAATACTATGACTTTAAACTTTAATATTTTTAGGGGATGTATTTTATAACTAAGATACAATAATGCTATATATCCCAATAACCCTGTTATTGATACGATAAAATTTTGTTGTATCACTTGTTCAGCTGTAAAAGCAAATGAGTTTTTAAGAATATTAGCACAGTAGACGTATGTAAAATAAAAACATGTTGGCCAACCACATTGAATAAAAAAGAAAGCTACAGCTGTACGTATATCAACTTTTGTATTTAAAATAGGGTCACTTAGGCTATTAATATTCTCAACATTAGTTTTTGTTAAAATAGCTTTTAGCCTACGTTTTGCATCAGCAAAATCTGTAGTTTCCTTAAGTGCTGTTCTAGCTACTCCTCCAACAACTGCAATACCTGCACCAACCCAAAAAGCTATACGCCAATTAACCTCAAATTTAGTTGCAACAAATGCCATACCTAAAGCAGCTGTTCCCCCTAACATGGAAGCAATGGCAATTAACATAACCATTGGATATTGTTTGGGAGGTTTTATAAATTCTGTTAAATAAATCTCTGCACCTACTATTTCTCCCATAGAAGATAAACCTTGTAACATACGGCATATTGTAACTAACCATGCAGCAGTAATACCTATTTGTTCATATGTAGGAAGAGTAGCCATAATTATACAGGAAATAGACATTAAAAAAGTAGTTATAACAACAGTCGCTTTTCTTCCTATCTTATCTCCAATATAACCAAATATTAAAGCCCCAAAAGGCCTTAATACAAATACAGAACAAAATGCAAATGCTGATAATAAAGAAGCAGTGAACGGGTCAGTTTTAGGAAAAAACAACTCGTTAAGCAGTACCGCCATATGGACATAGAGCATTAAATCAAAATATTCCAAAAATGTGCCTATAGATAATAATCCTACTGCTTCTTTCTGTTCTCTTGTAAGGCTTCGCTGTTCTGATACTTTCATTAAGAGTAATGGTTATTTTATAAACATTCTCCAATTAAAACAGTTATTTAGGCTACTTTTCAAGTGTTTATTAAATAATTATTGAGGTAACTTGTGATTTTAATTTGTATTGTTTAATACAGGGTACAATCTCTTGTTAATCGTATTTAGATACTTTAAGTCTGAGTATCAGTATCGACTGGTTTATACTATCGTTTGTATTTTGCTCAAGCTGCACCATATATCATTTAGCTGATACTGGTAGTTTTTCCCCTTATTTCCAACGTTTCTGCTTATTATTTTCTCTTGCAGCTTTTTTATTTTGCCACTCTTCAAGAGATTTTCTAGCTATTTCAGCGTGTTCGGGAGTAACGTTTTCAACTTCTTCGCCTTGTAAATTAATTCTAGCACTATCTGCGGATTGCATGGCTTGTTTATATGCTACGCTACGAGTATACTTAGCAAGAAAACGTCTTACTACCTTTTGAGTTATCTGTTCTTCTTCAAGTTTTTTGGCTTACTCCGCTGTTATTGCCTTATCAATACCAATAGCAAGTGGCTTGGGTGTTTCATTAAAACAATTTGGATATAGTGTGCTAAAATAAGAGAAATGCTGCTTGTAAAAAGTAATGGCATGCTCTTTCTGTTGTTTATGCAATTCAATTGCTTTGTGTTTTTTCTCTAATTCTTCTTGTCTAAGTTTAGACTTGTTCGGTCTGTTAGTTTTATTATTATCCACTTTTGTGTTAGTATTATCGATCTTAGGTAATTCACTTTTTGTTGTATCTGGTTTTCCTGCTAATTGTTGCAATTTGTTTTGTATCTCAGGGGATAACTTGTTGCCAAGACTTAATGTAGATTCTTCACTCATGCGGCTTCCGTCTTTATATTATTTTTAACAAGTTTATACTGTCCGCTTGTGTTATTTTCAAGCCATTTTCCCAGTTCATCCAGTGAGACATTTCTTGTATCTTCAATATTGCTTTTGATTAAAAAACAAAAGATACTTAGGGGCACTTAAGTAGGAAGACTAAACATGCTGTGACATTTCTTAGGACTTGATCCTGTCTGAAAGATAAGCAGTTAGCCTTCAAATACTCATTAAAGACTGGACGGTATCTTAGGCCGCGAGTTTATCTCAGGAGCCTGTATTAACAAGGTTGGTCTTTGAGTATTCTTATTCATTATTAACACAATCCGGTACTTTATGACTAGTATAATTTTAGGTATAGACATTTCCAAAAAGACATTTGACGCAGCTTTATTAATTGATAAAAAAACCAAAAATAAAAAGTTTGATAATGCTTCCAAAGGATTTCATGAGCTAAATAGATGGCTTAAAGCCAATAAAGTTGGTACTGCCCATGTCTGTATGGAAGCCACTGGTTCTTATGGTTTAAAGCTGGCTCAATATCTTTATGAAAATCAGTTCAAGGTGAGCATAGTAAACCCTGCTCGCGTAAAAGGCTTTGCTCAAAGCAAGCTCTGTAGGGTTAAGACCGATAAAGCCGATAGCGAGTTGATAGCTCATTTCTGCAAGGTAATGAACCCTGACCTTTGGCAACCAACGCCATTACATATAAAGGAATTACAAGACCTGGTAAATCGGTTGGAATCTTTAATTGCTAATAAAACTCAAGAAACTAATAGGTTAGAGAAAGGTTTATCTGCTTTAGTTGAAGCTAATGTTAAATCCCATATTACTTTTTTGAACCAACAAATTAAGGAAATGGAAAAATTGATTGCTGCTCATATAAAGAGCCATAATGACCTATCGGACCAATATATACTTCTTACTTCCATTCCTGGAGTTGGGGAGAAAACAATAGCTATTGTGCTTGCTTTTTTGTCAAATGTTCAGAAATTTGATTCTGCAAAGCAAATGGTAGCTTTTGTTGGGCTTAATCCCAAACCACGTCAATCAGGAACTTCTGTACGAGGAACCAGTAGAATATCAAAAACAGGTGATGCAGATTTACGTAGAGCTTTTTATATGCCTGCTATAGTATCTCTTAAGTTTAATCCAATTATTAAGGATTTTACTGAGCGTTTGAGTAGAGCAGGAAAATCTAAAATGGTAATAGTAGTTGCTGCTATGCGTAAATTGCTGCATATAATTTATGGGGTACTTAAAAATAATACTCCTTTTAATCAAAATATATAAACTAAACTTTTATAAAATTATTATTTAATCTAAAAAGCTATTGACTATTAAAACGGTATCTTTCAGTTGAATAGAGCCAATTTAAAAGGAGGTTTTTAGGTATTGTAAAATCCTTATTGTTCATGGTAAAACAGTCCTGTTTGGTTAGTGAAACTATATATTTATAGACGAGAGGGGATTTTATAAGTAGGTTACTAACCATATATCTTACACCCTCGAGCAAAGCGAATTTTAGTAATTTTACCGAGATTAATGTTAAAATCCAAGTCGTTTTTACAGAAAATAAATCTGTGTCCTCCTCTCTTACTGTCAAAAGTACCCCAAGAACAAGTTATAATCAGACCTAAAATAAACAATTATTTTGTGCGATTTGGTTTATTAATTGTTGTGCTTTTTGGGTTACCCTTTATTTATATATGTTATAGAATAATTCTTACACATTGTTAGTAAAAGTTAGCCCTACAGTATTCAAAAAATGCTCTAAAAGTGGTTTTAGTAATTTCTTATATTCCGTTTCGTTTATATGAAGCTTTGGCAAATTACAAAATTAGTATCATCAATATTATTACTATAATCTCTTCCTATAGCATAATCATTAATAGATAATAAGCTCATTGACATTATTCTAGCTACTTGGATTGGTGCCGGTGTATTTTCGATGAATATAATTTGAAGCTATTATGATAATCCAACGTTTAATTTGTGATAGTGCAAAGTAATTCTATATAAGTAGAGATATCGAGCCCATGTTTGGCAAAATTTACGGTTTAGGAAAATCATCGCTTAGATAGAGGTGCGGTAGCCTTTTTTTGGCACTTACTTTTGGTACAATAAAAACCCTCATTAGTTTCGAATGCAAAATCCTCCATGGTATTGGATTCGAATTCGCAATTAATACATCTTATTGTTATTTTCGGAGCATTCGACAATTTTTCAAAATTAAAATCATTTGTAGCAAAATATACATAATTTTCTATAGAATATTCGTCTTTACATTTTTTACATTCTTGCCACTTACCTTTATGGTTTGAGTAGTAATGAGTTGAACAAAGAGTATATCTTCTGTGATTTCTATGACAGCTATTTGTAGCAAATGAAAATAAGACATATTTGTCTTCATCATCACATATAAAGTTATTACAACACTTAGTTTTTATTAAGTTTTTTGTTGCTCCGCATAAACCGCAAGATTTTTTTTTAATTTTTACCATATTTATGATATTTATTAATTTCCATAGGCTATTTAAAGTCTACTCTAAATACACATGGGATTATATCCCTAAAAATTCTTTTCTTGCTTTTCTAGTAGGAAATAGCGTTTTTAGAAAAAAGCAGTCTTTTTCTTCTTCTATAAATGGAACAGCATATACTTCTTCTAATACACGGACATATAAAATTTTCTGATCAGGATATTTTAATTCATTAGGATGTTTTCTAATATCTAATATATTTCCTTCAGAAATAGCTTGAATTATTTCTTCAAAACCAATCCCTCTCGTTTCTAGCAATTGAGAATTTTTTTCGTAGTTATATTTAAAATTCATCCTACTAATAATAATTAAATCTTAGAGGCATCATGATGAATTAGCATATTAATATAAGTCTGATATGCTAAGCCCATTTTTGAAGCTTTAAGTTTAATTGCTTCAAGATCATGATTTGCAACCCTTATAGTAATAGATTTTTTGCTTTTTAAGTGCTTAGTAGCAGCTGTTTTTAAATTATCTAATAAAGATTTAGTCTTTATACTTTTTTGAGCATTAAAACTATCTTCAATATCTTGTTCATATTTATCTAATATTGTGTTCATTATTTGATATACTGATTAATTATTAACATTAGTAATTAGTACAACGTACCATATTTGTACATACTATGTCAATACTTATTGATAAGTTAACTTTACAAATCCTTAATAAAATTAAGAGTAGATGTAGTAAATTCTATGATTAATTAATAGTTTGTTAATTGCTGGGTGTTGCACTTCAATCTTGAATCCGCCAAGTACTCAAAAAATCTCCTTATGACAAAAGCCCTTTAAATGCAAATCATATTGAGTAAATTAATACCTTACTACAAACCGATAGATATTCAATAAGCAAAAATACGTTTTAGTAGCTTCATCTTTTTAAAAATTCAAGTGTACGCTTACCGCCGCTTTGCAAGCGCACTGGAGTTTTTAAAAAGCTTACGCTTTATGCCTCCTAAAGAAAGGAAAGCTTTTGCTTTCATTTGTAGTGGATACTACGGGTTTTATTAACTTATAATTTAGAGTATACAACATGACTAGATATTTTAATAGTGGGATTTATGAAGATGCATTTTATACAAAACATCAAATAGACTTACATAATGACTATGATATTTACGAAAATATAGAATATGACCGTCAGTTACTGGCAGAATATCATAAAGATGACCTTTATTTTTCCTATAGTGATGATAACGATAAGTGGGAACAGGAAATAGACCAGCTATTCTGGGATGCCTTAAGCCCTTGGACTATATACTTTGAGCCCCTTGTTTTTGATGAGGAAATAGCTTTAAAGTGTGGCCTTACTCCCTTTACCTATAAGGACAAAAATCTTCTTGCTCTATCGGGATGTGGTATGGATTTATCTCCTAGACTTGATGCTTACCAAGCTTTATCTCATAAAACAATTGACCGAAATAGTAGGCTATTTTCTACTGCTAATCGACTAGACAAATACTTTGAATATGTAGTAGGTAAAGAATTAGCGTAAGCGTTCGGGGAACCCGCCCTTGTTATTTAATTCATTCTAGTTTAACATTCCAAGGGAGGAGGTCTTCAATGCGATTGGCCTTATAATCTTGAATAACCTCAAAAACTTTATGTAAATATTTAACAGGATTTATATTATTAAGTTTTGCTGTTTCAATTAAGGTATAGAAAGTGGCCGCGGTATTACCTCCGTTATCAGAACCCGCAAAAAGCCAGTTCTTCCTACCGATAGCAACAGCTCTAAGTGCTCGTTCTGCGGCATTGTTATCTATTTCGATATTACCGTTATCTAGGAATCTCCTTAATGCTGTCTCATTATTAAGAGCATATTTGATAGCCTTGGAAGTGGAGCTTTTATTCGGCAATTGTTTATATGCTTTATTAAGTCCAACAAAGAGTTCATCTACTAACTCTTTTGACTTGTCCCTGCGAACTTCCAACCTCTGTTCTGGTTTTAATCCACGGATTTGGGATTCAATTTCATATATCTTGGCTATTTTTTCAACAATTGCCAAAGCAATATTAGCTTTATCATTACTTACTATGATATCGTAAAACTTCCTTCGGCTATGAGCCCAGCATGCTGCTTCCTCTATCATAGCATTCGGATTATCTTCACTTCTATATAATCCATTGTACCCAGCATAACTATCGGCGTGTAATATACCTGTAAAATTCTTCAGATGGGATTCAGGCCTTTCTCCTTTCCTATCGGGACTATAAAAATAACAAGCCGCTACCGGACATTCATCCCCCTTAGGTCTACCATCCCTTACATATGTCCAGATTCTTCCAGTTTTGGTTCGACCGGTTCCAGGTTCCAGTACCTTTACCGGAGTATCATCTCCATGAATTTGACCGGCCTTAAATATATATTCCTGTATCTTTTTTGCTAATGGTTCTAGTAATTTTGCTCCTCCTCCTAACCAACCAGATATTGTTGATCTTGGTAAATCTACTCCTTCTCTCTCATATATCTGGGATTGACGATACGCAGGCAAGTGGTTACAGTATTTATTTACAACTATGTGAGCAAGTAGTCCAGGACCTGCATTCCCTTTATCTATTACTTTTGATGGAGCATAGGCCTGCATAATATTATCACATTTTATACAAGCACATCTTGGTCTTATATATCTTATTACCTTGAATGTTTCAGGTATATGCTCTAGCACTTCCGATATGTCTTCCTCTATAGTGCGGAACTCTTCTCCGCCACAGGAGTCACATTTGGGCTTTGGCATCAGTACTACTTCTTCTCTTGGTAAATGATCAGGTAGCTTCTTCCTTTTTGCGTGTGACTTTTCCCCTATCGTATCTCCTATAAAAGTGGTGCTATTTGTCTGGAATCCTAGTAACGACTCCTCCTCTTCCAGTAACCTTTCTACTATATCTATTCTGCGCTCTAGCTTTTCAGATGATTTACCAAATCTTTTTGCTTTCAGAAGCTTTAATTGTTCCTCCAGTTTATTTACTCGGTCCAATAATTCAGTGTTTTTCTTTGACAGTTCCTTATTTTGATTTGATAATTGCTGGTATTTAGAAGACCAATTGTTATTTTGCTCAAGTAGTTCCTGATTCTTGCCGTGTAAACTAGCAATTAGCTTATGTAATGATTCTATTTCAGGCGGTAAATTACTTATCTTATTTTCCATTTTTAATCGTTTTAAGCTACATACGCCGGACCCTCAGACCTTACCGGATTCCTCCAGTCAATCGCTTCCATTAACATACTCAGTTGTGCTCTTGTTATCGTCAATGTTTTTTGCTCCTCTAACTTTGGCCACGTGAATTTGCCGCTATCTAGCTGCTTGTAATATAAGCAAAATCCTTGTCCGTCCCACCATAGTATTTTTATTTTATCTGCGCTCTTGCCTCGAAATACAAATAACGCTCCTACCTTGAAATTATCAGATATTATTGTTTGTGCAAGTATAGATAAACTATGTACTCCTTTTCTCATATCTGTGTGGCCTGTACACAAGTATATTCTACAACTGCTATCCGGATTTAACATGAAGCTTCCTCCAGTATTTCCAGGAGCTTTATCAGTTGCTCGCTACTTAATCTTCCCTCTATACTGCATCTATGGTTATCTAATAATAATTCTACTTTCTTAAGATGACTCTTTTTTATATCGCTTCCTACCTGAACTTCTACAAAATGTCCCTCTGGTTTTGGTTGCTTTCCTTCTTCTGCTTTGTAGTAATCGCTTCTCCATCTACTAAGTGTCCTTGCCGTTACTTGATATTTTTCTGCCAATAATTTTATATTGCAATTGGTTTTTATTAGTTCCTTTATAATTTCTTCCTTTTGTTCGCGTGATATGTATATTCGCTTCCTTCTTGCCATAAAATCTCCTGATTTTTTTTACTCAAGAAATTTTACTCCTTATTCCATTCTTTACTAGTCCGCCTTCCCCGAACGCTTACGAATTAGCAGAGGAAGTGTTAAAAGCTATTTCTTAAAGTCCGTTGGGGCGTGTAAGTTAAAAACCTATATGCCCCATGATATAGCCGCCATTTTAATTAGCAGGTATTTCAGTCAGTAGTTAAAAAGCCCCAGGGACAAGGCTTTTTAATATTCATGGTTTAGGATTAGCAGTTTAGTATTGGTATCAGGTTAATCATCACTTCTTTTTATGCCAAAGAAATGCAGCAGCATAATAAAGAGATTAATAAAGTCCAGATATAAGGTAAGTGCGCCATATATTGCTATATTTCCAGCTCTTGCGGTGTTACCGTTCATGGCATAGTAAATGGATTTAAGTTTTTGGGTGTCATAAGCGGTCATTATGGTAAATACCCCTACTCCGATAAATGAAACGGCAAAATCCAGAGCAGCAGAGCGAAGGAATAAATTGATCAGGCAAGTAATAACCAGACCTATCAAGCCCATATAAGCAAATGATCCTGCAGCAGTTAAATCCTTTTTGGTAGTATGACCGTATATGTTCATTGCGCCGAAAGTAGAAGCAGTAATAAAAAATGTTTTAGCTATACTTGAGCTTGTATAAAGAAGAAATATAGAGCCAAGAGATAAGCCGTTAAGGGCGGCAAATATACCAAGATGAAGCATAGCCTGTGCTCTGTCCATGTCCATTAACTTACGACTGAAGAAAAAGATATAAATCAGCGGAGCAAACATCACCACGTAAGCAAGAGGGGTAGAAAACAGCATCATCGCTATTTGACTGCTACTACCGACTATGTAGGCTACTAGGGCAGATATACCAAGTGCCATGGACATATTCTGATAAATGGAGAGCATATAGACCCGCAAGCCTTGGTCATGATAAGTGTTTGCTTCTCTTGTAAAGCTGTAATTGTTGTATTTCATAGTATTTTATTTTTGCTTTGTTATTTAATATATTAATCAACGTATATTGTAGCATAAATCCCTCTGGCTTACAAATCCTTGCTAATAATCCAAACCAGAAAAAATAGGTTATTTAAGCCTGAGTCCTCTAGTTAGTTACGATTATATTTTACAGAATAATCAGCATCCTTGGATATGTTTAAACAAGCTCTGCAAAATTATTGTATGTCTCGATCTAAACTTACCATAAAACCTTATAAAATTAGTTGGTAACAAGTTTTAAAAATTTTTTATAAATGTTCTTAAGCTCCTCAGCAGTGATGAACCATGAATCAACTAAAGGTAGTCTCCGAACTCCACATTCTACATATAATTCATGAATTTCGGACTTTTGTTGTTCTGTATAGAGGGGTTTACCATCATCGTTAAATTTAATGTTTTTTAAGCTACTATCCGGTTTTAGGAGCTTATCAAGGTTTTGGTAATTTCCATGTCCTATTTCTTTACAAATAGTGGTTGTTGATGGAGTATCTTCAAAGTCAAGGACAAAGCCAAGAACCAGGAGGCTAATTACTGCTAGACCTACAAACCAGATAAGTATTCCTGTTATGTGTTTTTTTAATATGTTCATAGTTTTTTCCTATTTAACTTATAAACGTTTAAGTAATTGTTCGAATTTGTTTACTTCATTGGACACTGTTGCTTTCTGCATGTATCGACCAGTTTATAATTACCATTTGTATTTAGCTTAATTCATTTTTCAAGGTTATCCAAGGATACATGCCTTGTATAACCAATTTAAAATAATGTTTTTCGGTATTGTAAAATCTTTATTGTCCATGGTAAAGCAGTCATGTTTAATTAGTAAAACTATTATTTATAGAGAAGAGGGGATTTTACAGGTATGCTATTAACCATATATCTTATACCCCCGAGCAAAGCGAATTTTTGTGATTTTACCGAGATTAATGTTAAAATCCAAGTCGTTTTTACAGAAAATAGACTTGTGGCCACCCCTGTGACTGTTAAAAGAGCCCCAGGCGCATATAAGCGTAATCCCGTCAAATAGATTATTCTGACGATAAAGATGATAATATCTGTTAAGTTTCCTAAATTTTAGCACTGGCATTAATTAGCTTCTTAAAAATTCTATGTAAATATTTCAAAACTTTTTCTCTGATTGTATTGATTTTTAGCAGTTTTGGTCCAGGGCAGCTTAAACGTAAATATTTAATCTTCAAAAAACTTGATAAGTACTGCATTGAATTTGTCTCTATCAACATTAACATTTTTAGAAAAGAAGAGGCCGCCTTTTTTCCAGGAGGCAATTACTTTACCGTTTGTTAAGGTAATAAGCCGTTCTTCATTATCGCTATTATAGCCGCCCGTAATAGCGTCATGGACTAGTTTTTCAATGGTATTACTACCTGCGCCGTTTTTAATTTCTTCTGCAATTTCTATTAAAGCCTGTATATAAGGAAGCCCTTTTTTACTTATAGAGTAAATAGTAACCGCGGCTCTTGATGATACTTTAGCCATATTCCCGACGGCATTCCAAACTTCCCCGGGCACTTTGGCAAAACTTAAGAAGTTATGCAATTTAGCTTTGGAGCAATTTAAGCTTTGGCTAAGCTCAGAAATAGTTAAAACATTACCCGTTATTAATCCGGAATAGCTCATTCCTTTACTATAATCGGATAAGCTAAGTTTTTGGTTTTCTTTAATTTGAGCAATAGCAGCTCTTGCATCGGTTAAGGGTTTGATAATTGCGATTAACGGAATATTTGCTTCAAGACAAGCTTTCCATCTGCGGCTACCGGTAATGACTTCATATTTATAATCTTTGTTCTGGCTAGGTCTTGCTAAAATAGGTTCTATTTGTCCATTTTTTTTGATATCTTCGGCTAAGCTATGTAAATCACCGAATTCAAAACCCGATCTATCGGCTAACGGCCATCTAGTGCATTCACGAGGGTTAACAGTTATTACTTCCATAATTTTCCTCTAAGTTCTGCATTGGCTTTATAGAATATATTATACACGTGTTTTTTTAAGAGAAAAAATCGAAAGAAAAAAAATAAATAGAAATAATATAATAAAATACAAATAACGATAAAAAAACAACAATAAATAAAGAATATATAAATCAAGAAAATATTAAAATATGTTTAGGAAGAAATAGAGAAATGGAA
>Ga0194130_10006513_pt1 | contig 13466 bp, 8 predicted proteins | sample TA2KigsurfametaG_FD_160084 | JGI IMG/M metagenome (GOLD analysis project Ga0194130, IMG submission 160084) | Freshwater microbial communities from Lake Tanganyika, Tanzania - TA2015050 Kigoma 12 surface | ecosystem: Environmental > Aquatic > Freshwater > Lake | place: Tanzania: Lake Tanganyika... | reverse complement strand
CACCCGAGGGGGGAGGGCAGCCGTTCCCGGAGCCGCTGATCAGGTGCCAGAAAACGCGGTACCAGCCTCACCAGCCGCCCATCGGTCCGGAAATGCCTTTCGACATGGTTGCGGGAGTGCCATTGGCCGGACTATTCTTTAAGCGCTCGAGGCCGAGGCGGTGGCCGGCGACGAGGCTGACATCCTCGAGCTCCAGCGGCGGCTCGCGGAGGCCCGTCGGGCACTCGACGAGGCGAAGGAGCGGCTCGCGGAGCGTCCGCCCGCCTACGCGGTGGTGCCCTTCGAGGGCGCGAGCGCGACGCATCGTCGGCCGCTCTACATCGAGTGCTGCATCGACGGCGTGTATCTGCAGCCCGAGGGCATCCGGCTCGGCCCCGCCGACTTCGAGGGGCCGCCCGGCCCGGGCAATCCGCTCGCCAGCGCCCTCCGCGCCGCGCGGGAGCACATCGCGAGGAACCCCGGCGAGTCGGGCGATCCGAACGTGCAGCCCTACCCACTGCTGCTCGTGCGGCCCTCGGGCGTGATGGCGTATTACGCCGCGCGGGAGTCGATCCAGTCGTGGGGCAGCGAGTTCGGCTACCAGTTCGTCGACGAGGACTGGACCCTCAACTATCCGCCGCGAGATGCGGCGCTGGCCGACGCGGAGACGCGGGCGATCGAGGAGGCGCGGCGGCGGCTCGAGTGGCTGGCGCAGGTGCGGCCCCCGAAGCGGTCGAAGCCCGCCGTCCAGTATCGGGCGGCCACGACCCGCGGGGGTGTGGTGTCGAACGACGGGCCAAGCGTGCTCGGCGATCAGTCGCGGTTCGACTGGAAGGAAGGACAGGCATCCGGGACCGCCGCCGCGCCGGGTCGCGGCTTCGCTGCCGGCGACGGTGGCGGGGATGGCGGCTCCGGCGATGCGGCGGGCGGCGATGCGATCCTCGGCAACCGCTATGCGGGTCCGTCGAAGTTCTACTCGGGCGGCCCTGCTGGCGAGGCCGGCGGCAGCGCTCCGGAAGGCGGCCTCGGGCAGGGTGGCCCCGGGGAAGGCGGCGCGGCCGGACTGCCGGCCACGGCGGGGGGCAGCGCAGGCGTTGCGGGTTCGGCGGCGGCCTCGGGAAGCGAATCGGCCGCGGCTGGTCAGGGGCACGATTCCAGCGGCGGTGCGGGCGGCGTCTGGGATACGGCCGCCGCTGGCGGTTCGACCGCGGGCTCGTCGATGGCGACGGCGGCCGACGGACCGGCGGCGGCGGGAGGTCGCTTCGGGAAGTCGGCGACCGAACCGGGAGCCTCGGGCTCGGCTGCGGGCGGATCGGGGAGCGGCGGTTCGGCCGGCGCCTCCGGCGGCATGAGCTCCGGGACGGGGGGCGGCGGCGGCAGCGGCCCGTCGATCCCCGGGCTCGCTCAGGGCGGCGGCGCCGCGTCGGTGACGGTCGGCGACGCCTCGGGCGGCTCTCCGCCGATGCCGGGACTGGCCGGGTCGCTCGCCGGCAAGCGCGGCAGCAACTGGGCCAGCCTCGCCACGAGCGAGACGCCGGTGCCGCTCACGCGGCCGATCCGTGTGGAGTGCGCCGCCGACGAGTTTCGGGTGCTCGGCGAGGGCGGCCGCGTGCAGGCACAGATCCCGATCGGCACGCACACCGTCGACGCGGTCGATCCGCTCGTGCGTGAGGTGCATGCCACCGTCGGCCGCTGGGGCCTTGCCGGCCAGCGGATGTACTGGCGTCCGGAGCTCGTGCTGTCGGCCACGGCCGACGGGGCGGGACGCCGCGAGGACCTCGAGAAGCTGCTGGCCGACAGCGGCATCGACACGCGACGCAGCGAGGTCAAGGACAAGGTTCGAAACCTGCCTCCCGTGCAGCGAACCGGCGGCCTCTTTCCGAAACGGTAGACGGAGCACGCGATGGCACGGCCGAAGCACGAAGAGGATCTCAACGCCGGACAGGACTCGTTCCTCGACGTCATCACCAACATCGTCGGGATCCTCATCATCCTCGTGATGGTGGTGGGCGCGCGGGTCACGAAGATCACGCTCGACGCCGCCTCGCAGCCCGCCCCGTCCACGGATCAGGTCGCCCTCGAGGCGCAGGTGGAGGAGCGGGAGGACACGCTCGCCTCGGCGGAGAGCGAGATCCAGGAGCTGCAGACGCAGGCGGCGCTCGTGCAGGCCGCCATCGACGGAGCCTCGAGCGCCCGCCTCCGGCTCGCCACGGCCGTGGCCGCCGCGAAGGTGGAGGTGGATCGCCGCAAGCAGGCGGCCGACGCCGCCCGGGTGGCCGATGCCGAGCGGGCGGCGAAGCGGCACGACCTCGAGGAGGCGATTCGCCAGTGCACGCTGGAGACCGAGTCGCTCGCCCATCAGAAGTCGACCACGGCGGAGGTGCTGGCGTATCCGACGCCGATCGGCCGCACGGTCAACGGCGACGAGATCCACTTCCAGCTCGCGGGCGGCCGGATCGCCTACATCCCGCTGGAGGAGCTGTTCGTGCTGGCGAAGCGCAACACGCAGCGGCATGCGGGATCGATCGCCGCGATGGCGGCCCGGATCGAGACGGTGGGCCCGGAGCGGGGATTCGCCCTCGACTACGTGATCGAGGCGAAGATCGACCAGGCGCGCGGCCAGATCCTGATCCGCTCGCGGGAGTGGGTGGTACGGCCGGTGGACGCGGCCGTCGGCGAGCCGATCGACCAGGCGCTGGCGTCGGCGTCGCAGTTTCGCGGAGTGCTCGGCGGCGTGAAGCCCGACACGACCGTGACGCTCTGGTGCTACCCTGACAGCTTCGCCGGCTACCGACGGATCCGCGAGGAACTGCACCGGCTCGGCATCCCCACGGCGGGCCGGCCGCTCCCCGAGGGCGCCCCGATCGGCGGCTCGACCGAGGGCAGCAAGTCGGTGGTGCAGTAGCGACGGCTCGTCGGCGAGCCGCACGCTGCGAGCGATGCGGGCCTGTCCTGCGAAGAGGCTCGGGCCTCAGGAAGCCGCTGGCCCGGGCCTCAGGAAGCCGCAGTCGCGTGAGCGATGCGGGCCTGCCTTACGGGGCCGTCGCGTCGCGGATGCCGGCCTCGGTGGCGGCGGCGAGCAGGTCGAGCTCGTCAAGCGTGATCGAGAGCGGCGGCATGATCACCACCGTGTCGCCGAGCGGCCGGAGGAGCGCGCCGTGGGTGCGGGCGGCCAGGCAGGCCTGCATGCCCCGCCGTTCCTGCCACGGGTAGCCCTGCCCCGTCGCCTTGTCGGCCACGAGGTCGAACCCCACGACGAGCCCGCACTGCCGCACCGCTCCCGCGTGGTCGAGCCCCGCGATCCGCGCCGCATGGTCACGGAGCCGCTCGATCTTCGCCGGGAGCGACTCGAGCACGGCATCGTCGCGGAACAGCCTCAGCGACTCGAGGCCGACGGCCGCCGCCAGCGGATTGCCGCCGTAGGTATGGCCGTGAAAAAACGTGCGGCGGTCGGCGTGGGTGCCGAGGAAGGCGTTCCAGATCCGCGGGGTGGTGAGCGTGGCCGCCATCGGCAGGTAGCCGGCGGTGAGGCCCTTGGCTAGGCAGAGGAAGTCGGGCGCCACGTCCTCCTGCTCGCAGGCGAACATCGTGCCCGTGCGGCCGAAGCCCGTGGCCACCTCGTCGAGGATCAGGAGCACGTCGTACCGGCGGCAGAGGTCGGCCACGCCCCGGAGGAATCCCGGCGGGTGGACGTACACACCTGCCGCCATCTGCACGAGCGGCTCCATGATCAGGGCGGCGATCTCGCCGGCGTGCGCTGTCAACACCCGCTCCACGGCGGCGAGCGCCTCGGCGAGCTGCGGCGGCGGGTTGCCCGAGGCGGGGCACGGCCCGCCGGGGGACGGCACGCGGATGGCGTGAAACGTGAGCGGCTGAAACATCGCCGTGAACCGGTCGACGCCCCCCACGCCGATGGCGCCGAGCGTGTCGCCGTGGTAGGCCTCGCCGATGGCCACGAATCGTGTCCGCTCCGGCCGCGGCGGATCAGACTGGAGCCAGAACTGGAAGGCCATCTTCAGAGCGGTCTCGATGGCGCTCGAGCCGTCGCCCGAGAAAAACACCTTCTCGAGGCCGGCGGGGGCGATCTCGACGAGCCGGCGGGCGAACGCGACGGTAGTGGGATTGGAGAGGCCGAGGTTCGTGGTGTGGGCCACCTTCGCGGCCTGAGCGGTGAGGGCAGCGTCGAGCCGCGGGTGCCGGTGACCGTGCACGGCGCACCACATGCTCGCCGACCCATCGAGATACCGCCGCCCCTCCGTGTCGATGAGCCACGACCCCTCGCCCTGCTCGATGAGCAGGGGCTCGTACTCCTGCATCTGCGTGAATGCGTGCCACACGTGCTCGCGATCCCAGGCCCGGAGGCGGTCCGTCTCCGGCGACGCGGCGTCGTGTTCGCACGACGGGAGACGGGCACTCGAAGGATGGACGAGATCGTGGATGACCGTGGTGAGGTCCGTCATCGCTCGCCCGGCGTCATGCGGCGGTAGGTTTCGAGAGTCTCTTTGCTGAGCATTGCAGCATTGTAGTCTTCGGGCCGCGGGGTAGGCTCTGGGCACGATTCCCGGGGAGCGAGGAGCATCCATGCAGGTGTCAGGCGTGTCGGCGGGCGGACCACAGGGCTGGCGGGGCGTTCGCTGGATGATCTGCGCGATGCTGTTCGCGGCGGCGGCGATCAACTACATCGATCGCCAGGTGATCGGGATTCTCAAGCCGACGCTCGCCGGGGAGTTTCACTTCGACGAGCGCGACTACGCGGCGATCGTGTTCAGCTTCCAGGCGGCCTACGCGATCGGCCTGTTGCTCTCGGGGCGGATCATCGACCGGATCGGCGTGCGGGCCGGCTTCACGATCGCCGTGGTCGTGTGGAGCATCGGCGCCATGGCCCATGCGTTTGCCGACCGGATGCCGTGGCTCAAGCTGCCGACGGTGTCGATCGACCCGCCGCAGGTGCTGCTGCTCGGCGGGGCCGCGGCGGGCCTCGCGCTCTCCCGGGTGATCCTCGGGCTGGGCGAGGCGGGCAACTTCCCCGCGTCGATCAAGGCGGTGTCGGAGTGGTTTCCGAAGAAGGAGCGGGCGCTGGCCACCGGCATCTTCAACTCCGGCACCAACATCGGCGCCCTGATCACGCCCCTGGTGGTGCCCTGGATCGCCGCCAACCACGGCTGGCAGTGGGCGTTTCTGGTGACGGGCCTGCTCGGCTTCGTCTGGGTGGCGTGGTGGCTCGTGGGCTACCGCCGCCCTGAGGAGCATCCTGGCGTGTCGCCGGAGGAGTTGGCCTACATCCATTCCGACCCGCCCGAGTCGATCGTGCCGGTGCCGTGGTCGGCGGTGTTTCCGCTGCGGCAGACCTGGGCGTTTGCCGTGGGCAAGTTCCTCACCGACCCGATCTGGTGGCTGTATCTCTTCTGGGTGCCCGACTTCCTCAACAAGAACCACGGCCTCGACCTCAAGACGATGGGACTGCCGCTGGTGGTGATCTACCTCGTGGCCGACATCGGCAGCATCGGCGGCGGCTGGCTGTCGTCGCACCTCATGGCCCGGGGCTGGAGCACCAACGCGGCGCGGAAGCTGGCGATGCTCGTCTGCGCGCTGGCGGTGGTGCCGATGCTCTTCGCGGCCCAGGCCAAGAACCTGTGGGTGGCGGTGGGGCTCGTGTCGCTCGCCGCGGCGGCCCACCAGGGCTGGTCGGCGAATCTCTTCACGCTCACGAGCGACATGTTTCCGCGGCGGGCCGTGGGCTCGGTCGTGGGGATCGGCGGCATGGCCGGCTCGATCGGCGGGATGCTCATCGCGCTGGTGGTGGGCGCGATCCTGCAGAAGACCGGCAGCTATGTGCCGATCTTCGTGATCTGCGCGTCGGCGTATCTCGTGGCGCTCGCGCTCATCCACCTGCTCTCGCCCCGGCTCGAGCCCGCGCGGCTGGACTGACGAGGTCAGGGCTTCGGAGGTTCAGGCTCGAGCCTGCGCACGAGTTCCTCGGCATCCCAGTCGGGAAGAATCAGCCGACGTTCGCTCGTGTAGTCGAGCGAGCTTTTCTCGTACTGCTGCAAAAACCGCACGGCGTTCACCCAGCCGAGCGCTCCGACGAGGGCCTCGAACCCCTTGGCCCTGAGCTCCACTGGTTCGAGCAAGACTCCGCTCATGCGAGCACCTCCTCCGCGAGTTCGGCCACGCCCAGCACCCGTACCCTGACCTGTCCGCATCGCTCCACGGCCTTCCGGAGGCGGTCGTCGCAGGTCGCGAAGGCGTCCGCACCGGAGAGTTCAGCCGAAGCGACGTGCAGGGCGTCGAAGTTCGCGAGGCCGCACTTCATCAACTCTCCGGTCCGAGAGCGAATCGCGGCGGGATCAGCAGCGGAAATAGGCTTCTGCTCCAGCCACACGTCCACGCGGGTGGCACGAAGGATGATCGGGTTCTGCCTGTTCTCCAGGCGGAGCGCTGCGGAGCGGATGAAGTCCACGGTCTCGGATTCGGCGGCGAGCAGCGACAGCACCGCCTCGGTCTCCAGCCGAATCCTGGGCTGGGATTGGTCGTCGAACGGGCGCTTGAGGCAGCACATGTCGAGATAAATCCGCATACCCGCGAGTATACCCGCGTTCGGGGGTGGATCGGCGCGGCCGCTTCACTCCGGGACGAGCTGGTCGACGTCGCGGAGGCCGCGGTCGAGGGGCTTCATCCACTCGCCGTAGATCGGGTTGGGGATCACGATCCAGCGGTCGCCCCAGTCCTTGGCGTGCCGGTCCACCGCGTCCTTGCGGTGCCGGATCGCGGCGGCCACGGCGGCAGCATCGGCGTCGGCCGCGAGCTTGGGCGCCCGAAAGGCTTCGTCGAAGTCGCGGAGGTTGTCGCCGACGTGCAGCACCACGGTGTGGGCCTTTTCGGCCTCGGCGCGGCGGGCGGTCTTGTCGCTCGTGTCGCTGGCGAGCTTGAGATGCGCCTCGTCCGTCAGCGGCAGGCCGAGCCGCTCGAGGCCCTGTTTCGTCTGCGGGCGGAACTTCTCGTTGCGGTTGCTGACATAGACCACGTGCACGCCGGCCTTCGTGGCTTCGAGGATGAAGTCCTTTGCCCCGGGCACGAGCTCCCACTTGTCCCAGTGCTCGGCCTCCCAGAGGTCCCAGAGCCGCTGGTCGTAGGCCAGCCGGCTGCGGATCATCATCGACTGGAAGGCGCCGTTGTCGAGCACCGTCTCGTCGAGGTCGAGCACCACGGCGAGCGTGGAGGACGGCGCGGTCGACTTCGCGACCGCGGCCGCCAGCCGCAGGCTGGCGAGGTTGTAGGCCTGCAGGCAGCAGGCGCGGTATTCGGCCGACGTCTGCACGAAGAGGTTGGCGTCGAGCGAGCGGCCGGGCGGGTCCTCGGGCCTGAAGAACGGGATCGCGTGCGGCGCGGCGGCTGGCATGGCTGCCGGCGCGGCCACGGGGGCGGCTTGCTGGCCTCGGACGACCGACGCGGCGCAGACGACGGCGAGGACAAGGACAACAGGACGAACGCAGCAGCGGCCGTGCATCGTGCAGCTCCGGTGGACATCACGGGGATCGGTCGCAAGGAATCGTAACCGGCGTGCCCATGCCGGCGGCAAGCCGCTCGGCGGCGTTGCCCTCGACGACCGCCGCCTCGATCGCGTCCTGGGAGCCGACGAGGGCCACGAGGGTGCCGCGAGGAGCGTCGCCGTAGGTCCGCACGACCGTGGCCACGTCGTGGTCGCCCACCCGCAGCCGGCCCGCCGCGGCGAGCTGCGGCCAGAGGACGGCGGGCAGGTTGGTGACGAGGTTGCCGAAGGCGTCGACGTGGACCACCTCGCCGTGGATGCCCGTTGCGGTCTCCCGGACCTCGGGCCAAGAGAGCCGCACGATCGGTCCGGCGGGTGGCCCGAGCGATGCGGGCTCTGCGCCCTCGAGGAGCGCGACGGCCGCTGGGGCGAGCACGTCGCGGCCATGGAACGTTGCCGAGGCGGCCGGGGCCACGTGGAGCGAGCGGGCGACGGGGGCGGGCACGCTGGCAAGCACCCGGGAGAGCACGCCGTTGTCGGGGCAGAGAAACTCCTGGTCGCCGACGCGGGCCCACAGGAGCCGCCGCGTGGTGCCCACGCCGGGATCGACGACCACGAGGTGGAGCGAGCCTGGGGGAAACGCCGGGCAGGCCTGGCCGACGAGCCACGCGGCGGCGCGGATGTCGTGCGCGGGCACGTCGTGGGCGATGTCGACGAGCGTGATCGGCGCTCTGGCGTGGAGCAGCCGGCCCTTCATCTCGGCGACGTAGCCGGAGCCGGTGCCGAAGTCGGTGGTGAGCGTGACGACGCGGGGCATCGTCGCCAGTCTACGTCGGTCGCTGCCAGATCAGCAGGCACCATGGGCTACACGCCGCGAGACGGGCTCGGGAGCAGATTGTCGCTCCTAGTCGACCGCGACAGCGTGGTGTCAGCGAAACGTGGCGAACACCTTCCGCTTTGTCTTGGACACCTGTTCCTGGTCTGCGGTGAACGCGACGAGTGCCGAGTCAAATGCCGACGTCCCAGACGCAGCGGCCGTGGGTTCGGTGCCTCCAGGTGCAGGCGACGCCTCGGCGTCACGGCCGGATGTGAGGTAGGTACCGCTGTTGAACAGGCTGGTGCCGAAGAAGTCGGCGATGTCGAGAATGTCGAGCACGTCGTCGTAGTTGAAGTCACCTTCGACCCAGAAGGTGCTGGCGATCGCGTAATACTTTCCGCTCGTGAAGAAGTTGGCGGCATCGAGCACGTCGACAAACCCGTCGAGATTCGTGTCACCGGGTGCCGCAAAGGCGACGGTGAACGAACCGTCGCCATTGTCGAGCCAGCCGATGCGCCGCTGTTGGCCCAGGGTGGCCGCCTCGGCCGCGGCCGATGACCCCAGCCCGGTCAGCGCGGTCCACGAGCCATCGCCCTGGGCTGCCAGGATGTGACCCACGAGCGAGGGAGCGGTCGCGTTGGACACGATCAGCATGCGTCCAGCGCCGAGGTCGACAAATCCCCCGTCTTCGATGACGAGCGACCCGGCGACCGCCTCACCGGCGGCTGGGTCGATGACGAGTGTGGCCCCTGCCTTGATGCGGACCTCGCCGGTGCCGAAGGCCGACGCATGCTTCACGATCACGGTGCCGGCCTCGACGACGGTGCCGCCGGAGTGGGTGTTGGCCTGATCGAGGATCAGCGTGCCGCCGCCCTGCTTGACGAGCTGGTAGGAGCCGGTGCGGATCGTGGCGTCGGTGATGGTCTGCCCTGTCGGCACGTCGATGCCCGTGGGCGTGCTGGTCGCGAAGGGGTCGCGGATCGACCAGACGGCAGCGTCATACTGATTCGGCGAAATCAGCCTTTCGAGCGCGAAGCTGCTTCCGGTCGGATAGGTGTCGCTGTCGTTGACGGACGACGTGAACACCAGTCGGCCGTCAGCCGTGATGCCCGAGGCGGATGGCCAGCCCGAGTGCAGATACTGCCGCGATGTCACCGTCGGCGTGCCGCTGCCCGTGGAGGCCGGGACATGTAGCAGGTACATGCTGTCGTCCACGCCGGGGGCACTGCCGTAGACCTTGCCGGCGACCACGACCGCGTTGTCAGATCGGGGCAGGAGGCCGGAGACGTAGACGTTGGTGGTCGCGCCGAGCAGGGCACCAAGCGACTGGGGCGACCCGATGCGCGTGCCCGTCGTCGGATTGATCGTGATCATGCCGCTCTCCACACGGCCGTCGCCGGAGGGAGCTTTCGTCCACACGTTGGCCGCGGCGTGCAGACGACCGTCGCTTGTAAGCGTCATGGGCACGCTGTCGCCCGGGTCGACCGCTCCCGCGATGACGGAGGACCGCCAGCGATATGCGCCGCTCGTGGCATTCAAGCCAATGACGAGCGCCTCCCCATCGGCCGGAGCCGCATCTCCCGGCACGATGCCCAGTGTCGCGATCCGAGTGACGCCGAGCGCGAGCACGTCGGAGCTCCCCGACGGTTGTACAAATGTAAGATTTCGCGGGACGGCGGTAGCGTAGGTATCGGTCGATCCATCCTGCATCCGTTGGGCCCAGAGCGGGGAGCCATTGGCTGCAAGCGCCGCGACGAAGCCGTCGGACCGCCCGGCGGGCACGGACAATCCAACAGGTCCGCCGGAGGAACTCCCGAGCGCGATCGACGCCGACTCGAGCCGCCCGGAGAAATAGAGCCGCCCATCAGCCGTTGTGGTGATCGCCGTCAGGTAGCTCGAACTCCATGAAGACCCACCGCCGCCCGTTGCCGGTGTCGTGGGATAGACATGGGTTGCCGAGGGTACTCCCGACGCGGCGTCGAAAGCCACCAGGAAGAACGCCGTGTCGGAACCGGCGTCATTGGAGGTAGCAACCCCCGGGCGGGGATCCAAATCGACACCGGAGCCGGAGAACGTGCCCCCGATAGTCAGCCGGTTGCCAGAGGTGGCGATCGCATCAATGACGGCACCGACGCTCCACGCGGACAGCAGTGCTCCTGAGGCATCGTACCTTGCAACAAACCCCGACTGCCCGGCTCCGCCATTTCCCGACGTGAGTGTCGTCGTGACATCTGGCCTGGAGTCGAAGTCCACCGTTCCGCCGAACGAGCCGAACGTGATCGTGCTGCCATCGTCGGCGACCGTCAGACCCGCGAGATTGAGCCAGGCGGAATCGGTCGTGGGCGACATCAGGAAGGCCCAACCGTTGGCTCCGTCGAGCCTCGAGACGGGCGACGTGTTGGTCCACGAGAGAGTCGTCGTAGGCAGCGGCGTGCCGACGATGTCGGTCGCGTCGCCGGTGAACCGGATCTGGTAGGCCCCCTTCGCTGCCGTCAGGTGACCAATACCATCAATCGAGCCCGAGGTGCCGTAGATGTTGAGTTGGGGCGTGTCTCCTCCACCAGCCGCCGCGGTCCATGGCACGGTGGCGCCATCGCGAGTGAGCACAAAATCGGCGAGTGAGAGCGTGGCCGCATCGATCGCCGCACCGGTCAGGTAGAAGCTAATGAAGTGCTGCGGTCGGGCGACGATGGCTGACGGGAGGGTGCTGCTGTACCACTGACCGAACACGAGTTGCGCGGCCTCATCGGTGACCGATGCCGAATACGTGGCGCTCACGGGGGCGTCGGGCAGCGATGAGTCACGGACCGACACGGTCACGCTCTTGACGGCCTGAATGGCAGGGTCGAGCACCACGCCGGCCTTCAGGTAGAGGCGGAAGCCGCTCAGGCCGTCGTCACGGACTTCGAAGTCGGCGGCATTCGCGCCCGAGAGCGAAAACACGTTCGTCCCTTGGCCGTCGTCATCCACCACAATGTCGGCCACGGCGACGCGTGCCGCCGCGCCCGACGCGGACGTCTTCGGAAGGGTCGTGTAGATCGGCAGCACGGATACGGCGGTGGGGGCGGTGTTCGTGTCGGGTGCCACGGCTGTCAGGTGGAGTTCGTAGGCGCCGGTGCTGCCCGAACCCCGTCCCGACGTGGTCGTGGGGTCGTAGCCGCTGTTTCCGTACGCAGAGACGCCCACGTAGTAGGTGCCGCTCGTCGGAATCGTGAACTGGCTGATGCGGCTGTCGTTCGACCCGGCCGAATCGTCGTCAGACGCCAACGGCTGGCCCGCTGCGTTGAACAGCCGCAGGTAGCTGTCGATACCGGACGGCGGCGTGAGCCGTCGGGCGAAGATCTCGGCCGTCAGCTTCGTGCCGGCAGCGAGCGTCACTTGAAAGAGGTCCACGTCGCTCGCGCCATAGGCTCCGTCGCCGATCGTCGCCGCATGGACGAGCGTGGCGGTCGAGAGTGTGAGCGGCAGCGCCGTAGCCAGCGTGTCGCCCTCGGCGTCGCCGGTATAGACAATCTCACCGGTCGTCGCATCGGTGGCCGAGTTGCCGGCGCCGTCGGTTGCCACGGCGGTGACGTTGTAGGTGCCCACGGTGAGCGGCTGGGCGAGGGTCGATCCTGCCAGCGACCATGTTCCGTCGCCCGCATTGATGGCCGAGTAGGTCGTTCCTGCGATGGTGACGGAGATCGTCGCCGTCGGATCGTTCACGGTGCCCGTGATCGTCGGCCGCGACGTGAAGACCGTCTGCGGCGTGACGGTCACCGCGGGAGGCGTCAGGTCGATCGTGACGCCCGTGGACGAGGTGATGGATCGGCTATTGCCTGCGGCGTCAGCGGCGGACACGACGACGGCATACACGCCCTCGGCGAGCGGAGCGGCGAGTGACGCGCCGGAGAGCGACCAGGTGCCCGTGCCTGAGTTGACGGCAGGATACGACTGGCCTGCGATGGTCACGCTCACGGTCGCCAGCGGATCATCGACGGTGCCGGTGAACGCTGGCCTCGTCTGGTTCGTGACAAGCGGCGTGAGGGTCACCGATGGAGCGGTGAGGTCGACGACAAGTTCCGCGGTCGTGGAGTCTGTGCCGGCGTTGCTGGAAGGATCGGTGGCCGTGACGACGACGTCGTAGGTACCCTCGGCGAGCGGGGCGACGAGCGCGGAGCCGGCGAGCGACCAGGTGCCCGTGCCAGAGTTCGTGATGGTGTAGGTCTGGCCCGCGAGCGTGACCGCGATTGTGGCGGTCTGGTCGTCGATCGTGCCGGTGATCGTGGGGCGGGGGTTGTTGGTGAGCAGCGGATTGACCGTCACCACAGGCGGCGTGATGTCGATCGACTGATCGACGGTGAATGACCGCACCCAGTCGCCGCCAGCCGTGCCGTCGGCGTCGCCGTCGAGCGTGTTGCCGGCGGAGTCGTGGATGGCCCGCGAGGCGGCTCCGCGGACGGTGAGGCGATACTGGCCGTTCGGCAGCGATGCCCCGGCAAGGCCGAGGTCGAGCCGCACGGCCAGGATGCCGGTGGCGACGGTGGTGCGCGACGAGGGCGTGAGCGTGTAAAACACGTCGTCGGGGCTGCCGAAACCGCTGCTGCCGGCCTTGACGAGTTCGTAGTTGCCAATGGCGAGTGCGTCGATGGCGTTGACGCCCTCGCTGAAGCTGATGTCGATCCGCCGCGTGAATCCGTAGGCGCCGCTTGAGGCGATCGGCGCAGGGAATGTCGCGATGACGGTGGGCGGCGTGGTGTCGAGCGAGCTGCCGAGGAACTCGACCGCACCGATGTCGGCGATGCCGGTGCCGGTGTTGGCCGTGCCGGGGTCATCGACCCGGGCCTGGCCATAGCGGTCGGTGGCCGGGCCGGCGGGCGAGTTGGCGGCGTCGATCGCCGGGGAAAGCCGCCGAATGTAGAAGTTGTCGTCGCGTCCACCGTCGTAGCCGGTGCCGTCGGTCGTGTAGGCGAGCACGTCGTCGGCACCGTCGAGATCGACGAAGATTGGACTACCGAAGACAGCTCGAGAGTCCTGGGAAGTGGCTGTGCGCCAGTTGGCCAGCGTGGCCTGGGCGATACCCTCCCACAGTCCGACCTTGCCGTTTGCGGTGTTCCAGAAGAGGTTGTAGTCGCTGGCGAAGCCAAGCTGGCTGCTCGAGTCGACGGCGATGGCGTATCCGGCGTCTGTCCAGAGGATGTT
>Ga0194130_10006511_pt1 | contig 13466 bp, 4 predicted proteins | sample TA2KigsurfametaG_FD_160084 | JGI IMG/M metagenome (GOLD analysis project Ga0194130, IMG submission 160084) | Freshwater microbial communities from Lake Tanganyika, Tanzania - TA2015050 Kigoma 12 surface | ecosystem: Environmental > Aquatic > Freshwater > Lake | place: Tanzania: Lake Tanganyika... | reverse complement strand
GCCACCTCTTTTACACCTAGAGGAGGGGGACGCGTGTTTTTTACATGTGTCGATGCATCCAACTTACAACCTCGATTGGCGTGGTTTGACTACACCAGCGGTATTTATACAGACAATGATGGTATTTCGTGGAGTAACGTCCCTAATGGAATCTTAAATTTGCATTCCATTTATGCTGGTATTGTTCAAACGCCGGCCGCCAATGTTTTACTCAATCCACATTATCCCTACGATCATTTAAAAGTCGACGGATTGGGTGCCCACATGTATGTATATGGGCAATTCCAATCGCCCGCACAAGGCAATGGAGACACCGATCGACGCACCAAATTCATTCGGTATTTCAACAATGCCAACGCGCTATCGGGAAATTCCATTACGGCGTCAGGAACCAATGATTTTGTGTTTTGGGATTATTATGGCAACAAAGATTACAATTCCTTTCGTGACATTTACGTGGTGAGTGCCAACATAGCGATTGCCATCAGTCCCGTGTTTTATACTTACACCAAAACGGGGGGAGCAGGATGGACGGTGGTAAATAACAACGATTATTACAATCCGTTAAGCAGCCAATGGCAAAGTGTCTGTATTTTGGATGCCTCCGGACAAAATGCCTTGTTGGTGGGCAACAATGGTGCCATCGTTTGTGCCACCGATGGACAAATGACATGGAAACCCGTGTCACCGAATTTATTAAATACGGGCGGTTCGTCGTGGTCAACCAATTATGCCCTAAAGAAAGTGCGTTGTATCGACATCAATCAATTCTATATCATTCAAACGAGACAAGAATACATTCCCATGTTTGGAAATCTGGGCAACAGTCGTGTGTTGCACTGTTATTTGCCGAATTTGTTTAATAATGCAACAAATTACATTTTGGATGCCTCCGGCTCGGTGCGTGTCTCCGGCGACGTGCAAATCAACGACGGAGGCAAATTGCGATCGACCGCGTCGTCGTTTTATGCATGGACGGACACCGTCACGGATCTGCATTTAGGCACGACGGGTGTCAACAGCAACACGACGATCCAATCCAATTTGATTGTGTCCCAAGATGCCTCCATGCAAGGCAACGTCGTGGTTGCCGATGGCAAACGATTGGTGTCGCGCATCATTGACAACACACAAGGCAATTGCAACATTGAAATTGGTAATTTGAAAAACGCAAGTTTGGGAAATGTAAACACGCGCAGCATTTATTTGGGATGTTTCGGCGACACCGACGTGTCCAACAATATTTACATTGGAGGTCCCGGCGATGTTGTAACCATAGGGGGCAGTGTGCAAACAGCTACCACACTAAAAATCGGTCCCGCCGTCTATGTAAATTATGCGGCTCTCACCAACAGCAGTCCCGACACGGGTATTTTCTTCGGTGAAAATGGCGTCAAAAATGCCGGAAAATTCACCATTTCCAACAATCGCGGGGGATTCACCATGCGTAGTACCCTGTCTGCCAACAATGTCTTCTTCGACACGAGTGGATTGACTTTTAGTGCCTCTCCCACCGAACCCACCTTGAACAATCGATTGATCACCTTGTCGGCCATGGACGCCGGCAATGCCAATGGGAATTTCCGGGTGGGCGTCGTCGATTCTCTCGATGCCAGCAGTCTCTTTGTTCGCAATTACACCTACACGAATGCCGCCATGTCTAGTTTGTACAATACCCAAATCGTGGATACCAGTTGTACGGTGTTGGGCAACCTGGGCATCGGCACGGCCACCACGGGGGTGCTTACTGCGGGGTATCGTCTGGATGTGAGTGGCAACACCAATGTCCGAGGCAATCTGACGGTGGGTTCCAATATCGCCGTCACGAGTGGTCTTTTGTCGGCTCCCTCCGTGGCCATCAATCGGACGTCGGTGACGTCGGGATACGTCGTGGACGTGACTGGCAACGCGAATGTGTCGGGCAACGTCGTACTTGGAAATGGATTGACGGTGAGTGCGGGGGGCATCACCGCGTCGGCCACCCAAACCATCACCTTTGGCACGAATGCGCCCACGATGAATGGCAACAACATTGCGAGTGCAACCATACCCTTGACTTCTTTGGCCACGGGCATCATGACCACAGGAAATGTTGCCATCAACAAAACTTCGGTGACCAATGGATTCGCACTCGATGTGAGTGGCGCCATGCGCGTCACCAATGGACTTACTGTGGTGGCTGGAACCATATCGCTTCCGAATGCATCGATTGCTGACGCAGCATTGAGCACGAATGTGGCCTTGTTGAATTCGTCCTCGCAAACGTTTTCGGGGACACGCACCTTTACAGGAGGAATTACTGCCACGGGTGCCCAAACCATTACGTTTGGCACGAATGCGCCCACGATGAATGGCAACAATATCGCCACCAACACGATTCCGGTGGCAGCCATCAATGGACTGAGCACGGCACTGGCGGGAATCAATTCGACGGGAAATGTGGCCATCAACCAAAGTTCCGTGACGTCGGGATATGTTCTCGATGTCAGTGGGAACACACGTGTAACCGGCAACCTCGTGGTAAGCGCGGGAATGACCATTTCGGGTGGACTCGCCACATTTTCGCCGTCGTTTTTGCACATGAATACCGTCCCAACGAGTGCCTATGACAATGGGACGTATCACTCGGGTAGTCCCTCTCTCAAAATATCCAATTCGGCGTATGGAACGACGGCCGCGACGACGGGATACAGCAACATCCTCTTTGGTTTCAATGTGTTAAACAATGCCACCAACAGCACCAATCGTACCATCGCCATTGGAAGCAATTGTTTGCCCTTGTGTTCGGGGGGAGACCAATCCATTGCCATCGGAAATGATGTGATGCCCTCCGTCACGACGTCTTCCGTCAATGTGGGCATCGGATCGTACACCATGTACCAAATGACCAGTGGCACGTACAACATCGGAATCGGCAATGCCGCATTGACCGTTTGCGTGACGGGATCCTACAATATTGCCATAGGTTCTTCGGCGTTGTCGGGAGGCTATGCTAGCAATGCCACGGGATGCACATCCATTGGATACTTTGCTCTTGCCAATTTGGGTCTCAATGGATCGGGACGTGACAAATCCAACAACACGGCGGTGGGATACAACGCGTTGAATGGTGCCGGAGGCGGCTACAACAATGTGAATTATTTGGATGGGGCCAACAATACGGCGATGGGTTCGTTGGCGGGGGCAAAATTATCCGGGGCGTCCGACAATTGCACGTTTTTGGGAGCCACTTGCGACGTGTCCTCTCTATCGAGCACCTACATGAATTCCACGGGCATTGGCTATGGATGTGTCGTCGATGCATCCAACACCATTGTCTTGGGACGTTACACCGAAACGACGCGATGTTGGGCCATGGATGTCCGCGGCAACGCCACCTTCACGGGGGGCATTACCGCCACAGGAACACAAACCATCACCTTTGGCACCAATGCCCCCACCATGAATGGCAACAATCTTGCCACGAATACGATTCCTTGGGCAGCCATGGTGGGGGGAGGAGTCAATGGCACGGGGAATGTTGCCATCAACAAGACTTCCGTGACCGCCGGATATGCTCTGGATGTGAGTGGAAACACGCGTGTCGCGGGAAACATCACCATTACCAATGGACTCACCGCGTCGGCGGCCCAAACCATCACCTTTGGCACGAATGCCCCCACCATGAATGGCAACAACATTGCAATAAACACCATTCCGTTGACGTCCTTGGCCACCGGCATCATGACCACGGGAAGTGTCGCCATCAACAAAAGCAGTGCCACCGCCAATTATCAATTGGATGTCAGTGGAAATGTATTGACCAGTGGAAACATCGTCAGTGACGGTGGGTTCATTAAAATCATCAACAAACCCTTGTTTGTGACCGGGAATGGCGGGGCCCATTTCTTTAAATTTGCGGATTCCACCACAGGAATTGATGGGGTGGAAGTAAGTGGGTTTGCCGGTGGTGCATTAACGTCGGGAACCACCACCAATCCCAGTTTTACCACGAAAGGCAAGGTCATCTTGCAATGGACAACGGCAGGGGTGGCCATCAACAAACAAACCGTTACGGCAGGTTTTTCCTTGGATGTAAGTGGCGCTCTTCGAGCCACCAATGGACTCACCGTTGTCGCGGGCACGGTTTCTTTTCCGGCGGCTTCCATTTCGGCGAGTGCCATCAGTGGATTGCCCTCCGCGACGATTGCCGGCATCAATTCCACGGGAAATGTCGCCATCAACAAAAGCAGTGCTGCCGCCAACAAACAACTCGATGTAAATGGAAATGTGGCGGTGAGTGGAAATCTCTTTGTCAGTAACACGGGAATTCTATCCGGCGATGGTGGCTTTGGTGCAGAATCCGTCAATATCGCCGGCTTGTATTCGACAAACGTCAACGGCTTTCGAATTACGGGAGATCAAAATGGAACCAATCCCATTTATTTCAACAACAATCGATCGGTGGGGGGTAATGTCAACATCAATACCGGCAGTGCATCTTCTCATTTGTTTTTGGATGCGGGATCGTTTGCCTTGTTGGGAAATGGCACCTCCACCGGGTTGTGTTTCCGCGACACCAATTCCACGGTCAACAGCAAATTATGGGACAATTCCGGCAATCAATTTGCCTATTGGACGAAAACAAGGCATACGTTTGCGGTGGGAGGCACGGGCACTTCCATGACGGCGGCACCCACCGGCGCTGCCACATTGTTGGACATCTCGGGCACCACGGTAAGTGTTCCCTTCAATTTAACCGTGGGTACCGCCTTCACCGTTTCCAATGGGGCCACCGTGACGTTTCCCGCGGGTTCTATTTCTCCTTCCGCCATCAATGGAGGCGTCAGTGGTAGCATCGCCGGCATCAATTCCACGGGTTCCGTGGCCATCAACAAAACCTCTGTCACCTACACCACCGCTGTCTTGGATGTCAATGGAACGGTCAGTTCGGCGGGATACCTGCGATTCCCTTCTGCCACAAATACCACAGGTGTTGCCTTTTCCGCCAATTCGGCGTCCAATTCCTTGTTATCACGTATTTATCACGATGGCAATTTGATTTACTGGACAACAAACAACATGTATTTCGCCGTGTCTGGTACGTGCACCGAAACATCTGGATTTCCCCAGTCACGCACAACACTCGTCTATTTGCAATCCAATGGATCAGGGGGAAATTTGGGTGTTGGTATAAATACCGAAACGGTTACTTCGGGATTCATCTTGGATGTAAAAGGTAATACCCGGGTAGGTGGCAATGTGGCCATCAACAAAACTACCGTCACCTCTGGATATGCTCTCGATGTTTGTGGAAATATTCAAGCTACTTCTTATAATGCCTTATCCGATCGTCGATTGAAAGAAAACATTGTTCCTTTGTCTTCTTCTTCTTCTTTCTCTCGCACAATATTTGAAGATTTGTCCCCCGTTTCCTTTACATGGAAAACAGCATCCTCTCCTCAAAGAGAGGACGTGGGTTTCATTGCCCAAGATGTATTTCGTGTGTTGCCCCATTTACACCCCGAATTCGCCGAAAAAGGGGAGGAACCCGTCGATCCAGAAACACAAGAACCCGTCTTTTATGCCATGGATTACAGCAAATTGACACCCCATTTATGGGCGGGCGTTCGCGAATTATACGAAGAAAATACGGAACGTAAAAAAGAAAATACGGAATTAAAACAACAAATCACATCGTTGGAATCTCGGTTGCAGCGTTTGGAACAACTGTTGTTGTCGTCATCGTCGTCATAAAAAATGCATATAAAGAAAAAAACATGAATGAAACAAAGAAAAAAATCAAGACACACAAAACACAAACACTTGTAAAAAAAATGGCAGACACATCATCTTCTCCATCATGTGCCTTTTTGGAACTTGTCATGCAACAAAGTTTGCATTATTTGGAAAAATGCGCTGAAAAAACAGATAAACAATCCGGGGCTGATTTGGTAAAGACTCGGAGCGAAGCGGAGAGGCATGCTTTTGTAAACATTGGATTGATTGCGGCTTCTTTGTATTATGACATATGTCCGCCATCATCATCTTCTTCTGCTTCTGCTTCCCCATTATTCTCCAAAATAAAATCGTAAAAAATCAATCATTATTATTTTTTTCATTTTAACATTTAAAAAAAAATAATAATGTTTTAATCTTTATTCACCGGAACAAATCATACACTAAGAGGAGAGAAAGACACACACACATTTACTTCTTATTTATAAACTTTGTGAAAGTGAAAATGTAATGGTGGTATCACTTGTTATCGCCGCATCATAGGCATCGGGAGAAGCTACCATAAATTTATCACCTTTGCGAAGATATAATGAGGAAGCCGGAAGATTCAATCCAATCGAACGACAAGAATTCAAACCGATACCCGAAGTGGAAAAAATATTCGTGTCATTGGGCATGGTATACCACGTGGACGTGGGATCAAAACTGTATGCCATGGTATTGCCACCTTGACCAACGGCAATCCACCGATCGTTGTAATAAATAATGTCATTGCAAGTGGATGAGAAGGTACTTACACCACGTCCTGTCCAAGTAGTCAAATCTGTAGAGGTGGCAATGGTATTTGGACCCGAGCCAACGGCAACAGCGACACGACCATTCCACTTAATGGCTTTACCAATACCAAGACCAGATGTAACTCCTGTCCATCCGGTCGATCCATTCAACGTGGTGGTATACGCCAAGGTATTGCCGCCTTCACCAACAGCGATCCATCTATTTTTCACCCAACGAACATCAATACCCTGAGTGGTGGCAAAAACATTGGTACTTACAGCGGTCCAATTCGCGGCATTCGCATCCGAAGAATATGCTACACGAGTGGTGGTAACATTTCCACCCACGGCAACCCACGCCGTTCCATTCCAATCGGCAGATTTGGCTCCTGCGGGAAAGGTAGTTAGACCCAATCCCACCCATGTAATACCATCAACACTGGTGGCAAGTGAATTATCAACACCAGATCCCATGGCCAACCATATGGTGCCATTCCAAACAACTTTCGAAACGGAAGTGGAAAACACGGCTGTGCCCAATCCCGTCCAAATTCTGCCATCGTAACTGTACGCGAGTGTATTGGTGGTGCCCTGGCCTCCCGCCACCCAAAGTTGTCCATTCCATTCAACACAATTGCATGACGTGGAAAACACCGTTTTGCCCAATCCTTCAAATTTCACACCATCATAACTAAATGCCATGGTATTGGTGGAGCCACTGGTGCCAGAACCACCAACAATAATGGGATGCATAACGTGCGTGGCGGCATGGGGTTGACGTGTCCACAAAAGATTTCCGGTGGCATTTGCCGCCGTCACAGGACCTGTCCAAGTAATACCATTTACACTGTAATACATATTCGTGCCACTAAGTGCTACCCAGGTTGATCCATTCCATACACAACCACTGAATCCCGCACTGCCGCCCAAATTGGGTCCCAAATTGCCGGTCCACGTGACGCCATTGTCGGCACTGAAAACAAGAGCATAATTGGTTCCCCCTCCCGTGGTAGCCAATAAAATACCTCCTTGTCCGTTGAAAGCAATCGCATTCACCGGACCATTGGATGCCACCAAACGATTGCTTTGCCAATTTATACCATCAACACTTACGGTAATCGTGGTATCGGTGACCGTGGATGTTTTGCGACCCATCAAGAAAAACGATCCCGTCCATTCCACCGTCAATCCACCAATGCTGGTGCTTGATTGTTCCGTCCAGGTTTCACCGTTGTAACTATACAAAATTTTGGTGGAGGTGGCGGATCCATCGGTTTGTGCAGATACCACCCATAGGGTTCCATTCCAGGCAATTCCATTTACCGGTTGATTGTTGGTAAGAAAAGAACCCGCATTTCCTGCCGTAATCCATGTATATCCATCATAACTGCGTAAAAGGTGGCGTCCCGTCGACGATAACCCGCCCATCAACCAATACACTCCGTTCCATTTGATTGCATTTACGGTGGATGGGTCACTATTGTAATCCAAAGTTATGTAATTATTTGGTGTGTTGGCTGCCCCAAACAAATCGGCGGTCGCCACGCTTGCGCCACTTCCCGCAAGATTTCCAAAAATAAATTGTTTGCCGTTGAAGCCCACTGTTTTGGCGGCCGTTGCAATATTCGTCGAAATATTCGACCACGTCACACCGTTGTCGCGAGATATCATGTTTCCAGATATCAAGGCGTTGGCGGGATACACAATACGATGGTTGAATTGTTTTCCACTGTATTCGACCGCCGTCACTTTGTTATTGAATATCGTGCTTCCCGTGGTTGCTGCCGTCCAGTGAATGCCATCGTAACTATACGCGATTTTGCCCACGCCTCCATAGGTGCCCGACGCCACGAATTTGTTGACGGCCCAATCGACTTGCACAAAATTGGAACTGCTATCAAACACCGTAGCGCCGAGAGATGTCCAATTCACCCCATCGTAACTGTACGCCAACGTGTTGCTCGCCGTGATGCCACCCGCCACATAGATTTGGCCGTTGTAGGCAATCGACGTGCAGCCCGTCGTCAATCCCGACATGGTGAAGGTATTCCATGAGGTGGCGTCGATGTTGGTGCTATAGGCACTCGCCACATTGCCGGAAGCCACCGTGCCACTGATGATCCAGTTGGCACCCGTCCATGTGATCGCACGAATGTTCGTCGCCGTGAAGGTGAGTGCCGTCCATGTGATGCCATTCAAACTCTTGTACAATTGTGTGTTGGCCGACGATCCATTGCAACCCGCCAACCAAAACAAACCATTCCATTCGAGACCATTCATATCGGGGGTACCACCCAAGGTAATGGTGGCCGCCGACGTCCATATGATTCCATTGTAACTGTAATAAATCACGCCTCCTTTGGTGGTCGCCACAAACATGGTGCCATTCCATTTGACGCGTTGGCCTTCCGACGCTATGCCCGTGCATTCGGTCCACGTCGTCAAATCCAAACTGTAATAAGCGTAATTGCTTGTGGCCGAAATACCCACGATTACCCAGGTGGATCCATTATAGGCAATGTCATTGACACGCGTGGTGAGTGGACTGGTTCCCAATCCCGCCCATCGGATGCCATCCGTACTAAACGCCAAGGTGTTTCCCGATGAATCTCCACCTGCCGCCAACCATTTGGGATTGGTATTCGTGTTACCAAACGTGTACGTCATGGGCAAAGTGTTGTATCCATTCGTCATTGCCAATATGCTATCGTTGGACAACGTTACATTTTGGTTGGTCGTAAACGAGAAATTCGCGCGATTCGTTGTCATGTTGTCAGACACACTAAATTGGGCGACGGGCGCGGTGGCAGGGATGTTTGCACCCGTGGGACCCAATGGACCGGTTGCACCCGTGGATCCCTGTGGGCCGGTGGGACCAGTTTCTCCGGTGGGACCGGTTGGACCTGTTTCTCCGGTGGGACCCGTGGGACCGGTTGGACCCGTGGGACCAGTGGGACCAGTGGGACCCGTGGGACCCGTACTGGCTGTGGGTCCCGTTGGACCCGTTGGACCAGTTTCTCCGGTTGGGCCCGTTGGACCTGTGGGGCCGGTTGGACCCGTAGGACCCGTTAGACCGGTGGGGCCAGTGGGGCCGGTGGGTCCCGTGGGACCGGTGGGGCCCGTGGGACCCGTGGGACCCGTTTCACCAATCGAACCGGTTGGTCCTGTGTCTCCGGTGCCACCATAACCAGTGGGACCGGTGGGGCCCGTTGGGCCCGTTGGACCCGTTTCTCCCGTGGGACCCGTGGGGCCTGTAGGACCCGTAGCGCCGGTTGCTCCGGTTGGACCCGTGGGGCCCGTGGCTCCCGTGGGGCCCGTGGCTCCCGTTGGACCCGTTGCGCCCGTGGGACCCGTAGGACCTGTGGGGCCCGTGGGGCCTGTTTCTCCGGTGGGACCCGTGGGGCCCGTGGGGCCCGTGGGACCGGTGGGACCCGTCGGACCCGTGGGACCCGTGGGACCCGTGGGACCTGTACTTGCCGTGGGGCCGGTGGGACCGGTTTCTCCTGTGGGGCCGGTGGGGCCGGTAGGGCCAGTGGGGCCAGTGGGGCCGGTGGGGCCGGTGGGGCCGGTGGGACCCGTTGGACCCGTAGGACCCGTGGGACCTGTGGGACCGGTTGGGCCAGTGGGACCCGTGGGACCTGTGGGACCCGTGGGACCGGTTGCACCTGTCACACCAGTGGCTCCTGTGGGGCCCGTTGGACCCGTTGGACCCGTTGCACCCGTTTGACCATTGGGGCCCGTGAAACCACGAACACCGGTGGGTCCTGTAGGTCCCGTGGGGCCCGTCGGACCGGTTTCACCTGTATTACCCATATCTCCTGTCACACCCGTAGGACCTGTGGGGCCAGTAGGGCCTGTGGGACCCGTGGGACCGGTGGGGCCGGTGGGACCGGTTTCTCCTGTCGGACCTGTAGGACCAGTGGGTCCCGTTGGACCCGTTTCTCCGGTGGGTCCCGTTGGACCCGTTTCTCCGGTTGGGCCGGTGGGACCCGTTTCGCCGGTTGGACCGGTAGGACCGGTGGGACCCGTCAGACCTGTGGGACCTGTGGGACCTGTTGGTCCGGTGGGACCTGTTTCGCCAGTTGGACCGGTGGGACCTGTTTCGCCAGTTGGGCCCGTGGGACCCGTGGGACCCGTGGGACCCGTGGCGCCCGTGGGACCCGTTGGGCCCGTAGGACCTGTGCAACCCGTGGGACCGGTGGGCCCAGTGGGGCCCGTGGGGCCCGTTTCACCGGTGGGACCCGTGGGACCCGTGGGTCCGGTAGGGCCCGTGGGACCTGTCGCACCAGTAGCTCCTGTGGGACCGGTTGCGCCCGTGGGACCTGTGGGACCCGTGCGACCCGTGCAGCCCGTGGGACCCGTGGGACCCGTGGGACCCGTGGCGCCCGTGGGACCCGTTGCACCCGTGGCTCCTGTGGCTCCCGTTTCACCGAGAGGACCAAAACGACCCACTTGACCATCCGGTCCCTGGGGACCTTGGGCTCCGGTGGGACCCGTGGGGCCCGTGGCTCCCGTGGGACCTGTCACACCGGTGGGACCTGTCACACCAATTTGTCCGGTGGGACCTGTCGGGCCCGTTGGACCTGTTTGACCCGTGGGACCCGTGGGACCCGTCGGACCGGTTGGACCCGTTGGACCCGTCGGACCCGTCGGACCCGTGGCGCCCGTAGCACCGGTGGGACCGGTGGGACCCGTTACACCGGTGGCGCCTGTATTACCAATGTCTCCTGTGGGACCGGTGGCTCCCGTGGGACCTGTTTCACCTGTAGGACCCGTGGGACCCGTGGGACCCGTAGGACCCGTGGGACCCGTGGGACCCGTGGGACCTGTTTCACCCGTAGGACCCGTGGGACCCGTTGCTCCGGTGGCTCCGGTGGGACCTGTGGGACCCGTTTCACCCGTGGGACCCGTCGTGCCGGTCGCACCTTGGGGACCTTGTAAACCGGTGGCCCCCGTGTAACCCGTGGGACCTGTATAACCGGTGGGACCCGTTTCACCCGTGGGACCCGTGGGACCCGTAGGACCCGTAGGACCCGTAGGACCCGTGGGACCCGTTTCACCCGTGGGACCCGTGGGGCCGGTGGGACCCGTGGGTCCCGTTTCACCCGTGGGACCCGTGGGACCCGTGGGACCCGTGGGTCCGGTGACACCTGTGGCACCAATGTCTCCTGTCACACCCGTTACACCGGTGGGACCTGTGGTGCCTGTGACACCAGTGGCTCCTGTGGGACCCGTTTCACCCAAAGGACCAAAACGACCCACTGGACCCATGGGACCTGCCGCTCCTGTCATACCTGTGATACCGGTGTATCCCGTGGGACCGGTGGGACCCGTTACACCGGTTGGACCCGTCACACCTGTTTGACCCGTGGGACCGGTTGCACCCGTGGGACCTGTGGGACCCGTGGGACCCGTGGGACCCGTTTGTCCTGTGGGGCCGGTCACACCGGTTGCGCCAGTGTCACCTAGAATACCTGTTGGACCAGTGGGACCCGTTGAACCGGTGGGACCGGTTTGACCCGTGGGACCTGTGGGGCCGGTTTGACCCGTGGGACCCGTGATACCGGTGGGACCCGTGGGACCGGTAGGACCTGTGGCACCCGTGGCACCAGTGGGACCCGTGGGACCCGTGGGACCCGTGGGACCCGTGATACCTGTAGTACCGGTGGGACCGGTGGGACCCGTTACACCGGTTGCACCCGTGGGACCGGTGATACCGGTGGGACCCGTGGGACCCGTGGGACCCGTTACACCGGTTGCACCCGTGGGACCCGTGATACCAGTGAGACCGGTGGGACCCGTGGAACCCGTGGAACCCGTCACACCCGTTTGACCTGTCGGGCCCGTGGGACCGGTTGGACCAGTGGCACCCGTGGCACCCGTGGGTCCCGTTGGACCTGTAGGACCCGTGGGTCCCGTGGGTCCCGTGGGTCCCGTGGGTCCCATGTCCCCCGTGGGACCGGTTGCACCCGTGGGACCGGTAGGTCCCGTTTCTCCTAATTGACCGGTGGCGCCTGTATAACCTGTGGTGCCCGTGTATCCTGTGTATCCAGTGGAACCTCTTTCTCCTTGAGGTCCCATGTCACCTTGGGGACCCAAAGGACCTTGCATGCCTTGGGGACCTTGGGGACCTTGTTCACCGATGGGACCTACCTCTCCCGTGGGACCGGTGGCGCCGGTGGCGCCAGTTGGACCCATTTCTCCTGTATCTCCTCGAGGGCCCGTGTTACCGGTTTCCCCCGTTGGACCGGTTGCACCCGTGGGTCCCATGTCTCCTTGAGGACCAGTTGCACCTGTCACACCAGTGGCTCCTGTGGGACCCGTGGGACCCGTGGCTCCCGTGGGACCCGTCGCTCCTGTCGCTCCTGTCGCTCCCGTGGGACCCGTCGCTCCTGTCGCTCCTGTCGCTCCCGTTACACCAGTTACTCCTGTGGGACCGGTAGGACCCGTTGCACCGGTGGGACCCGTTATACCAGTTGCGCCCGTCGGACCCGTTGGACCTGTTGGTCCTAGATCTCCTGTGGGGCCAGTTGCGCCCGTGGGACCCGTGGGACCCACATCTCCTGTTGGACCGGTTTGACCGGTGACACCCGTCATACCGGTGGATCCTGTATTTCCTATATCGCCTGTATAACCGGTGTATCCTGTGGGTCCCGTAGGACCGGTTGCTCCTGTATTACCTAATTCACCTGTATAACCAGTAAATCCCGTGCAACCAGTAGGCCCTATTTGACCCGTTGGACCCGTTGGACCTGTGTCGCCTGTTATGGGTGTTGACATGTGTTTTTGTTTTTGTTTTTGTTTGAGAGGTTCTTTTTTTTTTCTTTCTTTCTTTCTTTCTCTTCCAAAAAAAAACTTTTTTTTTTCTTTTTTATTTCCTTTTGAAAAGTGAAAAGTTTTTTTTTTAATACTATTCAATGGTTTTTCTTTTTTTTTTTAAATTTGGTTTGTTTCAATAAAAAAAAATACGCA
>Ga0194130_10006509_pt1 | contig 13470 bp, 10 predicted proteins | sample TA2KigsurfametaG_FD_160084 | JGI IMG/M metagenome (GOLD analysis project Ga0194130, IMG submission 160084) | Freshwater microbial communities from Lake Tanganyika, Tanzania - TA2015050 Kigoma 12 surface | ecosystem: Environmental > Aquatic > Freshwater > Lake | place: Tanzania: Lake Tanganyika... | reverse complement strand
TCACCGGGTCTTCGCCAGCCAAGAACGCACGACGCACGCACCGCTGCACGCAATGGACAATACAGACCTCACTCGGATCAAATAATTCAGCACGCAACGGTCTTGGCATCTAGGCTTCTCCTGTACCCGCAAACTCTACTTAAATCACCCCGCTTGTCAAGTAAGTGGGTGGCACGTAACTGCACCGCACGTAACTGCACCTGGTTCTCCGCGACCAATGAAACTTCCAAGATGTTGTCTGTCATGTTCAATAGAATCTTCCATTCACCCGAAATATGAGATGCTCAAATTGACAAGTTGTCATCAATCAGCAAACTGAATTGTTCTACCACGATATTGGTTGAAATACTGCGCGAAATCTTCACGTTTGCAGTTGTAGTGTCGTCGGTTTGCAAACGATATGTGCTTCAACGTTGGCAGCCTGTGCAGAGACGCAACGTCTCCATCTAAAACATTGGTGTTTTCGTAAAAGAAAAATGCTTCGAGCTTCGTCAGAGCAAGAAGAGGATTCAGCGATTCAATCTCACCAAGATTCAGCAGACCGAGATAAATCAGTGAGGTTAGTGCCGCAATTCGATCGATTTTTCCGAATCCTCGACAGGAGTCGATATTCAGAAACTCAAGTTTTGAAGGAGCACCGATAGCATCAGTATGCATCAAACGACGAAGTGCGGTCAATCGTAGCTGACGCAACTCGCTCATGCCATGCAAGAAATCGATCGAATCAATGCTAGAATCCAAAACCTGGAGTTTTTCAAGTCTTATCAAAGAGTCAATTGGTAGACGAGAACTGCGATAGCCAATCAGCACGAGCGACCTAAGATTGTTTTTTTCAAAGAGCGATTCGCACCCTTTTCGCCACTTCAAGCTACAACGCTCCAAATGAGGAAGATTCTGAAAATCAATGCGCGACTTGCAGCACGTTTCCAACTCGAGCGTTTTGAGTTGCGGCATATTCTCAATGGCATTTATGTCGTTAGCAGGCGCAAGCATTGTCCGAACGCAAAAATGTTCCACAAAGTCCATTCTACTAACGAAATCAATGCTTCCGCCTTTCCACCCTTTGCCATCAACAACTTCCACCGTGTTGACATTTAGACCGCGCAGTTCCTCAATGTTTTTCTGATCAAGGGGCTGCGAAACAACTGCAACTGTTTTTTCACCAAGTGATTCAAGTCGATAGCTCAATGTTATCCTCCACCAAATAGTTTCAGGACAGATGAAAGTCTTTCATCACTGATAGGCAAGACCTTGTTTGCTAGATTCTTGATACCACCAAGGGCATTTATTCTCCCCAATTCAAATAGTTCCCTAGCAGTTTTCCCACCTTCGACGATATTCACGGTCACCGCTTGAGCCTGATCGAGTTTACCCGACTTAACGTGTTGTTTTAGTCGACGAGGAATATTCTTGGACTGGCCAATGTAAATTTCCCCACCAGTCGTAACGAATTCGTAAACCCCTTCACACGCATTATGCACCAGCAGCCCCAGCTCGCCGACTTGGTAGACGTGCTCGCCGTGGACTTCGATATTGTAGACCGGCTGCGCGACGCGCGAAAGCGTGACGGACAGAACCACCGCAATTCCATCGAGTCCTTGAAGAGTCTCCCCCTCGATCAGCTCACCGAGCGGGACCCATTCCTGCCGGTCGACCGACCATACTGGGTGGATGGTAGTCCCGGTGATGGTCTCGACAGTACCGTCGGCACCCAGCACATCGACACTGGCAACGATATGAACTTCACGCGTAACAAACCTTGCGGTGACTACCGAGCCCTCGCCGTCGACGGGCAATCGTCGATAATTCACTTGCGGCTAAGAACCGATTGGTTGCCCTTTCAATGCTTGGGCACCGTGAATTCGTTTACTGGATCCATTCTTGGCAGACACAGCATGTTTTTCTTAGCGGGGCTGTTTATTGTCCCTTCTGCCTGTGCCACTCTGTAATGATTCTTGTCGCGTCAACTCCATTTGTTGCAAAATTGAGTTCTTTCGCTGTCTCGATGTTTTCGACAAATGATACAGCTATCAAGTTTTCCACCTCGTCGCCAAGGTTGTGAAAATTATTCTCAAAGAACTCTACAATTCTCTCCCGCGCTATTCCACCCGATAGAACGTATCTCGTTATTTCGGCTAGAAATACATTTGGGAGCAAGGTGTCAAATTCATTGAGATGCACACGCAGAATTGCTTGAGCTTCGGGGATTTTATCGGCTAGTTTTTCACAAAAACTGTGACTGCTCAACTTCATGATCATTTACCGACTAATGCGGACTGTAAGTCTTCAATCAAGCTTCTCGCAACGAGCTGGTCATAGTGAGAAGCATTGGGGTTTTTGTTCAGCCATTTCGTAAGTGCAATTATATACTCCTTGGCTTTTTGCGAGTGAAATCGTCCCCCCGTCGGGAGACCTGTGAGCAGTTCATTTCGTACTGCATCGGCTGTCGAACCAGTTCCAATGGGATTAGGAACTTTTGCTCCTTTGAATAAATCTCTGACTAAATTCGCTAGTTTAGGTTCCGAAACCTTTGGGATGTACGCATTATGCACTACCAAGCCCAACTCGCCGACTTGGTAGACGTGCTCGCCGTGAACTTCGATATTGTAGACGGGCTGCGAAACGCGCGAAAGCGTGACGGATAAAACTACCGCAAGTCCATCATGTCCTTGAAGAGTCTCGCCCTCGATCAGCTCACCTAGCGGGACCCATTCCTGGCGATCGACTGACCAGATCGGGTGAATGGTCGTTCCGGTGATCGTTTCGACAGTGCCGTCGGCACCCAGCACATCCACGCTGGCAACGACATGAACTTCGCGCGTAACAAACCTTGCGGTGACTACCGAGCCTTCGCCGTCGGCGATCGGTGGGCAATCGTCGATGGACGTGACCATGGCCAAGCCGGAGACTTCGAGCTCGGGCAGATTCATCGGCAAGAGTCGACCAGCGCAGATGCCGTTATGTAGAATCCACGAGCGTGGCCGAATGATCTCCGCGTCGACGATGCCGCCATCGCTCCGCTCGACGGTGATCGAAAGCTTGGCCCAGGTGTCTTGATCAGGCTCAGGTTGCGGATCGACTTCCCATCGGTTGGGGTTCTTGGTCGGAACCCGCGCTCCGATCGGCAGCGATTCGATGGGAACTAGCTGCTCGGTGCGCGTCGCAACGGACGAATAGCGGTCTGGACTGAGCCACGGCAAATCATGTGAAGGTGCGTCGAGCCAACTAGGGTCGGACCAATGGGAATCGATGCGCGGAGCGGTACCCGGCAAGCTCGAAACGGTGACGGGCGTCCCGGCAACGAAGCAGCCTCCTTGAATCAGTTTCGTCGCAATGCTAGCGCAGCGACCAGCGTCGTCGTATTGATTGTAGAGCTTCCAGACCATCGTTCCTTTCTTCGCGATCGACGTTGGGCCAGGAACGAAATTGGCAGCCATGTCTCCCATGAAGTAGGATGTCCCCTCGTAGTCAACGTAATCGCCCAGGAACGGATTGTGACTTCGGAACCAAGCGCTCGCGCCCAGCGTGAGGTTGTCGCCAAAGCCGGATGCAAAGTTGACCTGTTGATCAAAAGCATCTCCTCGCTTTCCACCCAGTTTCTCCACGAGATAGTCCATCCAGGTGCGACCACTTCTGCCAATCGAACTCGGGTCAACATAACCGGCCGGTTCACGGGTTAAATTGCCATCGACGTCTCGACGCCCCTCCGGGAGTGGGATCCCATCCAAGCCAGATTCGTAGACACTGCGAGGGTCCCAGTTGGGCTCGAAGTAAGAAACGGTATCGCTAATTGGACCACCGAAATCATCGCCGTCGACTCCCATCATGTGGATGGTCGAGGTCACCGTCGTCCATCCTGTCTCGAGGATGCGAGTGGTACTGGTGACCATTGGCATTCCGAAAATCTTCTTCTGATTGATGTGCGACTGCACACCGGTCACGATGACGCGATCGTCCCCGGAAATCGTTGGAGGAGGATCGGTCGCGTTGGGGTTATTCGGATCAAAAGATGCCGTCGCTCTGGCTGTTTGGTGATAGCGGGCAAATCGCACATCGTTGAAGCGATCTTCGACTTCGGGAAGAATGTACTGACGTACAAATGATGAATCCGCCGAGTAGCTGAAACTCTCGGTCGCGGAACCGGAGGATCCACCGGTCGAATGGACCTCGCCGTCCGAACCGAGCGTGCTGTCGATCGCCCCCTCGCCGTCTTGGAGCATGGACCACGAATCGCGGTTCTTGAACGTGATTTTTTCAAACGCTGGACCACCCGAATCGGAGCGAGCGGGACTTTCGGGAAAGAAATTGACCACGGTCAAGTCATTCGAGTAGCTTGTTGATTGCAACGATTTTTGAGCCCCCTCGCGATGAGCGGTTCCTGATGTTGAAGTGATGTTCTCGACAACGGCCTCGGCTTCCAGTTTTTCATACTGCCGTTTGAACTGATTGTCGGTTTGGGTTGCCGACCAGGTGTTGGAACCTGCTGGCGAGGTCATGTGCCCCCAGCCCGACGTCGTGACGTACTCAAAGTTCACGGACGAGTTGCCGCCGTCTACATCGATTTCGGTCTTGTTCTGGTTGGGCGAAAACGAGGCTTCGTTACTACTATCCAAGCCGACGCTCGCACCGAACGTATCCTCGGCATTTGCAGCAGCCTTGCCCCTGACATTTCGGCCCGCAACAATCGTAGAACTGAACCCGTTGAGCTGATCTCCTTCGAAGTGTCGCAGGACTTGGGCGGAGTTGTTATCGCCGGATTGGCTGAGTTTGTCCTCCATTTTGTTTCGCATGTCACCGGACAACGCCGTCAACCGTCCGTCCGATCGCATTCGCCCCTGCATCGAAATGCGCTGGTCGCCGGAGGATCGTGTGTTGGAGCTGGTATTGGAAGAACCCGCAAAGGAGTGCCCCACGCCGGTGGTCGGAGCGATTATGGGTGGATCGTCTAAAGGAATGTCGTCGTTACCACCCGTGCCTACCAAACGCAATCCACCCGTCGGACTGTCGTCGAAGCGTCCGAGTGCTGGAACGTCGGAGTTGATGTTGCCAGAGCTGGAGTAGTAACCAATTCCTGATGTCAAACCCAGATCGATGGAACTGAGTCGGTGGTTACCGTAGCGAAACTCGGTTTCGATATCCGAACCGCTGGCGCGCGAGGCATCGGGAACGATGGAGGGCGTGCCAGACACATCCAACGAGCCGCCTGTCGACACGCCGATGTTGAAGCCCGCCGAAATCGACATTCCGCTACGGAGATTGCGTGGCACCGGAATCGGACCATTCGGGTCGGCGGTTCGTCCCTCCACCGAGCCATCCGATCGCCAAGTGGGATCGACGTAATCGGGATTGGGCTCCATGTTGGTCGTGATCGACGCGATGAACCCAAGCGTTCGTGTATCTTTCGAGGATGAGTGGATCGACCATGCAATACCGGCTGTGGGATCGGTCGTGATTCCGCGCTCCGCATGGATCGTTACGATGATCGAAGTAGAACGGCCCGCCGTCAGGGTTGCTATTCCAGTGCCCGAGACCGTGTGCGTCGCAACGCGCGTAGTATCGGTCGATGTTTCGGGGACTAGATTGTTTGTGATCGTTGTCGAAATCGACGCATTGAAGGCCATGACGAAGGTCTCCGTGATGCTCCACTGCGTCGCGCTGTTCCAAGTTCGTGAGATGGAGTGCACCCAGGATAAACCTGGTTGTGTCAAATCCGCATTCTCTGGCGTGGTTTGCTCATTGAACGCACCCACGAAGTCCGAGGTATTGCCCGAACTCGTGAAGCTCGGTGTGTACTGGTCAATGCGAAACCCAGCGCCAGCCAATTTCAACGGCGGCAGTCCCTGTGCAGGCAATGCGAGTGGGCTGGTTGGCGTGTCACCCTCTCCCTCGGATGTTGCACCATTCTCATCCACGAACGGAGCAATGGTTGCTGCTTTCGAACCGATGAATCGGCTCAGATCGACTGGCAGCACATTCGTGCCCGAAGCGATCGGCTGAAACAGAGCGTTGGTGCTCGGACTGGAGTTGATGTTGGCGCCCATCCAAATCGAGGACGGATCGAAACCAGCACTTGTGTTCCCCTCGTTAGAACCGTTGCGAAACGGGCTGGCCAGAAACTCTTTGCCAAGATCGCTGTTGAGATTCGATGGCCACGCGGAGGTGATTTGGCGAACGGCTGTTGCCGGAGCGAGAACAGACGATAGCCCGCCGACTGATGGTTCGGCCTTCGCGATGTTTGAAGACCAATCCTCCCAGGCGGCATCCGAGACTTCCTGTGCGTTGAGGCTATTGGTTTCTGCCGCATTGGAAGCAACCGTTGCGAGTGCACTGGAATACCCCCCGTCCGCCGAGGTGCTGTTGCGGTCAAGCGACTTTGCAAATTCCAACGTCCGTTTCGAAAAAGTATCCAGAGCGTCTCGATCACTGATGTCGCAACTAAAACTAACGTTGACCGCGTCTACGTCCGGTGGGGAGGTCAATTGACGCTCCAGCGCGTCTCCAAGGAACAAATCCGAGGCCATTAGATGCTTGTGCTCAAGCCCTTCCAAAGCAATAGCGCGAAGCCTATTGCTCTTTGCCCGTTTGGTCAGAAGAGAATTGCTGACGAGACGATGGAGCCGCCGACAAAGAAGCTGCTTTCGCATGGAACCGCCTCCGTGATATACAAGTTGTGATAAGAAATTGCATCAAATGCAAAATAGTGCAAATTTTGCAAAGAGCGTCGACAACGTGACAAAGCAGAAATTGGAGGTCAAGCTTTTCCCTGGAAAAATGGAAACGACGCTTTCGTGTGCACAGAGCGTGGAGTTTGGTTGGCTGTGCGGGAGAAGGTCAGCCGAATCACGTTGAACTGAAGCAGCGGCTTCCCAAGGATAACCAGCTCTGCACGTCGACTCCCGGCAAAACATAGGTTTCCCGATCTCGTAGGAACTAGTCTGGGCACTTTCCACGATGCCCACCGAAGTTTGCAGAATGCGAAAGGGCATTAAGAGTTACTTTGGGGGGCGTTGACCAAACGTGTCCGAGGTGCCGGTCAATCTTTGTTTATCGCATGACACTCCGATGCATTCGTATGCGTCGGTCGCGTAGCCACCATAACAAGGGAGGGAAACCCCGATGAATCAAGAAGTCCCAAACTCCAAGCTCCCTGCTTTGGTCGTCCAGAGACTTACCGGGCAGGAGACGTTTCGCATCGACAATCTGCCGCTCCAAGCAAACGTGCAGGACTTCTGGCAATGGGCCTGCTCCGATTTGCTCAGTAACACGCTTCGAGGGCAGTTGGCGGAGTACGTCGTTGGACTCACGTTAGGCTGCGATGGCGGTGTTCGTACGGAGTGGGATGCCGTCGACTTAAGATGGACCCCGGATGGAGCAAACGAACCCATCTCGATTGAGGTCAAGTCGGCTGCGTACCTTCAATCGTGGAAGCAGAAAGAACTGTCGGCCATCACTTTTGATATCGCTCCCAAGAAGGCTTGGGATGCCCCGACGAACACCAGCAACGAGGATGCCTGTCGCTCAGCACAGGTCTACGTCTTTGCACTCCTGCACCACCAATGCAAGGACACCGTCCATCCGCTCGATCTCGCGCAATGGTCCTTCTATGCTTTGCCAACCAAGCGCATGGACGCAGAATGGAAGCAGCAAAAGCGAGTCTCTCTAGGGCCGCTCGAGAAGGAGCATGGGCTTGCCTTTGGGTTTGCGGAACTGCCGACGCGTATCCGGTCAGCGGTTGCCTAGGTTTCGTCCTAGAACGTACCTGTTGCCCACCATCGGCCGCCTAGGCGTTAGCGGCGGTTCTTGCCGCTTGCTAAACTACGTGATCTCAGAGTCCCACCGCCCGCGTCGTCATCCATCACAATGCCCAAGAAGAAAGCCTCGACCACCAAGGACAGCACCGCCAACCTCGGCTTCGAGGCCAAGCTTTGGCTGGCTGCCGACAAGCTCCGCAACAACATAGATGCGGCGGAGTACAAACGTCGTCCTTGGCTTGATCTTCCTCAAATACATCTCGGACACCTTCGAGGAACACCGAGCCAAGCTCCTGGCGGGGGAAGGCGAGTACGCCGGGGCGAATCCCGAGGACCCCGACGAATACAAGGCCGAGAACGTCTTCTGGGTCCCCGCCGATGCCCGCTGGTCCCATCTCCAGGCCAATGCCAAGCAGCCTACCATCGGCAAGACAGTCGATGACGCCATGGTCGCCATCGAACGCGACAACCCGCGCCTCAAGGGGGTCCTGCCCAAGGACTACGCGCGCCCCGGCCTCGACAAACACCGCCTCGGCGAACTCATTGACCTCATCGCCACCATCAGCCTCACCGCTGCCAGCGAGGGGGAAAAGACCCACCGCTCCGTCGATCTGCTCGGCCGCGTTTACGAGTATTTCTTGACTCGCTTCGCCAGCGCTGAAGGGAAGAACGGCGGCCAGTTCTACACCCCGTCCTGCGTCGTGCGATGCCTAGTCGAGATGCTGGCCCCCTACAAAGGCCGTATCTACGACCCCGCCTGCGGCTCGGGAGGGATGTTTGTGCAGTCCGAAAAGTTCGTGGAGTCTCACGGTGGCAAGATTGGAGACATCTCCATCTACGGCCAAGAGAGCAACGCCACCACCCGCCGCTTGGCGATCATGAATCTGGCCATTCGCGGCATCGAAGCCGACTTCGGTCCGGAACATGCCGACACTTTTCGACGCGATTTGCATCCCGATCTGCGAGCCGATTACGTATTGGCCAATCCACCTTTCAACGACTCGGATTGGTTCCGCAAGGATGACGATGTGCGTTGGCAGTTCGGCGTCCCGCCCAAGGGGAACGCGAACTTCGCTTGGGTGCAACATTTTGTTCATCACTTGGCATCCGATGGCATGGCAGGCTTCGTCTTGGCCAACGGCAGCATGTCTTCGAATCAATCGGGTGAAGGGGAGATCCGCAAGGCGTTGATCGAGGCCGATTTGGTGGACTGCATGGTGGCCCTTCCTGGCCAACTCTTCTACAGCACGCAGATTCCTGTTTGCCTTTGGTTCTTGACCAAGAGCAAAAAGGCCGATGCAAAACGTGGCTTCCGCGCACGCAAGGGAGAGACCTTGTTTATCGACGCACGCAAAATGGGGACGCTCATCGACCGCGTCCACCGCGAGCTGACCGATGCGGACCTGGAGAAGATCACCTCCACCTACCATGCATGGAGAAGTGTTGCAGGCCCACGCGGGGGCGCGGAGCACGCGGAGAAAAAGAAAACGTCTGCATCGGAATCTCTCCGCGCCTCTGCGTCTCCGCGTGAGTATTCCGACATCCCTGGCTTCTGCAAATCGGCCACGACCACGGATATCGCAGCCCATGGTTATGCGCTGACCCCAGGCCGCTATGTCGGAGCCGAGGAAGTCGAAGACGATGGCGAACCATTTGAAGAAAAGATGACACGCCTCGTGGCGGAACTGCATACCCAGTTTGCCGAGTCCGCGAAGCTGGAGCAGGCCATCAAAGTAAACTTGAAGGGGCTCGGATTTGGCAACTGAACTTGCAACGGGAACGCGGCTTATAGAAAAAGAGCTTGGCGAGTGCCTGGAACTAGTCATCGACCATCGAGGAAAGACACCCAAAAAGCTTGGTGCCGATTGGGTCTATAGCGGTGTTCCAACCATTTCAGCAAAGAACGTGAACGGCGGACGTCTCATTGCGACCGATGAAATTCGTTACGTCTCGTACGATGTTTACAAACGCTGGATGAAAGAGGATGTAAAGCGTGGCGACTGCTTCTTGGTTTCCGAAGGAGCTACTCTGGGCGAGTGCATGATGTGGGATTACGATTACCCCGTCGTCCTAGGGCAGCGGATTTTCTGTCTGAGAGCCAATCCGTCCGTGTTATACCCACGGTATCTCTACGCCTACATGACGTCGGCGAGTTTTCAGGCCGAAATTGTCGGGCGGGCGACCGGAACCTCGGTTGACGGCCTGCGGCAGACCGAAGTTCTGAAACTCAAGCTGCGGATGCCGCCCTTGGATACGCAACGGCACATCGGAGACACGCTTTACAACCTTGACAAGAGGATCGAGTTGAACCTGCGGATGAACGGGACGCTGGAGGCGATGGCGCGGGCGCTGTTCCAGAGCTGGTTCGTGGATTTCGACCCCGTCCGAAGGAATATGGATCGCACACAGAGACAGTAGAGTAAGGAGGGGCGGCATTGCCGCGCCCTCCTCCTCGTCAAACCGTAGGTGCAGATTTCCCGCATACGGCTTTCGCAGAGACTGTTCGTGCTGAAGCTTACTCAGGGAAGGTGCGGAGTCGTTCATGGACGTTTAAGACCAAGGTCGTGGACGTGAGCATAGAACGATTTGCCTGCCGGAGGGCGATACCCCAGCCGCGAAGACTATGTGATCGGCAAGGATGCGTACCGCAAAGCGGCCATGCGCACCGGCGGATGGGCGAACTCCAACCTCCGAGCGCAGTTCCTGAAGCTGCTTAGGCGGGCAGGAGTAGCACCTTGGCCTCGGTTATTTCATTCGATGAGGGCGACGCGGCAGACGGAACTGGAGCGTTCGTTTCCGCTCCATGTGGTCTGTTCTTGGCTGGGCAACACGGAATCGATTGCCAGGAAGAGCTATCTGCTAGTGACGGAAAGCGACTTCGAAAAGGCCATTCAGCCCCAGAAACTACCCGACGCAAAAGCCGACGCACCAGCTGTCCTGGAGGAATCAAAAACATTGGAAATATGCGACGCAAAAGGCGAAGCAGCAGGGAGTCGCACAGAGCCGCAACAGAGTGAGAAAACCCAGCACAACACTGGGGTTTTCATCGATTTTCCCAGCGAAAACAGCCGTTTTGCAGCGGAGGACACGGGACTCGAACCCGCAACCCCTTACGGGGCACATCATTTCCAATGATGCCGCTAGCCATTCGCTTATCCTCCAATACGACCGGACGCCAAATCGCTTCGAATCTGGCACCTGTCAAAACAAAAGCATATCCTAGGTGCCTTGATCTACAAGCCAACCTACTCCCCCTTTTTAGGGCAAATTTGGATGTCTACCTGCCGTTCTTGGATTTATCGGAAAAATAATGGCTCCTACGACCTCGTTCTGGAATCCAAACCAGATAGCAACAGCACGAACCTGGGTCCACGGGACGTTTTGATAGCCATCCGCGCCGTATCTCTTAATTACCGTGACCGGATCGCTTGGCGAAATCTGGCCGGACGCAATGTCGAAGGACGTGTTCCAGCCTCCGATGGTTCGGGGGAGGTGATCGCTGTCGGGGCCGAGGTGTCGCAGTGGAAGCCCGGTGATCTCGTCGCCGGTTGCTTTTTTCCTCGCTGGCAATCCGGCCGATTCGATCTCTCGCACCACCAATTTGATCTCGGCGGAAATCTCGACGGAATGTTTCGCGAACAAGCAGTCTTGGATGAAAATGCCTTGGTTCGTGTCCCTTCTCATTTGGACCCAATCCAAGCCTCGACATTGCCATGCGCGGCTCTCACCGCTTGGAACGCCCTCGTGGTCCGTGGCCGATTGCTAGCCGAAGAGTCTGTGCTGGTCCTTGGCACCGGCGGTGTCTCAATCTTTGCACTGCAGATCGCACGCGCCTTCGGCTGTGAAGTCTTCATCACTTCCAGCGACGACTCCAAACTTCTCCGGGCCCAGGAACTCGGCGCCAGCGGTGGCGTCAATTACAAAACCCACCCACAATGGTCAGAACAGATTTGGGGAATGACAAATTCGCGTGGCGTCGATCACGTGGTCGAAGTCGGTGGCCCCGGGACACTGGAGCAGTCGATGCGATGTGTCGCTGCCAGCGGCCAAATCGCATTGATCGGAGTACTGACAGGTTTTGGCCCCCCAACCGCCAGCCTGTTCCCGTTGTTGGCTCGCAACGTTCAACTCGACGGAATCTACGTTGGCCCGAGAGATGAGTTCATGCGTATGAATCGCTTCTTAGAACACCATGCTATCCATCCGATCATCGATCGAGTATTTTCGTTTGAGGATGCACCCGCCGCGTTCGCACACCTCGAAAGTGGTCAACACTTTGGCAAGGTTGTCATCCGCGTTTCCTGAGTTACGTACCCTCATTTCGATGGAATCGTCGATGTCCTGAATCGCTCGACTTGCTTGAGATGGTGCAGATCTCGCGGCTTCATCACTCGGCATTTTTCCGAGATCTCAATCGCTCGCGTTGCGTTGCCGCGAATAAACTCCACCTCGGCCAGTGTGTCCATGTAGGTATCCGTCGGCGATGCCTCAACGACTTGGCTGGCCAATCGATGTGCCGTTTCCAATTCGAAGCCGCACTTTGCGGCCAACCACGCAGCGTTGTTTGCAATCAAGGTATCTTTGGGATACCGTTGCAGATGCTCCATCATCGGGTCGTAGTACAATCGAAACCATTTCTCCAAAGGTTCCGCCCCAAACTTTTTACGGACCAATTCTGAGACATCGATGATCGTGTTGATTTGCTCGGGATTCATCTGCTGAGCAATTCGGACCAACCGGTCCGCGGCATCGAGATCTCCGCGCTGAACCGCTTGCCAAAACGCAGGCCCGATACAACGCTCGATCTGCCAACACCATCGCTGCCAATCAATACCCCAAAATCCATTGGGCTTTCCAAAGTCTGATCCGCTCAAACCGCGGATTTCATGGATAGCGGTCGAGCGCATCAAGTTGACAAGTTGATCCGCGCGTTCGGGATGCTTGTTAAAGAATTGATGGTACAAGTTCCCGAGCAGGAATGTCCCATAGTTTTCGTAGACATCACCCATGAGAACGCCGCCCCAGGTCGATGGATGGTGTTTTTGTAATAGCTCGAGGAAGAATTGGATTTCGGGAGGAGGCTCCTGCCGGACTCCACGCCGAACGGTCTGCGCATAGCGTGTGTACATCTCCCATGCATCGAGGCGGGAGAGGGTTCGCTGCTGGACCGTCAACCAGGCATCCACTCGTCGGCTTGCGGCCAAATTCTTTGACGCAAGCACGTAGCAATTCAAGTCGTCCGGATGCGCCGACGCTAAAGCATCACTGAGTTTCGCGGCCTGCTCCAGATCGCCGAGTTTGGCGGCGTACTGCGCGATCAAAATATTCGCAGCATGTGAACTGCTTGAGTCCTGAAGCATCTCGAGCGCTGTCTCAGTCATGCCCATGGCGTCCAGCGAGTCCGCGAGGTCCACAAGCATCGATTCGAACAATTCGGGCTCCACACTCCGTTTTCGAAGGATGCTTCGAAAACAGCTCTCGACGTCCGAACGACTCCAGCCTGACGGAATCCGTCCTTCGTCAAAATCCTCGATCACCTTTAGCAGTTCTCGGCTGGACAAGTTCGGATGCGTTTCTCGCAAGGATTCAAACGCTGGAAATGCAGCGGAGCGGAACAAGGTAAATGTTTTGAAGAACAACGACTCCAAGCTCACCTCTCGTTCTTCACGCCCCAACACCTGTTGGGCTCGAGGAACCCCCGGACCTCGATTTCCGATCT
>Ga0194130_10006506_pt1 | contig 13472 bp, 12 predicted proteins | sample TA2KigsurfametaG_FD_160084 | JGI IMG/M metagenome (GOLD analysis project Ga0194130, IMG submission 160084) | Freshwater microbial communities from Lake Tanganyika, Tanzania - TA2015050 Kigoma 12 surface | ecosystem: Environmental > Aquatic > Freshwater > Lake | place: Tanzania: Lake Tanganyika... | reverse complement strand
GCAGGCGCGTGGGAGGTGCCCGGGACGAGAGCCGGTGTCGCAGCCGTTGAAGGAGTGGGGGGCACGCCTGTCGGTGGAGCCGCGCCCGCGGTGTGCGTGGAGGTTGCGGGGGCGTCCCCCTGCCCGCTGACGCCGCCAGGCGCGGGCGACGGCGAAGCCGCGGTTGAAGGAGGACTGATGGCCCGCGGCACGGCCGTGTCCCCTCCCGTGCCGGTCGCGGGCGTGGCGGCAACCGGCCCCGGGACGAAGGTGGCATCGAGCGCAGCGGTGGGGGCAGCGCCGTAGGGCAGCGTCCCGCCGGGCCGGGCGCCACCGCCGGGCGCGGCGGGGACATGCGTCGCGGCGAGCAGCGGGTCCGCGCTGCCCGGCGTGTGGGTGGCCCCGAGCACATCCACGGGCCCCGCACCTGCCCCGGGCGGCGGGGTGGGGCCGGGCGGGACGTAGGTGGCGCCGAGCAGCTCCAGCGTGCTCGGGTCCGTGCCCTCCGGGGGAACCGGCCGGGGCGCCTCCGCGCGGATGAACAGGCGCGTGCCGGTGAGCGCCTCGGTGAGGGTGACGACATCCGGGGTGCGCGCCTCCACGTCCTTGGCGAGCGCCCGCTCGAGCGCGGGCCACACGTGCGGCGGCAGGCCGGGCGCGCGCCCGCCCAGCGGCTCGGGCATCTCGTGGACGATCTTGTAGAGCAGGGTGGGGATGTTGTCCCCGGCGAAGGCGGGCTGGCCGGCGAGCATCTCGTAATAGATGCAAGCCAGCGCGAAGACGTCGCTGCGCGCGTCGATGGCGGCGTTCTTCCCGAGCGCCTGCTCCGGGGACATGTACCGCGGCGTCCCCATCAGGACCGAGTCCTGCGTCTGCACCGTGTTGCCGCCGGAGAGCTTGGAGATGCCGAAGTCCAGCAGCTTCACCCGGTGGCGCGCGCTTCCGGCCGAGTCGCCGGGGAGCAGGAAGATGTTGTCCGGCTTCAGGTCCCGGTGGACCACGCCGGCCGAGTGGGCGGCGAGCAGCGCGGAGCCGGCCTGCAGCGCCACCTCCCGCGTCTCCTCCCAGGACAGCGGGCCGCGCGCAATGCGCTGGCCCAGGCTCTCGCCCTTGAGGAACTCGAGCACGAGGAAGGGCGTGCCGCCGGGGAGCGTGTCGAAGTCCAGCACCTCGACGATGTGGGGGTGGCCCAGCCGCGAGGCGATCTCCGCCTCCCGCCGGAAGCGCGCCACGATGTCCGGGCTCAGCGAGAAGCCGGTCTTGAGGACCTTCACCGCCACCTGCTTGGGCAGCCGCAGGTGCCGGGCGGCGAAGACGTAGCCCATGCCACCCTCGCCGAGCAGCGAGGTCAGCTCATAGGTGCCGCCGAGCACGGACCCGACGCGGACGTCATCGGCCTGGGGAGGGTTCATGGGGCGGGGGAACTATGGACCACCGCCGGTGGCTGTCACAACGCCGGGCGTGTCAGGCTCCTGTCGTACCTTCTCCCGTGTGCAAGGGCGGGAGGGGGGCGCATGGCGAACGGGGCGGCGGGGGAGTTGGTGGACGCAGGCAACGGCAGCAGGATGAAGGGACGCATGGGCAAGAAGCCAGCGAGGAAGCCGCGCCCGCGGAAGGTGACCAGCAAGGAGATCCTCGCCGAGCCGGAGGAACGGCGGCTGGAGGTCATTGCCGGCGTCGTGGAGGAGAAGGCGGCGCCGAGCTTTGACCACTCCGTCGTACAGAACCAGCTGGGTGGGCTCATCGGCCAGCACTTCGGCAGCCAGCGGCGTGGCGGGCCCGGCGGGTGGTGGATCGGCACGGAGGCTGACATCGAACTCGGGCCCCATGATCTCGTCCGCCCGGACGTGGCGGGTTGGAGGCGGGACCGTCACGCTGTACGGCCCAGGGGCCGGCCGGTCCGGCAGGTGCCGGACTGGGTGTGTGAGCTCGTCTCCGCGTCAAACAGGAAGCGGGACACGGTGGAGAAGGTGCGCTTGTACCACCCGCGCGAGCTCTTCGACGCCCCGACCACTCCGCCGCCGCCGCGGGGCCGTCCCCCGGGCCGCCCTGCGCGCCGGTCCCGCCGCTGAAGCGCCGAGTGGCCCCCGGCACCCAGCCGCGGTACACACGCGCTCCATGTCCACCGTCACGCCGCGGCTCACCACCCTGAGCCACTGCGCGGGTTGAGCCGCCAAGCTCCGCCCGGCGCAACTGGCGCAGGTCCTGCGCCACCTGAAGACCGTGAAGTCCCCGGACGCGCTCGTTGGCTTCGCCACGAGCGACGACGCGGCCGTCTATCGCCTCAACGCCACCCAGGCCGTGGTGGAGACGGTGGACTTCTTCCCTCCCGTGGTGGACGACCCCTTCCAGTTCGGTCGCATCGCCGCGGCGAACGCGCTCAGTGACGTCTGGGCCATGGGGGCGAAGCCGCTCTTCGCGCTTTCGCTGGTGGGCTTCCCCAAGGAACTCCCGCTCAAGACGCTCCGCCGCATCCTGCAGGGCGGTCACGCCGCGGCCCACGAGGCGGGCATCCCCATCCTCGGCGGCCACTCGGTGCAGGACCCCGAGCCGAAGTACGGACTTGCCGTCACCGGCGTCGTCCACCCGCGCCGCATCCTCAAGAACGTGGGCGCGAAGCCCGGTGACGTGCTGCTGCTCACCAAGCCCATCGGCTCGGGCATTGCCACCACCGCCATCAAGCGCGGCATCGCCGACAAGAAGCTCACCCGCGCCGCGGTGGGCGTCATGTCGGAGTTGAACAAGGTTGCAGGCGAGGTCATCGCCTCCGGCCGCTTCCGCGTGCACGCGCTCACCGACGTTACCGGCTTCGGCCTGCTCGGCCACCTGTGGGAGATGGCCCGGGGTTCCAAGGTCCGCGCGCTGCTGGACCTGGAGCGCGTCCCGCTCATCGCGGGCGTCCCTGCGCTCGCCGCGGCAGACTGCATCCCCGGCGGCAGCAAGGCCAACCTCGACTGGGTCCGCCCCCACGTGGAGTTCCCAGAGGGGCTGCCCGCGGACATCCAGGTGGTGCTCGCGGACGCGCAGACCAACGGCGGGCTGCTCGCCTCCGTGGCGGGCAAGGACGCGCTGCGGCTGTACCAGGCGCTCCAGCGCAAGGGCGTGCCGGTCGCCGCCATTGGCGAGGTGGTCAAGGGCAAGGCGGGCATCACCGTCGTCGGCTAGGCTCGGCCGCCGCCCATGAGCGCCGCCCTCAAGCCCGCCATCACCCGCCCGGAGCTGGATGTCTGGCTCGCGGGCGGGCTGTCGCTCGTGGCCATGGCCGTGCTGGGCGTGCTGGCGGTCACCACGGCGCCGGACCTGGTGAACGCGAAGTTCCTCTGGCTGAACGCGGTCATCAACGGGCCCCACTTCCTCGTCTCCTACCGGCTGCTCTACGCCTCCCGCGAGAACGCCCGCCGCTACCCGTGGGCCTCCCTGTGGGTGCCGCTGCTGCTGTTGGCCTGGGGCGCGGTGGCGCTGGGGCTGTCCGCGGTGAACCCGGACTGGAGCTGGGGGCTGGACGCCCTCTTCGCCGTGAACGCCGTCTACCTCTCGCTCCACTACACCGGGCAGGCGTGGGGGATGGTCTCCACCTTCTCCCAACTCGAGGGGCTCCGCTTCGCCCCCGCCGAGCGCACGCTGCTGCGCCTCTTCCTCCGCGGCATGGCTGCTTGGCACGTCCACTGGCTCCTCCGGCAGACCGTGTGGACGCCCGGGCCAGAACACGCCGCGCTCGCGCACGGACTCGAGGCGGCGGTGAACGCGTTTGCTGCCGTGTCGCTGGTCGTGGGGCTCGCCACGCTCTGGCGGGCAGCGTCCCGCAGCGGCCACCGGCTGCCGGCCCGCGTCGCCGTCCCGTACCTGGCGCTGCACGCCTGGTACCTGCTCCTCTTCTTGCACCCCGGTGCGCTGTTCTGGGTGCAAATCGCGCACGCGCTGCAATACCTGCCGTTCCCGCTGCGCGTCGAGCTCAACCGCCAAGCTGTCCACGCGGACGCTGCACGCCGTACCGGGGTGTCCATGGCGTGGGTGCTGGGCGCCAGCGTCCTGGTCTTCGCGGGGCTGCCGTGGCTCTCGCACGTCGCGGGGCCGCTCGCGCGCTCGGGCTGGGAGGTGGCCGTGGCGCTCATCAACATCCACCACTACTTCATCGACGGCTGCATCTGGCACATCCGCAACCCGGTGGTGAGCGAGGAGCTGTTCGCCCACATCCGGCGCGCGCCGCCCGCCACGACACCGCAGCCGGGACAGGTGGCCGCATGAGGCGCTCGTCAATTCCCGCCCTCCTGGCCTTGGCGCTGCTGCCCCTCACCGCGGGGGCAGGTCCCTTCGTGGTGCTGGACCCCGGTCACGGCGGCATCCACGAGGGGGCCATGGGCGTGGGCGGGGTGATGGAGAAGTCGCTCGCGCTCGAGTTCGCGTTCAAGGCCAAGGCCACGCTCGAGAAGGCCGGTTTCACGGTGGTGCTGACGCGGGACCGGGATGTCCACGTCAAGCTCGTGGAGCGGGTGGCCTTCTCCAACGGACGGCGGCCGGACCTCTTCATCAGCCTGCACTGCAACAGCATGCCCACCCGCGCGCTGCGGGAGCGCTTCGCCGGCATCCAGACCTTCTTCCTCTCCGCGGACAGCAGCGGCGAGGAGGCGAAGCGGACCGCCTTGCGCGAAAACACCGAGGGGGCGCAGGCCGCAGCCCAGCCGCAGGGGGAGGACACGCTCGCGTTCATCCTCAAGGACCTGGCGCGCAGCGAGGCGCACCAGGACTCGTCCCGGCTCGCCGCAGCACTGCACGCCCGGCTGCTCGAGGCGAGCGGCGCGGAGGACCGCGGCGTGCAGCAGGCGCCGCTGTTCGTGCTGATGGGCATGGACGCCCCCGCGGCGCTGGTGGAGCTGGGCTTCATCGCCCACCCGGAGGAGGGCAAGCGGCTGCAGGAGGCCCCGTACCAGCAGAAGCTGGTGGACGGACTCGTCGCGGGCGTGAAGGACTTCCTGCAGGCGCGCGCGCGGGCAGCGGCACCCGTGCACTGACAACGCGGGCAGGCGTGGTACACCCGCGCCCCCATGCGCTCGTTCGACCGTTCCGCCCTCCAGACGCGTCCCGTCACCCTCACCCCCAACCCCAACCGCTACGCGGAGGGGTCGACGCTGGTTGAGTTCGGCCACACGCGCGTGCTGGTGACGTGCTCGGTGGAGGAGCGCGTGCCGCCGCACCTGCTCAACAAGGGGCAGGGCTGGGTGACGGCGGAGTACGGGATGTTGCCGCGCTCCACGCACACGCGCTCCCCGCGCGAGGCGGCCAAGGGCAAGCAGGGCGGGCGCACGCTCGAAATCCAGCGCCTCATCGGCCGCGCGCTGCGCTCGGCCGTGGACATGAAGCAGCTGGGGGCACGCACCCTCACGCTGGACTGTGACGTGCTGCAGGCGGATGGCGGTACCCGCGTGGCGAGCATCACCGGCGCCTACGTGGCGCTCTCGCTCGCGCTCAGCGCGCTCAAGAAGAAGGGCGTCCTGTCCACGCTGCCCAAGCTGATGCCGGTGGCGGCCATCTCGGTGGGCATCGTGAAGGGCGAGGTGGTGGTGGACCTGGACTACGACGAGGACTCCACCGCGGAGGTGGACCTGAACCTCGTGGCGGACGGGGAGGGGCGCATCATCGAGGTGCAGGGCACCGCGGAGCACAAGGCGTTCGAGCGCAAGCAGCTGGACGCCATGGTGGACGCTGGCATGGGCGTCATCTCCCAGCTCATCCAGCTGCAGCAGCAGGCGCTCCAGCCGTGACGCGCGGGCGCCTGCTGTTCGCCACCACCAACCCGGGAAAGCTGGCGGAGCTGCGCGGGCTGGTGGGGGAGGCGCTGGAGGTGCTGTCGCTCGCGGACTTCCCCGGCGTGGGCGAGTCGCCCGAGGACGGGGACACCTTCGCCGCCAATGCGGAGCAGAAGGCGCTGTTCTACGCGCGGGCCGCGGGGGTGCCGGCGCTGGCAGATGACTCCGGGCTGTGCGTGGAAGCGCTCAGCGGTGCCCCGGGGGTGCGCTCGGCGCGCTATGTGCCCGGCACGGACGCGGACCGGTGGCGGGCACTTCTCACGGCACTCGAGGATGTCCCGGACGACCGCCGTGGCGCCGCCTTCCGCTGCGCGCTCTGCCTGGCGCTGCCCACCGGCAAGACGTGGCTGGAGGAGGGGGAGTGCCGCGGCCGGATTGCGCGGCAGCCCGTGGGCGAGGGGGGCTTCGGCTACGACCCGGTGTTCCAGCTTCCCAGCGGAAAGACCATGGCGGAGCTGACCAAGGCCCAGAAGTCCGCCGTCTCCCACCGCGGCGAGGCCTTCCGGCGGATGCGACCGCACCTGGAGGCGCTGGCGGCCCCGCTGCGCTGAAAAGAAGCGCGCTCGGAGGGATTCGAACCCCCGACCCTTGGCTTCGAAGGCCAATGCTCTATCCAGCTGAGCTACGAGCGCAGAAGGGGGCTGTGGGGAGGAAAGGTGGGCGACCAACCGGGCTTGAACCGGTAACCCCTGGAGTCACAGTCCAGTGCTCTGCCAATTGAGCTATGATCGCCGTCCGCCCTGCCAACCACCTGCAACGGGCCGCGGTGAGTACCCAATATCGGGCGCTCCCGCAAGCCCGGAATCCGGGGGGTTTTTGATAGTCCTCTCCGTTCGTCTGCTTGCGCGTATACGTGGAGGTGCCCCATGGCGCAGGTGACGCTCTACATGGACGAGGACACGTTGGCGCGGGTCCGCGAGGCCGCCGAGGAGGCGGGCGTCTCGGTCAGTGCCTGGGTCTCCGAGTTGGTCCGGGAGCGGACGCGGAACGAGTGGCCGCCCGGCGTGGCAGACCTGGCGGGGGCCTGGCCGGACCTCCCCTTGGCGGAGGACCTGCGGGCCGGCGGGGGCGAGGACACGCCGCGCGAGAAGCCCTGATGTTCCTCCTGGACACCAACACCCTCGTCTATTTCTTCCGGGGGGAGGGGGACGTGGCGCGCCGGCTGCTCGGGCTCCCGCCCACGACCATCCTCGTCCCCGCCGTGGTGGTGTACGAGCTGGAGACGGGCCTCGCGAAGTCCACGGACGGCTCCCGCCGCAGAAAGCAGCTGGAGTCGCAGCTCTCGGCGGTGAAGGTGGTCCCCTTCGGCCTCGAGGAGGCGCGCGCGGCGGCGAAGGTCCGGGCCCGGCTGGAGTCGGAGGGGGTGCCCATCGGGCCGCTGGACACGCTCATCGCGGGCACGGCGCTCGTCCACCGGGCGGTGCTCGTGTCCCGCAACACGTGGGAGTTCGGGCGCGTGGCAGGGCTCCGGGTCGAGAACTGGTACGACCCGGCGCCGTAGGCCTGCGCCAACGCGCCCGGCGGGATTCGAACCCACGACCCTTGGCTTAGAAGGCCAATGCTCTGTCCAACTGAGCTACGGGCGCACGGGCCTTCCGGATGTCGGGGCGACAGGATTCGAACCTGCGACCTCCTGCGCCCAAGGCAGGCGCGCTACCAGACTGCGCTACGCCCCGACCAGGAAGGACCGTCACAACGGCTGTGCGTTCTCTCCCATGCGGAGGAACAACACAAGCGCGGATCTGGATCATTGACAGCCCGACAACGGATCGGTTAGAAGCCGCGCCGCCAAAATCGGTAAGGGAGCGTAGCTCAATTGGCAGAGCAATGGACTCTTAATCCATAGGTTGTGGGTTCGATTCCCTCCGCTCTCAAGTTCACCGGGGCCGGCGAGTTCAAAAGACTCGCCGGCCTCGTCCTTTTCTGGGACCTTCACGCCCCCCAACTTTCCACCCCGGGCGGGTGGCGAAACTGGTAGACGCGCCAGACTTAGGATCTGGTTCCGCAAGGAGTGAGGGTTCGAGTCCCTCCCCGCCCATCACCCGCACCGCAACGAGGCACACGACCATGAAGGTGAACGTCGAGACGCTGTCTTCCATCGAGCGCAAGCTGTCCATCGAGGTGGACGCCGCCGTGGTCTCCGCGGAGCTGGACCTGGCCTACACGGCGCTGTCCCACCGCGTGAAGGTCCCCGGCTTCCGCCCCGGCAAGGTGCCCCGGCGCATCCTCGAGCAGCGCTTCAAGGCCCAGGTCCACGACGACGTGGCCCAGCGCGTGGCCGAGCGCGCCTACGCGCAGGCCGTCACCGAGCAGAAGCTCCCCGTGGTGGACAGCCCCCGCGTGAGCAACCCGCCGCTCGTGCCGAACGCGCCGTTCACCTTTGAGGCCCGCGTGCAGGTGCGCCCGCAGGTGGAGCCGAAGGAGTACGCCGGCCTGAAGCTCTCCCGCCACGTGGTGAAGGTGGACGAGGGCAAGGTGGACGAGCAGCTCAAGCGGCTGCAGGACGCCAACACCAAGCTGGAGGCCATTGCCGGCCGTGGCGTGGCGGCCACCGGCGACTTCGCCACCATCGACTACACCGTGTCCGTGGACGGCAAGCCGCTGTCCAACGCCGCGGGCGAGGGCACCGTGGTGGAGGTGGCCGCAGGCGAGCTGCTCAAGGGCAACATCGAGGCGCTCGCCGGGCTGAAGGTGGGCGAGCAGCGCGACGTGGCCTTCACCTTTCCGGCGGACTACCCGGCCGATGAGGCCAAGGGGAAGGCGGCGCTCTTCCACTGCACGCTCAAGGGGCTGCAGCACAAGGTGGCCCCCGCCCTGGACGACGCGTTCGCCAAGCAGGTGGAGGGCGGCGAGACGCTGGAGGAGCTCAAGGGCCGCATCCGCAAGGACCTGGAGGAGGGGGAGAAGTCCCGCCTCGCCATTTCCGAGCGCGAGGAGCTGCTCAAGGCCCTCTCCGCGAAGAACCCGTTCGACGTCCCCTCCGCCATGGTGGAGCGCGGGATCGACTTCATGCTGCGCGGGGCGCTCAGCTCCATGATGGACCGCGGCATGGACCCGCGCATGATGAACCTGGACTTCGGCCGGCTGCGCGAGGAACTGCGCGACAAGGCGGAACTGGAGGTGCGCGGCTCGCTGCTGCTCGAGGCCATCGCGGACAAGGAGAAGCTGTCCGTGACGGACGAGGAGCTGGAGGCCGCTGCCAAGGCCCGCAACCTGTCCACGGATGACCAGAAAGAGGGGTTGCGCCAGCGACTCCGCGAGGACAAGGCGGTTGAATTCGTGAAGGCGAAGGCGTCCTACTAGCGCCCCCACGCTGCACCCCTGGAGACCCCCGCATGTCCTACCTGATTCCCACCGTCCTCGAGCAGACCCACCGCGGCGAGCGCGCCTACGACATCTACAGCCGCCTGCTGAAGGACCGCATCATCCTGCTCGGCACGGAGATCAACGACGACGTGGCCAACGTCATCGTGGCGCAGTTGCTGTTCCTCGAGTCCGACGACCCGGACAAGGACATCAACATCTACATCAACTCCCCGGGCGGCTCCGTCACGGCGGGCCTGGCCATCTACGACACCATGCAGTACGTGAAGCCCAAGGTGTCCACCATCTGCGTGGGGCAGGCGGCCTCCATGGGCGCGGTGCTGCTGCTCGCCGGCGCCAAGGGGAAGCGGTACTCGCTGCCCAACTCCCGCATCATGATCCACCAGCCCATGGGCGGCGCCCGCGGGCAGGCCACGGACATCGACATCCAGGCGAAGGAGATCCTCCGGATGCGGGCGAAGCTGAACGAGCTCATCGTCAAGCACACCGGCACGCCGCTGGACCGCGTGGAGCGCGACACCGAGCGCGACTACTTCATGGGCCCGGTGGAGGCGAAGCAGTACGGCATCATCGACGAGGTGGTGGCCCAAAAGCCCAAGAGCGAGGGCAAGCCCGAGGAAAAGAAGTAGATTAAGGAGGACCAAACGCTGGTAGGGTGCACGGCGCCATGCGACCTTCCCTGCTGCTGTTCGTTGTCACTTCTGCCGCGCTGCTGGGCGGCTGCTTCAAGGACGTCCCCTGCAAGGCGCCTGTCTGCAGCGAGGGTGAGACCGCGGCGGGGGCCTGCGACGCCTCCGACCGCGGCTGCCGCACCCTCGAGGTATGTGGCCTGGTGGTGCACTGCCGTGCCGCCCCCGTCACCTGCACCGCACAGCCGACGTGCGCGGAGGGAGAGGTGCCCGGCGGGGCCTGCGGCGCCGGGGAGCCCGGCTGCCGCAGCGTCAGCTTGTGCGGCACCACGGTGCACTGCCGTGCCGAGGCCCAGTGCAGGGCTGCGCCCGCGTGCGAGCCGGACGAAGAGGCGGGGAGCGCGTGCGCCGCCGAAGAGCCCGGCTGCCGCGGCGTGAGCGCCTGCGGCTCCACGGTGTACTGCCGCCCCGGCGCCGCGTGTCTGGCCGCCCCGTCGTGCGCGGAGGACGAGGTGGCCGGGGGGGCGTGCCAGCCGTCGGAGTCCGGCTGCCGCAGCGTGGGCCTGTGCGGCACCGCCGTGCACTGCCGCCCCGCCGTCAACTGCCAGGCCGTTCCCAGCTGCGACACGGGGGAGACGGCGGGCAGCAGCCCCTGCGATGAGGGAGAGGCAGGGTGCCGCAGCGTGAGCCTGTGCGGCACCACCGTGCACTGCCGCCGCACGACCCTGGGGTGCGACGCCCCGGCCTGTGCCAGCGACGAGGTGGCCGGCGCCGCCTGCCAGCCGTCCGAGTCCGCCTGCCGCACCGAGTCCGGATGTGGCACCACGGTGCACTGCCGCCCGGCCATCGCGTGCCAGGCCATCCCTACCTGCGCCTCGGGCGAGGTGGAGGGGCAGGCTTGCGCCAGCGGCGAGGCGGGGTGCCGCGCCGTCTCCCTTTGTAGCACCACGCTGTATTGCCGCGAGGTGGTGACGTGTGACGCCATCCCCACCTGCGAGGCCAGCGAGGACACCAGCGCCCTCCCGTGCAACCCCGCCGAGGTGGGGTGCCGCACCGTCTCCCTGTGTGGCGCCGCGGTGTACTGCCGCGAGACGACGGTGAACTGCCTGGCAGCCCCCAGCTGTGACGTGGGCGAGCAGAAGGGGGCCCCGTGTCAGTCGGCCGAGCCGTCCTGCCGCACCGTGACCATTTGCGGGGAGACCATCCACTGCCGCCCCGCCGTCGCCTGCATGGCCGCGCCCACGTGCGACGCCGCGGAGGTGGCGGGTCCTGCCTGCGCGACGGGCGAGGCGGCTTGCCGCGCGGTGACGCTGTGCGGCAGCACCGTCTACTGCCGGCCGCTGTAGGGCGTCAGCGCGCGTCCCGCTTCGCCCAGAAGGCGGAGATCTTCGGCCACAGCCCGCGGCTGGCGGCGCGGCTCACCACCGCCCCAACGTGGCCGCCGGGCAGGTGGATGCGCTCCTTGTCGGCGCTGCCCACGCGCCCGAGCAGCGGCGCGGCGCTGCTGACGGGCACAATGTTGTCGTGCTCGAAGGTGATGGACAGCAGCGGGCAGGTAATGTTGGACAGGCGCACCGGCTTGCCGTGCAGGGTGAAGGCGTCCTTCACCAGCGCGTCCTTCCGGTACAGCTCCTCCACGTACTGGCGGTAGGCCTGCCCCGGGAAGGAGACGTTGTCGTTGCCCCACGTCTCCAGCGCGAAGAAGCCGTCCAGGAACTCGTCGTTCCAGAACTTGTCCACCACGCTCACCGCCTTGGCGAGCGGCAGGGTGGGGCGCAGCATCTGGAAGGCCGCCTGCATGAGCTGCCACGGGACGTTGCCCGCGCCGTCCACCAGCGCCTGCAGGTCAAACCCCTCCTGCCGCGTCCAGGTGGAGACGAGCCCCTCGTCGTGGAAGGCCACCGGGGCGGCCAGCGCCACGAAGGAGGCGAACCGCCCCGGGTGGGCGCCGGCGTGGATGGCGGCCAGCGTGCCGCCCAGGCAGTAGCCCAGCACGTGCACCTTGCCGTCCGGCGAGGACTCGCCGGTGCGCTTCAGCGCGCGCCCCAGGTAGGTGCCGGTGATGTCGTCGAACGTGAGGAAGCGGTCCTCCGGCCCCGGCGTGCCCCAGTCGATGATGTGCACGTCGTGGCCCTGGGCGACCAGGTGCTCCACGAAGCTCTTCCCGGGCATGAGATCCAACACGTAGTGCCGGTTGATGAGCGAGGGCACCAGCAGCACCGGCGTCTTGAACGCCGTCCCCTCCGGCCGCGCGCGGTAGCGGAGCAGTCGCATCTTGTTCTCGCGGTGCACCTCCACCGCGGGCGTCTGCCCCACCGCCGGGGGCGGGCGCCGGCGCACCAGCTGGGCCGCCAGTTCCAAAACGGGCCTCACGCGTACATCCCCTCGAACACCGCCTTGAAGGCCTCGTACACCTGGCGGCGACGCACCTTCAGCGTGGCGGTGAGCAGGCCGTTGGCCACGGTGAGCGGCCGGTCCACCACGGTGAACTTCTTGAGCGTCTCGTAGGAGGCGAGCTGCGCGTTGACGCGGTCCACCCGCTTCTGCACCAGCGCGCGGGTGGCCTCCAGCCGCGCCCCTTCCGCCGCCCCGTCCGCGTCCAGCTGCGCCTTCACCGCGTCCGCGTTCAGCCACACCCCGGCCACCAGGTACGACCGGCCGTCCCCGTACACCACCACCTGGGAGATCAACGGGTCATCGGCGAACCGCTGCTCGATGTTGGCGGGTGGGACGTTCTTGCCGCCGGAGGTGACGAGGATGTCCTTCTTGCGGTCGATGATTTGGAGGAACCCGTCCTCGGTCCAGCGGCCGACGTCGCCCGTCTTGAGCCAGCCGTCCTCGGTGAAGGCCCCCTTCGAGGCGGCCGGGTCCTTGTGGTACCCGCCGAAGATGCTCGGGCCGCGGGCAAGAATTTCCCCGTCCTCCGCCAGCTTCAGCTCCACGGACGGCAGCGGCTTGCCCACGCTGTCGAACCGGAAGGCGTCCGGCCGGTTGAGGGTGAGGGTGGGCGAGGCCTCCGTCAGCCCGTACCCCTCGATGATGAGCAGCCCGGCCTGGTGGAAGAAGTCCTTCACCTCGCGCTTCAGCCCCGCGCCGCCGGAGAGGCAGAACCTCAGCTTCCCGCCGGTCAGTTCCTTCAGCTTCGCGTGCTGCTTTACGGTGCCCTCTACCGCCTGGGCCCCCACCGCCAGCTTCTCCCAGTACGAGGGCACGCTCATGAACACGCTGGGGCGCACCTCGGGCATCAGCTTGAGCGCGTGGGCGGGCTCGCACAGGTAGGTGGTGAAGCCCAGCGCGTTGCCCAGACACGCCTCGCCGAAGCCGAAGATGTGGCTCATGGGCAGCCACAGGAGGTCCACCGCCCCCTCGTCCACCAGCGGCGCGTTGCACTTGAGCCAGTCCTGCCCGTTGACGCCGACGTTGCGGTGCGTGAGCGGCACGCCCTTGGGCTGGCCGGAGGTGCCGGAGGTGTAGAGCATCACCCCGGGCTGGTCGAGGAAGATGGCCTCCAGCGTGGCGCGGAAGCGCGTGGGGTTCTCCTGCCCGAAGCTCTGCCCCAGCGCCATGGCGCGGGACCAGGGCACCACCTTGCGCTCCACCTCCGAGAAGGCCGGCACCCGCTTGCCCTTGCCGCGCAGTTCCTCGCACACCGCGGCCGGGTCCACCGCGTCCGACAGCAGGACGATGCGGCGCACGTTGCCGTACTCGCCCCAGCTCTCCAGCACGCGGCCGAGCA
>Ga0194130_10006503_pt1 | contig 13479 bp, 12 predicted proteins | sample TA2KigsurfametaG_FD_160084 | JGI IMG/M metagenome (GOLD analysis project Ga0194130, IMG submission 160084) | Freshwater microbial communities from Lake Tanganyika, Tanzania - TA2015050 Kigoma 12 surface | ecosystem: Environmental > Aquatic > Freshwater > Lake | place: Tanzania: Lake Tanganyika... | reverse complement strand
TCCGTCGTCATCCGGACGGTTCCAGGACGTACCTCCTATCTGGATGCCGCATTGTTCAGTCTTCAATGTCAGGACTACAAGCCGCTCGAGGTGGTCGTGGTCTATCAGGGTCCGGCTGGCGCGGACTATGGCGGGTTGCTGGACCTCCTCGAAGAGTATCGGGTGCTAGGCCTAGACATTCGTTTGGTAGTGAATCCAGCGAATGAGGACCAGCGCAGCCGAAACCTCAATCTGGGGCTCATGGCGGCCTCGGGGCAGTACGTAGCCTTCCTGGATGATGATGACGTCGTCTACGCGCGTCATTACGTCAACCTGGTGGAAGCCATCAAGACTTCGGGCAGCGCGTGGTCCTATGGCAATACCTATCAGGCAAACATGAAGTTCGCGGCGGATGGCAGCCTCTATGTTGCTTCCTATTCTCGACCCTTCGAGAAGCACGCCTACAGCTTCATTGACCACTATTTGGGGAACTTCATTCCGATCCATTCGTTCTGCGTGGACCGGGCGACGGAGATTGGAGCGGCGCTGACCTTCGACGAGTCCATGATTCGCCACGAGGACTATGATGCCTTGCTGCGCCTGTCCAGCCAGAGTAAGCCGGCCGTCTCAACCGAATTCACCTGCGAGTACCGCATCAGGCTCGACGGTTCGAACACCGTGCTAGCCGGAACCTCGGACGTCGGGGACTTTAAGAACAAGTCCAAGTCATGGGCAGTGGCGCAACTCCAGCTGGAGCGCACGCGCGATCGCTTGGATACCTCGCTCTGGAATCGTGAGGTGTTTGCGGAAATCGCCCGTCTGCGGGGCGAAGTCCATCGCCTGTCCCTGCTTGTGAATGATTACGGTGGCGTACAATGTGAATCCAAACCCCTGCGCTACCGATTGTCCGACAAGATCAACAGCGCTTTAAAGCGGCTGCCCTTGGCCCACAAGGGTATGCGGCGCCTCGGGACGCGCATGGACCGGGTCCTCGAGTCGCTGCGCCGCCAGATCGTTGCTCGGCGTCATCGTTCTGCCGGCGTCTAGCAAGGTGTTGATAAAGTCCACGCACCGCCTTCCATCGCTGGCTCTCTACGGGGGATCAACAAGGCCGTCTGCCTGACGGAGACTGGGGTTGTCCCGGTCCGGCGAGGTAATGGTGCGCGGCAAAGAGACCACTCAGGCCGGCATGCTCTGCCTGGTCGACATGGAGACCCGGGTGCCCCGGGACCATCCGCTCCGGAGCATCAAGGCCCACACGGACCCAGCCCTGCGCGAGCTTTCCCTGGTCTTCGGGAGGATGTACAGCACCATCGGGAGACCCTCCATTCCCCCCGAGCGACTGCTCAAGGCCGGCCTGCTCATGGCCTTCTACTCCGTACGCATAGAGCGACTCTTCTGTGAGATGCTCGATTACAACCTGCTGTTCCGATGGTTTCTCGGCATGAACATGATGGAGCCGGTCTTCGACCACTACACCTTTTCACGCAACAGGCAACGACTCCTCGAACACGACGTGGCCGGACGATTTTTCTCGGTCATCGTCGCCGCAGCCCGCGACAAGGGACTGATGAGGGTCAAGTCCCAGCTCGTGGTGTAACTTCCGCAGTCCTTCCGTTGGGATGACTGGTTGTTTCAGGCCACGAGCATCATGGGTTCCTCCTTGGGGTTTCCATCCAGCAGTTCCAGGCTGACCAGGCTCAGGTACCGCTTGCCCACCAGCCACTCGTCCGACTGTTCGGTGACCTGCTCCCCCTAAACCGTCCCACTTGAAATCAGGATTTCCCGGGCAGAAGCCCAGAAGGAGATTCCGATGAAAACCAGCAGGTTCAGCGAGGAGCAGATCATCAAGGCCATCAAGGAGGCCGAGGTGGGCCGCAAGGTTCCGGACATCTGCCGCGACCTCGGCGTGTCCGAGGCAACCTTTTACACCTGGCGCTAGAGGTACGGCGGGATGGACGTGAGCCAGGCCGGCCGGCTCAAGCAGCTCGAGGACGAGAACCGGCGCCTGAAGTCCCTCGTCGCCGACCTGACGCTCGACAATCACGCCCTCAAGACTGTGCTCTCAAAAAACGGGTAGGGCCCGCGGTCCGGCGCCGGGCCTGCGGGCTTGTCGGCCTCAGGACCGCAACCTACCGCTATCGCTCAAGGCGACCATCTCTGGAGGACGTCCGGGAACGCCTGCGCCATCACGCCGCCGCAAGGCCGCGCTTCGGGTACAGGCGGCTGGGCGTCCTGCTCGACAGGGAAGGCCACCGGATGAACCACAAGAAGCTCTACCGCCTCTACAAACTCGAGCATCTCGCCGTTCGCCGCCGCAAACGCAAGAAGCGCGTCGCCGAGCCAAGGGTCACAAGACCACCCGCAAGTCGCCCCAATGCCCGCTGGTCCATGGACTTCACCGCCGACGCCCTCGCCTGCGGTAGGGCCTTCCGCACCCTCAACATCGTCGATGACTTCACCCGCGAATGCCTCGCCCTCGAGGTCGATGTCTCCCTGCCCGGCGCCAGGGTCGTGCGCGTCCTCGAACGCCTCGACGAACTGCGCGGCAAACCCGAGGTCATCGTCGTCGACAATGGCCCGGAATTCGCCGGCAGGGTCCTCGACGCCTGGGCCTACGAGCAGGGCGTCACCCTCGCCTTCATTCGCCCCGGCAAGCCCGTCGAGAATGCCTTCGTGGAAAGCTTCAACGGCAGGTTCCGCGACGAGTGCCTGAACATGCACCACTTCCGTTCCGTCCGGCATGCCAGAAACCTCATCGAGGCTTGGCGCCAGGACGACAACGAACAACGCCCCCACAGCTCCCTCGGCAACCTCACGCCAGAGGAGTTTGCAACCCGCCACCAACACGTGGCATAAACAAGAATCCCGGTTTTGAGTTGGACGATGAACGGGGCAGGTCACATGGGGGTCATGGGGAAAACAAGACCCCTGTGCAGGACGGGACCGAGATGGATCAGGACAGGGGGAAAAGGGGCGGGGATAGCGGCGTCTTGCCTACCACGGTGCTGCCCTCGAGGAACAGGGCCAGTTCGGAAGCGGTGAAGGTCAGCGGGGGCTTCCTGCTCCAAGGCGCCACGAACCGCCCCTGCTCGAGCCGCTTGGCAAGAACGCACAGGCCGGTGCCATCCCAGTAGAGGACCTTGGCCCTGCGTTGGTCCTTGCTCACGAACAGGAACAGGTCCCCCGACAGGGGCTTCTGGTCCATCACGTCGCGGGCAAGAGCCATCAGGCCATCAAAGGACTTGCGCATGTCGGCGGGGCGGTCCAGCGCCCAGACGGCCAGGTTGCGTGAGGGACCTATCACTCCAGCATCCGGAGCAACAGGGCCAGTTGCTCGAGGGACAGCCCCGTCACACGGTGGCCGGACGGGGTTGTCAGGACGGGGTGGCCTGCGGCCGGGGCAAGTGCTGCATCCGGGGTCACCAGCACAGGTTGCAAGGCACCCGGACCGACGGAGCCGAGTGGCGCCTCCTCCTCGGGACTGGCCCAGCGCTGGATGGTCTTTGGGGACAGGCCAAGGGTCTCTGCGACCTGACGCTGCGACAGCCCCTCGGCCAGCATGCGATGCATGTCAGCCAGGGCGCGCTCCCTGGTCTCCACAGGCAGTCGCCCCCGGCGGCGGCGAGGCAGCGTCAGGCTCTGGAAGGATGGTGCGCTGAACTCGGACGGCATTCACCGAGCATCAGGCCAGGCGCAAACTTGGGCAAGACGGGGTTGGGCGAGGACGTACGGCTTTCATCGGAATCTCCTTCTGGGCTTTTGCCCGGGAAATCCTGATTTCAAGGGGGATGGTTTAGGGGGAACAGGCCAGCACGACCTTTTTGCCGCTGTTGCGTTCCGGGTAGATGGCGGCGAGGTTTTCCTGGAGATCCCGGTCGAAGATCAGGTGTCGGTGGGTTCTCGGGAATGCGAAGACTTTGCGGGTCTTGCACCGGGCGATGATGCGTTCCTCGCTGGCCGACAGGGCCACCGGCGGGTTCCAGTAAAGCGACATCCAACCTTCCCAGCAAATCGTGCTGGAAGGGTCAGATCACGCCATTCCTCTCCTGTCGATCCCCCGGGGTGGGGGGGGGAAGTCATTTGATCAGGTCTCTAGCCGCTGCTCTCCTCGTCGTCAGACTTCCATCGGGGCCGGACGCGAATCGGTTGCGTACCGCCCGGAGATTGCCGGCATGGCGACCAGGGCCTGGTGGATGGCCAGGTAAGCAGGGTGGCCCTCGACGGCCATCAACGGGTGCTGCATCAGCATCAGGATCTCCCGGTCCGGGCGACGCCGCAGAGCTTGGACGGCTTCCCTGCGCCGGGCCAGATCGGGCCACATCGCCGCCAAATCCCGCAGGGCGAGGACACCCGCCCAGGCCTCGGCTGGAATGGTGACCTTGCCTTCCATGACGGGTGCTGCCCCGGGTTCCAGATGTCTGAGCGCCCGGCGCACCAAGGCGATGGTCGCGGCCCTGGCCAGGCCCGAGAACCCCTTGGTCGCCAGGGCCCGGCGTAGACGGGCCGCCAATCCGGGGCGGTTACCCACCGCCGATTCGAGGGGGCGGGGCAGGGCACCCATCCGGAAGGTGTTCTCGGCGGTGTTGCCTCGGCACGCGGCACGGGTAGCCGTCAGCAGGGTGCACACCGTACCGATGGCCTCAAGGTCGCTGCCTTCGGCATTCTTCAAGACCATCTGCAGCGCGTTGCGCTCCATAAGCAGGCGCTTGGCTTCGGACGGGAATCGGGCCGAGGTCCCGTTGTGAACGTGCCGGACGACGGCCTCGGGCCGGTACACGACGCGATGGCCCGCCGCCCACAGGCGCCAGCCCAGGTCCACATCCTCGAAGTAGGCGAAGAACGCTTCATCAAAGCCACCCAGAGCCAGGAAGACCTGCCGTCGAATCACCATGGCGCCGCCACAGGCGAACAGGACCGGGCCGGGTTCGCCGCGAACGCGTTCGGCATCAGCGCCATACGCCGGCTGCAGGCCGAAGCCGTCGAAGGTCATGCCGGCCCCTGCGTAATCCACGCGAGTGCCGTCCCAGTTGAGGATGCGGGTCGCGACGCAGGCCACGTCCGGCTCTGTGAAGCCGGCCAGCGCTTCGCGCAGCCAGCCGGGATCAACTTTCATGTCGTTGTTGAGCAACGCTAGGAAATCTGCGTCGGGTACCAGGGCTGCTGCCAGGTTGTTGGGACGGGCGAAGCCTTCGTTTGTCTCGAGGCGAAGCACGCGGACCCCGGGATGGCTTTCGGCAAGCCAAGACGCCGTACCATCGGTCGAGCCGTTGTCCACGACGATGATTTCGAGGTCTTCCCTCGGATGATCCAGCTCGGCCACCGAGGCCAGCAGGCGTTCGAGGTGCGCGCGTCCGTCCAGCGAAACGACGATTAGCGCCACGCGCGGGAGACTCACGCCGCCCGACTTCTCATGAGAAGGTCTTCCAGGCCCGCCTCGAGCGGGATCTGGGCTTGCCAGCCAAGGCACGCCCGCGCCGCTTCGGTCGCGGCCCATGAGTCCGGTATGTCCCCGCTGCGGACGGGGCCGTGTTCGGGTGCCGGTGCGCTCGGAAGCAACTTGCGTACGAGATGTGCCATCGCGGCGACCGATGTCTGGCGGCCCGTCCCGATGTTGGCGACGAGGCCCGCGATGCCGGGGGTCACGAGGGCCTTGAGGTTCGCCTCTGCGACGTCGGCGGCATGAACGAAATCGCGCGTCTGCAGCCCGTTGCCATGGATGGTGAAGGGACGACCGCTTCGCGCCCGATCCGCCAGGATCGAGAGGACGCCCGAATACGGGGATGCGGGATCCTGTCGCGGCCCATAGACATTGAAGTAGCGGAGACAGACTGTCTCCAGGCCGTGGAGTTCGCCGTAGAGCCGCGCATATGCCTCGCACGTCGCTTTTTCGAGGCCATAGGGCGACAGGGGGGCGATGGGCAGATGTTCCGCGATGGGTGGAGTTGCGGCACCGTAGACGGCAGCCGAGCTTGCGATGACCACGCGATCCACCCCGTGGCGGCGTGCTCCCTCGAGCACCGAGAGCGTGCCGTCGACGTTGCGGGACAGGCTTTCCCTCGGGGCCTCGATCGAGCGCGGCACGGAAACCAGGGCGGCGAGGTGCAGGATGCCATCCACTCCGGGCAGCAGTGCGTCGAGCAGCGCGGCATCCCGGATGTCGCCCACCGTCAGGACGCGGTCGTCCGGAAGGTTGGTGCGGTGTCCGGTCGAGAGGTCGTCGAGCACCAGGACTTCGTGGCCGGCGTCCTGCAGGCAAGCCACGCTGTGGCTGCCGATGAAGCCGGCTCCACCGGTCACGAGAATGCGCTTGCCCACGACTGCCATGGTACACGGGTACAATGACATGGATGCGCGAAGGTCCTCGCAAGCCGCCATCGTGGATGGCCGAATTGTTCTTTGAGGCGGCCGTGGTTCCTGCGGCGGCTGTCCCGGGCTTGCCTGCGGCCGAGCGTGCCGCCGAACCGGCATTCACCCGCGCGGATCTGCTCGGATTGTCTGCCCACGGCCCGGAACCGCCCCGCAACTTCGCCGCCTACAAGGTCCTGATGGAGGACCTCTTCAACCCCATGCGGAATCGGGCGCTCGCCCTGATGGCCAAGGAGCCCGTCTTCGCGTCTGCCCGCGAGGTCTGGCGCAAGGGCCAAGGACAGGCCAATGCCGCCATCGTCCAAGGCCTCGTGCCCTTCGTCATCCGTTCCCTGGAGCAGGCCTACGGTTTTACGTCTCCCCCCATCGACTACAAGGCGGCTGCCGGCTTTCTCGGCCTGTACGACATGCGGCATCACCGCATTCTGGTCTCGCCGACGCTGTTCAATACGTCCCTCAAGGATTTTCTCGACACGGTCATTCACGAGGAGATGCATGCTTTCCAGGCCGAGCTCATCCTGATGCTCAACGTGCAACGGAAGGGCCGGGTCCTGTCTGCGCCCGAAAGGGCCATTGCCCAGTACTGGCGCAACGAGGAACCCAAGTACCGTTCGGCGATGGCTGCCGGCAGCGCCATGAGTCCCGAGACCAAGGCGCGTTACCGGATGATCGGGCAGGAGTACCACGCCTGGACCACAGCCCATTTCCTTGCGAGTCGACTCGCCGGCGCCTAGGCACTCGTCCGGGATTCGGACTTGCTGGCGTGGCGCGACGGAGGCTAGACTGCCCCTCTTGATGATGGAAATCCGTATCCTGCCCGATGCCCGGGCCGTGGCCATGGCGGCTGCGGACATCCTGGTGGCCCGTCTTGCGACGAAGCCCGGTCTGCGCATCGCGTTGCCCGCGGGGTCGACGCCCCGCCCCCTGTTTGCCGAGCTGATCCGGCGACATCGCGAGCAGGGGTTGTCTTTCGCAGGGGTCACCGTCTTTGGCCTGGATGAGTACCGGGGTGTCGCTCCGGACCATCCGCACGCGTTTGGCCGCTTCTTCCGGGACAACCTGCTCGATGCGCTCGATGTCCCCGAAGCGCAGATTCACCTGATGCCGGGCGATCGCGAGCCAGCAGGGCATGTGTGTCGCCTCCACGAAGCGCGCTTGCTGGCGGATGGAGGTCTGGACCTTGCGGTGGTCGGGATCGGGGCCAATGGTCACATCGCCTTCAACGAACCTGCTCCTTCGCTTGTCGCCGGGACACACGTCGCGACGTTGTCCTCCGAAACCCTCGCTTCCCTTCCCGCTGACCTGCATCATGTCACCGAAGGACTCAGCATGGGACTCGGTTCGATTCTTGGCGCCCGGCAAGTGCTGCTTCTGGCCACAGGCGCGAGCAAGGCCGAGGTTGTCGGACACCTGGCCCAGCCTCTGATCTCGACGATGCTGCCGGCCTCGATGCTGCATGTGCATCCGGACGCGCTTGTCCTCGCCGATGCGGAGGCTGCAAGCCACCTCGGCTGATGAGGCGGGTGTCCGAGGGTATAGAGAAGGGACTTGAACCCCTCTTCCTGACGGTGCCTTCCGCTGTCCTGCATCCAGTGCAACAAGCCCATCGGGCCGCAGTCCCGCTTCTGCGGCCACTGCGGTGCGCCGCAGGGTCCTGACGACGCGATTGAGGGCCATCGGGCCGCGCCGCCGGCACCCCCCGTGTTCCGGCCCGTGGGCACGGGTGCCTTGGTCCTGCCGGGCACAGGAAGTCTCACGGGGGGGACGGGCATGTTGCCGCGCAGTCCTACGGGGCCGCTCGGAAGACCCGGCACCGGACCCTTGCATCTGCCGGGGAATGCTCCCGGGCCAGTGCCGCCGTCTCCGTCCGTCCCTGCTTCCTTGCCCGTCGTCGTACCCGCGGCCGAGCCTCTCGTGGCTGTCCTGCCACCCCAAGGGCCCACCGTGCCGTCCGTGCCCGTGGTGCCCCCCCCTTCCGATGCCGCGGCGCAACGGGTGGGTGACAGGCGGGTCGTGACCGTGCTGTTCGCGGACGTCTCGGGCTTTACCTCGATGAGCGAACGCCTCGATCCCGAGGAGGTCCGGGAGGTCGTCAACGACTTCTTCAAGGTCCTGACGGAGCCCATCTATCGTTACGGCGGCAACGTCGACAAGTACATCGGCGACGCCATCATGGCTATTTTCGGGGCACCCGTCGTCCACGAGGACGATGCCGAACGCGCCGTCATGGCGGCGCTCGACATGCAGGCTGCCGCTCGTTCCTTTGCCGAAGGCGTCGCGGCCCGGGTCGGGACCCAGCTCAAGGTCCGCATCGGTATCAATACGGGCCTTGTCGTGGCCGGAGCCGTCGGTGGCCAGTCCCGGCAGGACTACACCGTCATCGGTGACACCGTGAACCTCGCCCAGAGGATGGAAGCGGCTGCCCCTCCGGGCGGCGTGCTCGTTTCGGAAAGTTCCTACAAGCTGACACGGCACAACATCCGCTATGGCGAGGCTGAACCGCTGTCCGTCAAGGGCCGCAAGAGCGACATCGTGACCTACGTCGCGCTCGGCATGAACGTGGCCGAGGGCAAGGTCGTCGAGGAGTGGCCTTTTGTTGGTCGGGATGCCGAATTCGGGGAGCTTTGCTCCGTCCTCGACAAGACGGTGCGCCGCGGTTCACAGTCCATCAATCTCATCGGGGCTCCCGGCAGCGGCAAGACCCACGCCTCCCGGGAGCTGCGCCGGTGGTTCGCGGACAGTCACGGGGGCCTCGTCATCCACCTGGCTCTGCCCAGCTATGCCGAAGGCATCTCGGCGTGGGTCATCCAGGAGCTGGGTCGTCTTGTCCCCGAGCGCGCCCGTGAGGAGCAGATGGCGGTGCCCGAGGGCGATGCCATCGCTGTCTTGATGGCCCTCGCTGCGGTGCGGCCGGTGCTGCTCGATATCGAGGACGCGCATTGGCTCGACCCGGATTCTCTGGCCTGGTTGCGATCGCTGCTTTCGCGCGTCGAAGACCATCCTGATAGCCGACTCTGCATCATGCTGCAGTTCCGCTCGAGTTCGGACAAGGACTTTGCCGAGGATATCGGACCACCGCGGATGACGGTGTCACTCGAGCCGATGGACGAGTTCTCGATGCTCGACCTGCTGGTGGCGCTGGAGGGGCCCTTGGACCTCGCCACCCTGTCCGAGGAGGATCGCCTTGCCCTGATCCGGGTGGCCGATGGCAGCCCGGGGTTCCTCATCGAACTCGTGAAGTCCCGCAAGGGCATCACGGATGCGTCGGCGAAGGGCGAGGCCGGTGCGGTGCCGCTGGTCGTCAGCGCACAGATTGCATCCCGGCTCGATGGCCTGCCTCCCGTGCAGCGTCAGCTCCTGCAGGTGGCCAGCGTTGTCGGGTTGCAGTTCCGCCGGGCGCTCGTCGATGCGGTGGCAGGCCTGCGCGATACGCATGGAGCGTGGGCGGAGCTGCTGCTGCAGGACCTCGTCAGCGGCGAGGACGATGACCTGATGCAGTTCACCAACAGCTGGGTGCAGGCCGTGACCTACGACAGCATGCTGCTCAGCGCTCGCCGCGACCTGCACCTGCGGATCGCCCAGACGTTGGAACCGCAATTGCGTGATGGCGAGAAGCTTGGCGCCGACCCACTCCGGGTTGCCGAGCATTTCATCAAGGCCGAGCAGCCTGCCAGGGGTGTCGCCTATCTGGTCCGTGCCGCCGAGGCGGCCCTGGACGAGGCGCGCCTGGCAGATGCACGCCATCTGCTCGATCAGGCGCAGGAAGCCTTGGCGACGACGCCGCCTGGTCCGAGTCCGGTGGCGTCGCGCGTCCATGTCTGCCAGGGGCGCCTCGCGTTGGCGGAAGAAGATCCCGTGCGGGCTCGGCGTCACTTCCATCGCGCGCTGCTGGCCACTCCTATGGGAGAGGCCGGGGCGCAGGCACTCGGGCACCTCGCCGATGTGCTCGAGGCCCTGGGCGACAGGCGAGGCGCTGAGGAGCGCCTGCTCGAGGCCTTGAGCCTGCTGCATGAGACGGATGGCCAGAGAGCCGTCCACATGGCGCGCCTTGCCCTCATCCGGCTGACGCTCGGTGAGGCAGACGCTGCTTTCGAGAATGCCGAGGAGGCCCTGCGCGGCCTGCCCGTCCTGCCCAGCATCGATCGCTGGCGAGCGCTCTCCGTCAAGGGCCGGGTCCTGTATCGCCGGGGGCAGTTGGCCGAGGCCGAGGCCGTCCAGCAGCAGGCGGTGGATCTTGCCGAGGGTCTCTCTGATGACGTCGCGGTGTCTACCTCGTTGCTCGATATCGGGCGTCTGCAGTTGCGGTCCGGTTCCTGGCGCCAGGCTGAGGCAACACTCAACGAGACCATCGTCCGCGCGCAGGATGCTCGTCATCGGACGGTTCTCGCAGGCGCTTGCGGGCGGCTGGGCGTTCTGCTCGCGGCCTGCGGCCTGCCCAAGCGGGCCGAACCGCACTTCCTCGAAGCTGCGCATCTCTACCAGGTGATGGGGGATGAGCGTCGCGTGGCCTTGAATCATCTCCACCTCGCCGAGTTGGCACATCGTCAGGGTCACGGGGACGTGGCCCTCCGTGGTGCCGAGGAAGCCCTGAAGGTCATCGGAGCCCGGCGTAGTGAGGGCCTTAGCGAGGCATGGCGCCTGCTCGCCGAAATCTACCTCGCGGCCGATCGGATCGATGCCGCGCGTGACGCCATTGCCAAGGCCGAGGCTGAGGTCGTCGACCCGGGCCTGCAGGGTGGTGCGGTCCTGCGCATACAGGCGGCATTGGCCGTCCGCAGTGGCGCGACGGAACTTGCCCTGACGCTGCTGGACGAGGCCCTTGCGTTGCTTGAGGCGCCCTTCGCGCAACCTGAACGGTTGCGGGTCCTCGAATTGCGTGCCAGCTTGCTGCGTCGTCATGGGCGCGAGGATGAGGCCGCTGCTTGCGTGACACAGGCCGAGGAGATTCGCGATGCGATGCGGCTCGACGTGGGCCCCGAAGCTCCGGTGGTAGGATGACGGACATGGCCGAGACGACGACACCCCCCGCTCCCCCGTCGGAGGCCGAGGTCGAGGCCGGCCTCGCCGAGGGCGATCTCCCGCAGCCCAAGGGCCTCGCGACAGGGGCTTTCCGGGCCGTCGCGCTTGCTGCGGTGCTGGTGCCGCTCGTCCTGCAGGCCACCATGGTCTGGCTCTGGCCGGCCATGCCCGGCGCCGTGCTGGGCATGGCTCTGCTTTCCGGTCTGGTCGGCTTCTGGATTCTGGCGCGGGCCTTCGGCAAGGCCATGGCTCCGCTGTCCGACCTGTCGGCGGTCTCGTTGCGCGTCATCGAGGGCGACCTGACATCCCGTGCGCCCGAGTCTCATGTCGAGGTCTTTGCCGAGATCGGCCGGGCTTTCAACCGCCTCGTCGAGCGTCTGCAGATCCTGGTGCGCCAGACGCGGGAGACAGCCACGACGCTGGTGCGCAGTTCGCGCCAGCTGAGGCAGGCCGCCGAGAACACCGGCAAGGCCGCGCAACAGGTGGCGGATACCATCGGCCAACTCGCGGCCGGGGCCATCGAGCAGGTCAACGCCATCCAGCGCGTGGCGGGCGAGGTCTCCCGCGTTTCGGAGGCAGCCAAGCAGGTCGCCGGCAACGCCCAATCCGCGGCGGAATCGGCCGCCAACACCGCGCAGAGCGCTCAGGGCGGGCGCCAGGACCTGCAACAGGCGATTGCCAAGATGGACTCCATCAAGCACAAGGTGTCGCAATCCTCGATGGTCGTCGGGCGGCTGGGCGAACTGGGCCAGCAGATCGGCAAGATCCTCGAGCTGATCAACGGCATTGCGGCCCAGACCAACCTGCTTGCCCTGAATGCCGCGATCGAGGCGGCACGTGCCGGTGAACAGGGACGCGGCTTCGCCGTCGTCGCCGAAGAGGTTCGCAAACTTGCAGAGCAGAGCGCCCAAGCCACCGGGCAGATCGCCACGATGATTCAGGAAATTCAGACCGAGACGGACAAGGCGGTCCGGACGATGAACTCGGGCTCACAGGAGGTCAACGAGGGCGTGGAGGTCATCAACCGGGCAGGTCATGCGCTGGACTTGATCGTGCGGGACGCGACCAGTACCGACCAGCAGATCCAGCGTATCTCCGAGGCCGCCCAGTTGTTGGCCGACAGCTCGACCAAGGTCAGTAGCGCCATCGAGCACATCAGCACGATCACCAGCCATTCGGCCGAGTCCTCGCAGCAGATGGCGGCCAGCAGCCAGGAGCAGACGGCCTCCATCCACGAGATCACGGCTGCGGCGCAGGCGCTCGGCACCTTGGCGGGTGACCTCGAGCAGATCGTCGTCAACTTCAGGGCCTGAAACGCCTGGCTGTTGCCGGGAGCATCGGCGGGGGGTAGGGTGCGGCCTGCGAGGGCAGGGCATGGCTGCATACAAACACTATTTGCCGGCGGCATCGGCGGCCGAGCACGAGCTGCTCGAGGCCTTGGCGCGTCAGCATCCCCATCAGTTGCAGGTACGTGCTCGCATGCTGCGCGAGTCCTCGCAGGTCTTCTTCGAGGTTGACTCCTCCGCGATGGCCGGGTGGATCTGGTTCCTGCTGAGCCGCCTGCGGCAGGCGCAGCGCCGGGTCGAGGCGCAGTATCGCTGGAGCGGTGGCCGGCGGCCTGAAAGACGGAGTTGCCCGTTGGCCGCTTGCTGCCGGAGTCTGGCTGGCGGGCAAAGGGGCGAGCCCTCAGCCTTCGGCCACCTCGAACCCCACGACATTGCGCTCGGCCTTGCTGAACTCGATGCCCACCAACTTGACGGTGATGCCGGGCGCGCGGCACTTGGCTGCGTAGCCTCGCTCCCGGATTTGGTCGAGCGCCTTGCCCTCGGCGGGGCCGTCCACCACCTTGAACTCGAGGATGTAGACCCTGCCGGGCATCCGCAACACAAGGTCGATACGGCCCTTGCTCGTCGTGTCTTCGGCCCGCAGGTCCAGGCCGAGGGCCGCGAGGTGACTGTAGAAGACGCTGGCGTAGTAGCCCTCGAACTGCGCGATGGGGTTGTTACGGTACCAATCGTGCGGGATGCTCGAGAACAGGCGCTGCAGGATGGAACGAGCCGCCTCGAGGTCGCCGTTCCGGAAGGCGTCGGGCAGGTCGAAGCGGACATCCTT
>Ga0194130_10006502_pt1 | contig 13480 bp, 9 predicted proteins | sample TA2KigsurfametaG_FD_160084 | JGI IMG/M metagenome (GOLD analysis project Ga0194130, IMG submission 160084) | Freshwater microbial communities from Lake Tanganyika, Tanzania - TA2015050 Kigoma 12 surface | ecosystem: Environmental > Aquatic > Freshwater > Lake | place: Tanzania: Lake Tanganyika... | reverse complement strand
CTGCGACATGAAGAGCTTCGTCGCCGTCGTCCTCGCCAAGGTCCCGGAGATCAAGGCGAAGGTCCGCGCGACCCCCGTCCACCTCGCCTTCTCCTACGACGAGGAGGTCGGCTGCATCGGCGTGCGCCGCATGCTCGACATGGTTGCCAGGCGCCCGGTTCGCCCCTATGCCTGCATCGTCGGCGAGCCGACGGAGATGAAGGTCATCCGCGCGCACAAGGGCAAGCTGTCGATCCGCGCGCATGTGCGCGGCTTCGAATGCCATTCCTCGCTGGCGCCGCGCGGCGTGAACGCGATCCAGTACGCGGCGGAGTTCATCGCCGGCCTCAACCGCATGGGACGCAGGCTCGCGACCGACGGCCCCTTCGACCACGAGTTCGACATCCCCTTCACCACCGTGCACACGGGGACGATCCAGGGCGGGACGGCGCTCAACATCGTGCCGAAGGACTGCAGCTTCGAGTTCGAGTTCCGCCACCTCCCGGCCCACGACCCGCGCGCCCTGCTCGCCGAGGCCGTCGCCTTCGCGCGTCGAGAGCTCGAGCCGGCGATGCACGCGGTGACCCCCGACACCGGCTTCCGCTTCGAGGAAAGCTCCAGCTTCCCCGGCCTCGCGACCGACGAGGCCGCCGAGGTGACCACGCTCTGCAAGGCGGCGACCGGCGCGAACGGAACGTCCAAGGTCGCCTTCGGCACCGAGGCGGGCCTGTTCGAGGCGGCGGGCATCCCGACCATCGTCTGCGGGCCCGGCAACATCGACCAGGCCCACAAGCCCAACGAATTCATCGCGCTCGAGCAGGTCGCCCTGTGCGAGGACTTCCTCTCGCGCGTCCTCGACAGCGTCGCGCGGCGCGCATGAGCGCCGCGACGATGGGGAGCGACGCCTATCCGCTCGAGCTCGCACCGCCCGACATCTCGGCCTGGCGCACCGGCAACACGGGCATCGACCATGTCCTGCGCTTCGCCTCGACCGAGCCCGGGCCGCATGTCCTGCTGGCGGCGCTCGTGCATGGCAACGAGCTCTGCGGCGCCATCGCCCTCGACTGGCTGCTGCGCCGGCGCATCGAGCCGCGCCGCGGCACGCTCACCCTCGCCTTCTGCAACGTCGCGGCCTTCTCGCGCTTCGATCCGGCGGACCCCGTCGCCTCGCGCTTCGTCGACGAGGACTTCAACCGGGTGTGGGGCCTCGACGTCCTCGACGGCAGCCGCGACAGCGTCGAGACGCGGCGCGCGCGCGCGCTGCGTCCCGTCGTCGACGCGGCCGACTACCTCCTCGACATCCACTCGATGCAGCACCCCACCGCGCCGCTGATGCTGTGCGGGCCGCTGGCCAAGGGCCGGACCTGGGCGCGCCGCGTGGGCTTCCCCGGGATGATCGTGGCCGACGCGGGCCACGCCGCAGGCACGCGCATGCGCGACTACGGCGCCTTCGGCGACCCCGCGAGCCCGCGCAACGCCCTGCTCGTCGAGTGCGGGCAGCACTGGGAGCGCGCGTCGGCCGACGTCGCGATCGAGACCATGCTGCGCGTCCTCGTCGACCTGCGAACGATCGACCCCGGCGACGCCGCGACGCATCTTCCCCGCGCGCCGCGCCCGCCCGCGCGCGTCATCGAGGTCACGGACGCTGTCACCGTGCGCACCGGCGGCTTCGCCTTCGCCTCGGACTACCGGGGCATGGAGGTCGTCGAGCGGGCCGGCACCGTCATCGCCCACGACGGCGGCATGCCCATCGCCACGCCGCACGACCGCTGCGTGCTCATCATGCCCTCCCGCCGCCTCAGGCCCGGCCAGACCGCCGTGCGCCTCGGCCGCTTCGTGGACTGAATGTCGGACGCCCGGGACGCCGGGGACGCGGACGGCCTCCGCGCGGCCCACTTCCTCTCCGCGATCGCGATCGGCACGGCCGGCGGCGCGGTCTTCGCGTGGCTTGGCCTGCCGCTGCCCTGGATGCTCGGCGCGATTACGTCGACGACGGTCGCGGCGATGGCGGGGATACCGCTGTCGATGCCGCGCTGGCTGCGCGGCGGATGCGTGACCGTGCTCGGCGTGATGCTCGGGGCGAGCTTCACGCCGGCGGTCGTCGCGCAGATGGCGGAGTGGTGGATCACGATCGCCGCGCTCTTCGGCTGGGCGCTCGCCTCGGGCGGGCTCGGCTGGGCGTATTTCGCGCGCGTCGCGCGCTTCGACCGCGTGACCGCCTTCTTCTCGGCCTCTCCCGGCGGCCTCAACGAGATGACCCTGGTGGGCGCGCAGCTCGGCGGCGACGAGCGCACGATCTCCCTTGTCCACGCGACGCGCGTCTTCATCACCGTCTTCGCCATACCCTTCTGGTTCCGCTTCCACGACGCTCTCGCCGCGCCGGCGGCGGGGCGCGGCCATGTCGATCTGCTTTCCGTCGGGCTCGAGGACTACGCGATCCTCGCCGCCTGCGCCGCGGTCGGCACGATCGTCGCGGCGAAGCTGCGCATGCCCGCGGCAACGGTGATCGGGCCGATGTTCCTCTCGGCCGCGGTGCATCTCGCGGGCGTCACGGAATCCGCGCCGCCGACCCTCGTGATCTTCGCCGCGCAGGTCGTCATCGGGTCGACGCTCGGCTGCCGCTTCGTCGGCTTCTCGCCCATGGCGGCCGGCCGGACCATCGCCCATGCCTGCGTGGTCGGCTCGATGATGATCGCGGTCACAGTGGCGACCAGCCTCACCCTCTCTCGGGTCGCCGACGTGTCCGTGCCGTCGATCCTGCTAGGCTTCGCGCCGGGCGGCCTCGCCGAGATGAGCCTCGTCGCCATCGCGCTCGCGGCCGACGCGGCCTTCGTGGCGACCCACCACATCGTGCGGATCGTCATCGTCGTGCTCTGCGCGCCGCTGCTCTTCCGCTACCTCGCGCGGGGACGCTGACGCAGGCGCCCCGGCTTGCTAGCCTGGGCTCGCGTGATGCCAGCCTCCGCGAGCGCGGGCATAACGGGAGGAAAGCTTGAGGCCATTGCTGTCGCACATGCGCGAACGCGCATGGACCTATCTCTTCCTCGGCGTCCTGGTGGCGCTCGTCCTCGGCCTCGCATCGCAATGGATCAGCCCGTTGCCGCCGCGGACCATCGTCCTCGCCGCGGGGCCCAAGGGCGGCATGTACGAATCCTTCGCCGGGCGCTACCGCGACCTGCTCGCCCAAGAGGGGATCAGGCTGGAGGTCGTGACCACGCGCGGCTCGGTCCACAACCTCGAGCTCATCCGCGCGCAGCCGCGCAGCATCGACGCGGCGCTCGTCCAGGGCGGGGTCGGCTCGGCGGGCGAGGACGAGGGGATCGAGGCGCTCGGCAGCGTCTTCTACGAGCCCGTCTTCGTCTTCGTGCGAAGGTCGATCGGCGCGCGGAGCCTCGCGGACCTGCGCGGACGTCGCATCGCCGTCGGCCCCCAGGGCAGCGGGACGCGCGCGCTCGCGCTCCAGCTCCTCGCCGGAAACGGCTTCGAGCTGCGCCCGAGCGAGACGGTCTCCCTGACCGGCCAGGTCGCGGCCGAGGCGCTCGCCGCCGGCGAGCTCGACGCGGCGTTCTTCGTCATCGCCCACCCTCTTCCGTCACTCGCCAACCTGTTCGCGGACCCGGAACTCGAGCTCCTCTCCTTCCGGCGCGCGGCCGACTACCGGATGCGCTTCCCGTTCCTGTCCTCGGTCGTGCTTCCGGCAGGGGCGATCGACCTCGCGCTGGACATTCCGGAGCGCGACATCGCGCTCGTCGCGCCTGCGGGCGCGCTGATCGTCCACGATGGCATGCATCCCGCGCTCAAGAACCTGCTTGCCCGCGTTGCGCGCGAGGTCCATGGCGGGCCGCAACTCTTCGCGCCGGCCGGCCGCTTCCCGTCCGTCGAGAGCCTCGACTACCCGCTGAACCCATACGCCAAGAGGCTGATCGAGAGCGGGCCGTCCACCTTCGCGAGGTTCCTGCCCTTCTGGGTCGCGGTATGGGGCGAGCGGTTGCTGATCCTCATGCTGCCGCTGCTCGGCCTGCTGATCCCGCTGTTCCGCCTGGGCCCGCCGCTCTACCGCTGGAGCACCGAGCGCAGGATCTATCGCTGGTACCGCGACCTGGGCCGGCTCGAGGCCGAGGCGCGCGCGTCGCCCGACGCGGCGGCGCGCGCTCGCATCGCGTGCAAGCTGGACGACCTGCAGGAGCGCGTCGGCACGATCAGGGTCCCGCTCGCCTACGCGCGGCAGCTCTACGACCTACGCGAGCACGTCGGCTTCGTGCGCGGGTTGCTGACGCGGGGCGAGGCGTCCTAGCTGCCCGCCGGATCGCGTGCCGCCATCGCGCGTAGCTCCGTCTTCAGCACCTTTCCGTAGTTGCTGCGCGGCAGCGCGTCGACGAAGCGGTAGGACTTCGGCCTCTTGAAGCGCGCGATCGAGCCGAGGCAGAGGCGGTCGAGCTCCGCCGCATCCGCCGCGCCCGGCGCGCGCGCGACGACGAAGGCGAGCACGCTCTCGCCCCAGGCGGCGTCGGGCACGCCGATGACCGAGCAGTCCGCGACGCCAGGGTGCCGCAGCAGCACCTCCTCGACCTCCCGCGGGTAGATGTTCGACCCGCCGGAGATGATCAGGTCCTTGGACCGGTCGCGCAGGGTCAGCAGGCCGCGCGCGTCGATGTCCCCGACGTCGCCTGTGTGCAGCCAGCCGCCGCGCAGCGCGGCCGCGCTGGCCTCCTCGTTGCGCCAGTAGCCGCGCATGACGCTGTCGCCGCGTACGAGGATCTCGCCGGGCTCCCCCGCGGGAAGCTCCTCGTCCCGCGTGCCGGCGATGCGAATCCGGACGACGGTGTGCGGCCAGCCGGCCGAGGCGAGTGCCGCATCGTCGCCCGAGCGGTGGAAGCGCTCGAGCATCGCGCGCGTCATGCCCGTGATGGTCATCGGCGTCTCGCCCTGTCCGTAGAGCTGCGCGAGGCGGTAGCCGAGCGCGGAGACCGCGGCGCGGATGTCGGCGACGTACATCGGCGCGCCGCCCCATGCTATCACGCGCAGTCCGTCGAGGCGCGCGCGCGCCGTGCCCTCGTGCTCGGCCAGGCGCTTGACCATCGTGGGCGCGGCGAAGAGCGACGCACCCGGCCAGCGCGCGACCAGGTCGAGCAGTTCGCCCGGCTCGAAATGCCCCGAGGCCGGCACGACCTGGCAGTTCCCCTGCGCGATCGAGGGCAGCATGTAGAGGCCCGAGCCGTGGCTGAGCGGCGCCGCGTGGACCTGGCTTCCGCCCGGCGATGGCGGGTCGATGTCGAGGAAGTAGCTCGTCGTCATCGCAAGGAGGTTGCGGTGGGTGAGCATCGCGCCCTTCGGCCGGCCCGTCGTGCCGCTCGTATAGAACAGCCAGGCGAGGTCGCCCGGCTCGGCCTCCGCCATCGCCACGCCGTCCGCGCGCCGCATGCGCTCGAACTCCGCGGCGCCGACGTCGACGACGCGCGGCGCCGCGGCGCCGACCTCGCGCGCCGCCGCGGCGACGGCCTCCGTCGTCTCGCCCGCCGCGAAGGCGACCCGCGCGCCGCAATGGTCGAGGATGTAGGCGATCTCGCGGGCATGGAGCCGCGCATTGATCGGCACAGCTGCGAGGCCCGCCCACCACGACGCCAGCAGCAGCTCGACATAGGCCGGCGCGTTCGCCATGACGATCGCGACGCGATCGCCCGGCCGCAGCCCGAGCGGTCCGAGCAGCGCGCCCGCGAGCGCTGCGACGCGCGCGCGCAGGCCGCGATAGTCGGCGACGAGGATGTCGCCGTGGGCGAGCGCCGGCGCATCGGGTGCGAGGCGCGCCAGGCGCTCGAGATGGCTTGCCGTGTTCATCGGCCGGAAGACTGCCGCAGCGCGGCGCGCGCCATCAACCGGCAAGCCAGCCGAGCAGGCCGAGCCGGCGGCTCGCCTGCACGAGAAGCTGGACGACGGCGTAGGCGGCAAGGCCGAAGAACGCGGCCAAGGCCACGACGCGCAGGTGCCTCATGCAACCCCGTCCTTTCGCGGGGGCACAGTCTGCTGCCCGGGCTCGCCGCCGGCAACGGCCGGTTTGACAACGTGGCGGCGCGTGGTCACATCCGCGCGACATGCTACGCGCCCTCGGCCCCGCCCTGCCCATCGACGCCGTGCTCGACGAGATCGGCGCGGCGATCGGCTATGCCGGCAGCGCCGTGCTTGTCGCCGAGCCCGGCGCGGGCAAGACGACCCGCGTGCCGCTGGCGCTGCTCGACGCGCCGCGGCTGGCCGGGCGGCGCATCATCGTCCTCGAGCCGCGCCGCATCGCCGCGCGCGCGGCGGCGCGACGCATGGCCGCGAGCCTGGGCGAGGAGGTCGGCGCGACGGTCGGCTACAGCGTGCGCGGCGAGGCGCGCGTCTCGCGCGACACGCGCATCGAGGTCGTGACGGATGGCCTCTTCCTGCGCAGGCTGCAGCGCGAGCCCGACCTGCCGGGCACCGGGCTCGTCGTCTTCGACGAATTCCACGAACGCGGCCTCGAGACCGACCTTTCCCTCGCCCTAGCCCTCGACGCGCGCTCGGCGCTGTGCCCCGACCTTGGCGTGCTCGTCATGTCCGCGACGCTCGATGCGTCCGCGGTCGCGGGGCTCCTCGACGGCGCCCCGGTCGTCCGCAGCCGGGGTCGCGTCCATCCGGTTCTGGTGAGGCATGTCGACCGGCCCGCGCCCGGCGAGCGCATCGAGCGCGCGATGGCGGCCGCCATCAGGCGCGCGCTCGCGGAGGAACCGGGCAGCGTCCTCGCCTTCCTCCCCGGCCTCGGGGAGATCCGCCGCACCGCCGACGAACTCGCCGCCGCGGGCCTTCCACCGCATGTCGATGTCGCGGCCCTCCATGGCGACCTGCCGCTCGAGCAGCAGGACGCGGCGTTGCGGCCCGCGCCCGCGGGGCGGCGCAAGATCGTGCTCGCCACCTCGATCGCGGAGAGCAGCCTCACCATCGAGGGCATCCGCATCGTCGTCGACGCGGGTCTCTCGCGCGTCCCGCGCTTCGACCCCAACACGGGGATGGGGCGGCTGGAGACCGTGCGCGCGAGCCGCGCCTCGGCGGAGCAGCGCGCCGGCCGCGCGGGGCGCATGGAGCCCGGTGCGTGCTACCGGCTATGGCCCGAGCCCGAGCACCGCGCCTTGCCTGCCTTCGCGACGCCCGAGATCCTGGAGGCCGACCTCGCGGGCCTCGCCCTGGAGCTCGCGCGCTGGGGGACGCGGGATCCCGCCGCCCTGCGCTGGCTCGACCTGCCGCCCGCCGGGAACCTCGGGCAGGCGCGCGAGATGCTGCGCGGGCTGGGCGCGCTCGACGACGACGCCCGGATCACCGCGCACGGCCAGTCGATGGCGCAGCTCGGCCTGCATCCGCGCATCGCGCACATGCTCGTCGCCGCGCGCGCCCGCGGCGCGGGCGGGCTGGCCTGCGACCTCGCCGCGCTGATCGGCGAGCGCGACCCGCTGCGCCGCGCGCCGGGGCTCCAGCGCCCCGCCGACATCCGCATCCGCGTCGAGGCGATGCGAGGCGACGACGATGCGCGGGGCATGGATCGCGGCGCCATCGCCGCCGCGCGCAAGCTCGCGCGCGACCTGCGCCGGCAGATCGGCGTCGATGCGGGGACCGGGATGTCGGCGGACGCGGCAGGCGCGCTGGTGGCGCTCGGCTGGCCCGATCGCATCGCCCAGAGGCGCGGCGCGGCCGGCCAGTTCCGCCTCGCCAACGGGCGCGGTGCCTTCCTTCCGCCGGAGGATCCGCTCGCCGCGAGCGAGTTCCTCGCCGTGTCGGACCTCGATGGCGGTGCGCGCGAGGCGCGCATCTTCCTCGCCGCCCCGCTCGATCGCCACGACCTCGAGGAGGCCTTCGCGGACCGGATCGAGACGATCGAGACCCTGCGCTGGGACGAGCGCGAGCAGGCGGTCCAGGCGCTGCGGGAGACGAGGCTGGGCGCGATCGTGCTCGCGCGCGGCCGCATCGACGACGCGCCCGCGGCTTCGCTCGCACGCGGCATGGCGGACGGCGTGAGGGCGATGGGCCTCGCCTGCCTCGACTGGACGAAGGCGGCGATGGCGCTGCGCGCGCGCGTCGCCTTCCTAGCGCGCCACGACCCGCAGGGCGGCTGGCCGGGCATGTCGGACGAGGCGCTGCTCGCCGGGCTCGAGGACTGGCTCGGCCCCGACCTCGCCGGCTGCACGCGACGGGCGCATCTCGCGCGCATCGACGTCCATGCGGCGCTACTCCGCCTCGTCGACTGGCGCCTGCGCCGGCGGCTCGACGACGAGGCCCCGACCCATGTCGAGGTGCCGACCGGGTCGCGCATTCCCGTCGACTATTCCGACCCCGTGGAACCCGCGCTCGAGGTCAGGCTGCAGGAGATGTTCGGGGCGCCGGCGGGCCCGCGGATCTGCGGCGGTCGCGTCGTGCTCACACTGCGCCTGCTCTCGCCGGCGGGCCGGCCCATCCAGGTGACGCGCGACCTCGCGGGTTTCTGGTCGGGGAGCTACGCCGAGGTCCGGCGCGAGATGCGCGGGCGCTATCCGCGCCATCCATGGCCGGACGATCCGCTCGCGGCGGCGCCGACCCGGCGCGCGAAGCCCCGCGGCACCTGAGCGCAGCCGCCCGGTGCGCGCGGCTTGGCCTCGGCGCGCGCGAAGGACTAGTATCCGGCTATGACCGACGCTGGCGGATCGAGCGGGCGCGAGGCTGCCCAAGCGCCCACCCCGACGCGACGCGCCGCCGGCTGGGCGGTGCATGCCCTGACCGCGAGCGGGGCGTTCCTGGGCCTGCTCTCGATGCTGGAGATCGTGCGCGGCGATGCCCGCAGCGCGCTGCTCTGGCTGGGCGTGGCTCTGGCCATCGATGGCCTCGATGGCCCGATGGCGCGGCGCCTGCGCATCCGCGACGTCATCCCCAAGGTCGACGGCGCCGTGCTCGACCTCGTGGTCGACTACCTCACCTACGTCCTGGTGCCGGCGATCTTCATCTACTGGTTCGCACTGCTCCCGCCGGACTGGAGCCTCGCCGGTGCCGGGTTCATCCTCGTCACGTCGCTCTACTGCTTCGCCAACATCGAGATGAAGACCGTCGACAACTACTTCGTCGGCTTCCCGGCGATCTGGAACGTCGTGGCGCTCTACATGTGGGTGCTCGACAGCCCGCCCGTGATCAACGCCTTCGTGGTGCTCGTGCTCGGTATCCTGACCTTTGTCCCGGTGAAGTTCGTCCACCCGATCCGCGTGCGCGACCGACGCGAGATCACCTATTCGGCGATCCTCGCGTGGGCCGCCTGCAGCCTGGGCATCGTGCTCCTCGACAGGCAGTCGCCCTGGCTCCTCTGGCTGCTCTGGCCCTGGCTTGGCGCCTCGGCCTGGCTCGCCTTCGTCAGCCTGCGGCGGACCTTCATGGGGGCCGACGCCGCTGGCTGATCAGCGTTCGTGGAACGCGCCGGCCAGCGAGGCGTAGATCGGCGTCAGCAGGTACTCGAGGACGGAGCGGCTGCCCAGCCTGATGTCCGCCTGCAGCAGCATGCCGGGCAGGAGCGGATTGCGCTCGGGCGCGTCGCCGACGCCCGGCTTCTCGAAGGTCACGAAGCCCCGGTAGAAGACCTGGCCGTCTTCCTCCTGGAACGTGCTCGCGGAGATGCCGCTCAGCGTGCCGGCAACGACCCCGTAGCGCGCGAAGTCGTAGGTCGAGACCTTCGCTGTCACGTCCTGGCCGACGCGCACGTGGCCGATGTCGCGCGGCGAGATCTTCACCTCGGCGATAAGCCCGTCGTCGATCGGCACCACCTCGGTGACCTGCGCGCCCGGCGGCACGACGCCGCCGATCGTGCGGAAGCGGAGGTCCTTGACGACGCCGCGCACCGGCGAGCGGATCTCGAGCCGGGCGACGCGGTCGGCCGCGCGCGCGATGCCCTCGCGTACCTGCGCGAGCTCGGCCGACAGCCTGCCCATCTCGGCGAGCGAGTCGCTCGCGAGCCGGGCCTCGGTCTCGACAAGCCTTGCCTCGGCCTCGGCGATCGCCTCCTCGGCACGACGCATGTTCGTCACGGCCTGCGCCACCTCGCCCCGCAGCCGCGCGGATTCGCGCTCGGTCTCCAGGTAGAGCAGGCGCGAGACCAGCCCCGCCTTCAGGAGCTTCAGGCGCATCTCGAGTGTCTCGCCGATGATCTCGGCCTGGCGTACGAGCGCCGCGTGCTGGGCCTCGAACGTCGCGAGCTCGGCGCGGCGCGTGGCCACCTGGCGCTCGAGCACCTCGCGCTGCGTCTCGCGGGCGCGGATCTGGGTCTGCAGCACGGCCTCCTGGTCGATGACCAGCTGCGGCGCGCCCGAAAGCTGCGCCGGCCTGCGCTCGGCGAAGGCGCGCAGTCGCTCGACCTGGAGCGCGAGCCCGCTCTCCCGCGCGCGCAGCTGGTCGAGCTCGGCCTGCATGCCCGTGGGGTCAAGCCGGAGGATGACCTCGTTGCGCTCGACCAGCTTGCCCTCGGGCACGCGGATCTCGCGCACGATGCCGCCTTCGAGGTGCTGGATCGACTGCACCATCGACACGGGGACGACCTGGCCGGTCGCCATCGCGACCGTCTCGACCTGCGTCATGCTCGACCAGAGCGTCACCATGGCGAAGAGCGTGACGCCGACGAGGATGGTGAGCATGGCGCCGCGCGGCGGCTTGCCCTCCTCGAGCGCGATTGCCTGAGACAGGAAGCGCATCTGGCCGCGCGGCGGCGGGCCGCGCCGTCCGCGGCGCTGCGGTTCATGGACTGCCGTGCTCATCGTCCGCTTCCCTTCAGCATCATCCCCAGGAACTCCGCCGCAGGCATCTCGCGCGCCACGCGCCCTTCCTGGAGGACCACCACGCGATCGCAAAGCCGCATATGGCTCGGGCGATGCGTCACCATCACGACCGTCCGGCTGCCGCGCAGGCGCGGCAGGAGCGCGCGCAGCGCGGCGTCGCCGCGCTCGTCGAAGGATTGGCCCGGCTCGTCGAGCAGGAGGACCGGCGCGCGCGAAAGCAGGGCGCGCGCGAGGGCGAGTCGCTGCAGCAGGCCCGCCGGGAGCTTGGCCGTGCGCTGGTCGCCCAGCTTGGTGTCGAGGCCGTTGCGCAGCGCCATCAACTCGTCGAGGGCGCCCGCGTCGGACAGCGCCGCGCGCATCGACTCGTCCGACGCGAGCGGGTCGGCGAGGCGCAGGTTCTGCTCGATCGTCCCGTGGAAGAAATGGCAGGCCTGCGGCAGGTAGGAGACGGCGCCCTGCAGGTCGCCGGGCGCGAGCTGGCGGATGTCGACACCGTCGATGGTCACGGCACCGGACTGCGGCTGGTAGGCGCCGGCGAGGATGCGCAGCAGCGTCGACTTGCCCGAGCCGCTTGCGCCCACGATCGCGACGACCTCGCCGGCCTTCGCCGAGAAGTCGGTCGCCATGATCGCGGGATCGCCCTCGGCCCGGTAGCGATGGCTGACGCGCGACGCGCGCAGGTCGCCGCGGAACCGTCGCCCCGCCAGGGAAGGCAGGCGCGGCTGCGCCGGCGCGCGCGCCGGCTTCAGGCGCATCAGCGCATCGACGTATGAGAGGGTGCGCAGCACCTGCTCCGCCCGCGGCAGCAGCACCAGCATCGCCTGCAGGGGGGAGGTGACGCGCCAGAGTATGGCCATCGTCGCCACCAGCGCGCCGATCGTCATCGACCCCGCGAGGACGCGGCCGATCCCCAGGGCGAGGCAGGCGACGGCGGCGGCGAGCACGACGAGCTGGCTCGTGGTCTGCAGCAGGAGCGAAAGGCGCTGCGCGTGGTCCCCGAGCGCGGCGGTCTCGGCGGAGACGTTCCGATAGCGCTCGAGCCATACGCCCTCCGCGCCGGCATGGCGGATTGCCCCCCTGCCGCCGAGCATCTCGACGAGGAAGGCCTGCCGATGCGTGCGCGCGCGCGCGGCGGCGGCGATCGCGCGGTTGATCGGGCCGAGCGCCAGCCACCCCGCCAGCACGAAGACGAGCAGCACGGCGAGCGGCACCAGCGCGAGCGGACCGGCCACCCAGGCCAGCGCGACGATCGCGACCACGACGAAGGGGATCTCGAGCAGCAGCTGGGCCAGGGGCCCGGTGAAGAACTCGCGGATGCCCTCGAACTCGCGCAGCCTCGCCACTTGGACGCCCACCGCGACGTTCTCCGTCATCGAGAGCGGGAGCGAGAGCAGCTGGCGCAACGTGGCCGCCCCGACGAGGCGGTCGACGCGCGCGGCGACATAGGCGACCGCCCTAGCACGCAGCGCGCGGAGGATGGCGTCGCAGGCGAAGAGCGCCAGCAGCCCCGCGCAGAGATGGAGGAGGAAGTCGGTCGCGCGGGTCGCGATGACCTTGTCGTAGACGAGGATCGCCGCGAGCGAGCCGGCGAGCGTGACGGCATCGACGAGGAGGGTCGTCGCGGCGAGCTGCCAGAAGAGCGGGCGGAACCTGGCCACCAGCGCGCGCATGAAGCGCGGCTCGTCGACCGGGGCCTCGGCGCGCAGGCGCGGCGCGACGATGTAGGCCGTACCGCGCAGGCCGCCGATGGCGATTTCCGTCGCCTCGCCCGACCCCGGGGAGAGCACGAGGGCTCGCCCGCCCCGCGGCTCGACAACGACGATCGGCCGGCCGTCTCGGGTCACGAAGAGGCACGGCGCGAGCCCGGGATCGAGGTCGGAGAGCCTGATCTCGAGCGGCGTCGTCGGGAAGCCGAGCTCGGCGAGCACGCCGCGCAGGTCGACGAGGTCGAGGTCCTGCGCGAGATGCGGCAGCGCCTCGCTCACGCGCCTGCGTCCGCCCTTGAAGCCGAGGGCGTCGAGGAATGGGACGAGGCACGCGGCGAAGGGCGAGACCGAGCTCATGTCGCCCACGCCGTCGCTCCGCAGCGCCTCCGCGAGAGGCTCGGGCAGCCGCATCGCGGACGGTCCGGTCCCGGCGATCTCCACCCTGGCCGCGCTCATGCCGCGCTCCCCGCGCCGCGATGGGCGCCAGGTGCCGGATCCCACGGGCTCAGCACGCCGCCATCGAGGCGGAAGCTGCGGTCGGCGAGCGCCAGGAGCGAGGGCCGGTACGTCACCATGACGACCGTCACGCGGCCCTTCAGGCGGCGCAGCATCTGCTGGAGCCGCGTGTCGCTCTCCTGGTCGAACGCCATGTTGGCCTCGTCGAAGAGGACGATGCGGGGCCGGGTGACGAGGGCGCGAACGAGCGAGATCGCCTGCCTTATGCCGGCGGGCAGCTGGTCGTGCGTCGAGGAATCAATCCGCGTCTCGTAGCCGCCGGGAAGCCGCGAGACGAAGCCGTCGATGCCGAGCTCGGCCGCGAGGCGCAGCGCCTCCTCGGCATGCTCCGGCCCGCGGAACATCGTCAGGTTCTCGATGATCGTGCCCTCGAAGAGGGTCGAGACCTGCGGCAGGTAGTTGACCGAGGTCGAGAGGCTCGAGCGGTCGACGCCGGCGAGGGGCTGGCCGTCGATCAGCACGCGGCCATGGTCGGGCACGAACGCGCCG
>Ga0194130_10006500_pt1 | contig 13482 bp, 8 predicted proteins | sample TA2KigsurfametaG_FD_160084 | JGI IMG/M metagenome (GOLD analysis project Ga0194130, IMG submission 160084) | Freshwater microbial communities from Lake Tanganyika, Tanzania - TA2015050 Kigoma 12 surface | ecosystem: Environmental > Aquatic > Freshwater > Lake | place: Tanzania: Lake Tanganyika... | reverse complement strand
TTATCATCACACTAATTATCTTGAAGACAAAGCAAAGATTTAGGAAAGAATCGCCACTTTATTCGTTCGTAAAGAATATAAAGATTTTAAAATTGAGTATTCTATATACTGGATATTTTTTATGTCATCTATGACACAAAATGGAGGAGGTGCTGCGGCATCATCCACACAGATTGTTACCTCTGATAATCAACAGCAAATTAGTCGTATTCCGACATATGCTTGTTTTCAGCATGCTACAAAGGTGGCTATCTTAGAAGATAAGCCAATCATTTTGGATTACTGGACTAGTTCATTAGATAAAACGTGCCTAATTGGCGTTCGTTCAAACAACGAGAAACTTCTTGTGAAGAGTGAGGATGAATACACGAGTCCGATCGCGAAGATTTTTAAGGTCGACACCGAATACATTATTGTTACCGCGAATTCTATCTATATCGTTTCCGCTGATATTAGCACTAGACGTATTAATTAAACCGGTCGGGGTCGAGGTCGGTCTAAAACTATTCTTATAATCGATATAAGTATTATAAGAATTCGTAAAATGGCATCAAATATTGTATATTTAAGTGACTGTACTCCTCTTTATACAACTCTCGGGGCACCTGAACGTATCACGTCGGTTGTCGCCACACCATTACATCGTTCCGCTCAATTAACTTGGTCGATACCGCCAAATTCTGATAAAATTCTCGTAGATTCGTATATTGTGCGTTATAAGCTTACCGGTGCGCCGATTACCCATGTATTAAATGAAAAATTGGTGTTTTTTCCTACCGCTCTTATAACCGATCTCAATAATGGCGTCTCTTACGATTTTTGGGTAGTTGCAAAAAACCGTTTTGGCGAAAGTCCACACTCCCCCACGGTTAGCGTCATTCCCGGATCGCCGCCATCACCTTGTCAAATCGTGCGCCGCGCTTTTCATTCTACAACTACCGGCGATGGAATAAATGATATTACACCGCAAAAAGTTGGAATAGAATTCACACCCGGTATAACACAGAATGGAGCACAATCACTCACATTTACAGCGAAGTATACGCGACTTAATGGAGGAGGGCAAATGACCGACGTTTCTTACGTAACTACATATAGCGTTCAGTCGAATGAATATTTTTTGGATCTATCTGGACAAGTCGCCATCAATACAATCGGTGTCAAAGGAAACTATATAAGAAAACAGATCACACCGCCAACCGGTGAAGCCGGATTTCAAAGCGCCAATTATCGTTTTCAGGTATTTTCGTCGAACATTTACGGAATATCTCAACCGCCAGATCTCTCATTCAATATTGCTTTATATTCAAATACTGATGCGAATTCTGGAGCACTGATACCACGTTTTACCGCACCAACGTTTGCGTCTTATTCTATTCCTGAAAATGGCGGTATCGTCGCATTAGACCCGAGTGATTCATTTATACGACTGCGATGGAAACAGTATCGCGGCGGCGGAACTGGAAGCACGGGTGCGGGTGCTTATTCAGGTTGGTCCTATCGCATCCAATATACCGATGATAAAGATAACTGGTTTTTCCCACCGACCACACTAACCGCACCACAAACATCGTATTATCCGGAATATACACGCGAATATGATATCACTACTATCGGTTCAAATACTGCGAATTTTGAATATACCTTTGATATTAGCCGTAATATTGTAAACGGAAAACGATATTATGTTCGCTATTGTGTGGTAAATGCTCTCGGAGACACAAGTGAATATACGCAGGTCAATAATAACAATCTCTCACTCGTTTCATGTATTCCCGGTAAATTACCAAACCCTCCTCCTATATTTAGAGCAAGTAGTGGTGATCGTAAAGTAAGCCTTTATTTTGATTGGAATCCACGCCCGCCAAGCTTGAGTCTAACCGGCGGATTGCCAATATTAGATTATCGCATCGAGAGATATGATGTTTCCAGAACAATCAACGGTGTAATTATTGTTTCATCTACTCCATCCGTTGTTTTCGATAATATAATCGGTTCATTTTATGAAGATACATACGAAATCATCTTTAATGGGGGTGAATATGAATATCATATCTATTCCAGAAATAGCTTTGGTTATTCTAGAACTTTTTCTAGTGTTCGCGCAGTTCCTTTCTTTCCATCCGATGTAATTCGAAATGTATCGTCTTCCGTAGATTCTGGTGAAATCACTCTTGCCTGGGATGATCCCGAAACCATCGAACCCGAAGCGCCTATCGTTCAGTATTATATTGAATACAAAATATTTAACTTATATAATATTTCAGATATTCCGGCAGGAAATATTCTAGGCAACTTATCCGGGTTAACCATGATTTCAAATACAATTCAAGATATGAAAAACATTTTAGTAGATGACGTATTATGGGATAAAATACAGTCGTCGACGGTTGGTATATTTACGAATTCTATGGCTCGCTCATTTACAATACGCGGACTATTCAACGGCACTGCATACGTGTTTCGTATCGCCGCAGTTACACAAGATGTGGCGCGTCGTAAAATTATTGGATTGAGGAAGGTAATCGCGTCGAATAGCCCGTATTTACCGAGACCGGTTATTATAGGTATAGTCCCTTCTAGGTTATTATATGTCAAATATATGAATTTGGACAGTAATATAATGATTACGTGGAGCAGTAATAATATTCAAAATACAGAAGGGATTATTCGATTTATCGTTGATTATGATATTGCGCCGAGTGAAACCGGATATTCACAGCAGCAAACATTCGAATATAATAATAGTATTGTCTCCAACGATGCCACATCAGTTTCATTTCAAATTAATGTTGTAGGATTAAGTAATAACGTAGTACAACGACCAGATCCAAGAACCAATAGCTACGTCATGAAGATTTACGCTGAAAATTCAGTAGGTTTTACGAATGAACAAAATAAGGTGAAGTTACATGTTGAGATAAGTTTCGACGATATTTATGAAAATGTTACGGTGCCTAGGGTGGTCCGTCCGATGTCAATACCGTCTATTGTTAGCGAAGTAACATCGTAGGCACGTGTATTCAGTAAAATAATACGTCTTTACAATATTATTATTATGTATATAGGTTTCATAGCAATAATAACAAGGCAGCGCGAATTCACCGATGTCTCTTATTACACCTACATTATCAAATTTCTCTATCACCGCACGGACATATGGTGTCGATTCTTCATTTCAATTAATAGATCCTTCCTCGAATAATATAAATTCGGCGGCAACCTTTTCATTTGTTAGTAATAATCCATTTGTTGCTGATATTTCCGGCGTCCGAACCGTAATAATACGGAACGCCGGAGAAACCACAATCACAGCAACTCAAGCAGCCACTACCGGTTATACTACCGCTCAAATTAACACGGTTTTTACCGTAAATAAAGCTACAACTGTCATTCCGAACTTCATAATTTCCCCAAAGGAAATCAAAGACGGCTCTTTTAATATTGTTGATCCAATATCAAATAATCCTACCGTCTTTATGTATCAGGTTTTAACACCATCCACTATTTCATTATCAAATCGGACAGTTACATTTTTACAAGTAGGAAGAGCCCGAATTCGCGTATTTCAGGACGCTTCCGCGAACTATACTGCGGGATCTGCTATCACCACATTCGACATTTTATCCAGTATTATTCGCGTCGGGACACAAAATCGCATCGATCTATCATGGAATATCCCACAAGAAAATGGAGCCACAATAAAAAATTATTTCTTTTATACGGAAGAAAGAATATCGTCGGTAACACCAGGTCCGCCAGTTAGCACCATATTAGAAACAACCTCACCGATAAATCCGTCATATTATTCGTATGCGCTTCCAGTCCCATATTCCGCAAAAATAATTTCTTCCACCGGAGCATTTACCGGTATTGATGTAAATTTTGCGAACCAATCATTTAATATCAATACCTCTACATCACCGCAACACACAACAACAAACTATTTTGACATGGGATATTATGGCGAAATCGAACTAAATTGGGAATACCATAATGATCGCCCAATCGTTGAATTGAATCCCGCGATAGTGGCAACCACGACAATGACGCTTTCTATCTATAAAGAAGCCAGCACAAATATCGGCGATAACCGCGTCGATTTGATATTAAACACGTCGAGAATTTACGATTCTCTCGTAAATTGTTTTGGACCTATGCCGCAGAACAACAATAAGACAATGACGGATATATTTCCCATTACATTTCCAAGCATTTCTGCCACTGACACAAGCACCGCAACCCGAAACTTAAAATATTTGAAACATACGGATGTTATATCTGGGCGTGTAACTATCTCGAACAATACATATTCGCCAGCAGCCGCGCCAACCACTACCCGCGAATATAGTATTCTCATCAAAAGTTTGCGCATCTCTCCCTTTCGTTTTCCAATTTCGAGAGATTTCACGTCCATTCGGTTGGGGCAGGGTCTATCTACACCGGGTCTCGGATTTTCGGTCTCAACACATAATGCGTTGTCCGTTCCTGTTATTGGAAATGACTCCAGCGGCGGAATATTGTATCATATGCCGAAAATGACGCGACCGCTTACCGACTTTGGGAAGGCCGCTTGGACATTTTCATGGAACTACGCCGCCAATCTCTCGAAACTCGCCACTGATATTTCGTATTTGCCGGTTTCTTCTGATCTATCGGCGAATTTAAACATACCTTTCACGATGCGTATTCGCGGTTATTCGCGGCCCTATTCCAAAACATCGTCTCTCATCACTGACGCAAGTTATAATACTACATCGGTTTCGTCTTTCTTGACACAGATTTCTGATGCATCGTATAATACACGCTTGTTATGTGATGTTTCTTTCAGTGAAGCGGCAAATTATGCGAAGATTGCTGCGACGTCTGCGAATTCAGATTCATCATTCGGTATTGTTTCACGGATATTTGATATTAGTGGAGCATCCGGTTTCGCACCTTATACCGAAGTAACCGATTATTCGCATACACAGTTTGTATTTTTATTTCAACTTACAATAAACGACCCAAGTTATAATGCGTATTTTAGAATGATGACTACACAAGAAGACTCATTCCAAGTTAAGATGTTATCGCAAACATTCGCACCGCATCAAACTTATCGTTTTGCTGGGCCTGATCCAACAACGGAGGCGTCATATGCGTTGGATAGTTCTACGAATACATTATATAACATCGGTGACTATTATACACAACTATCACCAAGGTTTTCCTTTTTTAATTTGACAAATGGTATTTATTACTCCTATCGTATATCATCGAATAATATGGTCGGTTCAAGCACATTTTCATCTTTGTTTACTCGCCGGTGCGGGTCAATTCCAAACCCTATCGTAAACCGAATAAATAGTCTTGGGGCCGACACATATGCGATTGAATCTGAGAGAACATCAAACCGTGTAAATTTATACTGGGAAAAACCGGCGTTTACAGGTTACGAAATTCAATATTTCTTAATACAAACCGCGTTTGATATATCAGGTCGCTGGGTAACATCATACGAATATACACCAGATATCTCGAATCATTTGATATCGTTTACTATGTTTAATGATATAAATGTCGCAGTAACAAATCAATCTCTCATCGAATACGATCAACCGATTACGACATATACATATAAATCAACGGCAGTTCAACAATACATCAATACAGTATTGAATTTAAATACGCCTATATCGGGTGCGCTTATCAACGGTTACAAATATTATTTTCGATTGGCCGCTGTAAATGTACTTGGTCAATCTTCGTATTCGTCGGTGTTATCTGGTATTCCATTTGCGAGACCGGCCAACTCTCTGGTTAAGTTTATCGGTACACCTATTATCGGAAATGAATTAGTTATTCTTACATGGAGAATTCCGCAAGATGATGCCGGTTCGCCAATATTGAATTATATTGTTGATTATGAAGAGGTCAATCGAACAGTTACACCAATAAAATACATCAATAAAACGCGTTATACACAAAATAGCATCGAGGACGCTTTCTATAAAGAAGCGAATCGCGGTTATCCATTTGACGATTTTCGTAAATTATACGCCGGTTATAAACGATTTTTGTCGTTGTCTACGGGGGAACAAAATAATTTGGTGACGTTACGTAATCAAATAACACAATTCATTATTGATCCGCGACCGATTACAATCAACGAAACCGATCGTTTTTTAAATACTGTGGCCGACTTGTCGAAAAATATCATCTTGAGTTATACAAAACCGTCATTCAAATACAAGAGTTCATTATTAACACAAAATGTATTTGATTTTTCGAACATTCAGTTGAAATGGTATTATACCCAAGATACTGGAGCAGGTTTATGGAATAGCAACATTACGTCGTCGTTTCATCTATCAATACGCGGAGACCTTCAGCATAATAGTAACGATCGATCGAGAGATGTATCTGGCATTTTTGATATCTCCGGAATGTATACTGTTACATTTAATACGCTTTCTACACCATTAGACCCAACAAATCCCGTTTATAATTATATTGACTATACAACCGGCGGTGTAATCGTCAATGGCACTGTGCCTCGTAAATTGATAAAACTGAAATCGTTGTCGCCGTCCTCCATGTATCGTATTGACGCAAGTAATGGGGACGGTTATTATTTGATACTAGATTATACTATAAGTAATATTTCGAGAAGCGATTATCGGTTTATTTTTTATTCAGGCCAAACCATTCTCAACGGTGTCGCTCCTATCCGGACATACGCGGGTTTAAATACGGAATTTACTGTTACTTTTAGAAGTAATATCTATTCCCCCTTTGTGAATGGAAAAGAATATTTATTTACGGTGACGCCATTTAATATTAATGATTTCTTTCCAGATTTGGACCTTTCTAATAATTATGGAACGGCACCAAGTCAAGTTTCATTTACGATGGGAACTTCTTTCAGTAACCCCATTACGGATATGAGCTACTCATTAGTATCAACAAGCCAAGGAGGTAAGGTCGTGCTTCAATGGAACTATTCATCCAGTCCTCAATATTATATCAATATAGTCATTCCAAGCCAATATACACAAGAAAATATTTATCCACAAGAATATGTATCTCTACCGCAACCAAACGGTAGTTCAAGATCGATTTTGACTCCGAATCTTGAACCGGTGAACGGTGTTGTTACGTATACGATTCCTTCAAGTTTACAAGCGGATATCGATTCATCGAACGCGCAATTATATCTGAAATCTGGACGCGGTTATGAAATTAGTGTATCACCTGTTCAAACATTCGTCAATAGTCAAAATGAAATCGAGTTTATACCTGCGCCATACAGAGATATAAATCCGGAAGGCACATATATCATACCGTTTCGAACACCACTCGCACCTTTGACGTTATCCGCACAGGGTTATGATGGCACCGTTACCTTAAAATGGAATTTACCGGATTTTTCGAATGACCCAAATTATTATATAACAGATGTCAATTCGGCGTATTACCGCTATAAATATTTCACGCTTGAACGTCGCGACCTTTCTGCGAACGATATTCTTTTACGAAATTGGCAAGACGTATCCAACGAGATTTTTATTCCAACTTTCGAAAACGGCGGTGTTCCTGGTTATCAATTGGTATTCACCAACATAAGTGGAACAAACGAACTTCCAATACAATTTCGCGTTCGAACCGTAATCGTAAATGAATATAATGGACAACGCGCTTTTTCGGATTACACCTACATGTCAATCATAAACAATATACCGGCGTCTGTTCCTTTGAATAGCAACGTCTATCCTTCGATCTACCCTTATACACCTAGCACACCGTCAATCAGAACTGTATCGCGCATCGGCACCATTTCAGGCGCATTAAACGGGCTATCCTTAGTATTCGATTATCCGAATTATAACGGAAATGCTGATTATTATGAGTGCTTTATTGAATATACGCCTCCTTCCGGAACAACTGGATCTGGCACCGTGTGGCATAACGTATTTGATGTAAATAATGGTATTGCGGATCTTTCGTTTAATATCAGCACAAATCCATCGTTATTTACAACAAATGGGCGTTTAAGGACAACCGGGTCAACGATTGGTGGTTTTGACACTCGGACAGTTATATGTCGAGTTACCGTCGCTGCCATAGGCACCCGAATGCGCGTTTATCCTCGTAAAAATGGCATCGAAACCGGCGGGGACGGATTTTACGCGCCTTACGGAGCAACACTTTATTCGGGGTATTCAAATGTAAAATATATACAGATCTAAATACGTATACAGATTTAGAGTCCAACTTGAAGTGCCTGTATTTGCTCATTCGTTAGTGTATCTGGAAACTCAATATTGAATTTTATTTTAAGAACACCTGATTCACCGCCTTTTTCTAAACCCAAACCTGGTATTGTTTTGATACTACCTGGTTTAATTATGTTTCCGGGCTTATTCGCGAGTTTGAATATACGCCCGTTAAGATGCGTGATTTCAAAGTCGAATCCACATAATGCCGCTCTAAGTGGTATCGTTTTCTCGATGGTTAGATCTAGGTTTTCCACCTTGAATAATGCGTGTTGAAGAACGTTGATAATTATACGAATGTCGCCTTTCATGCCTGCTTCATTCATGTGTCCGCATTCATTTAAAATGATCGTATCTCCTTGAAGCACGCCTTTCGGAATTTGCGCATGAATCGTTTCGCGCTCAATCTTAATAATATCATTATCTGGAACCTGTCGGTCGATCTCGAGTGGAATCGAGCAACCGTTGTAGCACTGCTCAAGTGTGAGTGATACTGTTTTCACGATGGTGTCTGGAACTTGATATACTCGAACATTTGGAGGAGGTTGTTGTTGTTGATGATGTCCTTGCGGATGCCCGAATCCACCATTCATACGTCCATTCTGAAACGTTTGAAAAACAACTTTTGGACCCATACCAGGACCATGTCCTCCTGCGGCGTTACCAAATAACATATGAAGAAGCTCTTCTGGAATACCGGGTGGCATTCCTCCACGTGCACCTCCTCCTCCTCCGCCGCCGAAGTGGAATACGTTCGGCATTCCGCCGATGCCGCCGATGCCGCCGCCCTTACGCATCATGTCGTATGTCCTGCGTTTATTCGCATCTGATAAAGTCGCATACGCGTTGTTCAGTTCTTGGAATTTCTGCTTGCTTTCATCCGTATTTCCATTTTTATCGGGGTGATGCACCATCGACATTTTTCGATATGCTTTCTTAATTTCGTCTTCGCTTGCCTTTTCGTCTATACCAAGGATTTTATAATAATCCTTGTCTTTGTCGATACCGTTGTCATCCATATTCATATGCGGAAAGCCGTCATCGGTTTCAAAAAACATTTCTGGGCCGAAACCATGACCGTTTGAAGGGCCGCCGCCGAATGGAAAGTTGAAAAACATAATGGAATGGAATGGAATGGAATGGAATCGAATGGAATGGAATCGAATGGAATGGAATCTCTGTTAATACTTAAACATTATATTTATTATAGTATAATAACACGCGGTAGCTGGGCGTAAAAATGTTTGCGATGAATATTCTATCTCCCGATATTCCATTTATCGCAAAATATCAGCCATCTAAAATACCTGATTTTGAACAATTGGACGAAAATACGGTCACGATTATTAATAGTCTTATCGAAATGGACAACTTGAACATTATGTTTTATGGCGAATCTGGATCAGGGAAGACGTCTATTATTAATGCGATGATCCGCGAATATTACAAAAAGTCCGGATGTAACAAGACCATTATAAAAGAAAATATTCTAGTTCTTAATAGTCTAAAGGAACAAGGGATCCAATATTACCGAAATGATGTGAAAGTATTTTGTCAGACGATGACGATGATTCCCGGAAAGAAGAAAATCGTGCTCCTTGATGACATCGACCTCATCAACGAACAAGGACAACAAGTTTTTCGGAATTGTATCGATAAATATAGCCATAATGTTCATTTTATTTCATCGTGTACCAATATTCAGAAGGTAGTAGATACGTTTCAAACACGCAATATTATCGTTAAAATTAATCAGCTAAACCGGGATTGCTTGCATAAAATTATGCTAAAAATAAAAATGAATGAGCGTTTAATGATTACGGCTGATGCCGAAGATTTCTTCCTCCGTGTTTCAAATGGATCGGTGCGAACACTCATTAATTATCTGGAGAAGACGAAACTGATTGACCGAGAGATTACGTTAGAACTCGCAAATCGGATTTGCACAAATATCGGGTTTCATCGATTTGAAGAATACACACAGATTATATTGGATGATACGCTGGATACGAATACACGAGTGCGTAATGCGATCCAGATATTATTTCAATTGAATGATGAAGGGTATTCAGTGTTGGATATATTGGACAACTACTTCCTCTTTGTGAAGATGACGCCGTTATTTACGGAAGATATAAAGTATCGAATTACATCGTTGATCTGTAAATACATCACGATATTTCATAACATACATGAGCATGATATCGAATTGGCACTATTTACGAATAACCTAGTGGGCTTACGCGTGGGGTTGCGCCCCCATACGACGCAGGGCGATAAGCTGTGCTAGAAGTGGGGGATATATACCCTGTGCTAATGGTGTGCGGGTTGGCGGGTTGGCGGGTTGGCGGGTTGGCGGGATGGATGGGTTCTAGCACCCACTCGATTTTATTAACAGATACTTCCCCACCAGCGTATTTGACTCCAGCACCTGCTTCGGCGAAAGACGTGCGAACCACTGAAACTTACTTCGTCGAAGTATTTCTTGTTCTGGAATGTAAATACCGGCAGAGGTGGGCGAAATCGGGACATCAATATCCGCGAGGAGTTCTTCCAGCATAACCGGTTTGTTCGTCGTTGTTTTCACACCCAGTTCCTCCGCCGGAATAAGACTAACTGCTTTCGGGGCTGCCGCTTGTTTCGCACACCACCATCTAGCGGTTTCACCTGTAAAATCCATTTCATGCGTTTGGTCGCGGTTATTAATCTCCATCAAAAATTCCATATATTCCTTCATCACCGGATCAAATTTTTTACAACCCATCATCTTCGTCGATGGCGAGTATTGTTTATCCGCGGCGAGTGATGACGTAGTGCGAAGTTCGCCCATCACGACATTCGCTGTTTGAAGATGAGCGTCGTAGAGAGAACGCAGGTTGTGGAAACATATGAATGAACTCGGAATCAGGAAACCGCCGTAGATATGTAGAATCGTAGCAAGTGCGAGATCGCGGACATGTGTGCGAAGTGGACGAGGCAGATGTTCCACGCGTGTGCGCCATTCCGGTATAATCTTCACGAATGCGTCATCGTCGATCAGACATACGTTAAAGCTCTCGCCACAGTGTTCGATTATATTACGAATCGTGAGATATTGATACGGTTGATTCAGATTATCACTCGTTCTAGATCCAAAACTCTCCCATGACCGCGCATTTTTGTCGAATTCAATATGAACCCAAAGAATCGGTTTGTTGTTCTTCGTGATGCTGCTGTCGTTCAATAGATACTTCTGGATAAGTTGCCCATCATCATATTGTTCCTTTACTTCGATTGTTTTCTTATATTTATTATAAATGAAACCAATCAACATAATAAGGAGGTAAGCGATTGCCAATTTTACGACTTTGTTTTCGAGCATCGCCTCTATAATGTGTGGTGACGGTGTGTGTTTGTTTTGCGGTCTATTATATATCCCAGAGAATAAATATCGCAATACATCAATCAATCAATCAATTCTCCAACCGAAATATATCCGAATACAATTTCTTATGAATATCACGAGAGATTTCATCTTGTTTGGCTAAAATGAATGCGCGTCGTGTGTCTTCCTCTTCTTGACGTATGCGTGACTGTTCATATATTTGTTTTTGTTCTGCTGGATTTGTTTGACTGTATAAATCCCGACGTGATTGGTCTCTAAATGTTTGTAATTCGTTCACAGTATTGAATCTACGGGTTTTGTAGTAGTCTTCTTCTGTAACAGGAATCACCGTTTCCGTGTGCGCTTTCTTCAAGTCTTCGTATTTGAGGCTGTCGAATATTCCGCTTGAATATTCTTGGGGGCGTTCTCTCGTAAGGTCATATGTGCTGCTACTGCCCCCTCCAGCGTATTCCAGTTCCTTTCTCTCGACAAGCGCATATTTATTCCGAAGTTCTTGCTTGCGTTGGTTTAATATGGCGACTTTATCTGCCCAGTTGCCACCGCCTTCTGTGCCTTCGCCGCCTTCTTGGTTTGCCTCTGATTGTCCATCACGGAACCACTCGTCATATCCCGTCTCAAGTTCGTCATCTTTAAGTCGATACTGCTCAAATTTTTCATTAAACCAGCGATTAAATTCACTCACCTTTGTTGCTTTGTCAGCCTCGCCGCTGTGCGCACCACCACTCCTACCAGTCATCATCTCATCCAACCGACGTTTCATTCTCTCATGCGTTGCTTGTGAATATTCATCGTCGGCATCTGGCTGGTATCCTTCCCCGCGCATCAGTCGGTTATAATCCACAACCTTTGAACCTGCTGTGTCCACCGGCGTATATGGCTCACGGAGTGTATCTTTACCGACACACCGCAACGACGGAACCGACGGAATCACAGTTGCTGGTGTGCGCGGTGTTCGATGGACCCTTTGTGTATAATGTTCGTTGGTAGCAGGATTACGAATCGTATAGATTTGGTGGAGAATACGATATGCTTTCGTGAAAAAAATGAAATATTCTTTCGGAAGCTGGCTTTTATCTGGATGGGTTTTCAAGACGGCAAGCTTGGCGCGTTTTAAATCTGCTTCGTTGAATAATGTTGGCAGATTGAAGAGCGCAAGAATGTCTGGTAAATTATAATTGTCGATATTAAGATCGAGAGATTCCATGCGTGGTTTCAAATACTTATTATTAGTATTGTTGTGTTTATTATTGTTATGATTTTATGTTATGATTTTATGTTATTTACTATAATACAAATTAGTAAATAATATGGAAACAGGAACCGCGATGTTGTGGATACGCTACTACGCTAGACTTTGGCGCATCGGGCAAAAAAAGCGACGATGTCTGGCGGATTCGCACCAGTGACGGAATCATCCGGAATATAATCGGTGTTGTTGGCTTTATAAAAAAGGAACACCGGGATTCCATTCACCATGCGCTTTTGCTTCATGAATGCGTAAAAATCGAGAGAATCATCTACATTCACTTCGTAGCATTCGACGGGATATTCGTTGGCCGAGAGATTTGCGACTTGTTGGATTGCTAGTTCTTTGATTGTTTTACATGGACGACACCAATCAGCGGTGAGTTTGAGGATGGTGTGCTTTCGTTGCTTGGAATTAAACTCGAGCAATCCCTTAAATGATTCGCGAGTAAGTTCGACGGGGGTGAGAGACATTTAGCTATATGTAATCAACGTATTTAGTATTTATATTATAATATATTGTTTATATATATAAAGAGAATGAGTGACGTTTTTTTACCGATTCAACGCGAGATAGAATATGGAAAATATGTT
>Ga0194130_10006497_pt1 | contig 13497 bp, 12 predicted proteins | sample TA2KigsurfametaG_FD_160084 | JGI IMG/M metagenome (GOLD analysis project Ga0194130, IMG submission 160084) | Freshwater microbial communities from Lake Tanganyika, Tanzania - TA2015050 Kigoma 12 surface | ecosystem: Environmental > Aquatic > Freshwater > Lake | place: Tanzania: Lake Tanganyika... | reverse complement strand
ATTAATCTGTCAGAAAAAGAAATAACAAGATAAGCAAAAGCAGATGGACAAAGAGGTAATGAAAATTTTAAAGCTTTTGAAATTTGTTTAGGGTTTAAAACAAGGAGGACTTTATTATAAATCACTTTTACATATACTATGATGAATAAAAGAAGAGCTAAGGAATTACCTAGATAGAATCCATAAAGCCCTATCTTAAAATAAAATATTAAAATTAAAATTAAAATATATTGAACTACTACTTTTAGGAAATTTATATAAAAGAAATATTTTGCATTTTGAGTGACTCTTAAATAAACATTTGGTATTATTGAAAACATCTCGAAATAGAAAGAAATGAATGCCAAAAAAAAGTAAGGATTCCAAGGTACTTGAATTCTATAACGTTCTAATATAATAGGTATTATGATTAAACCAAGTATTAGAACTATAGTACTTATAATTGTTATGAATAAAAATAAGTTACCTATTAATATTTTTTGTTCGTATACACTTTTGCATTCATAATAAAAACGTAAAACATATGAGTTCAAACATAGAGTGCATAATATAGGTAAAAAAATCACAATGCTATTCGTGTAACTAATAATTCCGAAATCCTTTGGAGTAAAAACTTGAGCGTAAAATGGTATAAGAAATATACTTAGTACTTTAGGTAGCATTTCTCCTAAAGTATAATAAACCGTGTTTTTGATCAACAAGTTATTCATTTTGTAAGCTTCCCCTATTTTAAGCCGTTTGGATTTAGAGTTAACGACGAATCTTATTGTTAACTTTAAATTTTAGATTATGAAAAAACGGTTCACAGAGACGCAGATTGTGTCTGCAATCAAAAAACAAGAAGGCGGTATGGCTGTAAAAGACATTTGCCGCGAGTTTGGCATTTCTGATGCTACTTTTTACAACTGGAAGGCCAAGTACGGTGGCATGGAAGCCTCAGACATTGCCCGGTACAGAGATTTGGAGCGGGAGCATTCAGAGCTTAAAAAAATGTTTGCTGAGTTAAGCCTTGAAAACCGTGCCATGAAATCCCTGATTGAAAAAAAGTTGTAACGCCCCAGGAGAAGCGGGAAGCGGCTAATTTTCTTGTACAAGAAGAGAAGCAAAGTGTCCGAAAGGCGTGTAAACTGGTGGCTCTTTCCCGTAGCAGCCTTCAGTATGAAGCAAAACCAAAGGATGATAGTGAGATCCAGCATGCATTAACATCCTTGACGGATAAGCATCCTTGTATTGGTTATTGGCAGAGCTGCTATCGCCTTTGGAATAAGGGGTATACATGGAATCATAAACGCATTTATCGGGTTTATACTGAGATGAAACTGAACATACGCCGTAGATCAAAGAAACGTTTGCCAGAGCGGGTTAAACTGCCCCTTTCCATAACCACTGCTCCTAATCAGGTATGGAGTATCGACTTCATGAGTGATAAATTGGTGGATGGGAGAAAGCTTCGCCTCTTCAACGTAATGGATGACTTTAATAGAGAGTCTTTGGCAATAGAAGTCGATACGTCATTACCCTCATTGCGGGTTATCCGTGTACTTGAGCGGTTGATAGCAGAGCGAGGGTGCCCTGCTAATATTCGTTGTGATAACGGCCCTGAGTTTATTTCTCACAAGCTTGAGCAGTGGTGTAGCGATGAAAAAAGACGCATCAATATTTTATACATACAACCCGGCAAGCCAATGCAGAACGCATACATTGAACGTAAAAATGGATCCTTACGAAGAGAATTACTCGATGCATATATTTTTGGATCATTAGCCGAAGTGAGAATTATGAGTGAAAAGTGGCGTTTGGATTACAATACGGAACGTCCACACAAGGCACTTGGTTATATGTCGCCGGTAAAGTATGCTGAAAAGTATACTGATGCAGCATCATTATCCAGACCCGCAAGCGGAAATCATTTAAAAATTGAAGCGCAGCGGGTCGTGGATAATGAGATGAACTATGAAAACCATAAATTTGAAAACTCTAATCCACGGTGGCCCTAAAATAAGGGGAGCTTACAAGAACCCTTAAATTCCTCCATCGTAGCATGTCCATCTGCACTGATCCCCTTTCGACGAATCACATTTAAAAATGTCATCCAAAGGATTTTGATATCTAATAGAAAAGATTGGTTTTCGATATATTCTACATCGTAACGGAATTTTTCTTCCCATGAAATAGCATTACGACCATTGACTTGTGCCCAACCCGTAATACCGGGCTTAACTTCATGCCGACGGGCTTGTTCTGGCGTATAACGCTCCAAGTATTGCATGAGTAATGGCCTGGGTCCAACTAGGCTCATATCTCCTTTTAATACATTGACCAATTGTAAGAGTTCATCGAGTGAAGCGGAACGAACCCAATGACCTACCCTTGTTAACCGCATTCCATCAGGAAGTGATTTACCAGTATCATCAAAGGCATCCCGCATGGTTTTGAATTTGATGATTTTAAAAGGTTTTGCTTGGTAACCGGGACGGGGTTGCAGAAAAAATACCGAGCCTCTGTTGGCTATAGCTAACAATATAATTACACCAAGAATGATGGGAGATAATATAATTAGTAGTATAGCAGCAGCGAGAAAGTCTATCAGCGGTTTAAAAAAATTCTTGTAGTGTAGCAAAATGATTAGTTGAAGATTTTACTTAAGGCTTCGAAAATCCGGTCGAATTCATCCTCTGTTAGATTAGATCCGCTTGGTAAACACAGACCCTGCTCGAATAAATGTTCGCATAAGCCCGTTCCATAAAACTTTGTTCCGCTATATACTGGTTGCATGTGCATAGGTTTCCAAAGTGGGCGAGATTCAATATTCCCAAGGTCCAATGCAAGTCGGACATCTTCTCTACTGATACCACCAGTTAACATAGGATCTATTAGAATTGCTGTAAGCCAATAGTTACTGTAGTAATTAGTATTTGGCTCAGTTTGAAATGTTACACCATTTATATCCTTGAAGAATTCTCTATAACGTAGATTATTTGCTCTACGCTGAGTAACTCTTTCATCCAATACCTCCATCTGTCCTCTACCGATGCCAGCTACGATGTTACTCATGCGATAGTTATAACCGATTTGTGAGTGCTGGTAATGCGGGGCTTCGTCACGGGCCTGGGTCGCTAAAAATCTAGCCCGCTCGATATAGTCCTTGTGTTTTGATACTAAGGCTCCTCCTCCACTGGTGGTAATGATTTTATTCCCATTGAAACTTAATGCGGACATTAAGCCAAAAGTTCCACAGGACTGTCCATTTAAGGTTGAACCCATCGCCTCTGCAGCATCTTCAATAACCGGCACATTGTATTGATCTGCAATAGCCTGTATTTGATCCATTTTTGCAGGCATACCATACAAATGAACCGGCATAATGGCTTTCACCTTTTTACCTTTATAATCTGCCATGGCCTGCGCTAATGCCTCAGGACACATGTTCCAAGTGTCCAGCTCCGAATCGATGAATACAATTTCTGCGCCCTGATAAGTAACCGGATTGGTGGTTCCGCAAAAGGTAAAGCTCTGTACCATGACTACATCTCCTATTACAACATCAAGCATTCTGAGTGCTAGATGTAAGGCTGCTGTTCCGGAAGTTAAGGCTGCTGTATAGTATGGTATGGAAGTAGAAAGTGATTCGGATATGGCTGTTTCAAATTGATTGACATTTGGCCCCAATGGTGCTACCCAGTTGGTATCGAATGCATCTTTGACATACTTTTCTTCGGTACCTCCCATGTGTGGGGAGGAGAGCCAGATTTTTGGTTTTAGCATAAATTACACATTTTCAATAAGCGCCTTTCCGTTTGGCACAACTTTATCGTCCGATATGGAAAGACCAATATATATGCTAGCAGCCATCCCTATTGTGACACGTTTGCCTACTTTAACATGACCAGCAAGAACAGCTCCAGGTGTAATATGTGAATCACGATCAACAAAACAATCATGACTAACTATGGCACCAGAATTAATTATACAATTCTCCTCAACTTTTACATTAGAACCGATAATTGCACCTGCCATGATCTGACATCCATCTGCTATATTAGCTGTGGGTTCTAAAACAGCTTGGGGGTGAATAATTGTTGGAATAAAAAAACTTTGCGCTAAATTATTATAGACTAGAGATCGCTTTTTCAAATTGTTTACAAATCCAATACCAAGAATCACATTCTTTAACCCTTTTTCTCTAAACTTATGAAGACTTTCTAAAGTTCCAAGGTATTTCAAATTATATCTTTTGTCAATTTGAACTGAGTCATCAACATATCCGACTACCTTATATCGACCGTCTTGCGATAAGATATCAATACACATGCCAGCATGTCCTCCGATACCTACTATTACAATGTCATTGTCTTCAAATTTAATCGATGTGTTGTTAATTACAGAGTTATTACTTTTATCTATATAATTTAGCACATCCTTTTCTGAAACAAAATCTTTAGAAAAGATATTTCTATCAATCCCATTTTGTTCTATCAAAACCAAAGCCTTTTTAGAAAAAATAATTTCAGGGTTGCTATCGCTTTTACTATTTTCATTTAAACTAAATAACTCTTTCTTTTTTTTCTGCAATTCATTGATATCCAGCTCTATATTGCTCAAAATGGCCAACGGACTACCGATTGAAATAGTATTCCCAATTTTATGTAACAAGTAAATGTACCCATCATCTTCTAATTCAACCTCAAAAGTCGACTTTGAAGTTTCTATTTCACAAAAGACGGCTCCTGATAGATGGTAAGAACCTTGTTCAACAGCACGAGTTAATTTAACTTCGATATCACTCGTACCAACTTTAGGTGTATTTATAATCTTCATGTAATTAGATTTTTTACTATTTCCATAATTTTCTGACTTGAAGGCAGCAATTCTAACTCAGCTGAAAAACTAGATGGTATTGTTAAATCATTGGACCACCGTTTTAAATTAAAATTCGAGATGCCAGCTGCGCTTAAAGACGAAACAATCTCAGAACCCCAAGATGCAAAACCAGAACCCTCCTCTATAATTAACAGTTGAGCTGTTTTTTTCAAGGATTCTGCTATGGGTTTAATATCAATTTCGGAAATTATGGTGGGACATAATACATCACAAAATATTTCATCAGAAATCATTAAACCTTTTAAAGCTTCTTCTACTTCATTTAGCACCTCTCCGTAACAGAGAATAGTAACTGAAGGATCAAAATCATTAGGTTTGATGCTCAACATTGGGAATAACTGGTCAGAATATTCATAACTGTAGCCAGTTGGTTTCTTCTTATTTCCTGCTAAAGTATATAGAATTTTATTTTCTATGACCATAGCTGGATTATCAATATCATCTAAAGCTGCATAAACATAAATTGGATCAATTCTGTGATTGAGTGCAATTACAACAAAATTATCAATACCCAGAAAGTGTTTCTCTAAACTTTGGCTGTGAGTGGGCCCATATCCCCTTTTACCGCCCATAGGTGTTCTTACAACCACAGGACAATTCACCTTACCGTTATACATCGCTCGAAATTTTGAAGCATGTTGAAGGACTTGATCAAAAATTAGGGTTGCAAAATCCCCAAACATTATCTCTGCAAAAGACCGCCCAGACTTCATTGAATAACCTGACGCAAAACCAAAAAGTGCCGCTTCACTAATTGGTGAATTTAAAACACGTCCAGGAAAGATGTCACTTAGATCACGAGTAACTTTAAATGCTCCTCCGTAGTCATAATCAGTAAATTCTGACTTATTTTGAATGTCTTCACCAATAATTATACTTTCTTCATTTCTACTTAAACACCTTTTAAGAGCTTCATAAATTAGTGTATTGTACCGCTCATTTGAAATGTTTTCAATATCAACACCTTTCTTCTTTGATTTAACGTTAATAGTATCTTTCAAAAAAGTGGTCTTTTTTAAAGTAGGCAAGGTCAGAACTTCTTCCACAATTGAATCTATCTCTTTTAAAATTCTTGATTCTTCATTCTTGACCCAGCCATTTTCATCTTCCAATAGATTAATCAAGACATCATTCATTCTTAATTCTTTCACTTCTTCCTTGCTTCTATTATCATCGCCCTTAGAATGTGACATCAATCTGTAGGATTCTACCTCCAAAAAAATCGGCATCTTATTTACACGAACGAAGTTTATAGCTTCCTTGATAGTTATATCCATATCGTCTAAATTTCTCGAATTAACTCTTCGATACTCCCAACCAAAACCTTCAACTCGAAGCTTAACTTCACCTCTGAACGATTGCCTCATAGATGTGGATTGAGCAATCCCATTATTTTCTAAAATGATGATCATGGGTAGTTCATAAACGGAAGCAATATTCATAGTTTCGTATACGAGACCTTCCCCTAGTGTACCATCACCAATGTATGATACAGATATTGCTGAGTTAGATTTATGTTTATTATAATAAGCTACTCCTGCTGCTATTGGTAACATTCCTCCCTGTATTCCATTTGACAAGTAATTTTTGTCAACAATATGCTGACTTCCACCCATACCGCCTGAAAGACCATCTACCTTACCCATCAACTCACTGATTAACCCCTTTACATTCCCGAATCTTGCTAGGTAATGTCCATGACCTCTATGATTCGAAGTCACAAAGTCATCTTCAATCAAATATTTCGAAACAAATACTCCTGTGAATTCTTGACCTATGGCTGTATGGACTGTGCCATTCAATTTACCCTGTGAAAATAACTGCAGCAATCGCTCTTCCACTAATCTTATCTGTAATGCACTAGTAATTTCATTTCTAAAATGTTTATGTTCCATATAAATCATAATTCAAAATTGCCAAACTTGAAAAAATATAAGATTCTATGAAGTTAAATTTATTATGGTAATTTAATCTGAACCTTCTTAAAAGATATATTGACGTTAAAATTTTCTTTTAAAAAATTGAAACCGGATTTGCCCCTGTTAATCACTACATTACTGTTAATTATTTCTTTTTCAACATTTGAAACAAAAGAAACAATATCACCACTTTCAACCCAAAAGCCGAATTTATTTTCGTTTACCAACTTACCAATATCCGTATTCAAATCGGTCGCTGCCCATATGGACATTTTATTCTCTAAATAAGTCAATAATCGTGATGGGAAATTGGGAATAGTAAATCGTTTATCTAACAAGATTAATCCTGCGTCTCCATATTTTGCAATTTCATCAAACTCACTCTTTGGTAAATGTTTGATTAGTTTTGCATTATGGGGTGTTACTCTCAAGAACCAATTACTTAATTTATTGAACTCGGTACCGTCACCGATAATAAAAAAGAATAATCGAGGATCATTTTTGTAATGCTCTAGAATATCAATTAAAAAATCAATACCCTGCGGTTTCCCTAAATTACCTCCATACAAACAAATCAAAGCGTCCGAATTTATACCCCATTTTTTTCTAAATTCAGTTGATGAAGGTTTTGAATTATTTAACCATTTTAAATCGATACTATTGGGGTTAACTTCTACCTGACTCGCGTGCAAATAAGGATGATTTTTCAATATGTATGACTTATTGGCTTCAGACATACAACCAATAAAATCTGAAAGATGATACAATTTATTCTCCACTTTTTGAAAATAACGATGTACCAAACCATCTTTCTTTATCATACTAAGATCAACCGCATTTTGGGGAAAAATATCTTTTAATAAGAGATAAGTCAACGCTTGATCCCTTTTTTTTAAATAACTAACAGATTTATTGTAGGTAATAGGTGGGGTACTGTATAACAGCAAGTCGAAATTGACATTCTTAAAATATTTTTTAATCCCTCTGTATAACAACCAGCTTAAAGATAGCGCTGCTAAACCTTTCTCAACCAATCCCGTCTTCTGCAAATTTAGAGATTTGACATAAAGAATATTGATATTGGAAATAGATTCCATCCTGGTTATTCCACCATATCTCCGTTCTTCAGGACAGACTACATATACATTAAAGCCTTCATCCCGAAACTTTCTCAGTAAATCAGTATAAATCCCTTTTTCTTCTGGGTCGAGAATTCTTACAGCAGTAAGAAAGAGAATATTTTTTTTGATTATTCTTTCCAAACTACCCGTTTTATATAATCGGTGTATGATATAATAATTCGCACTACTTTATCTGAAACATTGGGAATACTATAATCTGCAACTAAACGGTACTTACGAATATTATGACCCTCTTGATCTAACAATTGTAAACCTTGCAATATGCGATCAGGATTTAGACCGACCATCATTACTGCGGCTTCTTCCATTCCTTCCGGCCTTTCATGTGCTTCACGGATATTCAATGCAGGGAAATTTAATATGGATGATTCTTCTGTAATGGTGCCACTATCTGATAGCACAGCTTTAGACTGACATTGTAGAGCTACATAATCATTCAGCCCGAATGGCTTCTCCAACTTAATCAAGTGGTTTAATTGGATTTTGCTTTCTTCAATTTTATTTCTTGTTCTTGGATGAGTAGAAATAATAATGGGATAACCATATTGCTCAGCCATTTTATTGAGCGTAAAAAACAATCGTTCAAAATTTTGTTTTGAATTGATATTTTCTTCCCTATGAGCGGAGACTACAAAGTATTTATGTTTCTCTAACTGTAGTTTTTGTAAAATATCGGATGCCTGGATTTTTGGCATGAAATGATTCAACACCTCAAACATAGGGCTACCAGTTTTAATTACCCGATCGGGTTGTAAGCCTTCTCTCAATAAATACTCTCGGGCAATGTCACTATAGGTCAGGTTGATATCGCTAATGTGATCCACGATTTTACGATTGGTCTCTTCGGGTACCCTTTGGTCAAAGCAACGGTTACCAGCCTCCATGTGAAAAATCGGAATATGTCTTTTTTTAGCGGGAATTGCGCAAAGACAACTATTCGTATCTCCTAAAACCAGTAATGCGTCAGGTTGCTCTTTTTCTAATATTGGATCGATATGAATCAAAATCTGACCGATTGTTTCTGTGGCTGTTTTACCGGCAGCATTCAGGAAATAATCCGGTTTACGTAGTTCCAGGTCCTCAAAAAAGATTTGGTTTAATTCATAATCATAATTTTGACCTGTATGTACTAAAATGTGCTCAATTGGCTCAGCTTGATCTAACTTTGAAAGTACACGAGAAAGGCGGATAATCTCTGGTCGTGTACCGACCACCGTCATCACTTTTAACTTTTTTTGCATATTAAACTTTTTCTAAATAGGTATCCGGATCAGTCGGGTCAAATGCCTCGTTTATCCAAAAAACAGTGTATAATTCCTCTTCCCCGATATTAGTGATATTATGGGTATACCATATTGGCATATCTACATAAGCTGGATGAACTCCATCCAGCTCGAATTCTAATTTTTCTGTAGTTCCAATTTTCCGCAACTGGATTAGTGCTTTACCTTTTATCACAGAGAAACGCTCAATCTTTCGGGTATGAAAGTGATTGCCTCTTGTAATGTTAGGAACCGTAGTGGAGAAAGAAACCTGGCCACCTGAGTTGAGCCTAATTAATTCGGTAAATGCACCCCTCTCATCCGTATGTTGCTTGTACTTAACCGGGTAAAAACTGTTCAGATCAATATAAGACCTGAACGTATTGAAAAGATTTAGTTCGAAAGAGGAAGAAAATGCTGGAATAGTATTGTTTTGAAGGTAATGTTCTTTGAAAGATTGTAGTATAGAAAGAATCTTTGAAACTTTACAAACTGCAGTATGGGAAACCTTTAGTTCTGATTGATGTACATTTTTGTCGATCAATTGAATAATTTGTTCAACTAGCTCTTGAACATAAATCAGATTCACTTCAGCATCCACATTAATGATTGGCTCTTCATTATTATTCAGCTGGTGACAAAAAGTTGCTACCACAGAATTATAATATGGCTTACCAAAAGGACCGAATACATTGGGAATAATAAAACCAACGAATGAGCCACCATTCTGTTTTGCCCATTTGTTGAGTATATTCCGAGCTTCCTTCTTTGAATTTCCGTACAAGTTGTCTTTTTCTTCCTGAGATGATGATGAGTATATAACTTGAGCCTTACTATTCATCCTAACTAAGGATTCACTCAATTTGTTGGCTAGCTCAATATTGGTTTTATAGATTACCTCTTGATCTGGATGCCTGTTCATACCTGCCAAATGTATAATAACATCGCATTGGGCAACAAATTCATCCAAACGGTCCTCGTTTGTAAAGAATAATTTGTCAAATTCTATCCTTTCATACTTTTGATCAAAAAGACCTAAAGTATTATAAAGATATGAGCCTACAAATCCGCTCTGTCCCGTTATCCCTATTCTCTTCATCTGATTGATTATGCAGGATTTCGTTATAAAACTACCTCACCCAAAATGTCTTTCCTAATTTGTGGCAATTTTAACAATAATGCTTTCATTCCTTCCACATCCAATCGATCAGTATTGTGAGAGTGGTATTCATCATTTTGATTAATTAACTTTTCACCCTCTGAATAATACTGGTCGTAATTTAAATCTCTGTTGTCAGCAGGAATCCGGTAGTACTCCCCCAAATCCTCAGCTTTTACCATATCTTCGCGGTTCACCAAAGTCTCATATAGTTTTTCGCCATGTCTTGTACCAATTACTTTAATCTCTGACTTGGATTGGTATAAGTCGATCAGTGCTTCTGCCAATACTTGAACAGTAGCTGCAGGTGCTTTTTGGACAAATAAGTCTCCCTGATTAGCATGCTCAAATGCATACAGAACTAAATCCACGGCATCTTCCAATGTCATCATGAACCTTGTCATATTAGGATCGGTTATAGTTAGGTTTTTTCCAGCCTTAATCTGATCTATAAATAAAGGGATCACAGATCCTCTAGACGCCATTACGTTCCCATAACGGGTGGCACAAAAAATCGTTTTGGCATTATCCAAATTTCGTGATCGGGCAACGGTTACTTTTTCCATCATTGCCTTTGACATTCCCATCGCATTAATCGGGTAAGCAGCTTTGTCTGTACTCAATACCACTACCTTTTTCACTTCATACCTTTCGGCAGCACTTAACACATTATCTGTACCAATCACATTTGTTTTGACCGCCTCCATAGGGAAAAATTCACATGAAGGCACCTGTTTTAAAGCTGCTGCATGAAATACATAATCAACACCTCTCATTGCTTGTTCAACACCATTATAATCCCGAACATCTCCTATATAAAATTTAAGTTTCTCATTTTTTAGTTGATTACGCATATCATCTTGTTTTTTCTCATCGCGAGAAAAAACTCGAATTTCAGAAAAATGTTCTATGTGTAAAAATTTTTGTAGTACTGCATTTCCAAAAGATCCAGTTCCACCGGTAATCAATAAAACTTTATTTTTCATGTTTAAATAATTTAATATAATTCCTTGAAATAAAAATATTGTTATCTTCTAAATCCTTCAAATAAATAAGTATTCTTTTTTTTATTGATAAATAATCCTCTTTATTCATGTTAATATATGATTTCAAAGCAGAATAAAAAGCAATACTATCATTGAAATCAATTACATGTCCAATATTATATTTTATAATATCATTAGAAAAAGGAGTAGTATCATTAACTAGAATTGGAATACCAGACATTAAAGCTTCTATAATAACATGCCCAAAATTTTCAGAAAGCGTAGGGAAGATAAAAACATAGTATTGTGATAAAACTTCATACAAATTGGTATCATCTATAATTCCCCTATATGTAACCATGATACTTTTATTATGTTCATTCTCTTGTATAACCTTTAAACACTTTTGCCAATAAGATACATCTTCAATATTGCCGTAAATATCAAGACGTACTGATTTTAAATTTGAACTATACAACAAATTTAAAAGATGCAAGAGATTTTTTTTAGGAACTATTCTGGAATAGAATACAAATTTAAAACAATTATCACTTGTTTTTAATGAAAAAGGAAGTACATGACTAGTTATAATTTTTCTAAGATTGGAAATCTGTATAATCTTATCTGAAGATACCTTTAGTTTCTTAGAGATATTTGATGTCTCACTAATACTAGTAGAATGAAATTTCGATATACTATTTTTAAAAAATATTCTAAAAAAAAATATATATATCTTTTTTTTAGAACTATTTAACATAGCCCCATCTTCAATCTGACCACGAATAGAAATTACAATCTTAACTCCGAAGATCCAAGAGCAGACTACAGAATATAAAACTTGATTAAAGCTAAAAAATGAATTTAGATATATATATTTAAAATGATATTTACGCATCAATTTAAACATACCTATAAGTGACAAATGTTCATAGGTGAGTATTCTTGGATTATTTAAATTATAATCAAAATTAATTTTATCCGAGCAACTATTAAATTTATCTTTGGAATATACAAGATATTTAACATCATTTCCAGTATATTCAATTATTGCCTCAATACTTCTAACAGGTCCTCCTGCTATATATGCTGGCGGATAAAAAGAGAAAACTAAAACATCAAAATAATTACTCATAATATAGTTGTTATAGAAAATTTAAGCATTTTATTATTATATAGAGGTAAGTGGTTGCCTTTTTTGACAGTTTGTAAATATATTTTATTGAATTGAAATTTGCAAGGTTCAATTAAAACGGAAGTGGGCTCTGCTGGGGAGCAACTCACCAGGGATAAATTGAACCGACGAGAATGGTTGGAAGGTGTTCGGATAACGAATACCTTTCTTTTTATCCATTCTCCGAGCTCTATTCCTACAAAAACCCATCTCATGCAGCGTATTCCTTTGGAGTGGCATAGTTTAATGCCTCATGCGGCCTTTCTTCGTTATAATCGAGTTTCCAAGGCTTGGTAACTTCGTGAACTTAATTTAGAGAAAAGAATAAGTTCGCATCTAATACATCTTCACGATAAGTCCGATTGAATCGTTCAATGATTGCGTTTTGTTGTGGCTTCCCTTTTTGAATCTTGATCCATTCAATACCGTTCTTATCTAACCAGTTCTGAAACAGGCACGAGGTGAACTCTGGCCCATTATCAGTTCGTATTCCTAGTGGCTTTCCGTACTCTTCAATTGCTCGTTGTAAGATCTCAACTACCTTTCTTGAGGGAAGCGAATAGCCAATCCCAATCTCTAGGCATTTACGATTGTATTGATCTATGATGTTTAATGATCTGAATTTTTTACCATTGGCAAGTGAGTCAGACATAAAGTCCATAGCCCATTCTACATTCGGTCCATAAGGCACCTCAATGGGATTTGCGGGGTTATTAAATCGTTTTTTTCTAAACCTTTTATACAATGAAAAGCCTTCTTTTTGATAAAACCGCCTGATTTTAGATGCGCCCAGGTGGGGATTCTTTTTCTGGACCTTAACGACTATCTTCTTTCTACCTATTCGGCTGGATCCAATCACTTCAAGGATTGCTTCCTTTACAGCAGCATCCTTGGTTGGCATTCGCTTTTTGTAGTATCGTTTGGTTCGTGAGCAATTAAAAAGTTTACACGTCTTAGCATGGCTAAACTTTGGAAAG
>Ga0194130_10006495_pt1 | contig 13500 bp, 15 predicted proteins | sample TA2KigsurfametaG_FD_160084 | JGI IMG/M metagenome (GOLD analysis project Ga0194130, IMG submission 160084) | Freshwater microbial communities from Lake Tanganyika, Tanzania - TA2015050 Kigoma 12 surface | ecosystem: Environmental > Aquatic > Freshwater > Lake | place: Tanzania: Lake Tanganyika... | reverse complement strand
CGGACACCGCCACGGGCTGCCCGTTCACATCAATCTGATTCGGGCGGGACGGGGCCGGCTTCGCTGGCGCCGCCGGTGTCGGAGTGTCGGTGAGCTCAAACACCAGCACCGGGCCCTTGAGGCCCAGACGGATCTCATCGCCATCCCCCAGTCGGCGGCAGCTCTGGATGCGCTGACCCTCGAGGAAGGTGCCATCGCGGCTCTTCCACTCGCACACCAGCCAGCCCTGACTGCTGGAGAAGCGCACCACCGCGTGGTGCTCGGAGACCCCCGTCTGCTGAGCCAGGCAGAGGCGGTTGTTGCTCGCCTGCCCGATGGTCAGGGGTTGCTTGGGATCGAGGGGGGCAGCCTTCTGGCGATCCGCCGCCAGCACCAGACGGGCCTGAGGAGCACTCATCGCTCACCCCGTCGCCGCGCCCACCACAGCCGCCAGTCGTCTTTGAGGTCGTTCCACAGGCCGCCATCGCCATCTCGGTAGGGCATCACCCGCCCGGGGAACAGCACCGCTTTGCTGGCCAGAGCCAGCACGATCAGCACCATCACCAGAAGCACCCAGCCCGGGATGGCCCCAACCCAGGTGTAGGCAAAGAAGGCGCGCAGGGCGTAGAGCCCGATCGTGAGCGCCAACCAGAGGCGAAAGGGTTCCCAGGGATCCCGCTGGCTCTGCACCGAATCGACCGGAGGATCGCTGGACTTAGCCTATGGCCGGACTGCATCCGTCGCCTGATCCCTTCCTCGCGCCTGGATTCCATCGCCTCGCCCGCCGTGCGAGAGGTCTGGAGGCGGTTCGCACGCGCAGCGTTCAGGGGACCCTGGCGAGAGCGACCCGCCGCGATGCGTGCGTGCATGCCCGATCTGCGGGCCCACCAGGCCAGGCTTGAACTCTGGGCCGCGGGCCAGAAGCTCCAAGAGCTGGAGCTGGAGAACAGCCGCTATCGCCTGGGGCGCGATCCGGCCTGTGAACTCCCCCTCAGCGATCCCGGCCTGAGCCGGGTGCACGCCATCCTCGAGAAGTTGCGTCCGAGCGATCGCGACTTCGCCCTGGAGGATTTCAACTCCTCCAATGGTTTGTTCCACCGCGACCGGCGCATTCGCTGGATCCATCTGCGTGATGGCGATGCGGTGCAGCTCGGATCCCCCCTCAAGGGAGAGGCCCCGGAGCTGCGCTATAGCCATCCCCGCAGCCCCCTGGAGCAGGCGGTGCATCTGCTGGGGGTCACGGCCCTGGCCGGTTCCGCCCTGCTGGTGAGCGGCATGCTGCTGGCGGCGAGCGTTGGTGGCGGCTCAAAGATCCGCTCCATCTCCGGGCCGGTGAAGATCTTTGCGGCCGATGGCCAGCAGGTTGATGCCAAGGAGGGATCCTCCACGGCACTGCCCTCGCTGCAGGCCTACCCCCTGCATCTGCGGCAGGCCCTTCTGGCCTCCGAGGAGGCCCGCTTTGGCTGGAACAGTGGGATTGATCTGTTCGGCACCCTGCGCTCAGCGCTGCTGGGCAGCGGCGGTGGCAGTGGTCTCACCCAACAGGTGGCCCGCATGGTTTATCCGGAGGTGGGCCGCGATCTGAGCCTCACCCGCAAGTTGCGGGAGCTGTGGGTGGCCCTGCAATTGGAGGTGGGATTTAGCAAGAACCAGATCCTCAAGCTCTATCTCGATCGCGCCCATCTCGGCCTGGGCACCGACGGCTTTGAGCAGGCCTCGCAGCTCTATTTCCGCAAGTCGGCCAGCGCGCTGGATGTGGCCCAGTCCGCCTTTCTGGTGGGTCTGCTGCCCAGCCCCAACGGCTACAGCCCCTGCAATCTCAAGGACCCCGGCGCTGGTCTGGAGCGCCGCAACCTGGTGCTCAAGCTGATGCATGAGCAGGGCTGGCTCTCCGACCAGGGCCTGATTGATGCGCAGCGCCGGCCCCTCAACATCGATCCCTCCGCCTGCCGCGAGTCGACCTTCAGCAGCTATCCCTTCTTCAGTGACTACGTGCTGGCTGAGCTGGAGGGCACCCGCTTCGGCCTCAACCTCAGCGATCCCGACGTTGGCGGGAACTATGCGGTGATCAGCACGATCAACCCGAAGCTGCAGCAACTGGCCCAGGAGCAGCTGAAGCGTTTCCTCGAAGGTCCGGCGGCGGCGGCAGGGCTCACCCAGGGGGCCCTGATCAGCGTGAACACCGAGACCGGCGACATCCTGGCCTATGTGGGCGGAGGCGATTACAGCCGCTCAAGCTTCGATCGGGTCCAGGCCCTGCGGCAGCCCGGCTCCACCTTCAAGCTGTTTCCGTTTCTCGCGGCCCTCACCGCCGGCCTTTCACCCCAGGCGTCGATCTCCTGTGCACCCCTCGACTATGTCGGTGGCTGCCGTCACGGCGGCGGCAGCACCAGCGTGATCGCGGGGTTTGCGGGCTCTGAAAATGTCGTGGCCCTGCGGGTGGCTGAGCGGGCGGGCTTCTCCCAGGTGCTGAAACTGGCCCGCCGCCTGGGGATCAGCACCCCCCTCGATGCCGACTACAACACGATGCTTGGCGGCCGGGAAACCTATCTGTATGAGCTGGCCCGGGCCTATGCGGTGGTGGCCAATGGCGGCCGCTCGGTGCCGATGCATGGGGTCAGTCGGATCTACGACCTGGGCATCTGCGGCTCAATCAAAAGCCTGGATCGCTGCCCTGAGCGCGGTGTGACCACGCCGATCGGGGAGACCTCCCGGCAACTGATCCGCCCCGAGGTGGCGGCCACGATGGATCAGATGCTGGCGGCCGTGGTGCAGAGCGGCACAGGACGAGCCGCTGGGGTCGTGGCCGATGCCCGCGGCAAGACCGGCACCACCAACAATGGCGTGGATGCCCTGTTCATCGGCTATTCCCCCTCGTTGAAGATCCTCACGGCCATCTGGATGGGCAATGACGACAACAAGCCCGCCAGCGGTGCCAGTGGAGCCTTGGTGGCGGAACTCTGGGGGCGCTACATGCAGCAGGCCGCTACAGCAGTTCCCCCAGCCGGCTGATCAGGGCCCAAAGCAGGCCAAGCAGAAATCCCCAGCTGCAGCTGGAGCTCAGCAGGCGTTGCAGGGGCGTGCTCTGCTCATCGGGGTCCTGGCGGGGCAGCTGCCAGCCCAGTTGCAGTGATCCGTAGAGCAGCAGGAGCACCCAGACAGGAATGCTCAGCCCTCCGGCCTGGAAATCATGCAGCTTCCAATGCAACAGGCTCGAACCGCAGGCCAGGCCAATCAGGGCGCTGAGCGGCCCGGAAGCTCCACTCCAGATTCGGCTGATCCGCCAGCGCTGGGCGCAGACCACCGACAGGCTCAAGCAGGCCAGGGCGGTGAGGCTGTAGCGCAGCACCACATCTCCAAGCTGCAGCGGTGAGGCGCCGAGGATGATCAGCAGCAGGATCAGATTCAGGCTGGCCTCCAGGCCGTTGCAGTGGATCCAGGCCTGAGAGATCCAGCGCCAGACATCCCTGGGGTTGCTGGATTGTTCGCTGGTGAGGCTCCATTGACGCCGCATCCAGCGCGTCGGCCCCAGGCTGATGGCCTGCAGCAGCCCAAGGCTGACCACCAGCACCATTCCTCCGCTCCAGCCCCAACCCTCGAAGATCAGCCGATCCAGCTCCTGAGCGAACCAGCCCAGTACCAGCGCTCCGCAGGCGGCCAGTGCCAGGCCTGGTGCCAGCGCCTCGAACTCCTCCTGGTGCTGAGGCCTTCTGGTTTGGGTGGCGGGCTGGGCTGGTTCAGGGGGCGTGTCCGTTCGGTCCGCTGAGCCTGTGGCCGCTTCCAGCAGGTCCATCAATTCCGATTGCACCGCCTGGGCATAGGTCTGGCGGATGTGGGCCGTGAGGGTGGAGAGGGCCGTGGCCTGGGCCGCCCCCCGGCTGTGGAGCACATGCAGTAAGAGGGGCTGGCTGGCGAGATCACGCACGGGGCCCTTGAGGGCATCCTCAGCCCCGAGCACATCGATCAGTCGGTTCGCAATCGCCCGACTGTTCTGCAGGGCCGTGGGATCTTGCGTCAGCCATTGCCGCAGCTGAGCGCCGAGTGTTGTGCCGAGGCCCATGGCTTGGGTTCTGTGACACCACTATAAAAAAAAGCCCCTTGCGGGGCGATGCATGAAAAGTTTAGTCTGAGGTTGTCTAAATTCTTGGCGAATGCATTCAGCCGTCGTCACACTTAGAGAGAAGAGACTTAAGCTCGACTAGCTGATCACCTTCGATAACGTGCTTAGACGGTATCCATTTGGGAAATTCTATAACAACGCTCTCGCTGTAGGGAGATACAGCGCTAACAAGTGCTTTTGCAGGGAAGTAATGTAGCGATGTAATGAAGCCAGCGGATAAGTCAGATGAACTCTCTGTTGACGTCTTGAGGCCAAGCATCATTCCCTTATTGCGGGGAAAATATTTGTAATTAGTGCCCTGTGGGGCCTCTAATTGATTATAGACCTTGGGATCCATGGAAACGATCTGATCATTGACAGCTATTTTATTGATATTCTCAGGGGTTCCACGGTATGAAATTGTGGTAACTATTTTATTGCCACCATCGTAGTCTTCATCTCTCTCCTTCCAGCCAATTGCTCGCGCCCCAATCTGGCATTCACCTTTCACTTCAAATACGTAGAGGTAAGTCGCGTCAAGCTCTCTCGTCCCAGGAGGGCAGAAGAGTAAACAACGACTCATGTATGCGCGAGATCCTTTCTCGCCAAAATAGCCCCCATACTTTCTATCAGCGCTACCAACTGCAGCTCTTTTGCTGATGAAGACTTTCCCACGTTCGGTACCATCAAAGCTGTCTGTATAGGGAACAACAATATCAAAAACGAGCTTTTTAGGGTTTAAAACGTCTTCATCGGACATTGGTGTGCGCTTAGGCTCACTCTTCTCCCGAGTTGTTGACCTGTTGCGGGGATCGCTTGGAATCGCATGAGAGACTCCAGTGTTTGAGATGGGGATAGAGGCAAGCAGGCAAGCAACGGTAAGAAACTTAGAAATAATCTGGCTGGTCATGGTCATGTGTTCTGACGGCTAAGATTATACGGTGGAAAGCCCTACACTATTTACATTCGGAAAGAACCTTGTTGAGTGAGGCTTCTTCTTTCTTCCCTAGGCTGATATCAAAGAAATCTCCCTTGGCGCCCAAACCACGACTGATTCGGATTTTTGCTGGATTAGGCTTTAGATTATCTGGCTTGATAGTTAGGATGTCTTCAAGTTCTAGTACATGAATAGGACTTACGGCAGGACCAGGTTGCCTAGCGGAAGTTTTACCGCCAAGGGTCTTGAGAAAACTCGAACTAGGCTGAGAAGCGAAAGGCAAACCATTTGATCTAACAAATATGACGCGGCTTGTAATTCCAGGCACTTCTACTTTCTGAACAATGCGCCCAGGACTGTTGCGCTTGCTTTGATCAATAAGCTGCCGACCTAAAAGTGCAGAGTTGACAAACGCATAACATTTTCCGGAATCATTACTTCTCAGGAATTGAACATAGGATGCAAAGGTGTCGCAGCGGGAAAGAAACATGAGGTCTCCCCCTCCACTGCAGTCATTGCCTTCAGAATACTTGAATAGCACAGTTGAGTACTCAGAACCTGTATCATCCTTACGAGTTTGAAAAGAATTAATCTTCAAATCAAATACATTGCACTGAGAGAAGATCGAATCTGAAGAGATTGCTTTGCATTTTTCTTCAATCTCTTTGGAGAAGCGGCACTTCTTTTCGATCGTATAGAATGAACCATTTGAGTATACCTTTTCAGAGATTGGTTCGCAGTCAACTCTGAATTCATCTTTGATGTCACTTGCAAAACTCGCCTGCTGAAACAATACCAATGGGACCCCAAGCAAGATGCTCGTGAAAAACGAATGGAGCTTCATGAATTCAAGAAATGAAGACGACTGTTGTTAGCAAGTTCCAACTAAGCAAACTGCCTTGTCAGATCTAGGCATTGTATAGCCGTTGTCTTTGAGAAACTTATATATAACACTGGACGAAATCCCACTGCCTCCGACTCTCAAGCGTTCTCTCAGGTCATCTTCGTCAACATCATCTGTCTCTGGAGCCTCAGCCGGCTTTTTGACTGGCTTTGGTTGGACACTAAACGTATAGCCATGGACAGCGATGATCTCACTAAGATCATCGTTCAGAACTGGCCCACCGCTGTATCCAACTTTAGTTGGAGCGCTGTAACTAAGGTCATAGCCTTTAAGCTTGGCATCTTGCCCAGCTGCAGAGAACTTAGTAATTCTTCCAGTTACTGTAGATGGTGGAAGATTTGCTTGGGCATGTACATCCGCTGGGTAACCAACGACACGCACTTTTGTAGATATTGTGACAGCGCTTGCTTTCGCAAGCGGTAGTTGGAGTGAACTTTGGCATGGAACTAGCCCTGCTGCGAGATCTAAATTCTCATCTTCCGGATAGAAAAAAGATGAGTGAGGTACTTTTCGAGTCTTGCCATTTGGAAATATAATGGGAACTTCGCTAAGTTTGTCGCCATTGCCATCAATTATCACGTGACGAGCGGTCAGCAAGATGCATTTGCCACGCTTATCAGGTCCTATGATAAAACCTGAACCCGGAGCAAATTCATTCGGAGTCTTAATCTTTAAGATCTTGCTTTCAATGTTGGTTTGCGCAACTGATGGCGAAACATACAGTGCAAGGACTAGGGGAGCGACCCTTTTACCAAAGAGCTTCATGCCCATCCCTTGAGGATTGGTTCACTTTTTGAGCTGATGTTGTACTCGAGTATTGTTTTGATTCATTCACTTGCGTTGTATTGCTGCCAGAGGCCGCTAGAGATCCATCAGCAGCATCAAAAACATTTTCGATCTCGGTGATGCTGACATAAATGCGTGAGGCGGTCTCAGTGAGAGGGCCTGACGCCTTAGTTCTAATTGTGAGAAGATTCCTGAGAGTCTTGTTTGGATTCTGGCCAGGTTTTAACGTGTAGAGAAGCCCATCTTGGGCACAGGGTCCGGGTTTTGTTGCTACAGCACAGATGACTGGCATCCCGTTCATGAAACCGGTCGAGAGGTGGTTCATTTGCCCTTTCTGATGGAGGGCATTAAACCGCGCACTCACAACATCGCATCTGCGCTCAGGCGACCAGCCGTCGGAAGAGAAATGGCTGCTCTTCCAAAGGATAATCGGGACTGCTTTGCCAGTCTTCGATGAAGTAGTCATGGTGCTAGGCACACCATTGTAATTACCACAATAAAACTTACCACTAGCCTTTGCATCTTGAACCCGAATCAATAGATGCTCGGCTCCACCAAGTATCAGCAAAGCCGCAAGTAGGTGTCTTTTCAAGAGATTGTTGAACAGGTCTGGAAATTATACCATGCAGGATCCGGCTTTTAAGGAGCTCTGGGAATCGTTTCCAGTACTGACTCGGGTATGCCACACAAACGATTTATAGACTGCATCGCTCCCGAGATAATCGCCCTTCGAAGAGCTGGTAACTCTTCAGTAATCCAATAACATCTTTAATATTAATCGCCATTGAAAAGCTTGAGACCTGCCTCGTTATCTCTTTAGGCACCTTGCTATTGTCAGTAAAGTAAATGTCTGATTCCCACAATGGATCTGCGTGAGTAGAGATAATGCCTACTAGATTTTCGTCTGCATCAAATATACCACCACCACTCATACCCTTTTGGATGTTTGCCGAAGTCCCAATACTATAGCCCCCCTTTATAGACTTTGCGAGCATTAAGCTGACTGTTCCGGCCTCATTCATTATCTGGCTTCTGTCCGTAAAGCCTACTGCGCGAATAGACTGACCCAGCCTAACTCCTTGAGAGATGAAAGGTATCTGTATCTGCAAGTGATCTGCGAATTTTGCTATTACTAGGGCGATATCAATCTTAGAGCCTCCTCTGTAGATGACTCTCCCAGGCAAGCTAATCGATGACCGATTAAAACCAATGCATACTTCTTTGACATCACTGGTGAACATGTGATCTGCAACTGCAAGAATTATGCCTCCTTTAATCGTTCGTTTAATTATAGTCCCAGAGGCATATGAATCTCCAGCCCTGATTCGCACTACAGCTTTTGCTGGATCAGCTGATGCAGATTGACAGCAAGAGACGGCAAGCAAAGCTAAGAGACTGGCGATGCGAGGTAGCAACAAAATATTCTTTACCGAATCTATTTTATGGGTGGTGTCACTGGCATTTGACATGGGCATCTACCCGCGGGACTCTCACTAAAGCGATCAGGCTTTTTCTGCATATTCTCAATGAGTCTTTTGAGGGGAACACTGGACAAGGAGTCTGGGGGCAAGTTTAGTGTCTTGGCTATACACTGCTTTGTTACATGCTCAGAAGCGCTACCATAATTCTTTGATATTAGATCCGAAATAACACCAAGTAACTTTCCGGACCCTTCTGCCTCTTTGATAAGGCAGCTTGCAATCGGTTTTGCAATCTCACTACATGGACGCTCCATAATCTCCTTCAGCTCTTTGTTTCCAGAGCCTGTCATATTGATACATTCTTTCTTGATGTGAGCCTCTACCTGTGGTTTTAAAAGCATCACAACTGGTAGTAGAAGACCAAAAGTAAGTGAGTTGGCAGTGAAACTCCTTGAGCCAATCCTGATAGTCTCCTTCATCTTGCTACTGGCGATTCCGTTTGTAGAATAATAAGCATATTAAAGTAAGTGTGGTGAGAATCAGGGTCTGACCGGACATCATAGAAATTGCCTCATGGATATTTGAAATCGTATTTTCGTATGATGATGCGCCTTGAATCTTACTTAAATCGATCGTACCTGAAGGTGGTCTGGGAATTAGAGAAGTTATATCGGACCATGAACCCATTAAAATCATTGACCATCGACTGGAAATGACGGAGTAAATTCCCTCTGCTGATTCGCTCAGGTGAAATAAGACCCCACCAAATACCAATTGAGGTATCAGCAATAGCGGTGCGATGCTGCTGGCCTGCTGGCTATTCTTAACAAGGCTCGACACCAGTAATGCCTGTGATCCGATTGCCACAAGCGTAATAAAAGCGGCAATTCCTATTCTTACCACCCAGTGGCTTCCTATGACATCAGGGTAATCAAACAATAAAGATATAGTAATTGCTAAAAGCAATGCCTGAATCGCGCTTGTCCCAACCATTACAACGAACTTAGCCGTTAGATAGGCCTCTGGTAACAAGTTAAAGGCGCGCTCTCGCTTAAAAATAGGCCGCTCTTTGACTATTGTTTGAAGCGATGACGACAAACCGACCCAAATCGTCGCGCAGACAACTACGAATAGAATTCTCTGCGCATCTAAGAACGTATTGATATCTTGTCCACCGGAGCTATTGAAAATGTCTCTTTTATTCGCAGCAACAGCCAGCATAAATGCAGCCGCAGGTGCAGTTACTGCATTGAGAACGATGGAAGTCGCATCTCTTGACTGCAACTTCAAATCTCGTGACATTAGTGTTTGCAGTTGAGGCAAAAAATCGTTTGCACGACTAAGGATAGTGTCACTCCATTGCTCTGAACTGGCCTTTTCACTGGCCAACTTATTTCTTATGTCCTTTCTCTGAGTCTCTTTGAACTTCAATGATAAGTCTCTTATCTCGTCATTAGTCACTTCTAGGCGCTGGTATACGTCAGAAAAGTCACCTTCGACACTAAAGTACTCGTTACATTTCTCTGGTTCGCCTGCGTAGCAGAGGTATCCTCCGCGTCCTAAGAATACAACTTGATCGCACAACATAACATTGTTTGTGGCGTGGGTAACTAATGCGACGGTCCTTCCACTATCTGCTAGTGATCTCAGTAGCTGCATCATTCGCTTGTCTAAGCCAGGATCAAGACCTGAGGTCGGCTCGTCAAGAAATAAGATTCTGGGATCTGCAAGCATCTCTACTCCAATGCTCACGCGTTTTCTCTGGCCTCCACTGAGATCCCTGATCTTGGCCGAACGCCTGTGAACTATCTCAAGCTCAGTTAATGTCTTTTCAACTGCTTCCCTTTGTGTCTCAGGGTCCGGCAGCTTAAGTCGCGCTGAATATCTAAGTACTTCTTCTACAGTTAAATCCATATGCACGATGTCATCCTGAGGCACAAAGCCAATTTCTTGCTTAATAGAATTATAGCTCTCCCTAAGTTCGGAGCCATTGATCAAAATACTACCACTGTAATCCATATTGTGACCGACTAGAGTTGTAAGTAGGCTAGACTTTCCTGCGCCACTTCCTCCAACAAACGCCACCAGCTGGCCGGGTTCAATGGACAAAGAAGTGCCATTGATGCGACCAGGAAGACTAAGATTGTTCACGTCAATTCTGTAGTTCTTGCCACTCGTCTTTCTTAGCAGCTTCCCCTTTGACCAGAGGAATATATATGTCCCAATCTTTATTTCGTCACCATCATGAAGCTCGTTTGTTCGCGCTGCTCTATGCCCATTGATATATACACCATTCTGGCTATTATCAATAAGCCTAACTGCCCCGCCTCGCTGCCTGATTACAGCGTGAATCCTTGACACTGTCGGCCCATCTATGCGTACAGAGCAATCCTGGCTTCGCCCAATGCTCAAATCATTCGTAGTATTCTCTAGCTCTGATTGGCTATTGTCACCAGCCTTAGAATCGTGAACCCTCAATCGGATACATTCTCTTGAGTCGTTGCCGATCGTGATCTCATCATCAGTCTTGAGGATGGTCCATTTGTCAGATGGAATATAGTGATTATTGACTTGAGTACCATTTGTGCTTGGTTTATCTGAGAAGCCATCGATTATCTCTATCTGATCGCCTCCGCCTATCCTCAGGCTCAAATGGATATTCGAAGCAATTGACCATGAGGGTTTAAGTCTGAGTTCACATCTTTCAGAACGACCTACTTTGTATTCCCCATTGCCTAGGTCGAATACTATCTGATCGTTTCCGTGTTGGGCTATGAGTTTCATTGACCTTTCTTGTGTTGGCGGCTACTTCAGAATGTCCGATCCCCATTTTAGCAGGGAGTCTATTCGCGCCGGGACTCTCTTTATTTCATTGTCTAGTGATTCCACAGCTTTTCCCCAGTTGTTTTCTTTCGTGGCGAGGCATCTATTCATGTCCCCTGATCGATACCCATATCTAAAGCTAGCTGATCTCATCTCAGGGCTTCCATGCCAGTCACGCTCTGTGAAGACATAACTTCCTATATCCTTCATGAAATCCGATACGGAGTCCAGCTCTTCCTCCCTCAACTCTAAGCTTTTGATATTTCTCATGTACACGCCAGCGATGCAGTCCGCTTGTAACTCGTCAACCGATGCGGTCCAGATCGTATTGCTCGTAAATCCACTGACCATGTGCTGCCTTGCATGGCCAAATTCGTGAGCTACCACAGCCATTACAGCAGTTTTCCCTTTTGCTCGACCTATATTCTCAAGTGCTGCCTTCGAAAAAACAATAACGCTACCTCCTGTCCCGCAATAAAATGCTTCAAACGGTTCGTTCTTTGTTACTCCACAATTGGTTTTGACCCCGGCTCCCTCGCCAATAATCGTGCTTACGTTCGTAACGGACGAGTCGTAGGCCTTTATTTGCTCTGAAGCGCCCTTTGCAGCGCTCTCAAAGTCGGAAGCTTGAGCAGCCAGCATCACTCCTGTGGATGCGGCTGTAGCAGCTATTCTTGCAAGAAGTCTTGTTGCCGACACGGCTTATACTATTCTTCGTGTATTCTAGCCTCTCTGCTGTAATAGAGTCAACGATCACGCATCCCCCTATGTCCGTTAAAGATTCTGATTTCCGGTTGGGGCTTCAGCTCCGCCAGAAGCTTGACAGCGATAAGGCGTCATCCCTTCGCATACTACCTTTGCTCTCAGACCTTGCTGAAAGTGATCTGTCCTTGGCCTCGGCTTTTCGCCTACTAGGAACTCATCCTGTATTTCTTGACTTTTTTTCTTTTCGAGGATCTGAAGGTTTCGCTCAGCTGGCATCTATCCGCCTGCTCGTCGGAGAATGTTTATCGGATGCTCTGGCGTCACGGGTAAATTCTTTTATAGATGGTTTTTTGAGTATTGAAGTGGAAAGTAAATCTGCTTCCAAAGCTCGATCCTCGCATGATCCTGTCGGTGCCTTTGCGAATTCATACTCTTCGCGAGACTTTGAGGATGCACCTCCTGAACACGCTACTCAGTTTGCTTCCGATATCGGCGAACAGCATCGTTCATCGGGCTTCTCCTCTGACGTTCCCCCCCCTGTGAATGCGTCACCTTCACAGCGCAAAAAATCATCATATCTGAAGCCTCTGATTATCTTGTTTTCTCTGGCAGCCTTGGTCCTGGCCCTTTTTAAAGTTGACGCGCTGTGCGAGCCCCTTGGTTTATGCGAGGCCAAAGCTTCCAAGAAAGAATCCGAGTCTCGTTCCGAAACTAAGAACCTCGGAGATTCTAAGCCGGCATCCGATTCGGCATTGCCTGACAAGCAGGCCGCCCAGCCAGTGCCTGGTAATTCTGCCACATCCAGCACTTCGCCAAGACAGCCTTCTCCCTATTCGCCCCCTGCTTCGCCTTCTGAGCCTCCCAATCGGGAGGAGCCTCTCTGGTAAAACAATGCACGCTAAAGCAATCTACTGCGTGAAGATGTCGACTAAACTCTGGATCCCTTTTTTCACTTTGTGTTCTGAGCATGGGTCATCGCCTGTGCTTCCGATGGCTCCGTTTGCTCCGGTCTTTAGCTCAATCGATAAATCATAGATATCCTCCTCGATTTTAACTCTGGCTAATCCTTCGTATAAATTCTTGCCTTCTGGTGCGGGTACCAGAGTAAACGAGATGACCTCTCCATTGCATTTTGAAACGACTTCTTCTGCGAACTTCTTTCCTTCTTTTTCGTGAATCAATTCGCACGCCGCTAATACCATTAGGGTCGGCACGGTTAGCAAGGCCATCGCAGTCTTTTGCATTTCACCAACTCGTAATTTCCTTTCTAAGCAGTCTAGCGCTCTTCCTTCCTTCAGCTTTTCAGCCTTCTAGTCATAAAAAAGCGCCCCACTGGGGCGCTACCGGCGTTGAGGATCCGGATTCAGTTCAGGGTGCTGGCCTGAACGCGGGCCCGGGCGCGGGAAAGCTCCTGCTGGGCCTTTAACTTTTCAGTGCTGGAGGGCTGGCCTTCGAACTGGGCGGCAGCGGCGGTCGCAGCTTCCAGTTCCCTCTTGGCTTGCTCAGCGTTGATGGAACTCCCGAGTTCCGCGGAGTTCACGAGAACCGTGACCTCGTCGGATTCAACTTCGGCGAATCCACCCTGAAGGGCAATGGCTTTCCAGCCACTGGCCTCACGCACCCGCAGCACGCCGTAGTCGAGAGCGGTCAGCAGGGACACGTGGCCAGGGAGAATCCCCAGCTGGCCGGTGGTGGAAGGAAGGATGACTTCGTCGGCGGCGCCGTCGAAGACGCTCTGGTCAGGGGCCAGAACGCGGAGGGTGAGTGACATGGCGGGGAACCTTCCGATCAGCCTTTGGCTTCGGCCTGGATCTTGGCGGCCTTGGCCTTCACCTCATCGATGTTG
>Ga0194130_10006494_pt1 | contig 13501 bp, 16 predicted proteins | sample TA2KigsurfametaG_FD_160084 | JGI IMG/M metagenome (GOLD analysis project Ga0194130, IMG submission 160084) | Freshwater microbial communities from Lake Tanganyika, Tanzania - TA2015050 Kigoma 12 surface | ecosystem: Environmental > Aquatic > Freshwater > Lake | place: Tanzania: Lake Tanganyika... | reverse complement strand
GATCGTTTTCTAGGTAGTTTTTTAAAGTAATGGGTGTTGCAAGCAAACCTTTGCTAATTAATGTACTAATATAAGAAAAAATTTTTTGGTGGATTGGATCAAAGAATATATTTTCATTAATTATATTCGATATCTCATCAAAAATTTCATTATTAACAAGAATTGAGCCTAAAATAATTTGCTCTGCTTCAATATTATTTGGTAATTCTTTAGGAGTATTAACTAATTTTAAATTTTCAACTTTCACAATCAACGTTAAATTAATTTAAAATCTAAAAGTATAGAAAATATTTGTTTACTGATAATGTGGATAAGTTGGTAAGACTAAATGGTTTTTTCAAGTGATACAACTTTTAATTTTATAGAGGCTTGTACTTCAGCGTGAAGATTAATTTTAACATTATAATCTCCAACTTTTTTAATTGCATCTTTTATTTCAATCATACTAGCCGATATATTTTTGAAGTTATAGCTTTCTAGATTTTGGATAATTTCTTTTATGCTTAATGAGCCATATAAAGCGCCCCCTTCCATTGAATTTTTTTGAATTTTTACCTCGAATTTATCAATTGTTTTTTTTATTTTTAATGCAGCCTCTTTTTGGTTTTGATTGATTTTATTTAATTCATCTTTTTTTTTCTCAAAAATCTCTAAATTTTCTTTTGATGCAACTAAAGCTTTTTTGTGTTTTAATAAAAAATTTCTCGCATACCCATTAGCAACTTTTACCTTGCTTCCAATTTTTCCAAGATTTTTTATATTTTCTAATAAAATTACTTCCATTATTTAGTCATTTGTAAAAGGTAAAAGAGCCAAAATTCTTGCCTTCTTAATTTCAGAGGATAACTCTTTTTGTTTAGAATAACTTACAGAAGTTATTCTGCTTGGGAGCATTTTTCCCGTTTCTGAGATATATTTCTGTAAGAGTTTTATATTTTTATAATTTATTAACGGTGCATTTTTTCCACTTAAAGGACATTCTCTTTTAAACTTAATTGCCGGCTTTTGAAAAAGCATAATATTTGAATTTGTTTTTCTTTTGGTTTTTTTAAAATTTCTTCTAATCATTTATTTTCTTGCTTTAAACAAAGTTCAGAGTTTTCTTTTGGAACTTCTTTGACTTTAAAGGTTAAAAATCGTAATACGTTTTCATCTATTCTTTCAAATTTTTCTAGTTCAAAAACAGCAGTACCAGTACCTGAAAAAAAAATATTAGAGTAATATCCTTTTTTAAATTTCCTGATTGGATATGCTAAGCTTCTAAGCCCCCAGTCTTCAACCTTTTCAATTTTTCCTTGGTTCTTTTCAATTATAGTTTCTATTTTAACTTTTATATCTTTAAGGTCTTTAGAATTAAGGTTTTGAGACAAAATACAGGTATGTTCGTAAATGTTCATAACTTTTAGTTCAGTTTTAGAATATCGCTTATTTAAGTTTGAAAGTTGGCTATCTATATAATTTTTTTTTTTAAATACAACTATATTATACTATTATATTTCAAATAATTATGAAGGCATACGTTTTTCCAGGACAAGGTTCGCAATATGTTGGAATGGGAAAATCTTTTTATGATAATTTTCAAGATGCAAAAGATGTTTTTGAAGAAGTTGACGATACACTTAATTTTAATTTGTCAGATATTATATTTAATGGTCCTAAGGAAAAACTAGATCTTACAGAAAATACTCAGCCTGCGATTATGTCTGTAAGCGTAGCAATTTTTAGAGTCTTAAAAAAAAAAATTGATTTGAAACCTGTATTTTTCGCAGGACATTCCTTAGGTGAATACTCGGCTTTAATTTGCTCGAATTCATTAAAGTTAAGTGAAGGGGCAAAGTTATTAAAAAAAAGAGGAGGCTTTATGCAAAAGGCTGTTCCATTAAATGTGGTTGCTATGGCTGCAGTTCTGGGTGCAGATTTAGATTTGATTAAAGAGTTATTAAATGAAAATAAAAATCAGGGTATTGTAGAAATTTCAAATAATAATTGTCCAGGTCAAATAGTTATAAGCGGCAATAAGCAAAATCTTTTAAGTATAGTAGATGAATTAAAAAAAAAACATAACAAAAAAGCAATTCTTTTACCAGTTAGTGCACCGTTTCATTGTAGTCTAATGAAACCAGCCGCTGATAATATGAAAAAATTACTTGATAATACAAATTTTTTAAATCCAGAAGTAAATGTTATTGCGAATTTTAATGCTGTCATAATTAGTAATCATAAGGAAATATCTAATTTATTATTTAAGCAAATCGTATCCTGCGTGCAGTGGAGAGAAACAATTGAGTTTATGTTAAAAAAAAAAGTTAATTATTTTCTTGAATTTGGTCCAGGCAAGGCGTTATCTGGCATGATAAAAAGAACTAGTAAGGAAGTAATTGATATAAAAAATATTGATACAATTGATGATTTAAATGCAATTAATTAATCTAGAAAATAAAAAAATTTTTATATCAGGGGGTACATCAGGAATTGGTTCTCAAATGGTTCAAGATTTTTTAAATTTAGGTAGTATAGTTTTTACTATTGGAACCAATGATAAAAAATTGGATGAAATAAAAAATAAATTTAAAAATGTTAAAACAAAAAAATTTGATTTATCAGATAGTAAAAATATTCCAAAATTAATAGAGGAAGCTAATGAAATTCTCGGAGGTTTAGATGTTGTTATTAATAACGCTGGAATTACTAAAGACAATCTTGCAATAAGAATGGATGAAGATGAGTGGAAAAAAGTTATAGAAATTAATCTAAATGCAGTTTTTTTGATTTGCAAAAATTCTATAAAATTTATGATGAGGCAAAATAGGGGCAATATCATAAATATTACCTCAATTGTGGCTCATACCGGTAACTTTGGTCAGTCAAATTATGCGGCTGCTAAGTCAGGAGTAATTGGAATGACAAAAAGCTTCGCAAAAGAGTATGCTAAAAAAAATATAAGATTTAATTGTATATCACCTGGTCTTATAGAGACTAGAATGACTGATGAAATCAATGATGGTTTTAAAAAAAAGTTAGTAGAAAATATACCAATGAATAGACTAGGCAGTATAAAAGATATATCAAATTGCGCTATTTTTTTAGCGTCTGACTTATCTAATTATATCACAGGTGAAACTATTCACGTAAATGGTGGAATGTATATGGCTTGATTTATTTATTCTATTCATCTAATGCACTATACAAATTTGTCAACAAATAGGAGATTTCAATGAATGACGTTGCAGAAAAAGTAAAAAAAATTATTGTAGAACATCTTGGTGTAGATGAGGCAAAAGTTAATGAGGACGCGAGTTTTATAGATGATCTTGGTGCAGATAGTCTTGATACAGTGGAGCTTGTAATGGCATTTGAAGAGGAATTTGGTGCCGAAATATCAGATCAAGAGGCTGAAAAAATCTTAACCGTGGGTGATGCTGTCAGATTTATTGAAAGTCACTCTTCAAAATAATAACAATTTCAAAATATCTCATCATTATTGATATTAATTTTATCTTCCCCATCTGGCGCAGGCAAAACAACATTAGCCAAAAAAATAATAGATCTAGATCCAACCTTTAAACTTTCTGTATCCTGCACAACAAGAAAACCAAGAGAAAATGAGGTTGATGGAGTTGATTATAAATTTTTATCGATAGAAGAGTTCAATAAATTAAAATTTAAAGATTTATTTTTGGAGCACGCTAAAGTTTTTGGGAATTACTATGGCACTTTAAAAAGCGAAATATATGAATATCAAAAATTAGGCCTAAATCTTATTTTTGATATTGATTGGCAAGGAACAGAGAAAATTGTTCAAAGCGATATAAATGATTTAGTGACAGTATTTATATTACCCCCAAGCATTACTGAATTAGAAAATAGGTTAAAAAAAAGAGAACAAAATAATAAGAAAGAAATTTCTAAAAGAATGCATTTTGCAAAAAAAGAAATTAGTCATTGGAACGATTATAAATATGTTTTGATTAATAAAGAACTGCAGCAGACAGTAGATTGTTTGATAAACATTATAAAATTAGAAAATAAAAAATAATTTTAATTAATTTTTGTTCTATTAGATAATAGGCTGACGAGAGATTGATAAAATTTAAAATCTAAATCTTCAGGTCTTTTGGTTTTAATATTATCATAATTAATTATTTTTCTCTCTTCTGGAGTTAATAATTTATCTAAAGTTTTTCCAATCATTTTCCTTTTTTTATTAAAAATAATATTAGTAATATTTGATAAGATTCTAAGTTCATTATTATTAAAATTTGATACACTATTAACAGTAAAGCTGACTACAGATGAGTCGACTTTAGGGACTGGATTAAATAAATCTTTTGATACATTAAAATGAAATTTTGTTTCAAGCCTAGCTTTTGTAACTAAAGATAATCTTCCATAGTTTTTTTCTCCACTTTTAGCACATATTCTGTCTGCAACTTCTTTTTGAAACATTAAAATTAGTTTAGAAAAAAAGGGTGGCCATTTCTTTAAAAAAACCCATTTCAACAATAATGTAGTTGATATGTTGAAGGGAAGATTGCTAAATATTATACAATTATTTTTAAATATTTTTTCTTCATTAAAATCAACTGCATCTGCTATTGTAAAATCGAAATTATGATTTTTTTTTTTAATTTCATTTAGTATTTCATTTAGATCTTTATCTATTTCTACAGCAAAAAGTGATTTCGGTTTTTTTTGCAAAATTTCATTTGTAAGACTGCCATCACCGGGACCTATTTCAATAACTTCACTTTTAGAATTAATATTACCAATTTCTACTATTTTTCTTAGAGATAATTTATCTTTTAAGAAATTTTGACCAAATTTTTTTTTTTTAAACACTATATTTAAATAAAAATTTCAAACCTTTAATGAAGCTATCATTATTTGCTAAGTTTTTTCCAACTATATCTTTTGCAATCCCATGGTCTGGTGAAACCCTTAAAAAAGGAGGGCCAAGAGTTATATTAATAGCATTAAAACCAAATAATGTTTTGAAAGTTGTAATTATCTGATCGTGATACCATCCTATTAGAACATCAATTTTATTTTTTTTTTGATATATAAATGAGGTATCGGGCGATATCGGACCAGATATAGGATATTTCTTCTTTAGCTTAATTATCCATTTTTTAATAAGCTTTTCTTCATTACCTATGTATCCATTATCTCCATTGTGTGGATTAAGACCTAAAACTCCGATTTTAAATTTCCTTTTTAAAATTCTACTATAAAAATAATTAATATTTTTACAGGCGGAATTTAATTTATTAAATGAAACCGATTTACATATAGCACTAATCGGAACGTGGGTTGATATAGGTAACACAGAAAATTTTTCATTATAAATTAACATATTTACATTAATAATCTTGAATTGTTTTCCTAAGTACTCAGTAACTCCTGGGTAAGAAGATTTCGTAAATTGTGATTTATTGATTGGTAGATTTATGAATTTCCTGATTTTGTTATGTTTTAATAAATAATAAATTACATCAAAACTTTTTTTTATATGTAAAAAACTGTTTTGTTTATATATAAAATTAACATCTATAAAGTTAATTTTTTTTATATTGTTTAAATTACTTGTGTTTATATGATGAAAGTCAGATTGTTTAATTTTGTGATTTTTTTTTAATAATTTAAAACTTCCTACAATAAAAAAATTTTTATTAGATTTTTTTAAAAATTTTATTGATTTAAAAAAAATTTCGTAATTTATGCTTTTTGGTTCACCAAGGAGGATGCCAATATTATTTTTCACAAAACTTTAATGAGATATTTTTTTTTACTTATTTCTAAATGACTATACAAAAAACTATTTAATATTTTATTTTTTTCGGCAGCTATAATATTTTCTCTTTCAGTAAGAGGTATGTTATTCTTTTGTATTTGCTGATCAATTTCTGTAACGTTGACACTAATTCTTCCAGAGTAAATACTTCTTATTAAATTTCTCCACTTAATTTCCAATTCAACCGTTTCTCTTAAGTAATTTTCATTAATTTGAAAACTTTTTGTAAAATTATAAACTTTATCTTCTGAAAGATTTTGTGTTTTTAAAAAATTAAATAATTCATTATCAACTTCATTCTTATCAGCATTTACTTTCAAATTATCTGTCTCAAGTTTTTTTATCTTTCTATCTATTAAATTATTTTGGGCAGTGTAGTTAATTACATTTGCTGAGATATTATTTTTTTTTTCAGAGTAAATCAATAATAGCCAATTTTTCTCAATTACAATATCATGTTCAGTTATTATCTCGTTTCCAACCTGTATTTTAGTTTTGTTTGTAATTTCTTTAGATAGAGTTTCTACGTTGAGTATAATAAAAAAAAAAAAAATTATTTTTTTCATTGATAAGAAGATTTAAAGGCCTCTACAGAGTCTCCAAATGGTAGTAGTGTGAAACCAAAAAATACAGTAGTTCCGGGTCTTAAATCTTTATTTGAATAGTAATCTCTTCTCACAGTTAAACCATATTGTATACATTCGTTTATATATTCAACTAAAAAAACATTCTTAGTGAATTGGTCCGTTTTAAGGTTTTTTTCAGTTTCAAATTTTATATTAAAGTTCGAAGTTACTGGACTTTCTAAACTAGCTTTATATCTCCTTTCAGATCCTAGGGGTTTATTTTTTTCTATAAAATTAAAATTTAAAGATGACTTATTAAAAAAAGTTTTTAAATTGATGTCGTTGTAATTAAGATCTCTAAGATTTCCTGACAAACTGTTTCTAGATGTAATTTCAAAACTCTCAGGATTTGAGTATAAAAATCTAGTAACGTAATCTGATTTTTTTTTATCTAAAGTTGACTTAGTTGGCATATCTAAGTCTTGATTAAATTTGATTACTCGACCTAGTGAAAATTCTGTCTTTGGTGCTTCTTTTTTTTTATCATCTTTTAATGTCCAATCGAAACCAAGGTTAAAAGATAAGTTTTTTTCTACTAATTCCTCATTACCCATTCTATCTAATGAAAAAATGTTATCCGTTGTAAGCAAAAAATCGTTGTTACTTGCATTTTTCATTTTTCCAGGGGAATATCTTGTTAAAATTCTTGGAGTTAAATATTCTTTTTTAATTTCATCCTTCTTTACCAGCAGATAATTTGCATCTAAACCAAAAATAGGATCTATTTGAGCATGAGCATTTTTTTCAGGGTTATTAGAATTTGTTAAATAATTAATATTTTTAATTTGCCCTAAAAATTTATATCCAATCCCATTGTCCAAGTAGTAATTGTCGGAATTAGCATTAAAATTATTTATAACCGAGGACTTATTTTGGTTTGTATTGCTATTAATTTGCCTAAATGTTGAATTAATATTTGCTTGGTAAAAAGTCTCATTAAAAATGTTGTTTTTTTGAAAATTTATTTCAGGATAAATATATTGATACTGATCACTACTTTTTGATATTCCAATATTTTGGTTAGCTGCCACTTTAAAATTAAGTTTTTGAGTTACTGAATAAGAATCTAGTTTAATTTCATTGGTAAGTTCAGTTAAGTCTTCTTTAATTAAAGTTTTTTTAAATTTATCGTTTTTTGAATTAATCTTATTCACTTTAAGATAAGTCGGATTATTTACTTTTTGAATTTTTATATTTAAATTATCATTATCTAAAACTTTTTTTAAAAAGCTTTGATTATAATTTGCGAATAAATGATTTCTTGATCCTGAAGTATAGGTTGTGTTTGTTTTTTTGTAGCCCTGGGTAATGCCTGCTTCAAGAGAAAAATCTCCATTTTTAAATTGTTCTCTATACTCAGCAAGGAGTAATGGATGTTGGTCAAAATAGTAAATAGGAGTTAATGTTAAATCTTTATCTTTTGATATTGCAAAAAAATAAGGAATTTTAATTGTATTTCCTATTTGGCCTAGAGATAAAAAGCTTGGTGCTAAAAAACCACTTTTTCTTTTGACTGTTGGATCAGGATGAGAGAAATAAGGCGTATATAATATTGGGACTTCATTTAAGTCTAACTTTGCATTTTTATAAGAAAGGCTTTTTTTTGTTTTATCATGAACTATCTCGCTTGCTTTTAAATTCCAATACGGACATCCTTCAATTTTATTTTCTTCCTTACAAGTTGTAAATTTTGCATCGTATAACGTACTTATGTTATCTTTGATGTTTATTTTTTTTGCCTCAAGCCTTGGTTTAGAATTTTTAAAATCTGGATCTTTTTCTAATTCAGTTACTAAGTCATATCCTAGAATACTTATAAATTTATCGTCAGTAATAATTTTACTTAAAAAATAAACGTTATTTTTTTCATCTTTTAGAATTACATTTTTTTCTGCAGTGATGAGTTGTTCATTTACGTTATAAACTAAGCGCTCACCATAAATTGATCTCTTGTTTTTGTCATTAAGCTCAAATGGTGTTTCAATTTTTACAAGTCCATCTTTTTTATAGTATGTGACTTTATTAGTCTTAATCTCAATACCATTTTCATGGTTGATTTTTACATTACCTACTGCATTTAGAGTTTCTTCATCTTGTGAATAATCGATTTTATCTGATATAATTTTTAAAATGCCAGTAGACGCTATAGTATTCGAAATATTTCCTATTGATAAAAAAATTGTAAAAATAAATATTAACAAACTATTTCGCATTTACCTGAACAAGTCCTATCAAGTTTACTATCATTATAAAAAAAATTGGCAGCCAAACAGATAGTTCTAAATCGATTTTTTCAGCTTTTCCCATTGTTATAGACAAATCGCTTAAAAAATAAAGTATGACTGATATAATTACACCTGTTATGGCATAAAAAATATATCCCATATTTGTACCAAGATTGATTATCATTAGTCCTGACAAAAGGACTATTGCAAGAATATATATTGGTAATGATAATAGTTTTTGGTATTCAACTTTTAGATGGTCTGCTGAATACCCGAGCTTTTGAATATTTTGAATTTGATTCTGTATTTCATAAATTGACGTAGAAGAACTACCTTTAAATGTATTTTGTATTTCTTTTAATGAAAGATTAAGATCAAGTTGAAGTTGAGTATTTTTTTTATTAACTTTATTACTATCATAAGTGACACTATTCAAAAGTTTAATATTATTATTACTAAATATTCCCTCTTTTGAGTCTATTCTTGTTTGAAATTCAAAATCCTTATTTAGGTTTAAAATAGTCACATTTTTGGCTATATTTTTACTAAAATCTAAATTTTCAATTCTAATTATTTGTTTATTATTTTTATCTTCTACTAAAATCCATAAACCAGTATCATTAATAAAAAAATTATTTTTTGTTTCAAAATAGTTAGATTTAATAATTTCATATTCTTTAGAAGTCACTGCCGTTAAAGGATTTAAAAAAAAAACAACAACATAACCTAAAATTAATGAGAAAATTGCTGAAACCAACATGATTTTAAGATTTGAAATTCCTATTGTTCTCATTGCAACTACTTCATTTCTATTTTTCAGTTTTAGATGTAATAAAATTCCTGCAAATAAAAAGATAAAGGGAGTAAAACTAAAAAGTACTCCTGGAATTTTAAAAAAAATTAATTTTAAAGATATCATAAAAGAAACTTCTTCAATTTTTTTTATTAAATTAATTTCGTCAAAAGTAATCACAAGTAATAATAAAATAAAAAAAATTAAAAAAACTTTTATGAGATCTTTAAAAAACTCATATGCAATATATTTATTTAGTTGTTTAAATAGTTGCATTTTTAAAAGATTTATTTGCAATGTATAAATTTAAAATAAATAGAGTAATTAAATAAAAAAAAACTGCGTATCCAAAAAAAATTTTTTTGCTTGAATACATAAGTAAATATTCAAGAATAAAAAGTAGCAAAAATGCTATCGCAAATAAGCATATCTTTATGATTTTTTTATTTATTTTATATTCTTTACTCAAGAATAAGGTAGATATAAGCAATAAAAGTGAAGGAATTATTAGTGGCGCCAAAAACATTCTTAATAATTCCGATAACGACCCTAGTTTCTGGATGATATTTTTATCATTAAAAAATTTATTCAGTAGTTCTGGAAAAAATAATTCTTGAATTTTATAATAATCCGCGCTTTTTTTTTTAAAACTTCTTAAATCAGTTGTTATTTTATCAAAATTTATTTGAGATATATTTCCATTAGGGTCAGTTTCGTGAATTATTCCATATTCTGATATAAAATAACTTTCATTTTTAACATTTGCTACAATTCCTTCTTTTGCAATTATAATTTTATTTATTCCATTCTCATTTTGTTGAAAAAAAATTATATTTTTTAATTCACCAATTTTATTTTTATCTTCAACAAAAATAGTAGTCCTAATTGCTGGGTTGTTAAAATTTTTTTTTTTTATTAGACTTGAGAAGGCACCAATTCCCTCTCCTAATAATAATTCTTTAGATTTATGATTAAAATAAGGGACTATAAAAACTCTTAAAAAAATTAAAATAAAAGTTAAAATTAAACTAAATTTCACAAGGTTGAAAAAAAGTGCTTTTGGATCAATTCCAAAAAAAGGAATAGTATTTATTTCATTACTATCCTCAAGATTACTTATGGTCCAAAAAACTGCAATCAAAAAAACGACTATAGATATTCTAGATATAATTTTAGGTAATTGGAAAATGGTATACTGGATATAAACAACAAAAGTATTTCCATCCTGATATATCAAATCTAGTAGGCGAATAGCTTGCATTAACCATATAACTAGTGAAAAAATAAATAGTAACGTTGCATAGTTTTTTAAAAACTCTAAAATAATGTAGTTTTGAATTTTATTTTTTAACATCTAAAAAAGTTTTTATAGATAATAATAATGCTTGATCTTAATATATCTACAACAATTCCCAAAAAAGTTACAGATAGAATTGTTTTCACTGATAAAAATTTCAATATTACTGACAATATATTAAAAAAAATAATAATTTTTAAAGATGAAAAAGCAGTAAAAAATTTACTGGATGAAAAAAAAAATGAAAATTTTTTTTGTATTAATAACTTCAATGTGTCTCCTGAAAAAACTATATTTATTAATTTTAAAGAAAATCTTTCATCTATCGAAATACAACAACTTGGTGGTCAAGTAATTTCAAAGTTTAAAAATAGTTCAGATATTAACATTTTTTTTAATAGTGAAGAGCAAAAATATCAAAACATGTTTTATAATTTTTTTTTAGGAGCAACTCTTAAAAAATATTCTTTTTTAAAATATAAAACTGTAATTCCTGAAAAAAAAAAAGATAATTTAAAAAAATTAAATTTAATTGTTAAAAATAAAGTTTTTTTTCATTCTATAAAAAAAAAGATTTTTTCCTTAGCAAGTTCAGTTTTTTTTACACGTGATTTGGTCTCAGAACCACCAAATGTTCTTAACCCAGGAATGTTTGTAAAAAAAATTAAAAAACTTAGTTCTCTGGGAATTAAGATTGTAGTTTATGATTTAAATAAACTTAAAAAACTTGGAATGAATGCTATTATTGGTGTTTCTCAAGGCAGCAAAAACTTGCCTTTTTTTGTTACCATGGAATGGAAACCAAAAAATCATACTAATAAAAAACCATTGTCTTTTATTGGAAAAGGAGTGTGTTTTGATACAGGTGGCATTTCATTAAAACCAGCAAAATTTATGGAAGATATGAAGTATGACATGGCTGGGGCAGGGGCAGTTGCTGGACTAATGAGGAGCGTGGCTCTTAGTAAAATTAAGAAGTATGTAGTTGGTGCTGTGGCACTAGTTGAAAACATGCCAAGTGGATCAGCTCAAAGACCAGGAGATGTTGTTAAATCTTACTCCGGAAAGACAATAGAGATTTTAAACACAGACGCGGAAGGAAGATTAATACTAGCAGATGCGATTCATTATGTAGAGAAGCATTATAGTCCAGATTTAATAGTAGATCTTGCAACATTAACTGGAGCAATAGTTGTTTCTTTAGGTAATGAATATGCAGGTATTTTTTCAAATAATGATAACCTCGCAAATACATTGATAAAGTCAGGAGAAGTTGAAGGCGAAAAGCTTTGGAAATTTCCTTTACACAAAAACTATGATGACTTGATGAACTCTGAAATTGCAGACGTTCAAAATATAAACTACTCAGGTGGTGCAGGCTCTATTACTGCTGCACAATTCTTACAAAGATTTATTTCAAAAAATACTGCTTGGGCACATCTTGATATAGCCGGAGTGGCTTGGACAAAAAAAGATTTAGATATCACACCAAAAGGAGCGACTGGTTTTGGAGTTAAATTACTTACAAATTTTATTGAAAATTATAGTTAATGCTTCAACAAACCCTATCAATTATCAAACCTGATGCAGTTGAAAGAAATATTATAGGAAAAATTATAGATATTTTTGAAAAAAATAACTTAAAAATAAAAAATTTAAAAAAAATCCATTTAACTGAAAATGAAGCCACTAGTTTTTATGAAGTTCACAAAGATAAGAAGTTTTTTAAGGATTTATGTATATACATGTGCTCGGGACCTATTGTTGTAATGGTTTTAGAAGGAATCGATGCAGTTAATAAAAACCGAGAAATTATGGGATCAACAAATCCAAAAGAGGCAAAGAAGGGGACTTTAAGAAATTTGTTTGCAATATCAATTGAAAAAAATTCAGTTCACGGATCTGATAGTCCTGAAAATGCAAAAAAAGAAATAAGTTTTTTTTTCTCAAAAAGCTAATTGCAAATTTTCTGTAAAGCCTCAGGATAAGCCCTATGTTCAAGTAATAAAACTTTTTTAGATAAAGTTTTAGGATTATCTTTTTTATATACCCTGACTTTTTTTTGAATAATTATTTTTCCGGAATCTAATTTGGGAGTTACATAGTGAACCGTACATCCAGTAAATTTTTCTCTTTTTTGAATTACCCTTTCATGAGTATTAATCCCCTTATATTTTGGAAGAAGTGAAGGATGTATATTTAATATTTTTATTTTTAGTTTTTTAATAAATGTTTGAGAAAGTATTTTCATAAAACCAGCAAGACAGAGTATATTTATTCCTTTTTTTTTAAGTGCTATTAAAGCTTTTTTTTCAAAAATCTTAATTTTACTAGCGAATATTTTATGAGGTATTTTAAATTGTTGTGCATATTTTATACCTTTCGCATTTTTTTTATTTGAAATGACAAGGGATATTTTCCAATTAGTTTTATTTTTTTTTGAAAAATTCAAAAGATTTTTTAAATTTGATCCTCTGCCTGAAATAAATACTCCAATTTTAAAATTATGACCAATTAATTGAGCCATTAAAAAAAATACTATTTTTATTCATTTTCTTGATAATTTCACCAATTACATATGGTTGAAATTTTTTTGAAAATAAACTCTTAATTTTATTTAAGTTTTTTTTCTTTGAGATAATTACAAAGCCAACACCGCAATTAAATGTTTTGACCATTTCAGCACTATTTACACCACTTTTTTTTATCCATCTCATTACATTATTTGGTCTAACTAAAGACAGATTTATTTTTGCAGAAAATCTGTCT
>Ga0194130_10006488_pt1 | contig 13508 bp, 25 predicted proteins | sample TA2KigsurfametaG_FD_160084 | JGI IMG/M metagenome (GOLD analysis project Ga0194130, IMG submission 160084) | Freshwater microbial communities from Lake Tanganyika, Tanzania - TA2015050 Kigoma 12 surface | ecosystem: Environmental > Aquatic > Freshwater > Lake | place: Tanzania: Lake Tanganyika... | reverse complement strand
GAGCCATTGGGCGCTGAAACCGATAAGCAACCGACAGCGCCATAGGACAAGAGGTAACCCAATCATCTGGCTTTGTTTCTAAGGCGGTGAATTTTACGTCCTGCCGCCAGGGCTTTACCTTTTGGCTAGATTCAACCATGATCCCTTTACCGATGTGGCGTTTTGATCCTTGTGGTGCGGGGATGCCATAAACGGTAAAGGTGACGCTGTTGGTCAAGAGATCATGCGAAGCTGATAGTAGACTGTCACATTTCGCTGGGCTAGTCCAGCATCAATGTCTTGTTCTTTGATGGCACGGATCGCCCGCTCGGCATTTTTGCTGTGTTTGTAGCTGTTGCGTTCACAGCGCAGGTATCTAGCGTTGTCAAACTCGTAAGTATTGTCATCAATTTGATGGGCATCCATCTCACCTAAGGCAATGGAGCCTTCGATTTGATCACGCAAAAACTGCTCACGAGCTTCTAGATCTTCCTTTTCCGAGCGGATTGCAATGAGTTGGTTGATGAGGTCTTGTGCGGTAGTCACGGTTAAAGGGCAGCGCGTTGGGTTGGTTGGCAAGCATTGATGGCACGCTGTTCAACAATGTGAAGTGTTAGAACAGCGATGCCAATGCTGAAGACACAGAAGGCAGCAGGGAAGTGCTGCAGGATTCGTGAGCGGCGGGTTGGCTTGGCATACGAATCCATGAGGACGTAAAGCCCTCGATCAAGGCGGACAGTATGTTTCATTTGTTTGTGACGGTGATGCGACTGATCAAGTCATAAACAAGGTCATATCCCAGCGGTGATTCGGGATCAATATGGTTTTCTTTGATGATGTCACGTGCCATATCAGCTAGCACGCCGACCAGTTCATCACAGACGTAGGCGTTGAACTGATCTGCGAGCTCCTGAGCCATGAGCGTTTCCTGCTCAGTGCTCAGTTCATTGGTGTCTGCAGGTTGAAGGGGAAGCATTGGAAATGTGCGCGATGAGCAGTGAGGCGGTTGCCTCATGCAGGTAGTATGACCCAGATCAGGTGGGAAAGCAACCGTTTTCGGGTCAGTTCACAAAGATTCACAAGCCGTTGCTTAGTCGGGCAAGCTTGTCCGCTCTGATGTCTGGTAGTGCTTAGAGCTATCCAGCAACAGGGTGTATTCCAGATAAGCCACCTGCCATTCAGGCTCCATGTCCATAATCCGTTTGCTTTGCAGGTCTGCAAGACAATCATCAGCAGACAGGTTGTCGTACCTTTCCATCAACCGAAACATCCAAAACCTAAGCAGCCTGCTCACTTCAACAACTCCTTGTTCAAATCAATCACCTCAGTGACGGCGCCTTGATAACCGTGGTAATACAAGATGCCCTCACGGTTACTGTCTGGACAAACACACAGGTGGCGCAAATCACGCACAATGTCATTCAACAACATCAGGGCATCTTGCATCTGATACAGAGCATTGGCATGGCACTCATCTGAGTCGTCGTCGTACCATTCTCCCATTGCGTGACTAACCGTCGATTGAATCACCTTAAACTGTTGCTCATGACTTTCTAGCCATTCGCCTTGCAAGATCAAACGCTGAATCCGTTTAGCTTGTTGCTTGACAAGTTCGGACCGTGCTTTGTCAACTACATTGTCAACCTGTTCAGCTGACTCTGGTTCAACAGCAAGGGTTAAAGTGTTTTGTGACATGACAGATTCGGATTGACGTTCTTTGATGCGGTTTTGAGTTTCGGTGGGTTGGTTGGCTAATGGCAATGCCCAAGCAATTAGATCTTTGCCATTATTGGCTGGTCCACGGATTGCAGCACGGATGACGACATCGGATGGCACAATAGCCCACCAATCTTCCGTGTCAGGCTCATAGACCAATACATCAGCAAAGCCTTTGATGTCGCTATGCATGACGGCTACCTTGCCGCCTTGCTTTTTGCTTCCTGTTATGGAAGCCGAAGTATTGAACCATCGGTACGGGATGGCTTCGATGCTGGATGGAAAGTTAGCTTGCTCAGTCATGGATGGATCAAATGGTTACGTTAATACCGCACTCATCCCAAAGGCGTTCCCTGTACAGGACGCGCAGTTTTAGACATTCCTGCGCTTTGATGTACTGACCAGACTTCAAGAAATAATGCTCTCGCATGGTCTCCCAGTGGTAGCCAGTCAGGATGAGGTCAAGGGGCACAGAGCGGACAAGGGGGCGGTTCATCATTTAACGGCATAGCATCGTTCAAGGTAATCATTAGTTGCAGACAAAGTAATTGCAGCAACATCTGGTCTTGTCGATAGCAACCACAAAAGCAGACGAGTTTGCCAAGAAAGCCGATGATTATTCATCTGCGGCGATCATGGAAAAGTTTTGTGAGTTTTATATCGAGCTTAACAACAGCGTCAGCCCAGCTATTCTCCTCTATTTCGTCTTCGGGATCAGGTAAGCTGTTTCGAGCGTCCCTTGCTAATTCGTAGAGCAGGTCAAGTTCAATGGCATCAAAATTGCAGACATAAATATGGTCACGTCTGTTGGTGCTAGTGCTGCTCATTTGTGAATCTCCTGAGTGCCGCTGTGGGTTGGGATGGAGTGAATGCTGGCTTCAATGCCGATCATGGCAAAGGTAGCAGCCATAATCATGCAACAGATCGCATTGTTGATTTGGTTCATGACATTATTAGACATTGATCAAATAGTCATGGGATCAAAATCACCGCCCGTTTGCTTAGTGCTGCTGATGTACCAGCGGCGAAAGGTGGCAACCTCTTGATCCGCATACTTGTGGACCTTAACGCGGCTTTGTGCGTAGTGCTGCGGATGAGTAACATGCTCAAACCAAACCGACTTGTCGGTACGCTTGATGCAGCGAACCGGAAAATCGCTGTGTGCTACAGGAAGAGTCCCGTAATAAACCTGACCAACTTCGAAGAGTTTAGATGTTTGTTTGTCCATGATAATTTCCTGGTAATGGTGGATGAAATGAACGCCGGATTGGGTGCGGCTCCGGCAAACCGCTTGGTGATCAGCCTGCGCTGATTTGGTCAAGCCGGAAGAAACACCGGAAAGCATCACCAACAATCGGTAACGCCAAGCTGCCTCGCTGTTCAACCTCCACCAGCCATCCAGCAGGTTCCTTGTGGAAGCGAGTGATCACTCCGGGCATAGAATCAATGATCTGGCCATTGATACCTTCCATGGGCGCCATATTGTTGACCCACACGCGTTGCCCAATCTCCAGCGAGTCTTCACCGCAGATGGTGGCAATGCTGCTGACGATGCCGGTGGTGGCTGTCATGTTCAACGCAGCCTCGGGGCTGCTGAGTGGAGGACCGCTTGCCCCCGGTCCCCATAGTATGGAGTATTTCCCACCGAAAAGCAACCTGTTTCCCATCTTCGTAGGGACGGTTTTTAATGTGACTGTCTTGCTCTAAAACGGCAGTTCCGCACTCCTGAACGCATCCCAAGCGTCCACCCATGCCTGCAAGCACTCGTCTGGGTCGCTCTGGATCACCCTGCACCGCTCTGGTCCTACAACCACTGTGCAGCACGAATCCACCGTCACCAGCGGGTGGTGGTCGATCAGCATGGCAAGGTAGCCACCCAGCTGCGCCAGTGCTGGCTTGCGTTGAGCCACGCTAGACGCACTCCCCACCGTCTTTAGATCGCCCAGTGACACCTTGTTATGAGGTGTACGCAGCAAGAAGTCGAAACTGCCGCCCACGCCCTTGCGGGCATCGCACAGCCTGTACTCAACAGCTAATGGCTCGGAGTCGCGTAGTAGCCAGCATTGCTGCAGCTCATCGGTCCAAGCCGCATACTCTGTTTCTGGCAACTCCTCGCCTAACAGCATCGCCTCGCAGAAGGCATGGATGGTGGCGCCGCGTGGTGCCCAAACATGCTTCGTGCGCTCAAACTGCGCTTCCTGCTCTGGCGTTGTCCGGTTTGCAATCTTTGAGACACTGAACGGCAGCCAGCGCCCCTGGTAGCGGTAGCGATGCAAATCGACGTTAAACTCCAGTCCCTCAACCGGCGGGAGCATGTTGTGCGATGGCTGATTCCGGTGTATATTATACTTGTTTCAGTCTCAAAGCATTTATTGTGGCAATCGGAAAAGCGACCAACGTCGCCATCGACCATACTATTCTTGAACGGATGCAGCGTGTCATGCCCTCCTACGCATCCCGCAAGTCCTTTATCAATCAGCTGCTTGACGAAGCCATAAGCCAGAGGGAGGCTCTCAACGGCAAAATCAACCAAGACTTGCCAGAATAAAAAAACCACCCAGCGCAGACCAGGTGGCTCTGTTGACTTCCCCCTAATTATGGCAGACTTCGACTTGGATGTCGAAAGGCGAGCATGGCAGCTTTTGCAATGGACTCCTTTCTCGCTCCCATCAGAATTTGAAGAGGATCTTGCCTTTCGGGGTCATTACTCCAAACTGCAGCAGCAGCGGAGCGATCTTGCTCTAAATCAGTGGGACGAGGCGCATAAACCGCTCCCAAGCCCTGAACTGTCTGCTTTTTTGGAGTTAGAGGCTAAAGGCATCTACAGCCAATCCATTTTCTTTTCGCCCAGCAAAGCTGCCGATGGATACTACACCGCAAGACTCAACCAACTCAACGAACAAGCCACACGCTCTCGTCGATCATCAAGGTCTTTTGCGGCTTATCGAAGATCACGCAGCCGCCGTGGTCTTACATGAAAAAGACCGAACTAAACACGCTCAATTATTGCGCTTATATGCAGAAGAAATAGAGTGCCCAATAAGCGATAAGGTAGCCGTTGCATATATAGCAAGGGCGAGCGGTGAAGATGAAGGAGTTCCATTGCCTAAAAAACATGGTCAGAAACTCAATAAAAATTCTGTTCCATGGTGTTGGGATGGTTTACTCATGCAAGGTCTATTTAATCTCTTAGTTGCACCGCCCAAAGTTGGCAAATCTGCTTTGCTAATAGGCATGATCGGTTCTTGGTGGCGGCAAGATCATTCATTCTTGGGTCGCGGTTTTGCACATCCTTGCCCCAACATCCACATCATTGGATCAGATCAACCTGAATGTGATTGGTACAAACTGTTTGACCGTGAAGGTCTAATTAACGAAGATGGCACTATCGGTGGACCCATAAAGAGCCTTTGGTCTGCTGACGCTCCTTTAACTTTGCATGATGAAGGCATCAAAGCCATCGCGGATCTAGCGGCTGAAGATCCTGGGTCTATGTTTATTGTTGACAGTTATCACGCTTGCGTCAGTCGATTGAACATTGACGAGGCGACTGCCGCTTTTGATGGTCCAGCTCGTCAGCTCATGACGGCTGTTACTTCTCATGGCTGCACCTTGGTTGTGATTCACCATGCCAATAAGAGCGTGGCGGGTGGTAACGCCACTAATGCCAGCCGTGGTTCAAACGCCTTACCGGCTGCTGCATCGCAACTTATCTTGATGAATTGGCTGCGATCACCCGCAGATGGACAGGTGCAGACGGATCAACGGATCGTTCTTAAAACGCAGGGGCGGGCAAAAAGCACCACCTTGCTTGTCGAACTGCAAGATGACGGATGGGTCAGTCATGGTGATGGCGATCATGCATTGGCTCTAGAAGCCGCTGCAGAAGCCGAGGAGGACTTGAACGGGCGTCAGGCTGATATGTACGACTACATGGTCCAACGGGCTGAGATTGGGTTTTCCGTGACCGTCAAAGAACTTGCGGATCATTTGAACCTGCCCAGCAAAAAGGTTGACCGTAGCCTTCGCAGTCTCATCAAAAAAGGTCTGGCACAGCGTGATGGCTGCCTTGAACCCGGTCAAGAAGGTGGGCGACCTGCCAACCTGTTCAGTCCGATTCTCATGGGCGAGGTCGCCTTCAAGGCAGATTTACCCCCCTTCCCAGAAACGGGGGGGGAAACTGTCCAAAACCGGGAAAACCCCCCTATATACACAGGAAGTAAGGGTTTACCCCCTTTTCCCTATTTACCCCCTCAATCCGTGGGAGGAGGGTTTACCCCCTACCACCGTGCTGCCGATAATCCGTTTGTTGCCGGCGCCGCTGTTGAGCTTTCCCTGCCAGATGGATCCTGGGCAAATGGCTGGATAGTCTCATCTGAGTCCAAAGTCAATGCAATCGTTGCTGAGCGCCTTGGTAACCCCAGCCTTCGTAAACAAAATCTCAGACCTGACCTCGACGTGCGCCTTTGCTCTAAATCGCCCTATCCTCAGGCACCGTCACCAAGCAACCCTGATCACGACGAAACTCCATTACCCTTCTGACATGAATTTTTCACAAATTGGCAACGAACCCGGTCCTCATTGGACAATGCGCAAATCCAAAGAAGAAGATCTTGGATACCGCCGGGGCTTTGATCAAGGCGTAGCTGCCTTGGCTCAAATTCTTGGCGTCTACATTCAAGAGACAGCATGGAAGCGCCGTTGTGTAGACTTCCGCCACTACCGCCTCAGAGAGGCTCCTTCTGAGGCTACAGACGCTGAAACCCTAGAACTGAAAAGGCTTTTTAACAGTCAAGCCAAAATTTTTACCGCTAACCAAGTTACCGCACTGAAATCAGGCTTAGATCTGTTGACTGGATGTGTCACTCATGATTACGCCGACGAGGTTTTGAGGAACTACAAACCGGGCAAAAACCGTCACAACCTGGCACAGTCCCTCTACAAACTCCTTGACGAGCACTGCTGACATGAGCCGAAATCCTGTCAAAGTCAGCCTCACCGACGCTGAAAACGCCCACATCACCCGCCAAGCGCAAGCCCTAGGCATGGATCGCTCTACGCTGATGCGTCTGCGGGCTCTAGGAGACCCTGCAGTGGGCTCCAAGCCCCCTACGCCACCTCTCACCCTTGACGCCTATCACCGCGCCGTACAGGCTGCCCTGGGCGCCTCTCGTGGTTGTGCGCCGCGTCCAATCATCGAAGCCGTTGCCGCCGCTGTCCTTAACTCCCTCTACCAGCCTCATGTCAAAACTCAAACCCCCACGCCCATCACCGCAGGAGCTGCTCAAACTGATGGATGACTACTACACAGCCCTCTACCATCAGCTCCATGACCCCCAGAGACCGCCTGAACTCGCTGGTCGAATCAGCCGCTACTTCCGTCCAACCGACCTGCCACACGCTCGCTGATGGCTCCGTTCGCGTCTGTATCGGCAATACCTGCGGCACCGTATCCTCCCATCACCTCATCACTCCTAAAATCAATCAACTTCAAAGCCTGTACCGACTGAGTTAATTTCTGTATGATTTCCGCAAACGTCATACAACCGCCTGCGTGACATCAATCAATAATCTCAAGTCAGATCACAAAAATGCCCGCAAGCGGACAGATCGCTCTGCTGCCTTGATCGCTGAATCGCTCAAGCGTTACGGTGCAGCACGCAGCATTGTCATCGACGAAGATGGTCGCATCCTTGCCGGTAACGGCACCGTCGAAGGCGCTAAAAAAGCAGGCATCAACAAAGTACGCATCATCGAAGCCGAAGGCGATGAACTTATCGCTGTGCGCCGTACTGGTCTTAGCGAAGACGAAAAAGTTGGCTTAGCCATCGCTGACAACCGCTCCAGTGACCTCAGCGAATGGGACAATGAGATGCTTCGTCAGCTCAGCGAAGAGCATGACCTGACACCCTGGTTTGAAGATGACGAGCTTCTTGCTGAGGTGCTAGAGCCTGAGCAAGGCAACACCGATCCTGATGATGTACCTGAGACACCAGAGGAGCCGGTTACTAAGCCGGGAGATGTATGGTTGCTGGGAAAGCATCGGGTCATGTGCGGGGATAGCACCGCCATCACGGATGTAGAGAAACTGATGGCTGGTAGCAAGGCTGCGCTGATGCACGCAGACCCTCCCTACGGGATGGGCAAGGCGTCGGACGGCGTGGCAAACGACAATCTCTACAACGACGACCTTGACAGCTTCCAGATGGAGTGGTGGGCAACGTTTCGACCGTTTCTACTGGACAACGCCAGCGCTTACATTTGGGGCAATGCGCCGGAGCTGTGGCGGCTTTGGTACAAGGCGGGGTTGGGCAGCAGCGAGAAGCTGGAGCTGCGGAATCAGATTGTGTGGGACAAGAAGGCGATCCCCGGGATGGCATCGGCAGGTCTAACTCAGTACCCCGTAGCATCTGAACATTGCCTGTTTTTTCAGATCGGCAACCAATTCTTAGGTAACGTCAACGCCGATGACTTTCCCAAAACTTGGGAACCGCTGCGGTCCTACTTAGCAGACGAAGCTAAGGCGGCAGGAGTTGGTTCTCCTGAAATCAAGTCGCTATGCGGTGTGCAGATGTACGGACATTGGTTTACCCGCTCACAGTTCACGTTGATTCCGGAGAAGCATTACGTCACGCTCCAGGCAATTTATACGGGACGGTTCATCCGTCCTTGGCGTCAGCTCAAAACTGAATGGGACAAGGTGAAGGGTGGTCCAACAAGTGAAATTCAAGGCGCACGCAGTTACTTTGACAATGCGCACGATGTGATGCGCGATGTGTGGGAGTTTTCAAGGGTGACTGGCGAGGAGCGCCACGGTCACGCCACGCCCAAGCCGGTGGCGATGATGGAGCGCGTGATGCTGTCAAGTCTGTCCAAGGGTGGACTGTGTGTGGAACCTTTTGGCGGCAGCGGCAGCACGCTGATGGGTGCCGAGCGCACGGGGCGTATTTGCTACGCAATGGAATTGAACCCCGCTTACTGCGACGTGATCGTCAAACGCTGGGAAGATTACACTGGCAAGAAGGCTATTCTTGAGGAAAATAAGGAGGCGGTGTAATGGCTGCCCCAAGAGGCACTAAACAAGAAACAATCGACCGCGCCAACCGCTTTGCACGCATCATTGCAAACGGTGGGCGCAGGTCGGACTGTATTCGATTTGCCGCCGAAAACTGGGGGGTTGGTGATCGCACCTGCGATCAGTACCTGCAACTCGCCAGGGAGATGCTTAAAGCTGACTGGGACATTGAACGACCCCAAATGATCGCTGACCTTCTTTCCCAGTGCTCCACCTTGCAGATGGAAGCTCGCCGTGCTGGGCAGTACCACATCGCCCTGGGAGCAATCAACACCGCTGCCAAACTGGCGCAGCTTTGCTCCTAGACGGTAAGCTGTCTGTAGTTGTTGACTGATGCCATGCCCATCCGTAGAGATAGTCGCGGGCGGTTTGCAGGAGGCGGCGGCGGCGGTCAAAGTGGATCTCGGCGCGGCAACAAGAAAGCCAAAGGCTCAACTGGCAGCCGAGGGCAGCGTGCAGAAGCAATAGCCAGTCTCGAACGCAGTAAAGCTGGATTAAGAATACGCGCTCGTGAAACAAACAGAGCACTGCCGAAAGATGGGTCCGCAGTTACTAAAATGTTGCGCTCAGGCGAAGCACGACTTCTAAGAGAAAATAGAGCGTCAATAAATCAACTGCGAAAGGATGTACGTGGCTCAGCTTCTCAGGTCGGCGCCTCCCTTGGGGGAAAACGCAAGCGAGTGAAGATCTAAAACGTGAGCATCCTTGCTGCAGCGCCAGAAGGTCATATTCTCCAACAACTCAACTACTCTGGCGAGCTAATCAACACTGATCAGCTTCTGGATCGCATCAAAGCAGATCTGCACCCAGGACAGCTTGCCTTTGTAGATGACAATACAACGCAGATCATTGGCATTAGCGCCGGCTATGGGGCTGGGAAAACTCGTGCCCTAGCGGCAAAGGCTGCAGTATTAGCCATTGCCAACCAAGGTTTTATTGGCGCTGTCATGGAGCCCACTGGTCCTCTGATCCGCGACATTTGGCAGACAGACTTTGAAGCCTTCCTAGAACACTACGAGATCCCCTACACCTTTCGCGCTAGCCCCTTGCCGGAGTACATGCTCCACCTGCCAGGCGGTGATACCAAAATCCTTTGCCGATCATTTGAAAACTGGTCACGCATCATCGGCTTGAACCTTGCCTGGGTGCTGGCTGATGAGATTGACACCGTGGCACCATCTATCGCTAACAAGGCGTTCCCTAAAATCCTTGGGCGTCTTCGCTCTGGCAACGTCAGGCAGTTTGGCGCAGCATCAACACCTGAAGGCTTCCGCTGGATGTGGAACACCTTCGGCAGTGATGAGGCAAGGTCACGCCCTGATCGGCATTTGATCAAGATGCGGACAGCAGATAACCCTCACCTGCCGCCAGATTTTATTGAACGCCTGCAAGCCAACTACGACCCCAGCTTGCTTCGCGCATACCTTGACGGCGAGTTCGTCAACCTCACCACCGGGCAGGTCTATGACCGCTTTGATCGCGTCAAGCATGTCATCACCACAATGCCCAACACCGATGATGAGCCGCTGCGGGTTGGCATTGACTTCAACGTTGCCAATATGAGTGCAGTGATCGGCGTTCGATCAGGCGGGAGCCTGCTGATCACTGACGAGATCTCTGGCGCCCATGACACCGACGCGCTGGCAGCCGAGATCCGTCGCCGGTACGCTACCCGCCGGATTTACATTTACCCAGATGCCAGTGGCGGCAACCGCAGCACCAACGCCACACAGACAGACATTGCCATCCTTGAGTCCTATGGCATGTCAAACCAATCGCCACGGGCGAACCCACCAGTCCGTGACAGGGTGGCAGCAGTGCAAGCCCTGCTAGAAAATGGCAAGGGACAGGTCAGGCTGCAGGTAGCAGCGCATTGCAAACGGTTGATTGAGTGCCTGGAACTGCAGTGCTACACCGAAAAGGGCGACCCTGACAAGGATGCAGGCTTTGACCACATGAATGATGCGCTTGGGTATCTGGTGTGGCGTGAGTTCAACCCGCTACACGCTGGAGCTGGCAGGGGCACTGGCATCCGCATTTATTAAATGCTATACTTAGCAGCGTCCAGCTTTTACACTACTTATGCTGACCGGCTCTGATCTCATCGCCAAACTCAAAGAATGTGGCGACATGAACAAGTCTGATATTGTCCGCGAGTGCGGCTACATCAAAAACGACAAGCTCTGTTACACCCAGTTCTATGAGGCACTGCTAGAAGCCAAGGGACTGCAAATGAACAAGCCTGCAAAGCGCGGTCGTAGTCTGACCTACAAGACTAAGGTGCTGTTCAATGGCAGGCTAATGATTGGCGAAGGTTACATCCAAGAGATGGGCTTCGTGCCGGGCGATGAATTTGAGATCAAAATCGGTCGCAAATCTGTTACCCTCGCTGCTGTCTAAACTGACTCATAGCCTGCGGGATCAAAAGTGGTTTACACCGGGTTCAATCATTACGACCGACAACTAACCGCCAAGGTCTCGCAGGTCAATGACCCGAACGCAGCGTGGTTTAATCAAGAGCCGCACTGGATTCTGTTAGAAGATCTGGTGGCTGGCACCTATGAGCTACGCCGCCGGCATCGACGTTACCTGCCGCAAGAGCCACGCGAGCAAGACGAAAGCTACGACAACCGCCTAGCCCGTAGCGTCTGCCCACCGTATTACCAGCGCCTTGAACGGATGCTGGCTGGTATGTTGACGCGCAAGCCGGTCAGGCTAAACGATGTGACAGATCTCGTCCGTGAGCAGCTATTTGACGTAGACCTGCAGGGGAATGATCTTAACGTTTGGACCTATGAAACTGCCAGGAAGATGGTGCGTTACGGGCACGTTGGCGTGCTTGTGGATGCTCCTGCTGCTGGTGAAAATGGAAGACCATATTGGGCGAGTTATACTCCGCGTGAGATTTTAGGCTGGCGCACTGAAGTTGTAGAGGGCGCTCAAAAGCTAATGATGCTGCGCCTTCTGGAAAAAGTCATCGTGCCCGATGGGCTGTATGGCGAGAAGGCTATTGAACAGGTCCGCGTACTGACGCCTGGTGGCTTTGAGTTGCATCGTAAAAATACGAAGGGCGCATTTGAGATCCACGACAGCGGTACAACAACCCTTGATGACATCCCATTTTCTGTTGCCTATTCAAACCGCGTGAATTTTATGGAATCACGCCCGCCGCTAGAAGATATTGGTGAGCTAAACCTTAAAGCGTATCAAGTGCAATCTGATCTAGACAATCAGTTACATATCTCAGCGGTGCCAATGCTTGCGTTCTTTGGCTTTCCAATGGCAGGCGAGGAAGTATCAGCCGGTCCTGGTGAGGCGATCAGCTTCCCCGCTGAAGGCAATGCTCGATACATTGAGCCTGATGGCAAGAGTTTTGAGGCGCAGTTCAAAAGGCTTGATCAGGTAGCCGGGCAGATCAATGAGCTGGGTTTGTCTGCTGTATTAGGTCAGAAGCTAAGTGCTGAGACTGCAGAGGCAAAGCGGATTGATCGCAGTCAGGGCGATAGCACCATGATGGTGATTGCTCAAAATATGCAGGATCTAATTGATAACTGCCTGGTGTACCACGCCCGGTATCTCAACGTACCGCAGGCTGGCAGCTCATTTGTGAACCGTGACTTCCTTGGCGGCAAGCTGGAGCCGCAGGAGATTCAGTCGCTGCTGGCGCTTTATACCGCAGGCACGATCACGCAGAAGACGCTGCTGGACCAGTTGTATGAAGGCGAGGTGCTAGGCGATGAGTTTGACGTAGAAGAGGAACTAGAGGCAACGCAAAATGGTGGGTTGATAGAGATGAATCAGCCAGAGCCTGTCGGTAATCGACAGATGCCAGAAGAGTCAGCAGAACCAGAGGATGTTGATGAGATACCTGAATGATGGGACCATTATTTAAGTTGCTGCTGATGGGTTCGCGTAGACCACGGCGGCAGCAATTATCCTGCACCCGCAAGGAAATGGTCGATGATGTGTTTGCTGTAATCAGACTGGCATGGTTTCGTGATAGCAAACAGTATCACGTTGAGGAGCTGCAGGTAACAAGCGACTGCAAGGATAAGGTTAGTGTTGTGCAGTTGTTAATACATGAGGCGCTAAAAGCTGGCGCCGATGTTTCTGTCATAACAGATTGTGACCCTGCTAATTTAGGCTTCAAATGACTACACCATCAAGCCTGTACCGTAACGCGATTGATCTAAATCGTTTTGGCAATAGTGTGTCACGGCGTATCGTGAGCGCATATAACGACATCATTGTTGATGCTGTTAATCAACTGCGGACCATTGATGAATTGTCAGCGCCTGTAAAAGCAGCACGATTAAGAGCAATTCTTGCACAGCTTAAAGAATCATTGAACACATGGTCCAATGCCAGTGTTGCTGTTATGAGTAACGAACTCCAAGGCTTAGCCCTGTTGCAGTCTGAGTTTGTAGCAGAACAGCTTCGCAAGGCATTGCCTGCAGGCGCTAGGAATATTGTGAACACCGTTGAGATTAGCCCGCAATTCGCGCAGTCAGTTGTAACCACTGATCCAACGCAGCTTAATGTCGTGACCCTTAGCGATGATCTCTTTGCTGCGGTACAAGGCGCACCGCAAACTTACTCGCTAACAGCAGTCAAGGGTGCCACCATCACCTTGCCGAATGGTGAGGTAGTCACTAAAGCCTTTGCAGGGATTGTTGAATCACAGACTGAATTGTTCTCGCAGGTAGTACGGAATGGATTGTTGACAGGCGAGCCGACA
>Ga0194130_10006487_pt1 | contig 13509 bp, 12 predicted proteins | sample TA2KigsurfametaG_FD_160084 | JGI IMG/M metagenome (GOLD analysis project Ga0194130, IMG submission 160084) | Freshwater microbial communities from Lake Tanganyika, Tanzania - TA2015050 Kigoma 12 surface | ecosystem: Environmental > Aquatic > Freshwater > Lake | place: Tanzania: Lake Tanganyika... | reverse complement strand
TCCCGCCGAGGAGGCACCAACCGCCGCCCCAGCTGAGCCAGCCCCCGAAGAGCCAGCCCCAGGTGGTTTGGCCGAAGTTGCTCGTGAGGACAGCCTCAATTTGGCATGGAGTATTGCCAACCCAGGGGTCACCAACCCATGGGCTTCAGTCGGTTACACGCACCAGGGTGGTAACGCACTGTTGTGGGAGCCATTGGCCTACTACGCCATCTATGCAGACAAGCCAGTCCTGTGGCTTGCCGATAGCATGGAGTACACCAAGCCAGACTTCACCGAGTTGACCATCAAGATGAACAAGGACGCCAAGTGGAGTGACGGTGTTGCCGTGACCGCTGACGACGTCGTCTTCACCTTCGAAGGTCAAATGAAGAACGAGAAGTTGAACTACCATGCGCAGTTCAAGGAGTACGTGAAGGAAGTCAAGAAGGTTGACGATTTGACCGTTGTTGTGACGTTCAACTTCCCAGCCCCACGCTTCTCATTCGAAGTGCTCCACACCAAGTTCGACACTGGTATTCCAATCGTGCCAGCTCACGTGTTGAGCGCACAAGCCGACGTCAATGAGTTCCCGGGTGGCAATGATATGCCTCACTCAGGCCCATACAGCGTCGTATTGTGGGACGAGAACCAGAAGATCATGGACCTCCGCGCAGACTGGTGGGCCGTGGCTGCTGGTAAGTCACCAATGCCAGAAGTCAAGCGCGTCGTGATCACCAACATCGGTGGTACCGTCGGTCAGAACATGGACGTTGTGGCTCAGAAAGTTGTAAACAACGAGTACGATGCAACTTTGGACATGCGCAGCTCAGTGATTGGTAACATCTTGGCCCAAAACCCCAAGGTGACCACCCACACTGGCAGCAACCCACCATACGGTTACCTTGACTGGTGGCCAAACAGCTTGTGGATGAACACGCAGATTGCGCCATACAACGATGTGCGCGTTCGCCGTGCCATCAGCTTGGCTGTTGACCGCGACACCGTTAACGAGGTCGTGTACGAGGGTGCTAAGGTTGCAACCATCTACCCATTCCCAATGTATCCTGGCTTGCAGAAGTTCGCCGACACTGCTGGCATGAAGGCCCTCGAAGAGAAGTATCAGCCCGGCAAGTTTGACTTGGCCGAGAGCGAGAAGCTCATGACCGAGGCCGGCTTTGCCAAGAACGGCGATGGTCTCTGGGAGAAGGACGGCAAGACGGTTAACGCAGTGATCAACGGTTTCGAAGGCATTCACAGCGACATCGTACCAGTATTGGTCGAAATGTTGCGCGCTGGTGGCTTCGATGCTGACGTCAACTTCGGTGCCGATGCTTACCAGAACATGGCAGATGGTAAGGAAGGCTTGTACATGTTCGGCCACGGCGCCAGCTTGGGCGATCCAGAAGCCGCATTGCAGCTGTACCACAGCCGCTATAGCGCAGCAATCGGTGCCACCGCTGGCGGTAACCGCTTCTCACGCTACAGCAACCCAGAGTACGACAAGATCCTCGACGAGATGGCTCCTCTCTCATCAAGCGATCCGAAGTTCACCGAGTTGGCCACCAAGGCTCTGGAGATTTACTGGCGCGATCAAATCGACGTACCAGCAATTCAGTGGTTGCACCGCATTCCATACAACCAGACCTACTGGACCAACTGGCCAACGGCTGACAACTTGGCCGGCGGTATCAATGGCGCCTTCTGGCACCACACCGCCCCACTCGTCATTGCCAACTTGAAGAAGGCTAACTAGTCTCTCTTCTCCACAGTCCGGCGTCGTACGCGACGCCGGACTGTCCCTACCCTATCTTTTCACTGACTCCATGTAAATAAAGATTGTGTAGTACTCGCCACAACGATGGCGTTGTTTATCCACCGGCTGAAGGCTAGGAGAGTACTGTGAAATTGCGATTAATCCTTCGGCGAGTGGCCTTTCTCATTATGGTGGTTTGGGCCGCTTCTACCATTACGTTTTTTATCCCACGTATGTCCGATCGCAATCCGATTCGCGAACGTTTCGCAGAGCTTGCGCGTACTGGTGGTTTTTCAGCGAGCGATCTTGAGGTGATTGTTGCCTCATATAACAAGAAGTTCGGTCTTGATAAGCCATTGTGGGAGCAATATGTTGATTATATCGGGAGTGTGGCACGACTCGATCTCGGCGTGTCGCTCAACCGCTTCCCCAAAACAGTCATGGAAATCATCTACGAGTCATTGCCGTGGACCATTGTGCTGTTGTTCGTGTCGGCCATTTTGTCGTTTGTGATTGGGAACTTGCTCGGTGCTGTTGCTGCATGGCCAAAGTCGCCTGCATGGATGCGATCCGTGGCGACGCCGTTTATTATGTTCATGGGTGTTCCGCCGGTACTTTTGGCTATCTTCTTGCTCTTTTTCTTGGCTTTCCGTTTGAAATTATTCCCTCTGGGTCAAGCATATTCAACAGGTATCGCACCAGACTGGTCATTATCGTTCGTCATGAATGTCGCCTGGCACCAAGTGCTCCCAGCAGTGTCCATGATTCTTGGATCGGTTGGTGGCTGGGTGCTCTCGATGCGTGGCATGGGTGTCACCATTCAAGGCGAAGACTATGTGAATTTTGCTGAGCACAAAGGTTTGAGTGGCCGTACCATTTTCCGCGATTATTATCTGCGGAACGCGTTGTTGCCGCAGGTGACCGGATTTGCCTTGGCCCTCGGTAGTCTGATTACCTCGGGTGCCGTGGTCGAGAGTTTGTATGCACTGCCTGGTTTGGGCCAAAAGCTCAGTCAAGCCATCCAAGCGAACGACTTCTTGGTTATCTACGGTATCGTGCTCTTTATTACTATGTCGGTCGCCACCTTGATGGTGCTCGTTGAATTCCTCTATCCGTTACTTGACCCGCGTATCAAACAAGACTAAGGAGCACATGATGACGACGGCGACAACAATTGCTCCGCCAATTCAACCAAGTCGTTGGAAGTTACTGGCTGGCTATCTGCGACGCAACAAGAGTTTGGCGATTGGTTTGGGCATTATCTTCTTCTTGGTATTGTTTACCCTGCATGGCTTTTTTGCGGTTGACGAGGCGCGTGCCTACCCGCTCAAGGCCAAACCTAAGCAACCACCTGGTATTCTCGATTTCAGTAGCCCTGAATGGCCGGGTAAACTCCCCATGGGCAGTGATTTCTTCGGCCGCGATATGCACGCTGCCATGGTCAAAGGCATGTGGCAGACAGCCTTGATTGGCGTGATTGCTGGTGCGTTGGGAACATTTATCGGCGTCGTGCTCGGTTTTACATCGGCCTATTTTGGCGGGCTCTTTGACACAATCGTCAAAGGTATCTGTCAAATCCTCACACCGATACCGGTCTTCATGATCCAAATCATCATTGCGGCCTCGCTTGATAAACGTGATGTCACCATATTTACCATGGCCGGTATCGTGGTGATGCTGGCCTGGATGGGACCCACGTTGGTGATTCGCTCGCAGGTGCTTTCAATGAAAGAGCGACAGTTCGTCTCCGTCGCCAAACTCTCTGGCGTCGGGAATGGCGGTGTCATCTTCGGCGAGATTTTGCCGAATTTGTTGCCGTTTATCGCAGCAGCCTTCGTCAGTCAAGTGTTTAATGGTGTCTTCTCGTCGTTCTACTTGGCCATCGTCGGTCTTGGTCCCTTGCGTGAGCCACTCTTGGGTAATATCATATGGGCCGCCCAATCACAAGGCGCATTCTTTAATGGCTGGTGGTGGTGGCCAATCTGGCCGGCATCTGCCATGGTGCTCATTTTGAGCGCGTTGGCCTTGATTAACATGGGGTTGGATGAGTTAGCCAATCCTCGTATACGGCGAACGGAGTAACTCGATGACACCTATTTTGCAAATCCGTGACCTGCAAGTGTCATACTACACCGACCTAGGGCGTGCGACTGCACTCAACAAGGTCAATCTTGATCTGAACTCCGGTGAGAAACTCGGTTTGGTCGGTGAGTCAGGCTCCGGCAAAAGCACCATGGCCTTGGCCATGATGCGCATGATCAAGCCGCCAGGTCGTATCGAAGGTGGGAGTGTGACCGTCGGTGGTGTTGACCTGATGCAACTCAGCGATGAAGAGATGCGCATGTCGCGTTTGAGTCGCATCGCCTACATCCCGCAGGGAGCCATGAACTCACTCAACCCGGTCATGCGCATCGGCGCCCAGATGATTGATGCTGTCCGCGCCCATGTCCCAGATATGAGCAAAGAAGAGATGACTGAGCGCTGTATGCAGTCGCTCGAGTCCGTCGATCTCAAACGCAACGTCTTCAGCATGTATGCCCACGAGTTGAGCGGTGGCATGAAGCAGCGCGTCTGTATTGCGATCGGCATTCTACTCAAACCACAAGTCATTATCGCTGACGAGCCAACCAGCGCGCTTGATGTGGTGACCCAACGTCAAGTCATGGAGACAATTGATCGCGTCCAAAAAGAAATCGGCACGGCCGTCATTCTGATTGGTCACGACATGGGCTTGATGGCACAGTTCGTTGACAAAGTCGCCGTGATGTATGCCGGCCGTCTCACCGAGGTCAGCACCGTGCGCGATATGTTCACCAATCCAATGCACCCGTATGCGCAAGCCTTGATCAAAAGCCTGCCCAATCTCTCGAACAAAGGCGTCTTTCAGGGTATTCCGGGATTGGCACCGTCACTCCTGCGCATTCCTTCGGGGTGTGCATTCCACCCACGGTGTGAGAAGGCTATGGATATCTGTAAAACTGATGTCCCGGCGGTCGAACGGTATGACGGCGATCGCTTGGTTGCTTGTCATCTTTATGCGGAAAGGGCGTAGCCGTGGCGAACTTGCTTGAATTTCGCAATGTGACCAAGACATATACGCGTGGCTTCTTCTCTGAAGCAGGTACGACAGCCTTGGCTGACTTCTCCATGGTACTCAAAGAAGAAGACCCGACCATCTTGACGGTCGCAGGTGAGAGTGGTAGCGGCAAAACGACGCTGGCCATGCTATTGCTCGGCTTCATTGACCCGACACAAGGGCAAATTTTGTATAAGGGTGAGGATATCCGCAATCTGCGTGGCGACGCGCGCATGACCTTCCGTCGTGAAGTGCAAGCCGTCTTCCAAGATCCGTTTGCCGTCTTCAATCCCTTTTACACGGTTGACCACTTGCTCACGGTGCCCATCGAGAAGTTCAAGCTGGCCAAGAGCAAAGCCGAGGCCCGCTCCAAAATGGATGAGGCGTTGAGTGCGGTCGGTCTACGCCCTGAGGATATCCTCGGTCGATTCCCCCATCAACTCTCGGGCGGTCAGCGCCAACGCATCAATGTAGCACGTGCGTTGTTGCTCAAACCCAAAGTGCTTGTTGCGGACGAGCCGGTTTCGATGGTTGATGCCTCGCTCCGTGCCAACATTCTTGAGTCACTGCGTGGCCTGCATCGTGATCATGGCGTCTCAATTGTGTATATCACTCATGACTTGACGACCGCCTATCACGTGGCAAACTCGATTGTGGTGCTCTACAAGGGTGGCGTCATGGAGGCTGGTGATATCGATAGCGTCATCCAAAAGCCTGAACATCCATACACCCAACTCTTGATTGACTCCATCCCGTGGCCCGATTTGGATCGGCGCTGGGGCACCGATGGCCTGAGTGTCAAAGAATCAGAACTATCTGACAAAGGTGGGAACGGCTGCCGCTTTGCACCGCGCTGTCCATATGCAAAGGATGAATGTTTGACTGCATCACCACCACTGCATCGCGTCAAAGAGACACAGGTGGCTTCGTGTATCTTGCATCAACAACATCCCGTCTTACCATCCGCAAATCTCACCGATGTATTGCCGGTGTAGCGAGAATTCTCAAAGGGCGTGCCGGTGTGGTGCGCCCTTTTTGAGCATGATACGACATAGTCTCATACAGTCGTTCTGAGGAGTCAGGCATGCCCGCTGTTGAGGAATTTCGTGCTACTGATGGTTTTGGACGGGTTGTGGTGCACAACGATACACTGCGTTGTGAATTTATCCCAGAACTCGGTGCCAAAATCGCCCAAATCCACGACCAACGAAATGGTCGTGATTGGTTGTGGCGCCATCCGCGACTGGCATATGCACACGGCGACCCAGCAACAAGTTATGTGGAACGTGCCGATACCGGCGGATGGGATGAATGCTTCCCTACGGTAGGTGCATGTCGGTATCCTGCGCTGCCGTGGCATGATGTAGTGTTGCCTGACCATGGTGAGTTGTGGTGTCAAACCCCAACCTGGTCAATAGATGTCACTGATACGCATGTGGTGTGTTGCAGTATGTGGCATGGAATTGGGTTGCCGTATCGCTTTGAACGCCGTGTCACCATCGGCGACTCGAGTGCGATGCAATTCGACTACGCAGTGGTGAATGACGGTGATGCCGACATGCACTGGATTTGGTGTGCCCATCCATTGGTGGCCCTTGAGCCAGGCATGGCATTGAATACACCGACCGGTACGACATTCTGGCATGTTGATTATCACGGTGCATTTGTGGCTGAGTCATCTCGTGCGATTACGATTTCGCCAACATCAATGCTCGATTTACAACGGCTGCCACCCCAACAGAGTGGGGTAGCAGCCAAATTATATAGTGCACACTTGGCTGCTGGTTGGGTTCAACTCATCGCCCATAACGGGTGTTGGACGATGGAGTGGGATACTCACGAAGTTCCGCAACTTGCGCTGTGGTTGAATGCCGGTGCCTGGAGTAACGACGGCGGTACGCCGTACTACAACATGGGCATCGAACCAGCTATTGGCGTGTATGATGCACTAAGTGATGCCTATGCGCGGACATCAACGTATGCGACGTTGGCGGCAGGTCAGCAGCGGTGCTGGCGTGTGCACCTCCAACTTGATGCAGATACACAGAGGAGATCGTCATGATTAAGATTGCCGAGTCTTTGCCACCAAATCCATCAATGCTGTGGACATTGTCAAAGCAATGTGGCATTGACCACGCCGTTGGTGGTCTGCCGTTCAATGAGCCATTCAACGGGAGTGACAGTGCCTGTGATTACTTGCCCCTGTTGCGCATGAAGCAGCGCTACGAGGATGCAGGCTTCAAGCTCGAAGTCATCGAGGCGCGTCCACCACTCAACCTGGCCAAACGTGGGTTGCCCGGTCGCGACCAAGAGATTGATGAAGCATGTAAGCTCATCGAAAACATGGGTCGCCTCGGTATCCCTGTCTGGTGCTACGAGTGGATGACCGACTTTAATTGGATGCGTACTGCCACCACCACCCCATCACGTGGTGGTAGCGTGGTTACAAGTTATGACCATGCACTGATGGAGCATGCCCCCAACACTGAGCTTGGTCCAATCAGTGAAGAAGAGCTGTGGGTCAATCTCGAGTACTTCCTCAAGCGATTGATCCCCGTCGCCGAAAAAGCCGGCGTCAAGCTGGCCATGCACCCCGATGATCCACCGCGTTCACCGATTCGTGGCGTCGGGCGCATCATGCGCACGGTCGACAACTATCAGCGCTTGATTGATATGATCCCGAGTCCGGTCAATGGCGTCACCTTGTGCCAAGGCAACTTCACCTTGATGACCGATGATTTGCCCAGCGTGATTCGCCATTTCGGCAAGCAGAACAAGATTTTCTTCGTCCACTTCCGCGATGTGCGTGGCAACAAGGATAAGTTCGAAGAGACGTGGCACGACGACGGCAAGACCGATATGACCGCCTGTATGCAGGCCTACAAAGATATTGGCTTTGAGGGCGTGTTACGACCAGACCACGTGCCCACCGTCGCCGGTGACAGCAACGAAAACGCCGGCTACTCGGCATTCGGACGCTTGTACGCCATCGGCTACATCCGCGGTTTGCGTGAGGTCGTCTACAAGGCATAAGCAACTCTGGTACACCCGCGGCTGACATGCGTCAGCCGCGGAAAGGACAACTATCCATGAAAATTGCGGTAACGGGTGGGAGTGGTAGCGTCGGCAAACATGTATTGCGTATGGCGGTCGCGCGTGGGCATCATGTACGCAACATTGACCGAGTGGCTCCGCCCGAAGGGAGCGTACCGGCCAGTGTCGAGTATCTCAATGCCGAACTCACCGATTATCAGTCATTCTATGATGCGATTAACGGCTTCGATGTGCTCATCCACCTTGCAGCCTATCCGTCGCCACATGGTCACCCAGAGCACGTCATCCACAACAACAACGTCACGAGTAGCTACAATGCGCTGTTGGCGGCCGCCAAGTGTGGCATCAAGCGGGTGACACAGGCCTCAAGCATTAATTCGGTCGGTGCGGTCTACAGCCGCTGGCCCAAGTACGATTTTCTGCCCCTCAATGAGACGCATCCGACCTACAACGAAGAGCCCTACAGTCTCTCGAAGTGGATTTGTGAGATCCAAGGCGACTCAATGGCACGTCGGTATGAGGATATGACCATCGCATCGTTGCGCTTTCATTGGGTGGTCGAATCACTCCAAATGGCGCAAGAGCGTGCCAATCGCAACACCGATGCGAACGCTAAGCAACTCTGGGCCTATACCCTGGCAGAGTCGGCGGCCCGCGCCTGTCTGGCCATCATTGATGCACCGTATGTCGGCCACGAGGCGTTCTATATCGTTGCACCAACGACGGTGATGACTGAGAAGAGCATTGATCTCATTAATCAATGGCATCCACAGGTGCCCGTCACCAAGGAATTGGCCGACAAAGAAGGCATGTACGACTGTAGCAAAGCCCAACGTTTGCTCGGTTGGACCCATTGATGTCTCTGCTCAAGGGATGATCCTTGAGCGTATTTCATAGTTGAAAGGAACGTCCGATGAGTTGGAATGTACAGCCGCCCCGTGATGCGATGATTGCCTTGACGCCCAACAACCCGTTCGAGCGCTTCGCCGATGGGCGCCCCAAGGTACCCGATGATTTGATCGAGCGTATGAAGTTGGTCACCACCGAGGAGGCCTGGGGCACGTTGCGCCGCCACGGCTACAATCGCCAGTTCGCCGGTAACTGGAAAGAGACGCATCCCGGCAAAATCACCGTCGGTCGCGCCGTCACCGCTGCGTTTGTCCCACATCGCCCCGACTTCCACGAAGTAACCCAACAATCCGGCCTCAATGCCGGTCGCGGCAAAATCGGCGGCCAGAACTCGTGGATTATCGAGCAACTCGAGCGCAACGACGTGATGGTTGCCGATCTCTACGGCAAAGTCAAAGACGGCACCCTTGTTGGTGACAACCTCGGCACTGCCGTTGCCAAGCGCACGCAAGCCGGTGCCGTCATCGACGGTGGCGTACGTGACTTGGCCGGCTTGGTACAACTCGACAACGTCAACTTCTACGTGCGTGGCTTTGATCCGACCGCCATCGCCGACATGACGCTGCTCGGCATCAACATCCCCGTGCGCATCGACGGCATCACCGTCATGCCGGGCGATGTGGTGTTGGGGACGCCCACCGGCATCATTGTCATCCCGCCACACCTGGTCCAAGAAGTGGTCGAGGAGAGCGAGAACATCCGCGTGCGCGACGAGTTCGGCAAGATGCGCATCGGCGAAGGCAAGTACACCAGCGGTGAAATCGACGTCCAGACCTGGCGCGAAGACATCGAGGCAGATTACCAGGCCTGGAAGAAAGCGAACAACAAATGAGCCAACGCCCCGAGGATAACATTCGACGTTCGTCGAGCCCCAGCGATCTCAAAATCACCGACATGCGCATCGCCACCGTCGGCTGGGATCACTGGCATTTCAGCATCATCCGCATCGACACCAACCAGGGCATCAGCGGCTGGGGCGAGGTGCGCGACGTGGCATCAGCCAAGTATGCCCTGATGCTCAAGAGCCGCTTGCTCGGTGAGAATCCGTGCAACGTTGACCGGCTCTTCCGCAAAATCAAGCAGTTCGGCCATCACGGCCGCCAAGGTGGCGGTGTCTCAGGCGTCGAGATGGCGCTGATGGACCTCGCCGGCAAGGCTTATGGCGTACCTGCCTACATGCTGGTCGGTGGTCAGTACCGCGAGAAGGTCCGCATGTACTGCGATACTCCCAACGAGCCAGATGGTGTGACCATGGGTGAGCGCCTCAAAGAGCGCATCTCGTGGGGCTTCACCATGCTCAAAATGGACGTCGGCATTCAACCGCTGATTGGCGTCGAAGGGGCATTGACCTACCCGGCTGGCATGTTGCCCACCGGCGATCGCACCCACTTCGACAAAATGCTCAACTTGCACACCTTGCAACACCCGTTCACCCACGTGCAAATCACGCCTAAGGGTCTCGACATGATTGTCGAGTACGTGGCCAAGGTGCGTGAGACGGTGGGCTACGAGGTCCCGATTGCCGCCGACCACTTCGGTCACATCGGCATCGACAGCTGTATTCGCCTCGGCAAAGCGCTCGAGCCCTACAATCTGGCCTGGCTCGAGGACTTGGTGCCGTGGCAGTACACCGATCAGTGGGTTCAGCTCGAGCGCGAGTTGCATACGCCAGTCTGTACCGGCGAGGATATCTTTGCGCTGGACGGCTTCAAGCCACTCCTCGACGCCCGCGGTGTCAACGTGATTCACCCCGATATGGCCACCAGCGGCGGTATCATGGAGACCAAGCGTATCGGCGATTATGCCGCCGAAAAGGGCGTCAGCATGGCCCTGCACATGGCCGGTACACCGGTCAGCACCATGGCCAGCGTGCATTGTGCGGCCGCTACTGAGAACTTCATTGCGCTTGAGCACCACTTCTCCGAAGAGCCGTTCTGGAGCGACTTCATCTCCATCAACGGCAAGACCGAGAAGATTATCAAGAACGGCTACATCGACGTGCCCACCGGCCCCGGTTTGGGCTTCGATGTCAATCTTGAGGTGGTCAAAGAGCACTTGGTCAAGGGCAGCGGCTTCTTTGAGCCAACGCCAGAGTGGGACAACGCCAATAGCTGGGATCGACTGTGGTCATAAGCTAATCGTTGCGGCGTGGTGTCTATCGTGATGTCACGCCGCATTGAGATTCATGGAGTAGTATCAATGAAAATTACGCGCGTGCGCGCTTTTCTGACAGCGCCCGACGGTATCGGGATTATTGTGGTCAAAGTCGAGACCGATCAAGACGGCTTGTTTGGTCTCGGGTGCGCGACCTTTACACAGCGGGCGACCTTGGTTGTCAAAGCCGTCGAAGATTATCTCGACCCACTGCTCCGCGGGCGTGACCCACGCAACAGCGAAGACATGTGGAAGATGATGATGGTCAATTCGTACTGGCGCAACGGCCCAGTCCTCAATAACGCCATCAGTGGTGTCGATATGGCATTGTGGGATATCAAAGGCAAAATCGCCAACATGCCCGTCTACGACTTGTGGGGCGGCAAAATGCGCGAAGGCGCCATGGTGTATCGCCATGCCGACGGCCGTGATCCCCAAGAAGTGCTCGAGAACGTGATCAAGTACCGTGAGGGTGGCGCCCTTGCCGTGCGCTGTCAAATGGGTGGGTACGGCGGTCGCATCAAAGAAATCACTGCCGAGAACAATGCACCTGGTGCGGCTGCCCCACAAGCGACCCATCGGATTAAAGGGTTAGAGAACCCGGAGTCAAACTTCCCCGGGGCCTATTACCAGCCCGACGTGTACGCGCGCTCAATCCCCAAGATGTTTGATTACATTCGCAGCAAAATTGGCTTCGACTTGTTTTTGCTCCACGACATCCACGAGCGGATTGCGCCGATTGATGCGATGCGCATGGCCAAAGAGGTCGAGCCGTATCGTCTCTTCTTCCTCGAGGATCCATTGGCGCCCGATCAAATCGAATGGTTCCGCCGCATTCGTGAACAATGCGCCACCCCGATTGCCATGGGTGAGTTGCATGTGAATGCCGCCGAGTGGAAGCCGTTGATTGCCGAGCAACTTATCGACTTCATCCGCACGCACGTGTCAGCCATCGGTGGCGTCACGCCCGCCCGCAAGTTGGCCGCGTTTGCCGAGCAGTTCGGCGTACGTACTGCCTGGCACGGCCCCGGCGACGTCTCACCAATCGGGCATGCTGCCAACGTGCATCTCGACTTGTGCAGCCCGAACTTCGGCATCCAAGAGGTGATTCACTTCGGCCCGAACCTGTACGAGGTCTTCCCTGGTTGTCCCGAGGTCCACGGTGGCTATGTGTACGTCAACGACAAACCAGGCTGGGGCGTCGAATTTGACGAGGCCAAAGCTGCCAAGTATCCGGCCGAGAACAAGGTCGTCGAGTGGACACAAGCTCGCTGGCCAGACGGCACCATCTGGACGCCGTAGTTCTTGGGTAGTAACGTATACCACGCAGACAGGGCACACAATCGTGTGCCCTGTCTGTGTCGTACAATGTGCATCTATGCGTGTGCTGAAAGAAGAATGCGATGCATCTTACCACTGACCGCCTGATCCTACGCCAATGGCGTGACGACGACCTCGCCGCATTTGCGGCCATTAACCAAGACCCGGCGGTGATGCGCTATCTGGGGCCTGTCATGACCATCGATCAGACCAGTGCCATGCTTGAGCGCATTCGTCTAAGCTGGCAGAGCAACGGATTTGGCTTGTTCGCTGTTGCGCGTCGTGATAGCCTCGGTTGTATCGGCTATATCGGTCTGGCGGTGCCCCGCTTTGAGGCGCACTTTATGCCGTGTGTCGAGATTGGTTGGCGTCTTGCGAGTCAACACTGGGGCCAAGGTTTGGCCACCGAAGGGGCATTGACGGTGCGTGATTGGGCGATAAATACACTCAAATTACCCACGCTCGTGTCATTGACGGTGCGTGATAATTTGCCCTCGCGCCGCGTCATGCAGAAAATCGGCCTGACCCACAATCCTGCTGATGACTTTGATCATCCGCTGCTGGCGGCAGACAACCCGCTTCGCCCACATGTGCTGTATCGATACACACCTTCACACTGATGGCAAGTAGCCTTGGGCGTTGAGTAATTCGAGTACCTGCGCACAATCGTGGCGTAGCGCCACAATCCACGGCTCGCTGACATCGGCGAGCTGGGCGCTGATGGTGCCGAAGAGTTGCATACACGAGCCGAGTTTGATGACATCAATCTGAGATCCCATCAATACCCGTGCATCAGTGCTGGCGAGATGGTGTACCACCCAATGCGTCACCTCGGCCAGGCGTGGCCCAAGGATGGGGTGGTGCAGATAGGCGATGGCCTCGGCGTCATCGGCGATACCGTAGTAGATGGCCATTTCTGATGATCCAAGGCCACGCCGTTGCGGCAAGATATACCATATCCAGTGGCTGTGTTTGGTGCCAGCGCGCATCTCAGCCAGCGCATCGGCGTAGCCGTCGTAGGTTTGTGCTTGTGCGGTCACAAATCGCTCAAGTGAGTGTTCTTCGTTGTATTGCATGGTCACCCCTTAACGCTGAGTCTTGACTTCGCGTTCGAGGGTAGTGACGACGCGATTCAACTCTTCAATGAGTGTTTGGCAACGCGTACGATTCGGCGCCGTCATAAAGGCGTCAGTCAAGGCCCGATAATACCAGAGCGTGCCCTCTTTTTTCTTACTAAAACGCGTCCATACTTCATCACCGATCT
>Ga0194130_10006484_pt1 | contig 13516 bp, 21 predicted proteins | sample TA2KigsurfametaG_FD_160084 | JGI IMG/M metagenome (GOLD analysis project Ga0194130, IMG submission 160084) | Freshwater microbial communities from Lake Tanganyika, Tanzania - TA2015050 Kigoma 12 surface | ecosystem: Environmental > Aquatic > Freshwater > Lake | place: Tanzania: Lake Tanganyika... | reverse complement strand
CCCCAAAACCCCAAAACCCCTCAAAGTATAAAAAAGTAATAAAATGAATAGTAAGTAAGAATCTTAGAATATAACTCAATCAGTGTTTAGGACTAGGGCCACTCCCTATAGCACCCAGTGGGAAGGATGGCTTTCTGTTCGTAAGTCAGCTTCGAAAACCAGACCGTTGCCCATGGAATCTTTCCTCATCTATGTCACATACACAGGAGTTCTGATAGTACCTCTTAGCTTGAGGCGGTTAGTTTCGATGGGAATGATCTGGACAAGGGGCATCTCGACGATTAGCTCTTTTGGATGCTGGTAATCAAGCGAGTTCTTATCGATGTTCCAACGAGCTCCCTCAAGGTAAAGGCCCTAAATGTAGGTTCCATAGGCAAGCCTGCTCTTGATGTTCTGAGGGTTACGTTCCTTTGTCACTTCAGTATACAGCGTACTCTTGTCAAGAGGCCAGTTCTTTGCGCGACATGTAGTCTGCACAAGTGCAGTCAGATATGACTCTGGGATATGAAGGCCGCTAAGCCATATGACTCTAGGTTCTTCGACCTAGTACCAGTCTTTGTATTGCCTATCTCTCCGTTCAAAGTGTTCAATCCAATTTACAAGATTCTTCATAGTATTAGGCGCAAATTTCGTCCATTTGGTCGGAACAAATCCATTGAAGAGCTGGTTGGACATCTCTTCAAGGTCTGCTGACATACCGATCTCTCCGATTAATGCTCTCCTAACTTCAATCAAGGATTTATGAATTGCCTCCAAAAGGATGTTAAATCTTTCAATTTCCTGCAAAAGCACGACTTATGTGGGTGTGAGCGTAGTTTCATCATAATTCTTTTTGATGGCAGGCAGATCGTAAATTTATGGGATCTTTTCAGCGATATCTTGTTGTACTTTTAGTATGTATTCCTCTCGATTCAAGCCGGCTCCATCTCCACCCTCCGAAGTCTGCATCTCGAGTGTCCAAAGCCAGAGTGATTTTGCACAATTGTTGAAATATGAAATTTCTGCATTAGAGTGAAGTCCAAATACGCCTGGAACTGTAAATAAAGGAATTTCAGAGATGTGCAGCTAGGTCTGCTCCATGTTCTCAGCATGAATAGGGATCTTGTAATCGTATTCTGCCCTTGAGAAGAAGAACTCTTAGTTTTAATCGAAAATAAATTCCCCCATGTACTCGTCCAGATAGGTCATTAGGACTCTGCGATCCCAATCATCGGTGACACGACCACCATACATAGCTTCACCGATCAAATACCTTAAAGTCTCCCAAGGGAGCTACTCATCTTTAGTTTCGTTCGCCTTATGCAGATAAAGCTGGATAAGATCGAACGAGATGTTGAAGTCACTCTGGTTAAATGCGTAGTTTACGTTCCAGCCAATCTTGCCGTACTTTTTGCGTTCCTATATGGTAGAGTGGAAGAACGAAAGGACGTAAATCAGAGCCTTAAATTCATTTTTAGGGCATTCAGACATCCTTTTGTCGTCTAGTTTCGTGTAGAACTAGAACATGTTGCTCTATAAACCATCCGGAGGCTCATTTACGACCTTTATTGATTTCTGTAGGATGCCCAGTGGGAATGAGTTGGTTGGGTCAGTGGTCAGCCAGAGGCGGAAGTTCTTGTCAGGCTTCTGGGTTACTTGCTCTATAGTTCCCTCGAGAACATCTTTGAGCCACCTTTCAAGCAAATGGCAATTATGCAGCATGACCCAGTGGCCGCGGATGGCGCCTGTCTCAATAAGCTTCTTCGCGTCGTCGCCCATGCCTTGACCGAGAGCGATCGGCTTGAGCTGCTTCTTTTAGGCTTAAGGATTCATAGCGTCAAGGTTTTCGATTAGTTGCTCAACATCACGTTGAGGGTCAGCTCCTGGACTTAGAATCAACACAATAGGCGTCTTTTCGGTCGATTGCTTGTAGATTTTATCGTAATCGCGAGGTGGTGACTTAACGTATGTCTCATTCATGTAGACCATAATGAAGTTCTTAATTGCATTGATTACGCGATCCTACCTGAAAATGCGGATAATCAGCAGCTCTTAGAACTTCGTAAGCTTAGACGAGTATCCGCAGGGCATGTTGGGCTCCATCTCAGGCGACTCAAGGTCCTGCCATCTCTTCCAGGTTTTCTCGTTGTCGCGAATATCATCTAACAGAGTTTTCCAAACACCTCCTAATTCAGAAAGGCGCTTTGCATCTTTCCATCCATTCTGAGTCATCCATTTAAATGGCTTGGCTTCAACTGCATCAAGAGATGTGTTTCCTTTTAGGAAGAAATCGAGCTCTTCTTTGTTGAGCTCTTAATCACCCTCCATAATCATCGTGGTCATCTGGAACGAGAACATTAATTTGTGTTTCTCGAAGATGCCCATGCAGACAAACTCATAAACCAAGTAAGTTAGTTTATCTCTTATGAATTTGAGACGCTGGGTAAGTACGTTGTCCTACTTAGCTTGTTTGAGCGCATTATTGAAAACTACTAAGAACGCGGAAAGAGAATATTCGTACATGCTGCTTATCGCAGAAAGTCCGCTCATCGCGAAGAACAATATAGCGCCACGCTTAGCGCAAGACTTGTAATTCTCTCTTTGCTAATCAATATTTTCGTTTGTTATCTTGGCATTTTCGAGGGCTTCGGAGATAGAAACGGATTTAGTCTTAGCATCATCAAGCACAGCAATAAGTGGATCATTGTCGACTAAAGGAATGTCTGTTTCCTTTGATAATTCGGCCAGCAAAAGATCTTCAAGTTCCTTTAGAATAGATTTGTTATTTGACGTGTCAATAACGAGCTGTTTGCGCTCTGCTTCAAGCTCTGGCTTCTCGAAAGCCACGACGGCGTTAAGTAGCTACTCGCGAAGTCCCTGCAGAGTAACGTTAAAGTTAATGATCATCGTCTTGCCAAAAATCTCAGGCGTATAATTAGGGTTGGCAATCTTTGTTGTTAAGCAGAGCGTGAAGTTTTCATCGTATTCCAATTCGTTGTCTCCAAGTTTCAACATTTGCACACCGGCTCGGACTACAATATTTTTTTCGAGGACAGGATCAATCATCGGGTCGATTTCAGTATCGATCGACTCAAAAAGCACTGATTAGCCATACCTAATCGCAACCTCAAGTTTCTTAATGTAGTCGGATTGAGTAAAGGTTAGTATCATAAAAGCATTCTTTTTGGCTTATGATTCCTTTGTTTTGATCCATTGGATAGCTTGCATCTGAGGATCGATGCACAATGGCCATCTGCTGGCCATTTTTGTGAGTATACCATTTTGAATGGATAACTCATCAGATGGGAGACCCTGCGATGCCCACTTCGAAATTTCAACATCGTTAGAAAGGAAGGTTTCAAGTTTAAAGTCTTCCTTATTAGGCAAGCCTAGCTCGATTAGGTTAGTTTTCCAGTGTTCAAACAGCATTCGTTTTCTTAAAATAAAGTTGAATGGCCCACAATAGGAAAGGAAAGCTGAAGCAGTAAGACAGTCGCCAACCAGCTTAATCTTGTCTTCCTTGAAGTTTTCCATGTCGGATGTCCAACGCCTCTGTTCTGAGCCTAAACCAGTTATTAACTTGGCGGCGGCGTTAAGCTTCCGAGTCATTTCATCAGCCTTAGCTTGTAGAATGTTAAGTTCGGAAGTCTTTTCCTCCTTTATGATATTTAGAGCTCGCAGCTTCTCATTGAGCGCTTCCAGCTTTTGCTGAGTGCTATCAAGTTTTTCCTGTGAATCTTTGGCTTTCTTTTCGAGCTTTTTGACGTTGTCACGCATCGGTTCAACTTCTTTAAAGACGTCGTAGCATTCATTGATTGCTATTACCCACTCGAAGAGACCACCTGCAGCTTTTGAGCTTTTTGCGATGGTATCAACAAGCTACTTGCCGGTCATTTTAAATTCTTTTTCGAGATTCTTTATCTTTTCTTTGGCAGCCTTGGCCTGTACTCCTGAGATTTGACCTGGATCTTTCACTTTCAAAGCTTCAAGCAGCGATGGAGTGCCAAGGAACTTAGTTTTAATATCGGTCCAATTCAGCGCGTTAAGTGCTGCCTTTTCGAAGAACAAAAAGGCAGTAAGGCAAGTATTTTCAACTGCAGCACTGACTTAGTTGTAAGCCTTCAACTCAGTCAAGTCTTCTTACTTTAGTTTCATAAGCGCTTTTTGAGCTCTTTCAAGTGCTGGTTCGGCAGCTTTAACTGCAAGATTTGCTTCTTCATTATCTTTCTTTATGATTATGTTTTGTTCATAGATCTGGATTTGAAGGTCACTTGCAATTTTTTGCTCTTTTCCAGCGATTTCAGTGTTCATGTTAACATCTTAAATAATAATTTCAACCTTTTCGCGTTTTTCGGAGATTTCAGCGCTTTGAATCTAAAGTTCATCACCCAATACCTTAGTATCTTCTTAAGCTTTCGCAAGAGTGGTCAGACCACCCTCGAGCCTAGTCACGGCCAAAGTTAAATCCTTGCGACGTCTTTCAAGGAATTTAATATAGTTCTGGATAAAGTCGAGGTAGTTCTTGGGTGTAGAGTAATTTTTCCGCTTGAATTTCTACTCAAATTCTTTCGAGTAGTTTTAAATAGACTAGTGGCACAAGACTAGGTGATCACTTACTTTATCACGGAAGTCTTAAGACAAGTCGACTTCTTTAATAAAGAACTTTGCAACATCCATCAAGGCGTCTCTTGGCCATGGGAAGAACCAATCTATCGTTGTGTTTGTTATTAGCCCCGGGAAATTACGACAGCGCAATCTTAGCTAGTCTCCCGCTGGTGACATGCACATGACAATATGGAGCTTATCACGCGCTTTGTTAACGAAATATTCCCAAGCGAACTCCTTTGAATCAGGCAGTTTCTTTTTGCGAATTTCTTCGTCGACTTGCATTTTCAAGCCATCTTTCTCCTCCTCTGGGAAAAGCGCAGGTACCATTCCGATCGTTAAGATATTGTTTATTAATTCCAGGAAACCTTCTTCAACAACGTGAGCGTCCGTAAACATGAATGTTTTGGGCTTCTTAAGCACAGATTTGAAAAGCTCCTTCAACTCCTCACGGAAGTCATCTTCTTTATAACCACGTTTAAGTGTTATCTAGAACAGATCATAAGTGGCCAGATAGGTGGAGAGCCTAGTCAAAGACTGTTTACCAGAGCCGCCAAAACCAACTAGAAGAGCTGAGCCTCGATTAAATCTTATAATTCGATGGATCTTTGTAATATGCTCAAGTGCGTCGTTGAAGAGCACCAAATTCATCGGCTTCTGATTAAAGTTGTAATCTTCAAGAATCTTATTCATTTTTTCCTAAATAAGCTCGTATGTGCCTAGATCTTCATATAGGCGGGGATCTTCGCTGTCGACGTCCTCGGGATCACTTAAGCGGAAGTCACCGAACAGGATTGGATTCGTATTAACTTCCTCATCGACGTCTTTGAAGAATTACTTAACATGCATTGGTATCAACTCATTTTCGACGAGATTTCTGTCAGTGGAATCAACCAAGCGATCCGAAAATACGCGCATACACTCGTTACGCCATAGACGCACAATTTAGGCCTTGGTGCTGATCTTGTCAGGAGTTGAGAGGTACAAGCCTTCGTATATGCGTGACAGATCTCTTAAATTAAACGTGTAGTGGAATTTTGTTGGCGTACGCGGCAGTTTTTCTTTGCAGCTATTGTAAATATTAATAGTTGCATTAGTTATTGGCTCAATACAATTCTGTACCTCTTCAGGGAACTCGACTAAACTCTTCTTTAGAATGCTGTTGTAAATATGCTGGGTAGCTTCAGCCGAAGGATTAGTTATGTTGAACGTATTATAGAGAGACATTAGACGAGGGTCTACTCTGTTGTTACCAGCAGCAGTAGGTGAGATGCAGCCTACGAAGTAAACGTCAACAATATCGCGGAGCAGTAAGTCTTGACCGCGTTGGTAAAGCTATTTGCGCTCAACTAAGAATTTAAGGAGCGCATTCGGTCTCTACGTGCCATATACGTCGATCGTGGGCATGTTCAGATCGTCGATGAACATGATCATCTTCTTTCCAACAGCTTTAGGTCCGTATGATTTGAGTGATTTCTTATCAATATTTTCTTCAATATTTTTCTGGAAGTCTGCCGAATTTGTTCTGGATGAAAAGTTAATCTTAAGGAAGTTGTAGATGTCAGACGCTGATGCCATGTTATCAAAAGCTGCTTGCACAGTCACAGTCTTTGCAGCACCCGAAAAACCACAGAACATCACTGGTTTTGGTTTCTTGTTTACCAGGATTTTTTGAAGTAACCATGCATATCTAGTTGTGTCAACAGTTGGAACTAGAATAGAGGAGAACTTTCGGTCGAGAGGAGGCTTGTACTCTTTTACTTCTGACTCCCACTTGCGTAATTGGAGAGCCTTTACATCGAAGAACACATCATAGTAGCTTCCCGTACCAGGGTTCTGACTAACTGATGTGATAAAGTCGTTAAATGGCTTTCTGTCCTCGTCAACTAAGCAAGCTCCAGCCGACCAGACAAGGCAGAAAAGGAACATAAGCTCAAGTTCAGAGCCATCGGAGGGAGGGTCATTCTCCGGATCTGGCAGGATTGCATCTATCATCGTGCAAAGTTGTGTAATTATATTAAGGCTTGTTCTCGGAGTGATAAATCGAAGTGGAGCCAAAAGCTCTTCATTAGCGAGACCATCAAAGATACGCTCAATAACCTGGTTGACGTATTTGCCATACAGATCCTTGAGGTTTTCATAAATTGCATCTAGATCCTTATATTTTTCTTAGATGGTTTTAAGCCACTTGAAGTAATAGGGTGCATGGCCAAGGTTCTTAGGGTCTACGTAAACCATACCGCACCGAGAAATAGTGGCGGGGGAAGCGTATTATAAATCAAAAACCTCGAAAAGCATCAAACAGTGCTTTAGAAGCCTAATACGATCACCGTTGCTGAGAGTCAGAAGTTTGTTGTCATCCATTACAGAATTCATGTTTTCTACCCAGATAGCATCTACATCACCATCATAAATGATCCAGCGCTTTTCGGGCTTTTAGTCATCGGAAAATGGCTGGTTCGCCTCTTTGAAAATCTTTGAAAGCAAGCCGTCTGTCCAGTCTCTAGTCTCGGGATTTAAAACACCGTAAAGCTCGAGTAAGGTGATCATTTTCGGGTTTATCACGTCTTTGCGAGTTTTTTCACCATCTTTTTTCTCTAGGGCGTTAGCAAGAGCGTTGATGCATGTAGACTTTCCAGCGCCTGTTGGACCGACGACCATCACTGTCCACCTGGTTTGAGTAGTCTCGTAAAGCTGCATGCATTTGTTGACCTAATCCGCAAACTCTTTTTCCAATTCATTATGTTGGAAACCTTTCTCAATCAGGTCGTTTTGAATCAACTCCTTGAGTTCTTCGTTGCCCACGCGCTCTGCCTTAAGGCCTGGAAAAAGGTCTTAGATTAAACCCATAAAGAGATGTCTGTCATCATATACAAACTTAGGCATATTCATGTCTCTAAGTGCGCGCATAAGAACGACTTCTTCTGGCGTATCAGAGTATTCACGTTTAAGCTAGCCTGCCATCACAAGAACCGACTTAAGCGCTCTTAGCTGGAAATCGTAGTGAGCCTGCTTGGACAACTATGCCTAGGCAAGTTTGTAAAGTACTGTCATTTTGCAAGCCAGAGTTTTTGCTTGGATAAAGCCTTCAGCCATGAGCATGTTTTCAGCAATTAATGTCATTCCTGGAGTAACCATTGTAACTGGTCTGAAAAGAGCCTTCAAGTTGTCGGGTAGCTCTGAACGACCAGCATATCCTGGATTCATTGTGATGAATACACCAATTGTTGGCACAAGGTTCATTTCAGTTCCCAAAAACGTTAATTTGCTATTTTTGCGGATCAGGCCTTTTTAGATTTCCTTGATTAGATTAGAAACGACAGAAAGGACTTCTAGACGAATACGGTTGAACTCGTCAAAGCAGCCCCAGAAACCAGTCTATACAAGGCCAGAAAAGTTAACTCCTAAACTCTTAAAATCTAAGTCATCACCGCAGCAAGTAACGACACATCTCAGCGCAAGACTCTTAGCTAGATCCTTTACAGTCTCCGTCTTACCAGTACCAGCAGGTCCTGCAGGGGCGCCTCCAAGATAGAATGTAAGTGCAGTGGTCAGCGTCATGACACATCTGTCAGTCAGAGGCGTAATAACTAGGCGTCCGTTCAAACCTTAATACTCGTAGCAATAGTCGAATTTACCCGTGCATTAGCGAATCTCAATATCATCTTTCTTTAAGTCCCAATAGAAACGAAGCTGCTTTTCCCAAGCGAACTCTTTTGTGCTCATGACTGAGTCTCTGACGAAATCGGCAACGATGTCACGAGCATGCACGTCTAGTACAATCAACGTGTTGATGCACTTTCTCATCTTGCTATCAAGGTCGGTTCGCATCAGACTGATAAGGGTGTTGAGGTCATCAGTTTCTTTCTTTAGTTCGTTCTTCATCGCGTGCTTGTCTCCCTCTTAGCGTTTTCGGAACACGTCTTCGACACAGAACGTCCACCAGATCTAAGAGCACACCAAGGCAACCATACCGATTTGTTTCATGATCCATTCAACGCGATCCATCTTAGCATAATAGAATACCGCTTTTTTGCAAAAAACGTGTAAAGTCTTCTTCATTTCTTCGTCGACTCGAGTCATCCAATCCTCAATGCTACCTTCCGGTTTGACGGGGTTCTCGAACTGGTAAATTTCACCTTCATCGGACGTCATGTGCGTTATGGTTTTATTTCCAGGTCCGAAAGTAAGCTCTTTGCAGTTATCGTAGAGCTTTAGCAGGTGAGGTTGGATAGCCTTAGGGTCACTTGTTCCTAGAATCTGAAGTAAATCATCATCTGGAACGAAGTAGAATCTAGGCAGTACCAGACGTTTGTTTTCAAGGTAGGCCGTAAGGTTCTTTTGACATCGATCTAGTTCTACGGAAATTCCACGCAGTTCATTCAGCTTGTTTCCTTCCTTGCACTAGTAAAGCACGCGGCTATCCTTCTGAGTAGCCTCCATAACCTTGCTGTAGGTTTGATGAACCTTATGGAATTTCCTAGCATCTTCTTGTAGCTGGATCTTGATGTCTTCACTGCTGTAGATCGACTCAAGATAAATCCATTTTCGCTGGACTTGCATCCAAACATCGATTACATCGCTGACTAAGTTAAGATCTGCCTCCCACTGCGCAACTTTCTGTTTGATGCTCCGCGCGTACTTTGAGCTTCCTACTGTTTGGAGCAGAAGAATGTCTTCTTCTATCTTCTCACGAACCTCATCAGGGGACTTAATAGCCCACCCTTTGAACTCGTTGGTTGTCTTGTTCATGTGTTTGAAAACCTCAAAATAGTAACTCTTCCATCTATCGTCAATCTTAGAGATGGTCTCATCGTTCTTCTTTTCTTCCTTTGCCTCCTTACAAATCTCAGTGACTTTTTCCTCATGAAACTGCAGCTCAAGCTCGAAGACCTTAGATAGAGTGAAGGTCTTGAGGTTGATCTCTCCAATATCTTTTCCAGTTTCCTCCATAATGCGTTTCCAGTGCCTTTCGATAACGGCAGGATCAGTCAGGTTGCGAATTAGGGGCAACGAGTCTTTGAACCCTTTGATCGCGCTCTTAAGCTTGATGAAGGGGTGCAGCTTGTCAATGTCTTTTTGAGACTTTTCAAGCTTGCGAACTAATTTGTCGTAATCGTTGGCTCCTGACTCTAGTTCGTCGTAGTCAAGGCGTTGCCAGGTAATCACGGCCCATTCCGCCCTACGTTCCTAGTTATCCTTAAAAATCTCGTAGATTAACGTGAACTTTTCGTTTTCGTTCTCCATCTTTATCAGCTCGTCGAACTAAGATATTGGAAGACCGAAGAGGTTTTCACTCAAGACCATTTCTTCCTTTTGAATTGCAAACTGCTGACATTACTGCTTGCTGTTTTCGAGGAGAATAAGACCTTGTTCTAAGGTGACGTGCTCAGCACCAGGACCATTTTCCTTGTACTCCTAGTAGGCGATGGAAAGCTCTTTCTTGAAAGTTTCGACTTACTGGATCGTCATGTCAGAGTAAGCGCCCTTGATTGTATCGACGTGCTAGTCCTTGCGATCTGCAGACTCAAGTAATTAGGCCCAGTTATGAGCAATATGGTCTACAGCATCTTAGTCATGATTGTCGACCGGATACTTGTACATTTTCAGAACACGGAACTGCTCTTAAGTTTCATTAATTTTTAGCTCCATATCCATGCTAGTGTTACGAATTTTCGCGATGGTCTCAAGCAAAAGCTTGATTTCCTCGATTGAATCAGCTTCCTTGTTTAGCTGAGCGTTGTACGCTTCAATCTCCTTATGAATAGCAAGCAAGTCACTTTTTGCAAGCTCTGTTAAAATTTTACCAAGCTCATCAAGGAATTTGTTAACCTCGGTCTTAAGCGTATGCTTGACTTAGGTGTAGTCTACAAGAATGAAGTACTTCTTGATCTTGTCACTCTTCTTCTTGATCATGTTCTTTTTGTTTTTCATGAACATGATCAGGTGCTCGATGTACTTGACCGACTTGTTGCGCTCGATCGACTTCTAGATCCTCTAGAAACCTTACTTGTCGTTCATTTTCTTCTCCTCTTAGTCCAAGTAGCGATTGCTAGTCTGCTCTTATTTTGTGCCGATGTTCTTAAGCAGCTCTGTCATGTGTGTACCTAGTTGGGAGACAACAGGATGGACGATCATGTCGTTGTAGTACGACTTATGGAAAACTTTCTCGTTTGCATCTTCACCCTGCTTTGGGGGAACCAGCATACCAGTGTTTTTGAACCAGCGGCCAAAGTTAGCGGAGGCTTCATTGATGTTTGTGGTGAACTTCTTAAGCTAGGTGTCCATGTCCTCGACTGTAGGTGTGAGCAGGAACTCGTTATTGCTGTACTTGCAAACTTAGTTAATCATAGACTTCTCAGAATACCAGATGATCTTGTTCGTTGCCAACGCACGGATGGTCATAGATGCGAGGGCGTTGAACACCTTTCGCTCCCAGTACTTGTAGTAGTCAAACATTTAAGTACAGTTGAGCTCGTCTGTGTTAAACGCCACTTACTCGATCTGCTTGAGAAAGTTTGAGATTTCCTCGTAGTCGCGTACAAGCTCATTGACGACCTTTACTCTGTGCTAGTCGAAGTAGTCAGTGAACTCTTGGAGCTCCATCGGTGGCGTGCCCATGCTGATTGGCCTTAGGATTTCAGCATTCTCAATCTTTTCGATTTTCTTCTGAATATTTGTGGCATGTCCTACGACTCTGATCTTGACCTCACGGAACTTTTCAATAGCGCTAGAACACTCCTTGATGTATTCAGGGATCGAAAGACTAAACCAATTGTGGTTTTGAACACCCTTGTTCATCGTGTCTTAGAGCGATGTGAGCTCACGCTAAAGCAGGTTTTACTCGATCGGCTTTAGGTCATCTAGGACTGAGTCATAAGACCTCAGCAACTACTTGAGCTTGTCGATGTGTCTAGCGTAGTCCTTCTCCTGAAGAGCGATATTTATAATTGTGTCAGGAATTGGCTTTCCGATTCTATCCAAAAACTTAGCTTCCCTTATAATCACCTTCAATTTCGGATCGAAGTTTACGAAGTAGTAAACGCGACGCTTGTCTTTTTCTTCGCGCAAAATATTCTTTTTCAGCATTTGCAAAACCTCCTTGCTATTTTCTTTCTCCCAAGCCTCGAAAATTTTATTTTCATAAGACTCAGTAAGGGTTTAGGCAAGCTTGACATATCGCAAGGCGGCTTGTTTACCAGCATCAGTACCTGTCAGGATATGAGGCTAGGTCTTAAACTTATCGATTGGAGTTTTAATACGAGTGACTATGCTACGGGCCCATGCAATTTTACCAGAGTTCTCGGGCATATTTTTAGGTCGAAGAGGGTCTTTCTGGTTTTATTCAAAGATCTCCTGCATTTCTTCAAGCTCGTTTGCGTAGCGCAAGAGTACATCCTGGTACTTGTCCTGCAAACACTCCTTAATTTTGGGTCTAGTCTCGATGCTTTTAAATTTATCTAGTAGGTCAAACGCACCTGTTGAAGAAGTGAGGTTTTCCTTAAAGGTGTTATTGATCATAGTTATGGTCACGGTCTCGATGTCTTAGATCTAGTTAGTGAACGTATTGAACGCAGTGTCCCACTCAGCCTTGTTTTCTGAGTTGAAAACGTCGCTTTAAATGGCCTAAAGTTTGTTGACTTGGTCGCGGACGCGCTCGCTGGTAGATTCGATCTCTTCGGAGCTACCAGTGACGGCCTTAAGGTCCTTATTGAGGATAGCATTGAAGTCCTTGAACGCCTAACAGACATCTTTTATGTCCTTGCAGATCAAGATTATGTGCTTGGGCTTTGCCTGGATTTCCTTGATCTTGGTAAACTCCCATCGGTTAATGGTGCTTTCCGCCTCGATCTCCATCTTAGTTTTTAAGAATTCAGACTGCCATTTTTCGAGTACATTAATAGCCTTTTCAATTTCCTCGATCGCAGTTTTTGGCTGTTTAAAGATAGTTCGAATGTTGATCTTGTTCCGCACTTTTTGACAAATCTCGTTAGAGATAGCTTCAATAATATCTTGGAATTCCTCATTACAGAAGTGGATATGCCTTGAGATGGTCCAGATCAGTTTGAGACCGTTTAGCAGAGAGGGCAGGGTGTCGTCGATCGATTTTAGGTCACCTTTGTTGATGTTTTTGAACTGGCGCTCCAAAGTTAGCAGGAATTTAACGAAGTCCTTTGCAACCGCATGCTACTTTTTGAAGTTTTTCTCAGTTTATTTAAAAGTTTCAACATTGTAACTGTCTTAATTTTCACGCACGTTGCTGAGTATTTAAATGATGCGGCGTACACTCGGCATGCTCAGCTGCTAGTGTAGGGTGTTGTACGTGGCTGCGCGTTGGGACCAGAACTCAGTCTCACCGGTAGCCGTCTCGTGCTTGTGCTCGGCTGCGCGCTTTTCTTCAGATTTCATCTTCTTTTCGATCATTTCGGTCCATGAATTCTATAATTTTTTAGCATTCAAATTTGATTGGGCGGCAAAATTTGATAACAGATGGACTGAAAATATTTGAATTTTATATACTTACCACAGCCTCTTGCAATTTTTAAAGTAGAGCCTCATCCTAAAATAGAATTATATACGGTGGTAATAAATTGGGACTTACAGAATGAATGCGTTCCTCGGACATGTTCTCGTCGTAGTAAGGCACATCAATCGTGATTTGGCCGTAGGCCTGCTGAATGGATGTGGTAATCTGGGTATTGAAGCGCGTCATGTGGTGTTTAATCTCAGTACGCTGCTCCATCAGGGGTATATAAATCTCCTTGAGCATCAGCGATAGCGCGTTCATGCGCTGCTCGGTGTCTCCTTTCTTCTCAACCATATGAAGAATTTAAGTTGTAATTATAACTTGGTGCTTGTTTTCGGTTTAAATACTGCCACGCCAAACAACTAACCAATCAAATAAAACTATCGGGGTTTTGGGGTTTTGGGG
>Ga0194130_10006477_pt1 | contig 13524 bp, 9 predicted proteins | sample TA2KigsurfametaG_FD_160084 | JGI IMG/M metagenome (GOLD analysis project Ga0194130, IMG submission 160084) | Freshwater microbial communities from Lake Tanganyika, Tanzania - TA2015050 Kigoma 12 surface | ecosystem: Environmental > Aquatic > Freshwater > Lake | place: Tanzania: Lake Tanganyika... | reverse complement strand
CGGCGCTTCTCGTCGGACAAGACGTCGGAGACGGATACCAGGGAGAACGCCTGACGGGCATCCTCTAAGGTGCATATTGTTTTTCCGCTCGCTTCAAATTTTTTGGCGGCAACAATGGCGAGGTCCGACAGCGGATTTTCGCATGCGATCTCGAAAGTCTCGACCATAGCGTCGAGTCCCGGTTCACCTTCGGCCAAGAGCTGCTCAAACAGGAAGCGAGCACTGGCTGCCGTGGGCGGAGACGGGATAAGAGGGGTTTCGATAACTTTATCATTCACTGACGCCTTGTACTGGTAACTCACCTTGCCTTCAACGAGTTGGTGTGCGATCTTCGCCGACTCGCCGGAGAGGGCGGCGGCAATTTCGATGGGAGGGGCTTTGCTGCATTCGACGGTAATCGTCCAATACTTACGTTTACTACCATTCACGACTCTTTGTTCTGTTATAACATTTGGGTTCTTTGCGCCGAGGGGAACGCACAACCGGTTATCTCTGAGGGCCTTGCAAACATCTTGCATCGTCTTATACCTGCCGCATTCTATAGTCATGGTCGAGCCGCTACGATCGTCGTAGGTAAGATCGATGAGTCGCGCGCCGCCGGAGAAGAGATGCTTGAGATCCGCGAGGGCCTCGATTATGTTGGTCCTGGCGCTTATGGACCCTGGGAGATTGTCCAACATCGAGGTGTACGTATTACCTGCAGCAACAGCGGCTTTGAGGGCAGCGTCGTGGCGCTCGGACGCCACCCCGGATACGGCGAGGTCACCCGCAACTTTTATGTACGCAGCGAACGCCGCATTCGGGTTAGCCGTACGATCAAGCTGTTGAAACATGGTCCGCCTAGCATCCGGGCCCAAACCGAGGTCTCCGGCGGCTTTACCGACGCGCCCCTTAAGATTATTGTCCTCGACATACGCGTGGTCCCGGGGTGCGCTGAGACTTGAACCTTTTGGTAGGAGGGAGAAGTCGTAAAAGGCGCCAGGGGAGGGCATGTGGGCGCCCGGTGGCTGCCGGATCACCCGGGCGTTAGCAGGGATTTTTGTGCCAGGATCACAGCGGTACACTTTATTCGTAACCGGGTCAAGGTAATACGTGTTTTTTTTACTGCCTTTCTTGTATTGTTTACTGCCTTTCTTGTTTTGGTTACTGCCGTTCTTTCTGTCTTGTCTTTTACCTTGACCGGGCTTATCCGGTCTGCGCCCGGGTGATTGCTCAGGGTCGCGCCCGCCCGGTTCGCGCTCTCCGTCGTGTCGCTGCCCTTGACACGGGTATTTACGATGGTTCTTTTCTCTACTGAAATCATCAGAAAATTCTGCGTCCTCGTCGCCTTCCGGCTCGTCTGCGTCCTCGTCGCCTTCCGGCTCGTCTGCGTCCTCGTCGCCTTCCGGCTCGTCTGCGTCCTCGTCGCCTTCCGGCTCGTCTGCGTCCTCTATAGAAGGAAGGGGCTGGGTAGCAGTACCCCACGCTTCCCCATCCCACCAGCGCAACTGGCCGGTCTGATAGGGATCTTCATACCAGCCTGGTGGGTTCTTCTTCCACCCGAACGTGCCTTTCTCTTCGTCCCAGGTCTGGGTGAGGCCCTGCTCTTGCCAGGTCGGTGGATCCGGCATCAGATCCTTCCACCCGGGCGATTTTATTAGATTTATTAGACCTTCGACGGTGATTGCGATATGGTACACTGCCATAACCGCGCTCTGAAAGGATTCATACGCGTCCCTGATGGGAATATCAGCGGTGCGGATGAGGGTAATCGAGTGTGTCTGTCGATTTAGATTATGTACGGACAAGACGCGTTCGAGGTCACTGACGGTATTACGGATGGCCTGGTCATATCTGTCTTGGAGTTTAGGGATAGCCTCGGCGGGATACTCTCCGGCGAACCGGACCTGTCGTCCCTGGTGCATAGCAGGAAGAGCAGGATGAACACCAACCTCATAGTTAGCACGTCCCAGGTGGAACCTTGACACCACTGCCGTGGCCGATTCCACTATGGAACGGAACTCTCTGCGGTGGTCCTCTACGGACTTGATGGCCGCGTAAGTCAGAGATACTGGACTCTTGTCATTGCGCACAAACTGCTCCGTTCTAACATTAGCCCAGTTTTCCGGGGTGTGTAAGCGCGAGGCGAGTTCGGTTTCAACCTCGTACTCGATGAGCTTCTCCATGATAAAGGCGGGGGAACCGCGACCGGAGGAGAATTCATGTAACTTTTTTAATTTATCGTACAACTTTTCTAATTCCGTCGAGTCGGCGCTCGAATTCGGGGACCTCGGCTGGTAAATATTGTCGGACATAGTGGCTTTCCTCCTTAGACCTTACTAACTTGTACTGTTAAGGTAGCGGCGGGGAAATCAACAGACGCGAGACATAATATGTCCGGTAAACGTGAACAACCCTCGCGGTTGTCAGTCCCACCGTTTGGTGGTCTGGTCGCGAGGGTCGAACACTTTCCGTACCCCGCGTTTGCACCTCCATACGGAGGTAATGTAAGGAGACTTCCCCTTACACCGACCCATTGCGGGTCGCAATTCGAGGCGAGCGCCTCAGGTACGGCCCAGTGGCCGCCCTTTGAGGCATTTGCCTCGAGGAACTTACTTTGTTTAAGTTCCTCCCCGTACCTACAGGCCGAAGCCCAGCAGGCACCCAACAGCGATCGGTCCGGGGTACGGAACTGGACCGCTGTAGTTATTGAAGAACACCGCACTTTCGTGCAGCCGGGAGATTTCGTCCCCCCTACCTACTAGGTCTTTCGACCCTAGATGCACTTTCGTGCACCTAAGGATGCACGAAAGTGCATCCCTGTAGGTCACCAGGTCTGTTGACCTGGTGGGTTCTTCAGCAAGCTCGCGCTTGCGCCTTAGAGGCGCAATAAGCTTGCACCCCTTGACGCAGGCAGGGACCTGCGTCATTCTGGGAGTCTTTCCGGACCGCGTGGTCCGAAAAATCTCCAAAAAGGCATTCGAAGGTACCTCATACTATGCGCGCGGGAAGGAGTTCTGCAATCATTTCCAGGGCGTACCCGAAAAATCTTGTTTGCGGGACTTCAAAGGGGAAAAAAGCCGTTTTCCCTGCGGAGTTTCAGCCACTCCGGCACCCCGAGACGGGCCGGAAAATGCCCCTCGCACAGGAACAACCCCTCGTAGAAAACCAGGGCGTGGGCGCTACACCTGTCGCAGGGAACCCGCAGGTAGTGCCCGGTTTCGCCGAGGAACCTTCCCTCCCCGTCACACCACACCATGCGGGAGGCGGACCTGACACCTTCACCGTCTGAGCCAACCGGATAAGTCATGCATAGTATGATTCCGGCACACCGGCGACAGGCAAACAGGTACGACGCCGTGACTTTTTTCAACCGGGAACGACAATGGTGAACGTGGCGAAAACAAAAAAACTGCTGACCCTACTCTGCGCCCTGGGACTCCTCGCAGGCGTGGGCGCCTACACCGCATCCACCGCCCCCTGGGGATCCCCCCGGCAGCGAACCCACACCGAATACGGAGAGATGCTCCTGGGGTGCCCCAAAGGCGTGTACACCCTGGAGATCCTCCGTTCCGACGAAGTGCAGGCCTGCATGCTGAACACGATGAAAGAGGCTGCGGACGCCCGGCAAGCAAAAGACCTGGACATGGCCATAGGCTACGTGATCAGGCGGCAGCCAACTTTCTTCGACGTATGCCACGACCTGGGGCACACGGCCGGAAGGTACGCGTACACCAAGCACCAGGACATCGGCGACTTAATTGCCGGCATAGGCACCAGTTGCCAATACGCCCTGGGGCACGGGGTGCTCGACGGGTTCGCGGACACAAAACCCGACGAAACCGCCTACAGGCAAGCGGTGACCGCGTGCGAAAGGATAGTGGACCCGCTGACCGTAGGCTACTGCGCCGACGGCCTGGGACACGTCGCCTGGTCCTCCACCGAAGACCTCGCCGGGGCGGCCAGACGATGCTCATACCTAGGCAAGGAAGGCCTCGAGCAGGCGTGTGCAGAAGGCATCCTCATGCAGATCTACGAACCCGCGGGATTCGAACCATGGCGAGACATCGCCAACGCACCCGCCGAAATACCGGCAATGTGCGCCAACTGGCCCCAGGCGAACAGGGCCGCCAACCTCGCCGGATGCCACAGCGGCGCGGGATACATATTCAGCAGAAACCTGGCGAAAAACAGCACGGCCTGGGAGATCCGAGGGGAAATGACCGAACGGCTCTACGCGGACGTCCTGGAAAGCATCCGGTACGCCCTGAACGGATGCGCGCTCATGAACGACAAAGTCGCAGTGGACATGTGCCACTATTCCCTCTCCCAGCAGTACCCGAAGGTGGTGCACTACGACGAGCGCCTAGAAGACGTCGCGTGCGAACCGTTAGGCAGATGGGAAGAGAGGTGCCGCACCTGGCACACGACGGCAAAATAGGCGGCGAGTGAAACAACCCTAAGACAGGTCGAACGGATTTTCCGGATCGAACGAGGAGGGTTCGTGCACGACCGCCGCGGACATGTCGGGCACCCGCGATCTTTCCAGTTTCTCCAGCGCCTCCTGAGCGGACGCCGACGAGTTTAGCAAGTTCTCCACATCCTCCGCGGAATTGCCCTCGGTCAAGCGGCGGATACTGGCGTCAGAGAGACCCAGCACGCTAGTGGACTTGGGTTTAACCGAACCGGTGGTACGCGAACGGCCGGTACGCCAAGCGGGTCTCGGGAACCTCGCTATGAGGGTGGACCTGAACGAATAATGGGACAACGCCATGTAACCCTTGGCCAAGGTGGCGATCCTCTCCACCAACCCCGAGGGCATGTTCCCGTAGATACCCGAGGAAAGTTCCCCGTCCGACGTCACACCCAGGGCCCTGGTTGCGGCGTTGTCTCTGACCATCTCGTCTACCTTGCTGAGTTTCTGGCCGGCACCCCACAAGGATATCCCGGCGTAACGCCCCTGAGTGGAAACCTTCTGCAGCACCTTCCGGATCCTGCCCATCTCCGACCCCATGGAAGGGGCGAAAGCGTTCAACTCGTCGGCGATAACCACCAGATGGTCCACCCCGAGCTCTCCCGCCTCGGCCGACACCAGCATGCGTTCGACCGTCCTGGCGATCACCGCGGACTGCACGTTGGTCGGAAGACCGGCGATGTCCACGACGATCACCTGACCGTGACTCCATCCGGAAACCGGTACGTCGTCCCCGGGTTTGGCGGACCCGCGCAGCACCAGACCCCCGGAACCGTTGAGAACGTTGGCTATGAGAATTCTCCTGACCCTCCACACCGTGGCCTTGTGGTGCGCGCGCCAGGCGTGATCCTTGTGCTCGTCCTCGGCCTGACGGAGTTGGCGATCGAACCACGCCTCGAGCTTGTCGAAAGTGTCGATACGTGCGCCGGGATCCGCGGCCCTCAGACAGAAGGCCTCGAACTCGTAGAGAAAGGAGGACAACTTCTCGTCTTCGTAGAAATTGGTGGCCACAAAATAGCGCAAGTAGCTCCAGATCATCTTCATGTCCCAGCCCAGTCGCAAGGCGTCGGGACGCGGGGAACGGGTCCCCGAGGAACCCGCCGGCAAGGAAGGCGCGTACACGGTGACGTCCTCAAACGGGGTACTGGGTACCCCCAGGGTCCTGTACATCTCCTCGTCCTGGTCGGAAAGTTCGTAGCCGGCCGCGGGCTTCTCGTCGAGCCAGATCAGGTCCTCGCCCTTGACGTTGAATATCAGCGAAGCCACTTTGTGCTCCGGTCCCCCCGAGGCTATGGCGGCCTTGAGAAGAACCCCGATGTAGGAAGTTTTCGCCGCCTGACCGGACAGTCCCCCCACCATCAAATGTGCGGCCTCGGGCCCGAGCAACGAGGCCCCGTCGAAACAAATCTTGGTGCAACTACCGTCGGCCAAAGGCACAACCCCCGCGGGTATCTGCCAATCCATCTTATGGTAACCCGTGGCCTCGAGCATCTCCGCCTGGGTGGCGGCGCGAACCGAACCCGAACGAACCGGACGGAGCAGCGACGAATGAAAAACCTGGACTTCGGCGACGACCACGTCGTTGAGGCGGGCGATCTGATGTTCGCCCGCCAGGTCCGCGGCCACGGGATCCGAACTCGTGCCCACGGTACGCATGTCCACGACGGTGCCGATTACCGTACCTTCAGCGGTATCGGCGGCCACCGGGGTCCCGATCTCCACCTTGAAGCCGCGCTCGGGATCCACGAGGAACTCGAACTTCCCCACGTACGTTCCCGGGTTGCCCGGTAGGTACACCCTTCCCAGATGTCCTGCTTCTCCTGTCATTGCATGCCTCCTGTAGTCACATTGAATACACTGATGGTCTTCGTGCCCGCAAAATGTCCTCTATTGCCCTTACGCCCGCCAAATGCTTGTCAAAACGCCGGTCGCGGGAGGTGGCATGCTGCTTCTCGCTGAGGGCCAGGGCCGCGAGCGGGTCAAGAAGGTCAAGGTCGAAACTCTCCAGGCGCACCAACCCGAAATCCCAGGCCTGGGCGGACGCGTCCTGCATCCGAACGTAGCACGAATAGCGGTCCACGGGACAACCGTTGGATCCGGCGGGGATGAGGAACCTCTGGGACCTCCAGCCCTTGGCCAGCTTCCACAGCAGGGACTCGTCGGGCAGGTAGCGGGTCCTGGTGGTCTTCACCACCCCCACGAGCTCCCTGCGTACGGTCTTGCCCAACACGGAGCCGTCCACCAGCAGAGAACTGTGGCCGTCGGCGAACATCTTCGAAATCAAGGCCTTCTCTAGGTTGTTGCGCTCGTCGCCCAACTGCACGAGGGCCGCGGAGGCCAGTTCGTCCGGGCGGAATGCCGGAAGGTCGATACACTCGACTGTCGTTCCCAGGGACTCCACCCATTGCCTGTCCTTCTTGGAAACTACGAGCGCTATCTTTTCCGCGGTATCCACGAGTTTCCCCTCTCCGTCGACCGCTCCGGCGGATGCGTAGACCAGGTAGACCGGGCGGTGCTCGATATAGGTCACGCACAAAGCCGCCTGAATGCCGTCGATGAACCCGCTAACTTCCAAAGGGTCGCAGGTGACCTTCAGGGGGGCGTCGTCCAGCAGGGTTACGGGTATGACGCAATCCTTCCTGGCCTCGAGTTGACTGGTGAGCGAAGAACGGAGGGTAAAACTGCCGAGAGCGCGGAAAAGGGAGCGCAGGTCGTGGGCGGTTTTTTGATCCATGCTTGTATTGTTTGTCGACGGCTGATTTAGGCATACAGCAATATTCCGCGCGCCGCGTCGGACCGCGCGTCCTGCGACAAGGCCCGGCGGCTAGTGGACATAAGCAGTCCCGCTACGACCATGATATGTATGGGTATTGACGATTCTGACGAAAAGCCAGAATTATGGGTGGGCAACGCATGCGGCGTAGACCCCGACAACGTCGACCCCTCCTGCAGGCACCCGTACGCCTCCCTGGTCCTCCTGGACGACAGCACCCTGTCCTGCTGCCTTTGCGGGTCGCAGTGGGACGTGGACGGGGACAGTACGATCGTCCTTTTGGGGTCCTTCCGGGTGGCCCTCGCCGAGAACGAGTACCGCTACCAGGAAATGGCCAAAACCCTGGAGAACATCACCGGTCAAAGACACTGCGCTTACTGCGGAAAATGGGGCCTGGAGAGCAAGTACGTGGCCATCTACGATCTTCACCTGTGCCCTGAGCACATAGGCGACTACTGCTTTTGCAACAACGACGACGAACAGGACGCGGAACTGGTGGACTGGATGATGTCGACCGCGGAAGCGGGGATCGACCTGCGGACGGCGTGGATACTCGAGCGGATAGCCTCGGAGTACAAGCCGGACCTCAACGACTACTTCAACAACGTCAACTCCGGCAGCATACCCGTAACGGTGGACGACGGTATGCGCAAGATACTTGGGCTGGATAAACGGACCGACATAAGGAACATCTCCAACGCAACCACCGCGCTGCTCGGGTTACCCAACGCGGCGAGCAGACACGGCCGGGCGACCGTCTTGGGGCTCCTGGCCACGGGATTCTCCGCGGTCGAAGACAATCCTTTCATAGACGACGACTCCCTGACCGTGGAACTCGCCTACGCCCTGCCCACCCGGGGTATCAATAAGGCGACGGTGGTCATGGATCTTTACCGGGACGAGATACCCGACGGTGTCCTGGTGAACGGGGAACTGGCCGACGGACTCCTGGAAGCCCTCGCACAGAGCAGCGCAGCGGTACTCGGTCCCCTGTTACGGGAGCGGGTACAGGTACTACGATGAGCCGGTTGTTTGCGGGAAGACGAAGGGCGCGCGGCGGGAAGTTGAGGGCCGCGGCGTTCACGGCGACCGTACTGGCCGCAACCCTCCTGTCGCCCGGGAAAGTTGCCGCGCACAACGACGTAAACGACTACCTTCCGGACACAGGCGAGATAGTGCAGTTCACCCCCGATCGGATATCCCTTACTTTTTCCGGGAAAATCTCCTACGACACCCTCAAAATCTCCCTGCTGTACAGCAACGGCGAAAGCGTTCCGCTCACCGGAAAAGGCTTCTCCATCAAAGACAGAACGGTGGACCTGCTCTACCCGTCGCTGGACACCGGAACCTACGTGATCATCTGGCAGGACTCCGGCCCCGACGGCCACCTGGCCGTGGGACAGAGCCACTTCAGCGTGGGCGAAGAGGACGGAGTCGCGATCGGGGACTACCGCCCCAAAGAGAACGTGGTCGGCGGCTTACTGGACTCCGCCACGCGAATAGGCGTGTACGCATTCATCGCCCTGCTGCTGGGCTGGGCGTGGCTGCTGGTTAAGAATCTCGGAGGCATCCACCAGACCGTGCTAAGGACTGCGTGCAAACTCCTCCCCGTGGTCGTCCTTTCGCGGTTGTTGATCGTATCGTACAGGGGTTCCTCCGGCAACATATTGAACGGTATAGTCCGGATAGCGTCCGACCCGCGGTTGGGGCCGTTCTGGCTACTGCTGGTATCCGTCTCCCTGGCGGCCTGGCCGGTGCTGCGAAAACTTGCCGCAGCCGTCCCACCCGCGGGGCCGATCGGCGAGCGGTCAGGCAAGGACAGGAAAACCGCGGGCGTCATGGTATGTATCGCGATACTGACCGCCCTGGGGTTGGCGGGCACCGGGCACATGGCTACCAGCCCGGAAAGGGCCTTGCTGCTGCCGCTGACCGCACTACACATAACCGGCATATCCCTGTGGTTGGGTGCCATCGTGGTGTACTTTGCGGCCAGTGAGCAGACCGGGCGTACGTTCAAACGTTTCGCCAACGCCTTCTCGGGGTACGGGGTGCTGGCCTTCACGGCTGTCCTGTTTTCCGGGGTGCTGATGACCGGGATACGGACCGGTAAAACCGTAGGGACGTTGCTGGGTCTTACCGAGTATGTTTACGGTCGCCTGCTGATTTTCAAATGGGCTTTGCTGCTCCTGTTGATACTCCCGGTGGCCGGCTGGCAGCTGTACAAGAGCATCGAAACAAGACTGGCACCCGGCGACGGCGGAGCCACGGGGCCGGACGTACGGGCGTTCAAACTGGAAGTGGGTGCATTGTGTACCGTACTTTTGGCCGGGTCGCTCCTGGGCCTGGTGCCGCCGTTGAAGCCCTCCACGGTGTACACCACCCGCAACATCCTACTGGACAACGTAGACTACGAGACCTGCGTCTCCTCGCAGCAGACCCCCTCGGACAAACTGATCTGCGTGAGCAACTATTTCATCAGGAAGGCCGAAAACGACGGGATGCCAAGCGCCCTGAGAGAAGTAAGCGGGCGCTGGAAAGAAGGTGATCCGTGGTTGGCTAGTTACTGCCACTCCATCGGCCACAAACTCGGAAGACTGGGTTACCGGATGTACCAAGGTGACCTGGCGAAGGCCTTCGGGGCGGGAACGGACCCCTGCGACTACGGCTACCTGCACGGCGTGATCGAGGGGGCCAGCAGCGGGTTCACCGACGACGAACTAAAGTACTCCATGACCACCCTGTGCTCGCCGATAGAGGCCGAGTTCGGACAGGACGACCACATGTACAAACAATGCATACACGGCATGGGTCACGCCGCGGCGCGGCGGGTCAACAACGACCTCGTCCGCGGGATGGAGTTCTGCAAAGAGTACCCGAGGGGCGACGACGGTTCCATGGAAGGGTACATATTCAAACTTTGCGTAACCGGCGTCTCCATGGAATGGAACTCCCAGTCGAAGGCCAACAAGGCCATAACCCTCCCCGTGGGTCACCCGGACACCCTGCTAGGGCAATGCCTGCTGCTGGAGGGCGTCTACCAGGAGGGCTGCATCGAGTACGGGACGAGCAGCATGGGTGGCATACTGGAGAAGGAGATAGAGGCGCGGAACTGGTGCGACGCAAACCTCAGCGACCCTCTACCCTGCTACCAGTCCATCGGACGGGACGTCATATGGTCCCCGACGATCACCAAGGAGCAGGCCATAGCCGTATGCACGGGAGGCAAGCAGGGGATATACGCGGAAAACTGCATCGAGCGGGCACTGGGAAGCGTGGCCACCATCGCCCTGGATGCTGACGCGATCGACGACTTCTGTCCGCTGCTAGAAGAGAAGTACAGGCACCTGTGCGCGAAGGTCAAGAAGAGCATGGTGAAACAAATCGCAGAGACACTCAGGGGCACCTAAGCACGATGTTCCACGCAACACTTGCGCCCATAAGGGTGCCGACCAGGGCGCGGCGCCTTGTCGCACTCCTCGCCCTGCTCGTACCGCTTGCGCTCCTTTCGACCGGACGGGAGAGTCAGGCGCACGGCAAGGACCTGAGCACCAGTCCCGCCGACGGCGCCTCCGTCGACAGGTTCCCCGAGAGCATCGAGATAGTGTTCAACGAGAAGGTTACCCTCCTGGAATACTCCACGATCCTGCTTGACTCCCAGGGCACCAGCGTGGTCCTCGCGGCGCGCACGGAAGACTATAAGAACGGGTCGAAAGTAATCCTGGACCCCCCGAAACCGCTTCCGCCGGAAGGATGGTACGCCGTGAACTGGAGGGCCGTCAGCGCCGACAGCCATCCCATAGCCGGAACCTTCACTTTCTTCTACGGGGACCCGTCGCTATCGGCAACCTCGACCAAGGTGAAAACCGTGAGCAACCCGGCCCAGCCCTACATAAACATTGCCACGGTCCTGCGGATACTCTCCTACCTGGCCATATTGATGACCATAGGGGCCAACGTGTTCCTGTGGATCGTGGGCGGCAAGAACGCGGAGGTGTACACCCGGGCCGGAAAGCACGCCTGGAGGATATCGGTGACCACGGCGGTGACCGGTTTCGTGACCACCCTGCTCCTGCTGGTCAACACCGCCATCATATTGAACGGGGGATCGTTCACCTCCCTGGGTTTGATCGTGCAGATAGTCGCCGCCGGTCCCGTCGGCTCGGCGCTCCTGATACGCGTCAGCGCCCTGTTCGGGGTGTGCACGGGCCTGCTCCTGCTGAGCGAAAAATCCCTGAGAAAACTCGGGGCGGCGGTCTTCGTGCTGAGTTCGGTTGTATACGTGTACTCCTACGCCATGTCCAGCCACGTGTACGTAGTGCCCCTAAAGTGGGTGGCGGTATTCGGATTCGTTCTGCACATGGTCGGTTCCAGCATCTGGCTCGGCGCGATACCGTCGCTCGCCCTGGCTCTCCGCAGCACCGGGCGCAACAAAGAAGGACACCCGCTGGAATCCGTGAACGCCGCCAAACTATCGATAGTCGACAGGTTCTCCAAGGTGGCAACCTTGGCGGTGGCGTTCGTGGGGGTGGGGGGACTGCTGGCAAGTTTCACCATGTTCAACAACGTGACCGAATACTACAGCACCAACTACGGCAGGTTCCTCCTGCTGAAAGTGCTACTCGTCCTGTGCGCAGGGCTGATAGGCGCGTACAACCATTTCGTGCTGGTGCCTTCGCTGCGGAAGGAACCGAACGACGCCAAGACCCACGAGACCCTGCGGAGATCGGTTATAAAAGAACTCGCGTTGTTCTTCCTGATCGTACTGGCCACCGGTGCCCTCACCTACAATTCCGCGCCGAAAGCCGGCGGCAACCATTTCTCGGGCCACTCCGGCGGCGGGCACATGGGCGGGGTGGACGGTTCGCAACTCGCCAGCCGTCTGGACCCCGTAATAGTGCGCGTGCCCGTGGCGGCCGGGGAGATCCAGGTGGAGTACTACCCGGGGGAAAGATCGGTGGAGAACGCGTTCAAGGTCATCCTCACCGGCGGCGACGGGCTGAACATACCCATCAGCAAGGCGAGCATACGATTCGCCCGACCCGACCTGCAGATAGCCGGATTCGAAAGAGAGATGACGATCAGCGGCGGCGCAATACCCACGCTCCTGACCCGGGACCTCGGGGTGGCCGGCACCTGGAAAGCCGAGATAACCTTAACCGCCGCAAACGGGGACCTGATACAGGCGCCTTTCGACGTCGAGGTAACAGATACCTTGCGAGCAGGAGGCGAGTGATGTCCAGGATGCCAGGGCGGTGGGTTGGATACGTCTTGGGAGGGCTGCTCCTGACGGTGACCGCGTCGTGCGGGGCGGACGAACCCGTGGTGCGCCCCCTTGTGAGCATACCGGAAGACAGACTGGCCCTCGCCAAGTACGACGACAAGTCCGTGCAAGAGCGACTGGATAGACTGGTGGAAGAACTCGCCCAGGCGGCGAAAACCTCGGGAAGCTGGGGCAATCTTACCACCGACGACGTCAACCCCCTGCTGTCTGACCTTACTTTCGTGTCCAGTTCGAGGGCGACTAGCGCCTACGGCTCCGGCACCGAGGCCGCCTCCATGTTCAGCACCGACAACTACTCTATATTCGCCATGGCCGCCGACGAAACCGGGAACTGTTGGGCTTTAAGAATTTCCGACCCCAGCACATACGCGGGCGGCGGCGATCCCGTGGTCCTGAGAACGACCATCTTCTCCCCACAGTGCCGCGCCGAAGTCCACCAGGACAGACCGCCGGGCGAGTGGGGCGCGCAGTGGCCACAGGCCGCGGAACCCACAGAAACCCTGCCCTAATACCGTGCGAGACGGCAGGCCGAAATGCGGGGTTTCAAGAAGGAGGGAGCGCACCTACGGTTAAAGGTACAACACAACCCCATAGAACCATAGAAATGGAGTCAAAATGAACCCTCTGGGATCTTTTTTCCTGAGTGCGGCCCGACAACAGGGCCCGCACACCGACGTCCTGTGGAGGAACGTCAACTACGACGAGATTCTGTTCGCCGGAGTTTCGCCCAGCGAGACCTTGCTGACGGAAATCATCATGCTCAACGAAGGCAACGGCGAACGAATGTATCGCCTAGGTAGACTGCTGGTAGGTGACATCAACACCAGTCGAGCACTCGACCCCAACAGCTCGGTAGACCTACTGCGAGGCATAATGGACGGCGCCACGTGCAAGAGTGACACTCTGCGCGCGCTGCAGAGCCACGCCGACCCCGCCGTATCCAAGATGGCATCCGAGCGCCTGACTTACCTAGACGGTCTGGTCAGCGGTGCTTCGGACACCAGCAGGAGACTGGCG
>Ga0194130_10006475_pt1 | contig 13528 bp, 20 predicted proteins | sample TA2KigsurfametaG_FD_160084 | JGI IMG/M metagenome (GOLD analysis project Ga0194130, IMG submission 160084) | Freshwater microbial communities from Lake Tanganyika, Tanzania - TA2015050 Kigoma 12 surface | ecosystem: Environmental > Aquatic > Freshwater > Lake | place: Tanzania: Lake Tanganyika... | reverse complement strand
CCACCGCCTGCCATTTTCTTCATAGCCATGCCGCCTTTAGCCATCTTGCCTTTGCCGTCTGCCGCAAACGCCGGAACTTTTTGGCCGTCTTTCATGACCATAGGCATACCGCCACCTGCGTAGCCGCCCATAGCCATCTTCTTGACCTTGCCACCTTTTTTCATGTCTTTCTCCTCGTCTTTTTCTCGTGACACAGCCTTACGTTTCATTTCGTCTAGCTCTTGAGAACGATATTTTGAATCTTTAGCAATTTGAATAGGCATACCACCCTCCGCAAAAAGTTGTCCCTTCCCATGTCGGGTCGAGGATTTGTTTACTTTCTGAAGATCAGGACGAGCGGCTTTGCCCGCACCGAACTTCTTACCTTTATCCGCCTTCACAAACTCCTCCCCGACAGACTGAGGGACACCAACACGCTTGGCGGCATCAGGGTCATTAGCGACCATCGCCATCAAGTTATGCTGTTTTTTTGACACACTAGGCATCAGCAAATCTTCCCACGCGTTTTGCCCCGCTGGGCAATACCGTCAGCACGGGACGAAGCGGACTTAACCGAGCCTCCGCTTTTATATTTCGTAGCGCCTTCGCCAAGTTTTTGAGTTTTGCCTCTACCCGGAAGAGGCTTTGCTTCCTCTGCAGCGCTTTTTGAAGGCACCTTACCCGGCAACGGTTTAACGTCCGGCATTTCTCCCGTCAACGACTTTGTAGTTTCCGCATAACCTTTTTCAGTTAACGCATCCATTTTTTTATAGAGGGCATCAAGTTCGGGGACAGGTTCACCTTTTTCCCGACGTGTTTCAAGCATACGGATACGTTCTTGTAGTTTATCCATATCAGCCATTGCCTCTATCCTTTACGAAGTAGCTGGTCAATTTTTTCTTCCAGCTTGTTAAAGCGTTGGTCAATGTGGTCAGTAATTCGGTCAACTTCTGCGTTAGTGACGTTATCACGAGCGATCTCCTCACGCGTCTTGTTTAACAAGATTGTGATACGCGAAAGTTCAGAAAACTTTTCATGCGCAACATAAGCAAAAAGACCGGTAAACAGCGTCAATCCACCGGTCCAAACATAAGACATTTCCATAATTAACACTTCCAAGCTCTCAAAGATTTGTTAATACGGCTGTTCGGATCGTTAGCTGTTTTGGCGCTCGTCAACTTTTTCTTCATACCCTTCATCCGAGCACAGAATGAATCACGACGAGGCCCACCCTCCGGCTGTGGAGCTTTTAACCCCGGCTTACCCGGATTAGCTGCGTTATAAGAAGCCCGACCTTTGGCATTTAAGCCTCCCTTCGGGTTCTTACCTTCTTTGCGCTGCCACGCCGGAGACTTAGCCATAGAACGCTACCCCTGCTACTGCTGCACTGTTAGTGATCACCAAGCTGGTCTGGACAAGCACACCCTCGCCGGGGAGCAGAACGTAGTTCGATTCTGCCGCGCCGATAGTTAATGTGAACAAGGTTGTAGCGTCGTCTTTGACCGCAACGGTGCCCGCGCCAGTTGCGCTGTACCACAGCCCTTTTAGACGAGTACGTCCGTTAAAAGCTGTGGTCGAGCCATTAGCCGCGCACGTTGCGCCCTTTACGTCTGTTTGCATCATGGTGATGCCTCCTTATCAGACGTTCTGCTGACCAACCAGCGGATCAGTAACGTAGTACAGGATTTGACCGGTAATTGAACCGCCAGTTGGTTCATCGCCAGTGGTTGCGCCACCAGTCAACGTAACCATTTGTGTGGTAGACATAGTCACACCAAGATCGTCACCAGCCGTAGCCGAAGCCCAGTTAAATACTTGCTTACCTGCGTCCGCATCAGCGGCACTCAAAAGGCCGTTGGGGTCGGAAGCAGAAGTGTCGGTATAGCCAATCCAACCCATGTCAAACGTGGGGGTTGCACCGCCTGTACCAGCGGCATTGGCTTGGATTTCAACAATCACTGCGCCAGCAGGCAATACGACCGGAACGGTGCTGCCAGAAGCAATTTTTACAGTGGTGGTGTCAGCGGCAGTAGGGTCAATGTAAAACTGAGCAGCCATTAGACCAGAGCCGCAATACGCGGTACGAGTCGTGTCGCCGCCACCCGAACGCCAAATACTTTGGGTAGTTGAGAGAGCCATATTTTTCCTCATGCGGTTAGGTGCGTCAATCTGCATGAAGTCAGGCCGGGTGCCTGTTTGACGCACCGGGTAAAACCCGGAATAACTACTTTATATACTACAAAAAGGGGGGCGTAAAGCCCCCCTTTTATTACGCCGTTCCCGACGAGCCAAACATGCCCAGCGGGTCAGACCAGCCGAACGAGTAACGCTCACGAGCTTTGTAACGGACGTTGCCAGTGTCAAAGTCACCATCCATCGACGTTGCCAGAGGAGTACGAATGAAGTGCTTCATGCCGTTTGGCACGTCCGTGGTCAGGAACCATGCGTTCGTGTCGGTCAAGAAGTGGTTAATCGTATAACCCTCTGGGATCGAACCGTTGTTCTTCAGGGCGTTGATATCGTTGTCATTGGTGCCAACACGGAGATTGGTTTCCAACAAACGAGTAGCAACGAACTGCAGAGCGGGCGGGATAATCAACTTACGAGGTTTAGCTGCAATCAGCAAGCCACGTTCGTCAGTCCATGCTGCAATTTGAATAACAGCATTTTCAAGCGCTGTTTCATTCAAGTCAGTCATGGTTGCTGGTACGTTGCTGTTGGTGCCGCCAGATACCAGCGGGTGCGAAGCAGAAAACAGAGCAACGCCATCACCGCCCGGATAGGACGCCGAAAAGCCGTTGTTAAGCACTGCTGCGCTTTTCACCTGCTTGGTGTAAGCCATAGCACGAGCCAGCGCCTTGGTATAACGAGCCGATAGGCTGTCATACAGGTTATCTTCAATCGCTTCTTCAGTGATCGAGAAACCTAGAGCAATGGTTTCGTGATTGTATCGAGTGCTCCAAGCTTCCTGCGCATTGTCATAAGCAATTGCAGAGCCTTCGTTCTTGACTGGGGCAGCCGAGAATCCAGACAGCTTGGTTTCCTCTTCGAAAGAACGCTCGGAAGTCTCAGTTTCGTAGATTTCCTTGTGTTCTTCACCGTAGGTCGAGTACTCCATACCGAACAAGGCGTTCAGGCCGGGGAGTAGCTCTTTCAGTAGTTGTGCGCGTGAAATAGCCATGATTTAGCTCCCTTATACGCCAGTTGAGTTGTTGTACTGGTGCATAGTCGCATTAATCTTCACAATGACTTCTGGGAAGTTGTCAGCGGCAGTAGCAGTGTCTCTAACCACATCAATAATACGAATAGGCAGAGTGTTCGTTGTGGCGGTCGAATCCAAAATTGCTACTTTGGAATCTCCCGTGGTTGTCGAACCCGCGTTTTGCACCAATGTTGCATTATTTCCAATTGCAGTAATACCAACACCACTAATAACTGTGGTGCCAGAAACTACAGCGACTTGGAACAACGTATCAGGATCATCAGCAACATAGGCAAAAATCTTTGTGCCTGCTTTAATTGCTTGAGATGCTGGATAAAATTGTTGATTTTGAACTTGACCGGTAGAACCGTTTGTAAAAGTAACGCCAAGAAACACGCCACACGGTGTTGCTGTGGTTGTTCCTGTGTCTTTCTCAATCGTTCCAGCAGCCACCCTTTTTACTAGATCGCCATAGAAAATGTTCGTAGCATAGCCACTTGCAATTTCCATCAGGCGAGTCTGTCCCGCATAGACTTGTCCACCAATTAGATTGACGGGCTTTAGTCCATACGGTGCACTTACGGTTGGATAAGCCATGATTTACTCCAAGTTAAGAACCAGAACCAAAAGTGGTCTTCGACCTGCGCTCAAATGCGTGCAGCGGCATACGAGGATCACTTTGCCTCAAGAATGTACTGTCCACAGACTCTGACTGTATTCTATTCATATCATCGTAGTACTTCATACGCTGCTTCATGAACTCAGCAGGGGTCCGGGCCAGCATCAAACCGCCTACCTCAATATTGCCAGTGAACCGGCCTTCGGTAACGGCGTGCAGCATCATTTCGGTATAGTCTTCTGCTTTGCAGAATTCAAACCCTTCACGGAGAGCGGAAGATATATTTTTAGCATCTGTTTGACCATGGACACTGATACGCACCCAGCGGTGTCTCCAGCCGGGGCGATGATCGGGAATCGGAAGAAGCTCCGGTGCTCGCCATTGTGTAATCCGTCCAGCATTTTCGCGTGAATCAACTTCACGTGACTGTCTGTTTTGTGTATCAGTCATAGTCATTCTCCTTTTCTCAGTTCAGCAACCTTTTGAGCGTACAGTTCTAGAGGCACTCCAAGTCGTTTCGCAGTGTTGACTTCCGAGGCCTTTAACTTGATACGGTCAGGCGGGGTGCTACGGGTAGCCGGAGCTACGACGTTAGCTGGTTTCTGTGCACGGCGTGGAGGTTCGTCTCCATCCGGATTTCCGCTCCCGAAGTACTCGGGGTATCTACGACGCATAACGTCGTCTACATATTGGTAGTACCTTGAGGTACCAATAAACTGTTCACCGTACTCCTTGACTAGCGAGCGATGCAGACCTAGCGCGGTGCTGGTCATCTCATCGTTAGGACCAAACCAACGGTTATCGGCTAGCCATTCCTTATCCCGCTCCGTCAAATTTGATGTCGGATTGGTATTTTGTGGAGGTTGTACAGGGTTTTCCTGAACTTGTAAAGGCCGCATATTCTCAGCCTTGTCCACCTTCAAAGTCGCCCTCGAAATCTCAGCTTGGGCTTCTGCTAGTAAGTCTGGATCACCTGCCTCGTATGCCTCTTTGTATTTCTTCTTAGCTGCCTCCAATTCAATTTCGGCAACAGACTTAGCCTGCTCCACAAATATCTGGCTACCGGATGCAAGCTGCTCTTGAAGGCGTCTGTTTTCCTCATAGACTTGACGGGCGAACTGCTCAGCAGCCTCCCGCTCGCGCATAGCCTCTTCTTTAGCCCTGCGCTCATCGTGATAACCACGGGTGAACTTTTTGATGCGGGCCTGAACCTTCTCATCGTAGGTGGAAAGCTCGTCGTCGGTGACCTCCTCTGGCGGGTCCGCCATAGGCTTACGTCCACGATCCTCCGAAGGAGTGTCATCCTCGATCTCGATTTCAATCTTCTGCTTAGCTTCCTTGGCTGAAGTTTCAACTGGATGAAGTTCCACATCTTTATCTTCGTTTCCATCTAGCTCGTCTGGAAATTTATATCCGCTCATTTAGTTCTCCTTAAGCAGGGCGAGAAATACCACGTGGGTCTTCGACAACCGCCTCGACATTGTCGTCGTTTATGATCCGAAACTCACGACCATGAATCTTCATGCGCGTACCAGAATTGGGCCGCACAATCACAAAATCACCTACTTTGCAGGAGGGGCCAGACGGGAACCGTTTTTCGTCTCTATATGCATCCGGCCCCATCTTCATGACGAACAAAACTGGAGTTAAGACTTCTTCGTAGTACTGAGTTGTCTCAGCCTTCACGATGCCGCTCTCGTATTGCTCCTCCGCATCCGGCACTACACACAATAAGTGGTAGGTCACCGGCTCCGGCACTTGCTTTGCTTTCCGTTCCGGTGTTTCGGGTAGCGGAGTAGCTTGTTCACCAATCAAAATTTCACTCATCACCATGCTCCAGTCGTTGCACAAGGTCTTTACAAAGTTGTTCTGCTAGGGCCAGACCCCGGATTTGCCCGCAGACGTGACGGTACTCGGCATAATCTGCCGCTCTACCGTCTGCTATAAAAATTGTTTTGTCGTTCTTTTGCGCTTGGATTTCTCCAACTAAATAACTTAATATTCTTGTGTCATCCATCACTCCTCCCTTTTCTTAGTTGGCACGCTTCGTTGAACTGATTGAGCTGCATTCTGACGCCTCTGTTGAGCTAATTGCTCTTTGTGTTTTGCTATATCAATGCCCAACCGCACGCCATCCGTCTGTTGCTGACGACTGACTTTGTCGCGTTGAGCCGCTGCAGTTGCTCCAACTTGCATAGCAGCGATTTCTTTTTGCGCTGCAATCCGTTTTTCTTCAACACGGATGCGGTCTGCTTTTTCTGCTGCTTCGATCTGTAGCTTAGTTTTCTTAAGCTCCATCTCAGCTTGCTTGAGCTGCAGTTCTTGCTGTTGCATCTGCACTATGGGGTCTTGTGCTGCTTGCTGTGCTTGTTGTTGAGCCACCTCGCCTTGACTTTGCGCAAGTAGTTGCTTTGCAGCGCGGGCTGCTAGCTGCGCCACCTGTGCTGCCACCTCTGGCGACATCTGCTTGGTTTGATCTTCGGTAGGTAGTGGCAAGCCGATAGCCTGCTCGACTTGCTTGCGGTATTGCAGTGCTATGTGCTCGTTGACGTGCGCCATCATCGCCGCGTGCATCACTGGAGCTTGAGGGTTTTGCCCCATCAGCTGTTGAATCTTGGGGTCCTGCATCGCAGACATATGCACCGCCAAGTGTGCTTCATGATCCTGTTCTATAAATGCTTTGACTGGTTTGCCAGTCAGGATGTTCTGGTTCTCCTGCACTGGATCGACTGGTGTTTCATCATCTTCCATCGGCACAAGTTTCTGAGCATTCTTAATACCCAGCACTTCGATCATTTGTCGGTGGAGGAGGGGGAGGTTGTAGAGTTGGGGAGCTGATTGGGCAAGCTGCATGACTGCTTGGTACTGGACGATCTTTTGCGCCATAGTCGCGGCGTTGGGATCGGAGACTGGGATGACATCGACAGAGTCGTAGTCGCTGCGTTTGGCAAAACGGCTACCTTCTTCTGGTTCGTAGTCATAATCGTCTGGTGTGTAGTCAGCAATAATAACTTTTAAGAGCTTGAACTCCTGCTTCATTGAGAAATGCAAGCGAGCCTGCACCGCTGTCATTACCTTTAGCGTTCTCTCAAGAATAGCCAGTGTTGTTCCCACTGGCGCTTGCGAACTCATGTCGCTTACATTTATGTCTCCAGACGAGGCAAAGTTGCGGCCTTCCTGCACAATCTGATTGAAGAGAGTAAACAGGACTTGGCTTGGTTCTTTGTAAGGAAGTGGCAGGATGTTGTCACGGATAGAACCGGATGGCACATCCACGTCCCTAAACTCGCCGGGTTGAATCGGGGTGTCATCCCCTTTAATTCGTAGACCTCTGGACTTAAGACCGCCGGGGAGGTTAGATAAAGTACCAGCATCAACCAGCTGGCGAATAAGCATCGTTGCAGATTTAGCATAGCCGCCAATCAAGTGAATGAGGCCATATCCGTAAAACCCAAAACCCGGAATATATTGATAGTGCACATAGTGTTGACGACGCATATGCAGTTCATCGTCCTCGTACCAATTCCTACGCACCGCTAGTATTTCTTTAGTGCCCTTGTCTATAGTCACGATGTACGGCAATGCGATGCCAGTCATCTCGCCTTTCTTGTTCTTGTGCTCGTAACCAACTAAGTCAAGCTCGACATTCATCTCCAACAGACGGTAGCGGTTGTCTTGCGTCATGGTGACGCCATCTTCCTCCGCTTTCTGCTTCTCAATGTCATCTAACTCCAAGTTAGGCTCGCCTAACTCAACATCACGATAGAAGCCTGCTTCTTGCAACTTCTTAACTTCATTCTCAGTTTTGCGCATAACATGAGTAATGCGCTCTGCTGTTTCTAAACTAGATGCGCCATACGGCACCACAATATCTTCGGCGGGGACAAACATCGATATTTGCCGCCCTTTGCTAGGGTCGTAGTACACCTTCTTAAACGCAGAACCTGCTAAAGGTAAATTCCACAGCAGCTTCTCGTGCTCCAGCCGATACTCAGGCATGGCTTCCGTTAGCTGGTAATTCATGTCCTCTTGGACACGCGTAGCGGAGTCGTGTTTCTCTGGAGTTTCTTTGCCAATAATCTTGGTCTTGACCGGCCCCATAGCAGGAAATGTTTCAGTAATAGCTTCTGATTGAAAGCGCACTACTGACTCAGTTAGCATTGGGTGAAACACGCCACACGCGCCCGCCCATGGTTCTGTCCTATTCTCATACTTCAAACCCAATAACTTCAACCCTTCTACATACGTCTGTATCCAGTCTTTGCGGTCACGCGTATCTTTTTCGTAGTCAGTAATAAGCTCCTCAGCCAAACTCTGCAGTTCGCTCTCGTCAATAAAGTCAGCAAGGTTAACGTCGAAATCTTCAGCGGTTTGTTTGCGTGGTTTTAAGTCAATGATGACTTCGCCATCAATCCCTACTGTCACGCCTTCAGGGTCTTCAATTTCAATCTCAATCTCAGGCACATTTGCCGCTACCTGCTCAAGCCCCACGGGGGCTGCGTACAAGCCTTTGTCTATAGCCATGATTAATCCTTAAGTAGAGTTGCTGTGCCAGCCGTGTTGTTTGCACCATCACGCCAGTCATGCCCCACTGAGGTAGGAGGCACGTCGTTCAACCATTTCTGAATAGATAAAAAACATCCTCCGCGCCCTCCAAACTTGCCGCCATGCCAGCTATCAGGCAAAACTCTAATTGACGCTCCGAGCACATCTTGTATGTACTGCTCACCATTACAGCGAAAGGCGATGTCCCCACCAACGAACACTTCATAGCTATCCACATTGGGGTGGATGTGATCTTCAATGAAAGAGTTAGGCGGCATAATAAAAAGCTGTACTTGATACGGCGGTTGTCTGTAAAGCACTACTCCGTAAATTGCATCATCGCAAACGACCGGCTCTTCTTTGGGGGTGTTGAATACACGGTTCTGTTCCCACCAAACCTTGAAGTTAGTAAGGTCGTCGTATGTGTTCATACTGTGTAATAGCGATCACGCCCACGTTTACCTTTGAACCAGATAATGTCATCCGGCTCGTCAATCGGCAGTCGGATAAACCCGCCCTGCCTAAACCGCATCAATGCGAGTGTTGTGGCATCAACTAAGTCATCGTGCTCGCCACTAGGGAAAGCAGCGATCTCATCAACTAGCTCTTCAGCCCAGCGCGTCTTAGGCACCCAGACCTTACCAGAGGCAATGATGTCCGACACTGAGTTCAAGCGAGCGATCTTGTCTTGGCCTTTGCTGGGAGTATATTCCTGCACAGGAATGCCCATGGAGCGTAGCTCGTAAATGAGCGGTGCGCCGGTTGCCTTCTTCTCGATTAGCATCCCGTCTGGCTCCCACCTCTGGTACCAGTCCAGCACGTCCTTCTTTAGCTCGACCCACTCGACACGCTTCTTATAGGTATCCAACAGAATAATATTGGGGGCACCGTTATCCTCGTCGTTGTCAAAGATACCCCACGTTGTGCCCGCAGAATAGTCAGCGCGGTTATTTTTCTCAAACGCCGTATCCCACGTCTGCAAAATATAGTTACACACAGGTGGCCGCTCAAACTCCCACCACTTCCACCAATCTCGCTTGACGATAGCGCTCTCATTGCCAACGGGGTTCTGCTGATACTGTGCCTGCCACTTGCTGTTGGGGAGTTCTTCACGTAGCGCTTCAAGCTCATCAAAAGCCCAAAACTCCGGCCACAGCGGGTTGCCACTTGGCAAAATAGCCGGAAACTCAATGACCTGCCACTCTTCTCCACCCCGCGCTGCTGATGCTTTTATCACCTGTCCAGTCAAATCCCGCTGCGACCAGCGCGTCATAACTATGACAATAGCCCCACCGGGCTGCAGACGCTGACGAGGACCTGACGTATACCACTCATACACCTTGTCGTAGATGTCCGGGTTGGTTACTGCCATTGCAGCTTCTTGTTCGCTGTGCGGATCATCAATAATTAGTATGTCTGCGCCCTTACCGGTCACAGCACCGCCTACACCGATAGCGAAATAATCCCCGCCCTTGGAAGTATTCCAGCGTCCCGCCGCTTTTGAGTCAGATTGGAGTGATAAACCGGGGAAAATGTCTGCATATATGTCAGAATCGACCAAATTTCGCACTTTTCGACCGAAACCCACCGCTAATTCAGCCGTATGGGAGGTCTGAATCACCTTTTTATGAGGAAACTTGCCCAGAAACCATGCTGGCAGCAGGTATGAGGCGAATTCGGACTTCGTGTGGCGTGGTGGCATGTTGATGATAAGTCTTTTGCACTCTCCGCGAGCCACTCTTTCAAACGCATCAGCCATTCGCGCATGATGTTTACCCCCAATAAACGTAGGCCAGACCTTTTCGACGAACTTCAGGAACCTATTTTGCGCTAATTCGCGCTGTTTTAGCCGTTCCAAATAAGTAAGTTGTGCTTCTAACGCACGTAAATCAGTTTCCGACAGCTTCCCACTGGCTAATAACGCAGAAATATCCTTGAGCGTCACTTCACTCACTGCGTTCCTCCGACTCTACGTCACTATCAATCAGTTTGGGTGTGCCTAGCTGCGCATCCAGATCATCTAGCGGGACGATGTCGATCATATCGCTGTTTAACAGGCGCTTGATGCGCTCTTTAATAGAGTTCTCCAACTCCACCGAGCTTCTGTGATGGATAGTAATCTCACTACGCTCAGTAAAGATGCCAATATCAGAGTGTTTGCCCAACAGCTCCAGCGCTTTGATCTCAATCTTTGCGTCTCCGCAGTCAGCTAGCTCAATTAATTTATTAGTAATAAAGCTTCTGGCTTGTTGCGCATCCTCTATGGCTTGGTAGTCGTAGCGTTTCAGGATTGCTGCTGCGCGTTTAGCCACACCGGGCTGAGTGACGTGCTGGGGGGTGGTGGTCTTGACCTGACCTTTGATTAGTTCGCGAGCGGCTTGCTCGTCTTGCTCAGAGAAATCGATGCTCCCACCGAGGGAGTCAATCATGTCTGCAGTATTTGCAGCAATAGCAATGCTATCCGAGAGCGTTTTGGGTTTCTCTTCGGACAAGTCGAAAGGGATCGGGTGCTCTTTCGAAGGCTCAATAGTAATCATGGCGCACCGTGGTCACGGGGAATGGGCGAAATTTAACATAGGTGGTCAGAAATGCAATAGGTACGTTTATACGTTTTTGCGAACAACTAAATAAATGTCTAATTACGGTAATTCGACGTCTGTTTGAAAAAACGCAAGGTAAGCCTACAAAACCTACGAAAGTTTCTTAGGTACCATTGACGGGGGGTGTTTCTATATAGTTAAGGGGTGACGGTGTTGCAGATTTAGTGAGGGGGTGGGAGGGCTAAATTTAAAATGCGGAATCGAGTGAGTGGATCAGTGTGTATGGGTTTGCCGGAGTCCCTGCTGCTGGTTTGGGGGGGTGCACCCCCGTACCCTCGGCGCAACCTAACAATTGTTAGGTGGCTGAATTATTGTTTCCATCAGACTTGTATTTAGCTATTTTTCTGTGGTACATTTTAATCATGACATAACAGCTTGTCATCCGGTTAGGCGGTTCACCTAACAATTGTTATATCCCTTTGTTGGAGGATGCTATGGAATTGAATAAAATTGCTATCGGCGTTGCCGATATGTTGGAAGTGCGCCGCAATGCGGTTGCCGAGGCGTCATCAGTCAGCGGTAGCGCTGAACGTGACTATGCTATCGCGCTGAATGAGGCGTTTGCGGATATGTCGGTTGCATGGTACACAATCGAGCATAACGCTAAGGGTGTGGAAGCAGACTTGGTGCATACTGAGAAGGCGGCGTTGTTCAAGGTGTTACATGAGAAGCACCATAAGGGCAAGCACCCTAACCCGTCGACACCCTGGGCGCGCATCCGCAAAGAAGCGGCCGATCAGATCAAGGCGGCCGTGTTACGCGAAGCGGCTGAGTCGGGTGCTGAGATACCGGCTGATTTAATGGAGTCGGCTGAGTCCACCGGCGCACGTCACCGCCGCTCGTTAACGCTACGTTACACCGAAAACCTAACCGCTGATTACAAGGCGGGCAAGCGGGCTGAAAAAGAAGGCACAATTCAGCAACGCGAAGCGGCTGCACTGGTACACATAGCATCCGCACTTAGCGCACTTGGTATCGATATATCTGCGCTGTAATCCAGTAACACCGAACCCGCCGCAAGGCGGGTTTTTTATTGCCGCCTTCGGGCGGCTTTTTTGTTGCCCATCACCTAACAATTGTTAGGTTGCCTAAATTTTGACCAACCAGTTCTCTGTGCAGGGGTAGCCTAACAATTGTTAGCCGCTTAGTCTGCCTAACTACTAAGCTGCACGCAGCTTAGTACTTTTTTTGGCGTTTGTCAAGCGTTATTTTTCAGGTTTTTGTTACGTTCTAATGTTATGAAAAAAGGGGTATTGTTACGTTATGTTTTCTGTAAGTCCTTGATTTTACAGCAATGTTATATGTTACGTTTATTTTTGAAATTGAGAGCGACTATAAAATTTTTTCTTGAGTTCGGCAAGTGCATAACTATTCCCATTTTAGCAAGTTTGCCAACCCCTCTCAATTTTATTTAGCATAACATTATAACATACTACAATAAAATCTCTGAAAACCCGCACCAGCTCTGCGTTTTGCCTGTTACGTTTCCCATTACGTTTTCTCTCAATGTTACGTTAATTTCATAACACTTTAGTCCCGCACAAACGACTAAAACTTGAAGTAGACGTAACATTGTGGTATAATGTTATATAGTGGGAGAGTAAATATTTTTCCCGCTGCACCTAACAATTGTTAGGTATCTCAGCAAACCCATTAACAGAAGGGAGCCAACATGACTAAGGTCAAAGCCTACTATCAAGACCTGCTGCACCGTCACCTGAGCGAGCGCGAGCAGGATGCCTACTTCGACCGCCTGTACGAGGAATGGCTGCGCGACCAGCAAGCCTACGCCTACGAGGACAACTACGAGCCTTTCGAGACCAAGCCGACCAACCTAACAAATGTTAGGAAACACTAATGCAAGACGAGGACACTAAATATATCTGTCAGCTCTGCTACTGGGAACAAGTGCCACACGCTAGGGCAAGGCGGTGCATCAACGAGAAAGTGCTCATCACTTGCGCTGGGTGCGGCGAAAGCGCAGCTAAGAGTCGCAAGCACACCATCGCACCAATCAACAAGTCGAGCTACATGCTCATCACAGACTTGTCACAACTGAAACAACTCAACCCAAAGAGGACAACATGATAGAACCCGCAGAGCTAAAACTAATTGGTGCTGCTGTGCTAGGTGCAGTAATTGGCGCAGCACTAGGACTTGCGCTACTCATCTATTTCGGAGGGCTAACATATGTTAGGTGACGATGACAAAGATGTAATAGTTGTGGTGGGCTGCATCATCATTGCAGTCATGACCGTTTTCTTCATAACCATACTTCATTAGGAGGAAGTGATGTTCGCTAACGCTACTCGCTACCGGTTTCCAACCGTGAGGCGCATTTGCCCACTGCCCGACTACGAAGCAGCTAGGCATGCCTACGACACAATCAAGCCAATCAGGGGCGACAACACGCGCCCACTGGGAGCTAGACGGGATAAGCAATATCAAATCGTGCGGCACGAGTCCACGCTAGGCAACTATGCCTACTCAGCTAGGCTATACGAGACAAATGTAATCACTTATTACCCTAACGGCAATATCGACATCGCCGTAGGCAAATGGAACAATGCCACGACCATACAG
>Ga0194130_10006473_pt1 | contig 13531 bp, 7 predicted proteins | sample TA2KigsurfametaG_FD_160084 | JGI IMG/M metagenome (GOLD analysis project Ga0194130, IMG submission 160084) | Freshwater microbial communities from Lake Tanganyika, Tanzania - TA2015050 Kigoma 12 surface | ecosystem: Environmental > Aquatic > Freshwater > Lake | place: Tanzania: Lake Tanganyika... | reverse complement strand
AAAACATTTAATCCAAATTTATCTAATTTAGAAGTTATACTAGAAAATATAACAAAAATTAATAATTTTTTAAATATACCAAAATTATCAGAATTATTTAAAAAAACAAAAAAACAAATAGATGAAAGAAAAATTAATGATAAAACTATTAAATCAAAAATTCAAGAAATATTAAAAGAAATTAAAAGTATTTTAGATAATATAAATATATTTAATAGTGAATTTAATTTTAATAAAAGTGATTTAGATAATATAAATAAAATTAATTTTAGTTTATATTTAAAAGATCAACATATTGTTAAACAAGATAAGCATGAATATATATGTAGAAATATTGTAAATAATTTAATAAATCAAAGTTTTCCATTATTAAGTCATACTGATTACCTTAAAAAACTTAATATTAATAATTATATTTTATTAAGAAAATTTAATGATGATGAAAATTTTTATATTGTTAAAGAAAATGGAAATATAGATGAACATACGAAATATTTTTTGATTACACAACAAATGACAATTCAAGAAATTGCAAAACCAGAAAATATAAAATTTAATAATGTTAAATATACTAATACAAATAATAATAAATTTATTAATTTATATGCAATTAAAAAAATAAATAAAGAAGAATTAAAATTTTTTATTAAAAATATTATAACTTTATATTTAGATGAAGAAATTACTGATAAAGAAAATAGTACTGATATATTTAATTTTATAAAAAATTTTTATAGATATAATGAAACAAGTAAAGAATTCTTATTAGATGTTATTACATATTATAATAATATTGTGATATATTTATTAATTATAAATGAATTACATACAGTTATTTCTATAATTAAATCAAAAGAAAAGTTTGATAGATCTCTAATTGAAGAATTAGTAACAAAAAATAACAATATAGATATTTATAATTATTATAAATACACTATATATAATATTTCACTTGAAAAAAATAAATTTATTAATAATCATTTAAATACAGATTATGAACAAATAAAATTAGAATGTATACAAGAAATAATAAATTTTATTGATATTGGAAGAAATATATATCATAATATATGCGACTCTTTATTTGATGTAATCATAGGAGATGTACTACTAAAAGTTACTAAAAATTATAGTAATATATTTTTTATAAGTAAAAATAAGATATTAAATACTTTTTTTAATTTAGATATAGAAAATCATGTAACAGATTCTAAGATAGATGAAGACTTTAACACTATTTCATTTGATATACTAGATAATCCTAGTATTAAAGTTAATTATAATGATATTTTATTTCCAGATTGTGGAGAAACATTAGTATTTAATTTAATGAATTATTTATTATTTTTTAATGGAAACAAAAAAGATAAATTAGTAAGAGAAAGTCCTATATATAAATTTTATGCTAAATATGATAATTTAAGTGAAATAGTTCATGAATATAATATTAATACACAACAAATTAAAAATGAGTTTGCTGCAATACTTAGTAACTTACCATATGATATATATGTAGATAAAAAAAAAAAATATGAACTTATACCAAAAAAAAATAATATATTAATATTATTAAATTATTTTCATAATACTGAATATAAAACACTTGAAGAATTTATTAAAACTGTATATGGTAATGAAATAGTATGTGTTAATAATACATGTAATATCGATAATAATATTGAATTATTATTAACAGAACAGCATGGCTCTGTTCAAGTAATTTTTAAATATAATACATTCTATGAAAATGATTATGTTCAATTAGTAATATTAAGTTATTATTATAATACTTTAATTGCTAAAAAAGATGATGACGATGATGATTTTTTTACATTAGATTTTAAATTAAATAGTTATAAAAATTATAATACAGTATTTAATTTTAATAATACAATATTAAAGTTTATTAATAAATACACTAATGATGAACTTGTAAAAAACAATTATGGAAAATTTATTAAAACATTATCAGATTATATTATTTTAATTTATATTGATGATGTTAAATTGCGAAAGGTATATAAACAATTAATAGATATTGATTATGATGATGGGTTAATTATAGATGGTTATTTGAATATATATATTGATTTTATTCAACAAAATTTAAATGATTTAAGTGAATTAAAAGTAATGGAAAAATTTAAAGCGAATTTTATTGATCCATTGCCATTAATAAATTATATTAATAAAGGTAAAAAACGATATAATAATACAATTTATTTTAAAATATATTGTATTATTGTATTTTTTAATATAAAAAAGTTTATTTATGATGAAAAAACTAATATTTTTAAATATAGAAATAAAACTTCAACATTATTTGTTATAGCTTTTAATTTTTATAATTTAGATTGTATAAATGATATATTTAATAAATCTAGAGAATTAGCTATAAATATAAATAAAAAAAATAGATTCGATGATACACTTATTTGGTTAGCAATTAAATATCAAAATATAGAATTACTTGATTATTTATTAACTAGAACAGATATAGAATTAAATACTATTTGTAATTCTAAAAATAATACACCTTTAGAAAGTGCTATATTAAGTAATAATACTCTTTTTGTAAGTAAAATAATTAATACTGGTAATAAAATTAATATAAATTTAAAAAATCCAATTAGTGGTAATACACCATTACATTTTGCTGCAGCTTTTTGTGAGAAAGTTGATATTTTAAAATTATTATTATCAGATAGTAAAATTAATATAAATATAAAAAATGATAGTGATGATGCTCCATTACATTATGCAGTTAGGAGTATGAGACTAGATATTATTAATGAGATAGTTACAGAATTGTTAAATAAAGATACTATAGATATAAATATTAAAAATAATAAAGGTGAAACACCTTTTATGTATGCTGTTATACGAACTAATATAGATATATATAAAAAATTATTAGAGAATGAAAAGTTAAATATAAACATACAAAATAATGTAGGTAAAACAGCTTTACATATTTTAATTGTTACAAAAGATTTTAATAATATATCTATGGATATTTTAAAACATAAAGATATAAATATTAATTTACAAGATAAAAATGGAATGTCAATACTTCATTTAGCAGCTGAAACAGATAATTATAATATAATTAAAGAATTACTAAAAAATCCATTATTAAATATAAATTTACAAGATAAAATTGGAATGTCTCCACTTCATTTAGCAGTTGGGAAAAGTAATTATGAATCAATAAAAGAATTACTAAAAAAAAGAGAATTAAATGTTAATATATTAGATGATTCAAATAGAACACCTATATATTATATATGTTCAAATACGGACAAAGAATTTCAAAAAGGCGATGGTGGTGTGGGATTATCAAGTATTTTAAACGAATTAATAAAAGATGATAGAATAAATTTAAATTTGCAAGATATAAAAGGTAATACAATATTACATCACTTGGTAGAAGAAACCAAAGATAAAATTTGTGATAAAATAATTATAGAACTTATTAATAATGATAAAATAGATTTAAATATAGTAAATGAAAAGGGATTTACACCATTACATTATGCAATATCATATAACTATTTAGAAATAATAAATACATTGATGACAAATAATAAAATAGATTTAAATAAAAAATTTATTCGTGGGGAATCATATTTACATTATATACTAAATAAAATAGCGACTAACATAAGACTATTAAAGAATAATATGGAAGATTTATCTGAAACACAAATAAAAGATAATGAAGATATAAAAGATAATATTGCAAATATAAATATTTATATTAATATTACTAAAATATTAATAGATTCTGACATAGATGTAAATATACAAGATGATCAGTTGGAGACACTTTTACATAATGCATTTAAAGTTTATATTGACGATGATTATCAACAATTAAAATTAAAAATAAAATCATTAGAATCATTAGAATCATTAGAAACATTAGAATCATATAATAATTTAATCATAGAAATGATTAAAAATATTAAATTTAATTTAAATATAAGAGATGATATGGGTGAAACTCCCATACATATAATAGTAGAAGAATATATTAAAAGTAGAAATGATTATTACAAACCAATATTACAAGAAATATTTAAAAGAAGTGATATAAATTTAACTATTAAAGATAATTATGAAAATACAGTAGATAAATATATTCAGGATAATCCTGAATTATTTAAAGAATTAATAACGCCAAGATTATTAAAAGGTGGTTCTGATTATTATAAATATCTTAAATATAAACAAAAATATCTATTATTAAAAAATAAATTAAAAAATAAACAAAAAAGTATTAATAAATACTAAATATTTTTATTTTTTCTAATATTTTTTTTTCGTGATACTATATCAGGAATAGCATCAGAATCTTGATTGATTGGTAGAATATCTAGAATTACACCTACTCCATGAACAGTATCTGAACGAAATACAAATAATTGATATGGTTCTATAAACTCTGGTTGATTTATAAACTTAAAAGTAACATATGCATAATCTTTAGAAGAAATATAATCTTTACCATTATTATCAGCAATATCAAACATCATTCTTGCTGACTGTCTAACATTACCAATCTGAATCATAGGTGTATAATTATTTTTAAGTGTAGAAGAATGATTAAAAATAGTAATTGCTGCTGAAAATCTAAAACATAAATTTGTTTTTAATAAGTCTTTATTTTTTATAAGCATCATACCTTTACGGATATATTTTTTTGTCATATATTCTTTTTCATTAGAAGCAATTGCAATAGTTCCACGATAATGGTCTTTTAAACATTGTGTTTTTTGCTTTACAAAATTATGAATTGATTTAATTCTTACTTCCAGAAAATCTTTATTAATTGGTCCAATATAAACATTATCACCTATACAAATATCAGTTCCTCGGTTAATACCAGTAACTACAATTCCAATACCTGGAACATTATATACAGTATCTATATAAAATATAGACATTGAATTATCCATAAAATTTTTCTTAAAATACTTAATATCCATATGATTCATAAATGCTTTTATAACACGATTTGAACATATTTGTTTTATTTGACTTATTTGAAGATTATCAGATGAATTAATATTAAAATTATTCCAGATATTACGAGGTTGTAATATAGTAATAAATTTTTTAATAAAATCTATATAATATCCAGTTTTATTTGATATTGTAATTACTGGAACATATGATTGTTTTATTCCAATATTAAATGTTGTTTTAAGAAAATCTAATTTATCACTTTTATATTCTAAGTTATCATATTTGCTATCATTATAAATATTAATTATTTCAGCTGGTATTTTAATATGCTCTTTACAATATTTATCTATTGATTTTAATGCAAACATATAATTTTCTAATGGTGTTATATCTGGTCTTGTAATAACTATAATTATTGGTATATTCATTGACATTAATAGTGTAAAATGTTGTCTAGTCATTTGTAAAATACCACGATTTGCACCTATAATAACAAATGCAAAATCAGGATAATGACCTGCTATTCCGTAAGCAGTTGTTTTAAAATATTTCTCATGACCACATAAATCTATTAATGTTATTGCTCTTTTAACCTCTTCAACAAATATATGTTTTGATGCAATATCTGATGTTTTACCACTAGTTTTTTCATGTGGATGTTTTGCAACATTAATCCGAGCTGACCCATTACCATTATCTAAATCACCTGTTGTCATTACACCAACAAATGTTGATTTACCTGAATCAACTGAACCCGCAATTGCAATACCTAAATCAGTTATATATTCAGTCATTATATTAATTTAATATAATTTAATATAATGTTATTATGTGTAAATTATTATTTTTTCAACTTTTTATTAATTTTAAAATATATTTTTTTAAACTTCTAAAAAATTGATTAAATAATAATTTATAAGATTTAATCAATAATTATTATCTAATTATTAATTGAAGAATGGAAGATAAAACTATAGTTAAAAAAACATTAAAACATCAATATAATGGAACTTATACATGTAATCAGTATTTAACTATTTTAGAAGAATTAACTAAAAAATTACCTAAAATAAAACAAGAAATAATTAAAAGAATACTTGCAAAATATACAAAGTTTGAAGATAATAAAGTTATTATTAATACTAAAGACCCATCTTATTATAATTATAATAATATTATAGAATTATTATTAAATTTAGAATTACCAATTAAAAAAAATAATAGACGCTTTTTTCCAAGAACTAATTTTTGGATTCATGATAACCAGATAGATGATGATATTAGTGATAAAGCTATCGCAAGAAGAATTGAAATATTTAATAAGATTAGTTCAATAGAATATCCTGCACAGAGAAGTCCAGAATGGTATGCACAAAGAGACCAAAAAATAACAGCAAGTGATATTGGTTTATGTGTGGGTGATGATACACATCAAATGGTATATTTTTTTCTAGTTAAAAAATTTAGAGAAACTTTTAGTAATAATCCTCATACTTATCATGGTAAAAAATTAGAAGCAATTGCAACAATGATTTATGAATATAGAATGAATGTTCATGTAGAAGAATTTGGGCTATGCCATCATCCAATATATTCTTTTTTAGGTGCAAGTCCTGATGGAATAGTGTCACATTATAAACATAATAAAATAAATAAAACAAATTTAGTTGGTCGTATGTTAGAAATTAAATGTCCAACATCAAGAAAAATCAAAATAACTGGTAAAGTAAATGGTGATATTTGTCCATCTTATTACTGGGATCAAGTTCAAATTCAATTAGAAACTTGTGATTTAGATGAATGTGATTTTTGGCAATGTTCTATTAAAGAATATGAAAATGAAGAAGAATTTATTAAAGATACTAATATTGATGAACCATTTAGATCGCTAAAAAATAATCAAGAAAAAGGATGTTTGATACAAATATTACCTACAAATAAATTAAATAAAATTAATAATAATAATGATGAATATAATATGTTAGTATGGAGTGAAGCAAAATTTATATATCCAGATAAAATAGAAATGTCACCATATGATTGTAAAATATGGGTTCAAAATATTCTTAAAAATTTAAATGATACATATCCAGGATATACTTATGATAAGACTATTTACTGGAATCTAGTTTTTTCACATTGCGAATTAATTGTAAGAGATAGAGAATGGTTTAAAAATAGTATAACTAAATTAGATAAGATGTGGAGTAGAGTAGTATTTATTAGAAATAATCCTATTTGTAAACAAATATTTCTAGATTACCATGATTTTTATCTTTCAGAATGTAATAGCAAAGATGCATGGAAACACCAATATGATGCAATTAAAGCTAAAAAAAATAAATTTATGTTAGAATTAGTAGATACAATGATGGATAAATATAATAATAAATCATTTTTTGACAAATATATTAATAGTTTAAAAAGCAATTTAGAAGAAATTAAAAGTGAGTAAAAAAATTATTTATTTTTTAATTTTAGATATTTTGTTTTATATTTTAAATATTTTGAATAATATAAACTACCACCATCTATATATTTACGTATCGGACCATTTATTTCTTTATATTTATCATATTTAATATATTCTTCTTCTATTTTCTTTTTTGATTCTCTAATTGTGTGTGATTGATACTCAACTTCAAAAACAAAAGTATCTTTATGTCTTATATTTGTAAATTTAAAAATATTAGTAATTTTAAAAGTTCCAGGTGCGAGTGTTATTTCATTCTGTCCTTGTTCGAATGGTACTATATATCTTTCTGAAGTAGGCACTTTAATTATATAATAAATTGTATACGCTGAAGATTTCCATTCAAATGCAAAATTTGGTTCCCATGATGTAGATAATACTTTAATATTATCTATAATAACGTCATCTCCTTTCAAGAATGAAGTTATATAATCATTAATTGGAAAACAATTAATTCCAAAAAATATAGCTGAACGAAATACATAAAAATAATCACCTTCATTTAGTAATTTAGGTAATGTTTCTGCAAAGTTATAAAACATTCTATGATTTTTTACTATTAGGTTTAAATTACCAACATCATGATAACATTCTTCTGCAGTATTAAATGATGTTACCTGAAATACTTTAAAATTATGAATAACTCCTGAGATTATTCTATAAGCATTTACAAATCTGTCATCATCACTATTAATAATTCTATCTACATAACCTGTAATAATATCTCTATTTAATGTTGTATAATATCTTTCTATAATTTGTTCCATTGTTATTTCTTTCAATTCATCATATTTATCTACTATATGTTTAAAATTAAATTCCATATATTTTATATATTATATATTATATTTTAATTTGTGAAAAATCTTTATCAACATTATGAAAGAAAATAGTTCTTAATTTATTTACTTTTTCATCTTTAATATTTTCTGTACATATTGTTTCAAAATCAGTGCCTTCTAATAACTCTAAAATAACATTTAGAGAATACATTCCACATTCAGAATTTCCATATTGATGTCTATGAATATTATGTTTAGCATCCGCTTTTAATTTATATTCTTTCTCACTAAAATTTGCAAATCGTCTCATTAATTTTCTTACACGTTTTTCAGGTGGAACACCATACGAATCATAATAATAAAAAACACCTTTTTTAACATCATAAAAACCAGCAACCCAATGAGAACCACCTTGCCAATGTTCATCTAAATTAAATATTATACCAAATTTAGTTATACCATCATTAACATATTCTTTAATATTAATGTCTTTTATTCCTAAATCAGATAAATCATCAAAATCCATTGGAACTGCACCAAGAAATTTAAAATCTGGATAAATTTTTTCATATTGTAACATAACATCATTTAATTGAACAGTATTTAACCATTCAAATTGTGCTTTAGGTCCTTCTGGTCTAAAAGTAAATTTTGTTAATTCTACCTGCGATAATTCATTCATTTTATCTACAAATTTCTGTTTTGTCCAACATATTTGTGATGAACATTGTGTTAATAATTTATTAAATTTATTTAATAAATACTTTTTATATTTTTTAGGATTTAATGTTTCTAGTCTTGTCTGTAGTTTAATTTGTTTTTTAGGATTATCTTTGTTATATGCTTTAGCCATTTCTATTAATACATTTAATTCAATACACGACCCATTAGAAAAGTCATTACCAGGAGCACATTTTAAATCCGCTTTAGATTGCACTAATTTATCAGATGATATTGAGGGAAGTTCTTGTTCCATATATAAAATAACTTAGATAATTTTAGATAATTTATAAAAAAATTATTTATTATTTTTTTCTAAAAATTTCATGTGTTGTTCATATCTATTAAATGTTCTTATTATTATTATTTTTTCATTATTTATAAATCCTCGTATATTTAGACTTTCATCTATTAATACACCATCATTATATTTATAATATACTTTATCATTATGAATTATTTTTTCTAAAATTAATTTATTTGGTCTTGTTATTTGTTGAAGTATTAATTTAATAATATTAGTTCTATCCTTTTTTAATTCAGGATAATGTTCTATTATTAAATCAACTATACGTATCTTATCTATATTCGGCAATTCAGATGTCATAATTATATTATTATCTTTAATTACTATTTAAATTAATTAATTATTTTTCAATTTTTTTAATCTATTATTAATAATAACTAATTTATTTATATTAATAATATTAAAGATAGATTAAAATGATTTTCTACAAATTCGTGATAAATCTCATTTTCTGTTTGTATATCTTTAAATTGAACAATAACACTATCTAATTTATTTATTAATTTTGTAGGATTATATAACATATTAATTCCAGTTTTAATATTATAAGTTGCTACTGGATTATTTTCATCAATATTTGGAAGATATATATATAACTTATCTAAACTAAAACTATTAACAGTTTCAGCAATATATTTTGTGGAATCTTCATAATTATTTTCCATAAATCCCAGTAATCGTCCTAATTTTTTATTTTTAAAATCTAATGAAAAATTATTATTACTTTTATTTTCAAAAACAATTAATTTATCTTTATTAATATAACATTTTATATTTAATTCTTCTAAATTATCAGTTATACCTAATACTAAGTCATTTATATTATATTCACCAGCATCTAAATTAATTTCTTTTGTTTTATCTTCACTTGATACTTCAAATGTATTACATAATTCATTTATTGCTGGATTAATAATAATATTTGAACTTACTAATTTTATATTTTTTATTTTGTCATAAGTTTTATTATCACTAAATTCTACCATATAATCGCTGTAATATTGTTTATCTTCTATTGGTGGTGAAATATTTAGTTTAATTTCTCTTGTTATTTTATCTTTTATATTTATATTTTTATTTTTATTTTTATTTTTATCTTTATCTTTTGTTTTAATAATAACATCACTATCAGAACTATTATTATCACTATTATCACTACTATTATTACTACTATTATTACTGTCAGTATCTTCATTTTTTGATTTTTTATTAGTTACTTTTTTATTAGTTACCTTTTTATTAGTTACTTTTTTATTAGTTTTAGTTTGTTCATCTTCAAAATGAACTTTTTTATTTTTTCTTACTTTTTCTTCACTACTTTCATTACTTTCATTATCTGAAATGTTCGAATCATGTGATTTATCAGAACTATCTTTTTTCTTTTTCTTTAATGCAGTTGATACAGCTTTTTTTAATCCTTCAGTTTTGTTAGTATTATTTTTTTTTAATTCTAGTAATAATTTTAATAATTTTTCTTTTCTTTCTTCTTTAGATTCATTATTATCTTCATCATCTGAATTATTTTTTTTATCCCTTTTATCTTTACTTTCAATTATTTTTTTAGGTCTTTTAGATAATATTTCTCTATTAATATCTTTTGATGACATTTGTAATAATGCTTGTGTATCTAATCCATTATTAATATTTGTATTATTAATATTTGTATTATTGTTATTATTAGTATTTTGTTGATGTCGCATTGCAAAACTTGGAGTATATTTAACACTATCGTAATTTCTATCTTGCTGTATTTGTGACATTCTAACATTAGTATTATCATTTAAACCACCCATATTATTCATATTCATATTCATATTCATATTCATAGTATTATTTTGTTGAGCATTTAACATATTATTATAATTACCACCAAAACTAGAAAAATCACCTGCATTATTATTTCCAAGACTACCATCAAACCCTTCAAATCCTAAATTATTCATATTCATACTATTCATACCCATCATATTATTTATACCCATCATATTATTCATTCCATTAAAACCCATACCCATATTATTATTTTGAGATTGACCTAAACCTCGTGTATCACTTCCATCTAATGCAAAATTTATTTCTTGTGGTTTTTTATTTTGCATTCCACCAATATTAGGATTATAACCAAAATTATTCATATTTCCCATATTTCCCATATTTCCCATACTTCCCATACTTCCCATACTTCCCATACTTCCCATACTTCCCATACTTCCCATATTACTACCCATAGAATCTCCATGAAATCCATCATAATCACCTTTTCTCATTAACATTTGACGTTCAATATCAGATGCGACACTTCTTTTATCACCCATTTGCATTTGATCATTCATATTACCAAAAAACATTTTATCACCCATAGAACCATCTGCGCGAATATATTCACCATTTGAATTATCTAACGGTGCAAAACTTGCATATCCTCCAACATCTGAAACAGTTCCTAAATCATTCTTTTTTTTATTAGATGGTCTTGTCATAGGTCTCTCTTGAATTTTATTTTTTCTATTTCCATATATTTCTGTTTCACGATTCATTTTAACTTTATTAATATTGCTACCAGTTCGCTTTCTAAATTCTTCTAAAGCAGTTCGTAAACAATTTGAATTTATTTTTTTTATTACTTCTATTTTATCACCTTTTAACTCACCTCGTGAGTTTTCTAATGTTGTTTTCATTTTTCTTTTTAACCATAATTTACAATAATTTTTTGCTTCATCAGTATTACCAAAATCATCAACCAATGTTGCTAATTTTTCAGTTAATTTAGTTAAATTTCTATCAGAATATAAATGATTTATTATTTCTTCCATTATATAATAAAAAAATTATTTTTTATTATTTGATTATCGCATATTATTTAACTATTTATTATTAATTTATTTGTTTATATTTAATATATATTTTATACAATATATATTATATTATATTATGTATAATGGAATTTCACCACATCAAATGAATATGTCAAGAAATAATCAAAATAATTTTAATAATGCTTTTCAACCAAATACTACATTAATACCTAATCAAACATATAATAATCCTAATAATTTATCTCACAATAATGTTGCTGATAATTTTTTTAATGAATATTTAATTGATTATACTTTACATATAGATAGTGCTGATAGAGATATTAGTAGTTTTCCACTTCCATATAATTTTATACTTTCATTAGGTGGAGCGGGAACAAGTCGTGAAAAAACATTTGATCCTAAAACACAAAATATTAAAATAACTAATTATATTGGTGTTCCTAATCCACGTATTGAAAAGAATTTTACTAATGTTAAATATGTTATATTAGAAAAAGTATTTTTACCAAAATATATTATATATATAAGAGAATATCCAGTTCCAGGTGATATTACTTTATATAATTATGTTGGCGATGAATCTTCTGGAGCAGTGCAATTATCAAAAAAATATAGATATTTAGCTGTTCGAGTTAAAGAATTAGATAATAATAGAATATTTTCAACTAATAATAATATAAGAGATGATTCTTTTATAATATATAGAGATAAAGAACTAGGTGGCTTAAGTGGTGATGTTTGGATATCTTCGCCATGTAGAAGACAATATTTAAAATCATCTCTTAAAAACTTATCAAAATTAACACTTGAAATTGTTGATAGAACGGGTAATTTAATTGTTCCACAATATCTAGATACAACAGTAACACCAAACACTATTATTGATGTTCCTGTATCTGACTTAGATAGACCAGAATTTCAATGCACATTCCAATTTACTCTTCAATGTTATGAGAATGAGATTAATACCAATGTTAATTATAGATAATATAGATAATATTGATTATATCAAATATATAATTAATATTATCTATAATTAAGATTGCTTTTAATTGGTTATTTAGATTAAAACCAATGTTAATTATAGATAATGTTAATTATAGATAATGTTAATTATAGATAATATTGATTATATAGTATTTATTAATAAATTTTATAATAATAATATAATATATTATTATAAATAATGGAACAGCAATTAATGATTGGTATCTTTATATTAATATGTTTTATTCTATGTTTAAGTATAAGTTCGAGTATTGGTGCATTTTATTATGCTTACGATTCTTCAGGAACAACAACTACTACACAAGCAGCATCTACAACACAAGCAGCATCTACAACACAAGCAGCATCTACAACACAAGCAGCATCTACAACACAAGCAGCATCTACAACACAAGCATCAACAGAAACTACACAATCAGTAACAAATACACAAACATCAACTACACAACCT
>Ga0194130_10006468_pt1 | contig 13538 bp, 12 predicted proteins | sample TA2KigsurfametaG_FD_160084 | JGI IMG/M metagenome (GOLD analysis project Ga0194130, IMG submission 160084) | Freshwater microbial communities from Lake Tanganyika, Tanzania - TA2015050 Kigoma 12 surface | ecosystem: Environmental > Aquatic > Freshwater > Lake | place: Tanzania: Lake Tanganyika... | reverse complement strand
GTCTATCTGGTCGAGCGCTACCGCGTAAATATCGTTGACCAAATGCAAGCCATCACCACCAGCTTCGGACAACCCGATCAGTTCTTCAAGCCAGGTTGTTCCGGCCGTTTTGATGTGCAATCCCGCGTGAGTGTCCGCAAGTGCGCGTCGAATAATCGGATAGATCGAAAACTTATCACTTCCGCTGTGAACGCTCAGTTTGAGATTCGATGGGAGGCTATATTGTTTGACGCAGTGCGCGATGACCGCCAAATCTTCCCGGAACTCTTTTTCGAATTGTGAGAGATCCCCGACGTAATCGACCCCTTTATTGAATCGACCTGTGAACTTAGGGGCGACTGTCTGCAGTTGGACTCCTTGATCGGCAAAAGCTGCGAGAATGACAAAGAGTTCTTGCGGGGTTTGCGGCGAGTCGGTTTCGTCCATCGACACCTCAGCGATGAAACCACCCCGCCCCTTTTTGGTTTCGATATGCCGGTAGATGCTGCCGGCTTCCTGAGCAGCGGCAAAATACTTGCCGATGACTTGCGACACTTTTTCGAGAGAAAGCTCAAGGGGTTGCTCGATCCCTGCGATCGCGGTTCGTCCTACTAATTCGGGATGCCGATGGAGAAATGCTGCAGCATCCGATTCGCTTGCTCGGACTCCGATCGAATCAGCGACATCGATCGTGAAAAAATCTGAGGATTCGAGAAATCGATCTACGGTTTCCAAACGGATGTGATCTGCGTCAACGTGCCAAGCATGCTTCCAGCCCAACTCCTGGACAGCTTGAGCAGCTGCTTCTCGGACGCTCGATGGCTCGGAACCGATAAATGTGTGCTCGCGGTTGGATTTGTTCCAAACCGGACTCGCTAAGACACCGTCCCGTTCGAGTTTCTGGAAAGCGTTAAGTTGCGAAGCAGCTTGATGGGCGAATCGGTCGCCGACGCCAAACGAAAATCGATCCAAAAAGAGTGTCATATGGCTTGCAATAGTAAGGTGTTCAGTGCGTAAGGATTCGGATCCTACTTGACTCGTTCGAATTTGACCAGAATATCACCCGTGCCCGATTTCGAAACGAACTCTTTGGGACGTGGTTTGCCTTGAGGAGAGAAGCACATTTTCCGAGACTTCTCGCCTAGTTCGTAAATTCCTAGGAAGAGTGCCCCTCGCGTGTCTCCCGTGGATGGGGTGAAGTCTAGTTGTTTTGGAGATTTGGTGGGATCGATGGTGCTGGTGCCCTTCGACACTTCCTTTCCGTCCACGGTCAGGGTCCGGGTTCCATCGTCTCCATTAACCACCAATAGTCGTTTGGCATCCTCCGACTTCGCGGGATTGCCGTCGATCTCGAGCTCGATGACTTGCCAAGTACCTGCGATGGCCTTCCTATCTTTTTTGATGGCATCCTGCAACTCGTCCGCATGGGCTTGAGAATCGGGCATAGGAATCAACAAATTCAACCAAACCAGTATTCCTGCGAAACCCTTGCGGGGACTGGTATGAGACATAGCAAGCATCATTCAGATCTCGTTGTTTTACAACGGTTTATGGGCAATTTGATTCAGGATTAGCTATTTCGGTTTTGAATGGCGGAGGCTTTATGTTCAAACTGCTAAATCGATGATGCAATGGGGAAATTCATAGTCGCGACAGCGTTCATTCGATGGTACAGGAATCCTGATAGAAAAACGATCGCCAGAATTGCCTTACGGGAAGATTTATCCAACGGAGGGGCGAAACGGAGCAACAACGACCCGATTTTGTGACTCCAGACCGATGAGGAAAGCGGGTGAAAACTCGGTTCGCATTGGAGAAATGGACTAGAAAGGCTGAGGAATTGGAACTTCTACGGACGTGGAGTGTTGCGTCGCTTCAAGAGTTGCGAATACACTAAGAAGTGTGGTCGCGGGGAGCGGAGCGGTGGGGTGACCCGTAAATTTACACATGCCAGTTTTCGTGTGTTCTGCTTTACCCTCCGCCGTTGGCTGAGACCGAGTTTATGGATACAGAACCGGTGCCGCTTGAACGTGAATCCGTGTTGGGAATCAGTTTGGATTGAACCTAGTTGCGTTCCTCGGGAGCGGATTTCGGCCCAGTGTTCGCAGCACTCGCTCTATCTGGAGAGCCAATGAGTAAGGACGACCCAAAAGAACTGAATCGACTGCCTGATAAAGCCAGCGCCACGGTTACCTCCGCAACGTTTTTAGAGTCGTTTGCCGAAGCGAATATTCTACCAGGGTCTGAGGTTACTCAGTTCTCGTCGAACTTGCCAAAATCAGTCCGCGACGCAGGTGCGGTGGAGATCGCCAAGGAAGCTATCCGCCAAGGCAGGCTTACCAAGTTCCAAGCGCAAGTCTTATTGAATGGCCGCGGCAAGGCGTTGACGTTAGGCGCGTATCTAGTCTTGGATCAAATCGGCCAAGGGGGTATGGGGCAAGTTTACCGAGCTCGGCATCGACGTATGCAACGCGTGGTGGCATTGAAAGTGATTTCGACCACCAAGGTGCAAAGCGAAGCTGCGATTAGACGGTTTCACAAAGAGACCGAAGCCGCCGCCAAATTGATCCACCCTAATATCGTGACCGCCTACGATGCCGGTGAAGATCGCGGTGTGAATTACCTCGTGATGGAATTTGTCGACGGAAAGGACTTGAAGTCGACGTTGCGAGCCTATGGGCCACTGCCTGTGGCTAATGCCGTCGATTACATCCTGCAAGCCGCAGAGGGCTTGAAATACGCCCATCAGCAGAACGTCATCCATCGAGACATCAAGCCCGCGAATCTTTTGGTCAATAAAGAAGGGATCGTTAAGATCCTGGATATGGGGCTTGCCCGTATCGAAGAGAGGGAGATTCCAGATGCCGACTCCATCGATGGCTTGACAGGCGATGGCGACATTCTGGGCACGTTGGACTATATGTCGCCAGAACAGGGTGTCGACACGCGAAAGGCCGATGCACGCAGCGACATTTATAGCTTGGGATGCACACTCTACACGTTGCTGACAGGCAAACCGATTCACCCTGGATCGTCCATGGTGGAAAAGATTCTTGCACACCGCGAAAATCCGATTCCAAACGTGCGAGATCTTCGCGACGATGTCCCTGAAGAACTCGATCGAATCATCCACAAGATGGTTGCCAAGAATCCCGATGATCGGTTTGCCTCTGCTGGTGAAGTGATTGCGGCCCTTCAAAACATCGCCGCGATGGGGCTCAAATCTGCCAGCATCCTCAATGACGATATTTCGATTGAGTCGGCCAATGCGGAGACGGTTGCTATCCAAATGCTGAATAACGATACGTCGTCGATCAACTCGAAACGCGAGGTGACAGCGTCGTTGTCGAAAAGCAACTCCCGTTCCACGATCAAGGTGGGGTCGAGGAAAGCCAGACAGCGACGCAACGAACGGCTGATGATGTTCGGCGCTGTTGGATTATTGATCGGGTTTGGAGCAATTTACTACCTGTTTTTCGCAAATCCGTTGGCAAGGCTTGAGATTTCCATCAATGAATCTGGAGCCGAACTGCTGATTCGAGATCAAGCACGGAAATCGGTAATCGAAGGAAGGAGAATGACCGACAAGGAGACGATCCGAATCAAGCCTGGCAAGTACTTCCTCGAAATCAACAAAGAAGGTTTTGTAAAGTATTCCCACCTGCAGCAACTGCGAGCCGGTGCGAATGACCCTCTCTCCGTGGAACTCAAACCAACTGGCGCGATGACCTCTCTTGCATTGCCTGGTATCTTTCGCTTGGAGTTCAGTCCACGAGATTCCTTGGTGGAAATCTTCGCAAACGATGGAAAAGCGATACTGCTCAAAGCCGGAGCGCCTTCACCGTTAGAGTTGAATTTGGTGCCCGGCGAATACCGGTATCAAGTCAGTAAGGAAGGTTTTGAATCGGAGCAGGGGCAATTTGTGATCGCCTCGAAGGAACAGACTCGTGAATCGATCAATTTGAAGTCCTTGAAATCCGCGGAGCCCGCCCCATCCAAATCCAACGGGAATAAAACATCGAAATCAGATGCGTCCAACGTCAAGAAACCTGAACCGCCCAAACCACTTAAGCCAGCTGGAAATCCCGGTGAAGCAACTGCCGTAAAGCCGCTCAACGCATCGGAAGCAAAGCCGGATTCGCCAGACGAAGCCAAGATGGCCAATAACGCTCCCAAAGCGAAGCCGCCGACAGAAATCATGCCGCCGGAAGCAAAGCCACCCGAAGAAAAGCCGCCCGAAGAAAAGACGACTGGGGAAAAGCCGGCTGGAGACAAATCCGAGGAGAACAACTGGTATGGTTGGCCGATCGCAAAGAACTTCCCGGGACCTGCGACCGTGCCTTTTAACAGCAAGGCTGCAGGGGAACACCAACGTCGTTGGGCACGGTATCTCGAGGTAGAACCTCTGTTTGTGAACACCGCGGGAATCGAATTTGCTTTAATACCGCCCGGCGAGTTTGAAATGGGCGCAACCGAAGAGGAGATTGCCCAGTACGCGAAAGCGTCGGAGGGTTTAGCGAATCCCGATGCACTGCAGAACGCAGGCCCGAGGCGGACTATCGTGATTACTCAACCATTTTACTTGTCACGAACCGAGATCACCCGCGAGCAAATGGTTCTAGTGACTAACGCACAACCACCCAAATCCCAAATCGAATTGACTCTGCCGTCCAGTTTTACTTATCTCCAGGCGGTCGACTTCTGCGTGGCGATGGCAACGCGAGAAAACCTGCCTCCTATGTACCTTCGTTCGAACAACGACGTCGCAGACCGTGATGGACCGAGTTACCGTCTCCCGACGGAGGCGGAATGGGAATTTGCAGCTCGGGCAGGCTCCAATGGACGTTTTTGGTGTCCGCAAAATGTTGTGCTAGGTTGTGAATGGTTGCTGGCAAACTCCCAAGGCGTCTCGCATCCTGTTGCGAGATTACAAGCGAACCCCTTCGGTCTCTACGACATGCTGGGTAATCTCCAGGAATATACCCAAGACGGATTTGATGCCGCACGCTTTGAAGGCAAGGTAGCGGGCCCAGACGTCAATCCAAGGATCCTGAATCCAAGGGACAAGCGGGCTTTTCGCGGCAATTCGTACTCCACCAATCCACTGCAGTCCCACATCGCATCCCGCGGTGGTGTCAGTCTTGATAATTCCAATGGCAATACGTTGGGGTTGCGACTGGTTCTAGAAGTCGATGCGGTACGGAAGAGCAAGAATCCCCGAAAACGCACGAAAAACTGATCGTCCTCGAAAATACGGAAATTTCGTGGCGGGTGGACCAAACGTGTCTCACCAACCTCTGATACTTGTGGTGAGGAATCGCGGAGGTCGCATGAGCATACCCGGCGCTCTCAGGGTTGACCTTTCGTTCATTGATTTCTCAAACGTGGATTTGGCACCGATTAGGTTATTCATTCAAACGTACTGGAATTAGCCATGATGACCACCACCGAAAAAATGATGATTCGCCAAGCACTACTAGCACCGGAGTCGTTCGTGCTGCGGCTGGTGTATGCCGATCGATCGGGATCACGTACTCAGAGGGTGGTCAGTCCGATACGTATCCTGGATGGAAAGGCAATGTTGGCCTTGTGCCTCTGCCGCGAGGACTGCCGGAGGTTCGAACTCGAGCGTTGCACGTCTATGGAATTGATTGATGCCAATGAGGTTTTGATGCCGGTCGAACTAAAAGTTTTAGAAACAAGCACACCAAACTAGATTGCGATGTTGTTGATTCTGCAGTTCGGTAAGCAACGTTTTCGCGTCGGTGTCGCTCGACATCTTCAAACTCGCGACAGCGATGATGATTTACGTAACGATCGCTACGCCACCGATCGCTACCCCACCGAGCGATAGCGTCGCTGCAACGATTGCTGGCATCGCTCTGCTAAGCCAATAAATCGATCAGATCCCTGCGGATCACACGAACAAGATACAGAAGGTTTTTCGTGTATCTAGGAAGCAAGCGGCGTGGATCGTGGCATGCGCGATATAGCCACTCAAGACCCATTTTTTGGAACAAAACGGGGGCGCGCTTTGCCTTACCAGCTACGAAATCAAACGATGCGCCCACTTGGATCGAAATCGGTACCCCTAATTCCTTGTAATGATCTTCGATCCAATACTCTCCTTTCGGTTGCCCTAATGCCACCAACAGCACGTCCGGTTTAGCCGCTTTGATTTTCTGAAGTGAAGCTTGGATTTCGGCCGAACTCGTAGCGCGAAATGGTGGGCATTGCACTCCGGCAATTTGCAATTTCGGATACTCACTCAGCAATACCTCTGCTGCCTTTTCCGCGATCCCTGGAGCTGCACCGTATAGATACAACCGAAACCCGTTTGTTTGGCATAGTTCGGCCAAGCGGTAGATCAAATCCGATCCGGCAACTCGCTCAGGTAATTTCTGTGTGTTTACAAGACTGCGCCATAGGATCGGCATTCCATCACAAAGAACCAACGCTGCTCGTTCCGTGAACTTTGAAAGCCTGGACTCTTTTCGGCACAGCATCGAGTAGTTCAGATTCGAGGTTATCGCATAGCCAGGAATACGACGGCGAACCCAAGCTTCGAGAAAGAGCAGCGCCTCCTGCATATCCACAACGTGGTAACCGATCCCCCAGACGCGAGATGACTTCAGCTGCGGGAGTGCGATCGGATGCGATTTGTCCGAGCTAGGCAAATGATATTTTTCAGCATCCCCATGTAGCAATTCGGTTTCCGAGGGGACCCCATGGAAAAATTCCGTTTCCTTTCGAACCCAGGCTGGCAGTTCGATCGTGGGTTTCGTGTTTGGAAAGACTGGTGCAGTTGCCGTTGCATCCTCAGGAGATCCGCATACCAATTCCGCCATGCGCACCTTGGGCTCACCGTAGGCGTTGGTGCCGGACAAGCGAATTGGGGTCGTAGGGTCTTGGCTCATAGGGTTTGTCGTAATGCATTCCAGAAGCGAGCATCAGCCAGTTCAACATAAACACGTATTGGACCCTAGGTTTTCCTGGGCGGCACACCAGCTCGTCGAGCCGACAAATCAACACTACAACGATGTGACCGCTGCCGGTTATTCCGGATCTAGCGATTGGATCAAGCCCTTAAACGCGACCCCACGAAATGCGGAATCTTATCGTTGAATCCGCTGCTCAAGGCTTTTAGAAATCCGCGACCGCATCGGCGCGGATGAGCTCGTCGGAGCAAGATTCGGCCAAGGCAAGACCGAAGTTAGATAGACCGTATTCAAATCGACGGCCGGTAGATTTGGAGAATCCCCGAGTGGAGTGGCTCTTAACGCCGCGACGACAGCATTGAGCGAAGCTAAGTTTTCAGGTGCTACCGGCGTACAAATCGTAGTATCCTGGAGCTTTGCCGCCACCGGTGGCCAGTTTGAGGGCCCTGGCAAAGCCCCGGCAAGTCGCACACCAGTGCTGTCTAAATTAAACGCGAAATTGATGGAGTCGATCGCGATCGACTCCATCGACGAGGTGGAGAATTGGGCCGGCAAATGCAGCAGTTGGCTAGTTCGCTGCAACCATGATTTACTTGCAACACCTCCGTCGCATCGAGCTTGACCTGTCGCGCGCAGGATCTTGCCATCGCGCAGGTTGACATGCACCTGACTTAACGAACCGGAGCTCCGCACTGGCGAGCCTACAGACGCGCTCATCGTTCCCCAATCCACCCGATCAAATTCACCTTGGATGGATACATCCCATTGCTGACTCAACACATTGCATTGCAGATCCCCGCGAAACCGGGATTCGCGTCCGAGACTTTTAAGGATCGTAAAGCGATCGCTAAGCACATCGCAAGGAAGCCACGTTTTGGGGGATGTTAATGTCACCGAAGTCGCCGTCGTCTCTGGATTGTGATCCCTCGATACCTGGATCGCTACCTCGCCAAAAGGTTGATCCTTGAATGCCAGTTTTGCTTGGATGGTCGACGCTCGTTCTGCTGGCCGTAGCAAGATTTCCATCCGTTCGATTTCCGATACACCCGTTGGACTATGCAGCGTAAGACCGCGAGGTATCCCAACAGCCAATAGCTGGGAGGACTTCTGCGGACGGCACAGGAATGCGTCATGCAAAACCTGAAGGCCACTTTCGAGTTGGGCGGAATCGAGTTCAGGCGATTCCAGCAAGATCGACCAGCCCTTATCACGCATCAGACCGTGCAGCCGAGCTATCCTCGCCAAGATCACATCGGTCTCTGGGTGACGCAATTCGACCCCCTCCGCATAGAATTGCTGTGGAGCAGTCAGCTTGAAGACGCTCGTGCAAACGGTCACCCCAAGATTCTCACTGATCCTCGTCTCCCATGCCCTCCTTTGCCAGGACTGGTACCACGGCGTTGCGATTACGATCGACGCGACAACCACACCAAGGAATGGCATCATTGCAGCCACTACCCAAACACACCGGCAAAGCAGTCGCTTCGTCGATTCGTGCAATGCAAAAAACTTTTTCGCTGGGGATAATCGCATCGGTACTGCGCACAGAAAACGGCACTCTATGTCTTGCAACCGTTGATTGGCACGGCTGAAGTCGATCGAACGGTGTTGACCGCGAAAAGGGTATCAAAATAGGCCAATGAAGGGCAATCCGACTTGAGGTTGGGTAAATATCCTTATGGCCAGGAAAATCGTGTTTTGATATACTAGGGGTTCTGGGCGGTATGAAGATGGGCGATTACTGGTTCTAACGGCTCCGCATTCGCCGTTGGATTTTACGCTAAGCGATGACGACACGCTCAGACAGCGGCTACAGACAGGGCTGCGGGAACGCTAGCAATCGCAATGACGGGCAAGCCGCCGGAAGACTATTAGCATATTTTCATAAGGGGTAATTTCATGGGGTTGATCCAAGAGTTCAAAGATTTTGCGATGCGAGGCAATGTCATCGACCTAGCAGTCGGTGTTGTAATCGGTGGGGCATTTGGCAAAATTGTCGATTCGCTTGTGAAGAATCTTGTGATGCCTATCGTAGGTTTTTTGACGAAAGGGATCGATGTCGCCAAGCTAAACTACACACCACCGGTTCCCGAAGGAATAAAGATTGAGCCCCCAACGTTGGCTTATGGTGCGTTTCTGCAATCAGTGATCGATTTCCTAATCATTGCTGCGGCAATCTTTTTTGTGGTCAAGGCGATCAATGCGGCGAAAGCACGTTTTGAGAAAACCAAAGACGAAGCGCCTGCTGCGACACCGGAAGATATTCTACTCCTCCGCGAGATCCGTGATTCATTGAAGGCTGGCAAGTAATCTTACTCGTCTCTAGCGATCGGGTTTGTCGTGTATACTACTTCCTCCGCCCGAGTTCCCGACCCGTTTTCCATTTCGAAGTCATTATGCCTAATCTCGTTCCGATGCAGCTGGCGAGGATCATCAAAAGCGACATCAGTGAGAATCAAGTTATTTATCTAAAAGAAGTCGATGGGGAGAGGCAATTCCCGATCCTCATCGGCTACTTCGAAGCTACCAGCATCGATTTACGGGTGACCCACGCTGAGCGCCCAGCGAGGCCTTTGACGCACGATCTCATTGTAGGTGTCGCGCAATCGCTCGGAGCAACGATCGAATCGGTCGTGGTAGCAGAGCTGAAGGATGAAGTGTACTACGCGAGCTTACGTCTCAAGCGAGACGAAGAGACGATTGATGTCGATGCACGTCCCTCCGATGCAATCGCAGTCGCGGTCTCATTCCAGCCCCCCCTACCGATCTTGGTCGCCGAAGACATCGTCGAACGCTTGGCACCGTAGTTCCTACTAAAGTTCGTATCGTAGCTCCTACCGTCTGCCTAGTGCATTCGACCAAAGAAAGCGAAGGAATCCCATCGATGAGATGGATCGATTCGCAATCACCTAGGGGTAATCGCGGTACCGAGCAACTCGTCGATATGAGCGACTAATTGGTCACGTTCGTCGGGATCGAGCCACACGTACGAGCCGACCAAAGCTCCGTTGGCATCGACCAAGCAAAATCGATCGGGGTGCCCGCGTCGCTCGACTCCGGGCAGGTAGAACATCTCGCTCCCTACTTTGACGATGTTCTCGAGTTCTCCGGTTAGGAAAAGCCATTGCTCAGGATCCGCTCCGAACCCTTCCGCGTACTCTTTCAAAACATCAGGGGTATCGATTTCCGGATCTACAGAAATACTGATCAGCTTGATCGGCCGCCCCTTGAACTTGGATTGGAGCAATCGCATTTCCCCGCTCTGCCGCTTGCATGTTCCCGGGCAGGTTGAAAAAAAGAAGCAGGCAACATAGGGTTGCCCCAAAAGCTCCTCGGAGCGAACGGTCTTACCACTTCGTTCCGTCAACTCGAAACGACGGGTCCAATTGGGTTCACTTTGGGTCGCGGCAAGCAGTTCCTTTAGCTGTTTGCGTCGCCCCGGGTCTGGAGGAGCCACTTGTTCAAGGTCCGACTGCCCACCCTCCTCTCTAGTTTCGCTCGAGCCTGCCGCTAATCCAACGGTCTCATCGCCATTGCCGGGTGCAGAGTTACGACCTCGCTGGATCGCGATCGATACCATCGCGAGGATGGTTCCCAGCAATAACCCCATAATGACGCCAAGTATCCGAATCCCTTTGAGCTTCATAGTGTCTCACCTTTTTGGCGTTTTTGGACCATCCACGTCGCGATCGCGATCGCGACGAGAGCGAACAAGAGAGTCACAGCAACGCAGGTAGTCAACTCGGGGACCCACGCCCTGTTCGCTATGCCCTCGGTCGCCGCTACTGGGCTAGAACCTGCACCCGTAAAACTCGATCCACTGACATCCGTCGATTTGGTCGCACCATGGAGCAAGTGGCGGATACCACCGACGATATAGGTCATAGGATTGCAACGCATCAGCCAATGAAAAATCGATTGACCGATCGGTTGGTTTTCTGTCATCCACGGAATGGGGAAGAACGCACCGCTCAACAGCCACATGGGCAGGAGTACCAAGTTCATCGCCGCATGGTACCCTTGCGTGCTATCCATCGGCCACGCAAAACATACGCCGAGCGATGTGATGGCGGTTGCAGATAGAAACAAAAATAGAACGAGAAAAACCCAGTTTATATTTAGCGACACAGTACCAACCGCCATCGCCAATCCTAAAAAGACCATCGCTTGAGCCCAAGCGATAGCAGCACCCCCTAGCGCTTTACCCACGACGATGGACCAGCGTGCTGGCGGGGCGACGAGTACCCCTTGGAGGAAACCCTCCTTGCGATCTTCAATGATCGAAATGGTCGCAAAAATTGCGGTAAACAATAGAATCAGCGCCGTGGTACCTGGCAGGAAAAACGTCATGAAGTCTTCGCCCAGTGTCGCCCCGCGAAAGGCGCCGTGCAAACCTGTCCCAAATAAAATCCAGAAAAGGATCGGTTGCCCCAACGCGGCGATGACTCGAAAGGGCTGCCGAAAAAACCGGATCCACTCACGATGGGCGAGCATCCAAGCCGTGCTCAAGGATCGCTTATATGCGATATGTGTTGCATGAGATCTCGGCAATGGAGTCATGCTGGATTCAATGGAATCTGTATTTGCGATAGCAGTTGATTTCATAAAGTTTCTTTCACGTGTTTCTCACGCGTCATGGTAGCGAAACGGTAAAAAATGCCAAGGAGTTTCCGGTCCATCGAGCTCTAGCTCAGGCATACCCTGACAAGGACCATAACGTCGGAGTTTGCGAAAACTAACGGACTTTGTATCCGATTTTCCGGAGAAGTTCCGAGGCTCGCTCGACGTGCTCACCTTGAATTTCGACAGAGTCGTCAGCAACGCACCCACCAGCGCCGCACGCGTTTTTGAGCTGGGTTAGGAGCCCTGGCAAGTCGTTCGCAGCAACCGTGAGACCCGTAACCACCGTCACCATTTTTCCTTTTTTTCGTTTCTCGAGATGAAGCTTCGCCGTTTGCCGCTCTGGATCGATACGCGATTTGACGTTGGCTGGGCACTCGCATTCCGATTCGAGTTTCCCACAGTGGTCGCATTTCGGTGGGATGTCAAACGGTGTACCAGCAAACAAACGGGTCATTGCATCGTTTCCTTCGTTGGGGCAGGTCCGTGCTCGCATAAACCTTGAACGAGCGAGTTCGCCTCGTCGCGGGCTCGCTCCGAAGTCCACGGTCTAGAAACCCACGATCTAGAAACCCACGATCGAAAAAAGGCGAACTCGGAATCCATCGTACTTACGGAGCCATCATTGGCGAGATTAACCCTCAAAAATCGGCGGCTGTTTAGTTAAGCAGCTGTATTATCAATCAAGACGTTTGGCTTCTTCATTGACGAGATGGTCAAGGCGTTTCAAGATGCGAACTTCAAGTTCATCGATGGTTGGGCTCGATTCAGGCTGCACTTCGTTTGCCTGGACGCTTGGCGATACGCTTGATCCAGGGCCGATGGCGACACCTGCGGGGGAATGGTTCACTTTAAGTTGCAAGCTTTTTCCATTGGAATCGTAGCCTTTTGCAGAACGGGACACCACCATATTACGGCCGTTCTGCTTGGCACAATAGAGTGCTTCATCCGTGTAGCGAAAGAGATTACCGACGCGATCACCCGATTGCAATTGAGCAACGCCACAACTGAAGGTAACGCGAATCGGCTTACCGTCGGCTATCACTGGCTTGGCGGCAACTCCAGCTCTCAATTGGTCCATGATGCTTACGGCTTGAGCAAGCGGTGCATTGAACACGACGGCGAACTCTTCGCCACCGTACCTCGCGATCAAATTGCATTGATCGGAGATTCCTCGCAGGCGAACACCGATCTCGCGCAGAACTTCATCGCCACTGGCATGCCCATACGTATCATTGATTTTCTTAAAGTGATCGATGTCCAGCAACGCGAGCGTAAACGGCTGCTGCGATGATTTGAATTTTGCGAACTGCTCGTCCATCCTTTGATCGAAGACCCGGCGGTTAGACAATCCTGTCAACGGATCGGTGCGAGCCTCGGTGAGGAATCCCTCCAATTGGCTGGTTTGCGATTCGAGCTTTAGCTCTGCAGCCTCAAGTCGAGACTGCAATTGCCGATTGGCAGACAATATCTGGTCTAGTACCCGCTGGAACTCCGCATTATTGCCATCGACCGAGTTTTTCTGGGCTTGCTCGGTCAGCGTGGTTATCTGCGATTGATATTTTGAGACATCGCCAGCAACATCGCTGGTCCAACTCGCCATCGACCGCACAAGGGTAAGAAACTGCTGCGGGTCCATGGATGGAGTGGACGGACTTGGCGGTGCCTGAGCCGCGGTACGCCTACCCATCCAGAATCCAAAAGCAACGCCGAGTGAAAGAAGGGTCGTTCCGAAAAGGAGACCCGTCATGAGGTAAAGGACTGGCTGCGAGTTCACTTCGGGGGCTCGGATCGTCGGGCGGTAAATGAGTCGGTTTTAGGTGATGTCGCTGGAAGAGCGAATTTTTCCAACCCGAGAAAAATAGGGCGAATGCGCATTGGACTCTGCACGACCACCGAGACCTGCTGGCTCGATTCCCGACAAGTCTTCCGTTTTCGCAACCGTGACGATGCCATTCGGAGATATGGTGAATCCCCGTGCTCGATCTAGTTCCAAGTCGT
>Ga0194130_10006467_pt1 | contig 13542 bp, 14 predicted proteins | sample TA2KigsurfametaG_FD_160084 | JGI IMG/M metagenome (GOLD analysis project Ga0194130, IMG submission 160084) | Freshwater microbial communities from Lake Tanganyika, Tanzania - TA2015050 Kigoma 12 surface | ecosystem: Environmental > Aquatic > Freshwater > Lake | place: Tanzania: Lake Tanganyika... | reverse complement strand
GGCATCAGCCGCTTCATCCCCACGTGGATCAGACAGGCCAGGGCTAGGTCGCTCCAGCTGCCGGGGAGGGTCTTGAGGCTGCGGGAGGTGCCGGGTTCGTTGATCTGCAGACCCCCCTGCCCCACGGCCCCGACCTCACTGAGTACCGCCAGGAAGCGCTGCTGGTCCATCCCCTCGAATAGCTGCAGGGCCTGGAGGCAGTAGATCACCGCGTCCTGCCGCAGCCCATCGGGCTGGTCAGCCCGCAGGTCGCGTCTGGCGATGCTGCTGCGCAGGTCCTTGGCCCTCTCTGCCAGCTCGCCATAGGGCTGGGCTTCGATCACCTGCAGCAGCAGCCGGTCGGCCTCGTCGCGGTGCTCATCTGGATCGAGCTCCAGCAACGCCTGGGCCAGGTTGAAGGTGGCAATCAGGTCGTCTGGTGCCGCCTTCAGTGCCTGGCGGAAGCGCTCCACCGCTGCCGCATAGGCCCCGGCGATCACCAGCAGGCTGCCGAGACTGCGCAGGGCAAAGCTGTTGCCCGGCTCCACTTCAATCGCGACCTCCAGGGCCTGGCGGGCTTCTGCCTTGTCGCCCAGCCGCATGGCAGCCAGCGCCAGGGCCACCTGGGCATTGGCCTGGGCGTGGGCATCGGGGGCATTGGCGACCACCGCCCGGCGCAGCAGCAGACGGGCCTCCTCCAGCCGGCCTTCTTCGCTGGCGAGCACGCCCAGGTTGTAGAGGGCTTCCGGGTGCTCGGGCTGCAGTTGCAGCAGGGTTTCGAGCAGCGGCCGGGCCTCCTCGAAGCGGCGTTGCTGCAGGAGCGGGCCGATGGAGGCCATCGCTGGTGCTTCCGGCGGCGCCGGCTCCCAGGCCACTTCGATGCGGCCGGCGGCGAACACCACCGACAGCTGACCGCCCATCGAGGCATACGACTTCTGGAAGTAGTCGGTCACCGCCCGGTGGAAGGCCTCGCTGCCAGGGGTGCGGCTGCCCTCCGGCAGCAGGGAGGCATCAAAGCTGGCCTCTTCGATCGAGAACGCCGTGCCTTCCATCAGGGCGTCTTCCAGACGTACCAGCGGGAGAGGCCCAGCTTCTCCGCCCAGCCGTCGACGATCTCCCGGTCCGGATCTGCCGTGGTGGGCTCGGCGCGGGTGATGGCGATCAGCTCCTTGGCCAAGGCCTCAAACCCTGCCGCCTGGTACGGGATCGCCAGCGGCGGGATGCCCACCAGCTCGGCGGCCTGGAAGGCATAGGCGGCGTTCATCGCCCGGCTGGCCTTCACCACCTCGGCGGGGCTCATCTTGTCCACCTCCGCATTGAGGCAGGGCACATTCCCCTGCACCTGGCTCTGCAGCACCGCCGCCTGCAGGCCCCGCAGCTCCGGCACCTGCTCGAACAGCCAGCGGTCGGCCCACAGCCCCGGCCCTGTGGAGCGCAGCTGCACCATCAGCCCGTCGTAGAAGCGCAGCCCCGCCTGCCTGGCCTGGGCCAGCCCGAGCCGGCCCTTGAACAGCTTCTCCACCTGCGAGACCACCTTCTCCTTGGCCTCCCGCCTTTCGGTGAGATTCACCCGCTGCTCGGGGGGCACCTGCACGATGCGCAGCAGCAGGGCGGCCTCAAAGGCCACGTGGTAGCTGCTGGCCTCATCGGCATCGCGATAGGCGATCACGTGCGCCTGGTACTCCGGCGTCGCCGGCCGCAGCGTGGCCAGGGTGCTCAGGTCGCTCTGCTGGGCCACCGCCACCGGCAGGCCGCTAGTCTCCTCTACTTGCTTGAGCAGGCGGTTCACGGCCGGCAGGAGCGCATGGGCAGGCATCGCCGGGCCAAGGGGAGAGCAGGGCCCCCACGGTATCGGCGCCAGCAGGGCAGAGCCCCAGACCCCTTAACCGAAACCCTTGGCCGGCCCTCGGGAGCCCGGCGGCAGCAGCGGGATCTCGACCACCGCGCCCTGCTCCACCGGGTAGCCCTCCATCCGCAAGTGGATGTCGCTGCAGACCAGGGTCAGCGGCGGCTCCAGCTCCAGGGCCTCCATGAACACCAGCACCACGTCCTGCCCGGGCCCGGCGGCATCGGCATGGCGCTTGACGTCCTGCTGGAACCGCAGGGCCGTGTACTTCTTGAGATCCGGCCGGGCCGAGAGCACGTTGGTGCGCAGGAAGCGGGCGTTGCCGTACTCGGTCTGGTTGACGAACGTGTCGTACGGCTCATCGCCATCGGGCCCAGGCAGATCGTCCTGGGTGGTGATCCGGATGTCCTTCACAGCAGGGCTGGGCGTGCGTCGTGCACCCAGCATCCGTGATCCGGTCAGGATGGGTCACGCCCTCCAGCGAGCACCGTGAGCGCACCCCTGCAGATCGGCGACACCGTTCGCTTCTCCCGGGCCTTCCTGCAGTCGATGGCCATGGTGAGCGGCCCGGATGCTCCCACCAGCAGCGGACCCTTCGCGCGGGGCACGGTGACCGCCATTGCCCCGATCATCCCCAACAGCCCGATGGTGGTGGCGACGGTGAGCTGGGCCGATGGCGTCACCACCCAGGTGAACGTGACCAACCTCGAGATCCAGCCGGGCAACCCGCCGCTCACGCCTCGATGAGCCGGCTGACGCCTGAATCGATCCGCGCCAGCCAGGCGGAGCTGCCGCCGATCGGCACGGTGATCACCGAACTGCGCCGCCAGGACCCTTACATCCAGCAGGAGCAGCACCGCTACCGCTCGCCGCGGGGTTTTCAGCACTGGGCCAATCACCTGGCCTATGCCGCCCTGATCGAGGCCGGCGCCGAGGTGATGAACGAGCTGGCCGATCCGATCGGCTTCTGGGCTGCCACCACCTGCCGCTGGGCACGGATCCTGGGGGCACCGCCCCGCTTCCTGGCGCCGGAGCTGGCGGAGGCCTTCCGCCGCACACCCTCACCCCGCCTCGATGACGAGCTGCCGCAGGTGCTGCCCTGCTTCCGGCTGATGCTTCCCGATGGCGCCCTGTTCACAGAAGACAGAGTGCCGATCCCGGTGGTGATCGTGGCCGACCTGCGGGCGATGGCCGACTGGCTGCCGGCCGAGGCCCAGCGGATCAGCGGCATCAGCTGCGTCGGCCTGGCCCTCGATGGCACCAGCTACCTCACCCGCCATTCCTTCCAGCAGATCGGCGAGCGCCAGCCCACCGTGGAAGATCTGAGCCACCCGGCCTGGCAGTGGGATGAACAGGCGGTGCAGAGCACCAACCAGCGGATGGAGGGTCTGGCGATCAACGCCCTGCTGGTGCAGCTCTATCAGCCGGAGCTGCTCACCACCGGCCCGGCAGCGAAGGTGCCGAGCGGCAAGGGCTTTTCCGCTGGCAGCGCGGATGACACCGGCACCGTGACGCCCCAGGGACCGGTGTGGATCGGCAAGGACTTCCGGCTCGATCGCACCCCCAGGGCCCCATCAGAAGGAACCACGGCTGCCACCAGCAGCAGCGTCTCGCGTCGGCCCCATTGGCGCCGGGGCCATTGGCACACCGTGCTGCATGGCGAGAAGCGTCAGAACCGGCGGATGCAGTGGTTCCAGCCGGTGTACGTGGGGCTGAGCTGATCGGTGATCGCTGCCTCGCACCCCCCGTGAAGACTGATCTCAATGTTCACGCTGCTACAGACCCATCCCGCCGAACCGCCGAGGTTGGTCTGCCAGAAGGAAGAACGATGCAGCGTTTCAGCAGTCAGGCCGTGTTCACCCGCTACCGCCTGATCGACAGCGGCTGTGAACCGCATCGCCAGCTCGACGGCCAGTACGGCAGCCTCGATGAAGCGATTGCTGATGCGATCGCCTGGGTGGAGACCCTGGCCGATGCCCACCATCCCGCCCAGCTGATCGGGGTGGATGTGGCCACCGGCGATGGCAACTGGCGCACCTGCCGCCTGCCCGCAGCGTTGCTCTGCCCGCTTCTCTGCGAGCTCCCCAGCTGAACCATCCCGCTCCAGGACCTCCCTGGTTCCTGCCAACAGAAAACCCCCGCGTGCGGCGGGGGTTCTCCGGAGCCGCCGCGCACTGCCAGACGGGGCTCTGATGGGCGTCGAGGGCGCAGACGCCTTGCTTCCAAGGTGCAGCAGGGTGTACAGGAAGCGCAGCTGTGCGCAACAAACGATCACCAAGAGCGACGGCTCCGTTGTTTAGACCTCCTCTGCACCACCCGCTGGGATGAGCTGGATCTGCTTGCGGCCCAGCTTGATCTCGAACTCATCGCCGGGCTTCAGGCCCAGCTGGTCGGTGTAGGCCTTGCCGACCAACAGGTTGCCGTTGAAGTGAACCTTGGCCATGTAGCTGAGGGTGCGGCCTGCCTTGCCGCGACCACCAGCAGAGCCTGCGCCCAGGTTCATGCCCTTGGCCTCCAGCAGGGCCTCATAGAAGGCGGTGAAGTTCAGCCGCTCGCTGCCGTCCTTCTTGGTGCTCACGTAGCCGGAGGCACGCACCAGTTCGGACTTGGAGGCATCGCCGAGCTCCTTGACTTTGGCGAGCAGGTCTGATCCGGTGAGTATGATTGGTTCCATCCGTACCATCCATTTAACCAGCCCAAGTGGACTGCTGCCAGTGGTCCACGACCCGCACGAATCAGAGCGTGAAGGTGGCCACAACCGCTGCATGATCGGACGCGGGATCCTGGTTTCTCTCTGCTGGCGTGTCGCCCACCGATGGCAGTTCGGCTGTGGCCAGCACAGTGCGTGCCAGCGGCAGGTTGGCGGGGTTGACCAGCCGGTGGCTGGCAAAGATGTGGTCGATCAGCTCTCCTCTGCCCTTGAACCGGCGGGTGTAGGGCGCCTCCAGCGGCGGCAGACCATCGCCATCGCGGTTCAACAGGGGCGCCAGGTTCCACAGCCGATAACCATCGCCCAGATCGACGCTGCGAAAGCCGGCCGTGCCGATCTCCGATCCTGAGGGCCCCTGGATGATCTGGGTGGTGGCGGCCTGGGGTTCGTCGTTGAGATCCCCGCAGAAGATCACGGCTTTTTCACACCCCAGACCCTGCCTTGGGTTGGGTGCGCTGCTGCCGCCGGAGAGCAGGGCATTGAGTCGATTGCGGATCGTCAGCGCCTCGCCGGTGCGCAGGTAGAGGGCATAGGCGGCGTAGCGGTAGCGCTCGTCCTCATCCCTCGGCTGGAAGCGACTGCCGGGTACATCCGGCCGGCGGCGGGCATAGCTGATCAACTTGGACTTGAAGTGGGCATTGAGCAGGCTCACCTCCTCCCCGTCGACATCGATGCTGATCTCCAGGCCGCCGCGGCCCATGGCCTGGGTGAGCGATTCATCCTCCTCTGTCTCCGCATCGTCAAAGACCGGATCGCGGGCCTGCACTGCGTTGATCTGGGCGGGGAAGGGCTGGATGTCCAGCTGTTGCTGAATCGCCTAGCGGGAGAGAAAGGCCACCCGGATCCCCCGGCCATCGGCGATGCCGCTGCTGGCATGGGGCAGGGAGGTGCTGAGGGCCGCCTGCAGGGCCTGCAGTGCCCCATCCGGCCCGATCTCCTGCAGCGCCAGCACATCGGGCTGCTGCTGATCAATCACCGCCGCCAGGTTGGTGAGCTTGCGCTGGAACCGCTCAGCCGCGGGGGCATCGCCGGGCGGCGGCAGGAATAGGTTCTCCACGTTCCAGCACATCACCTTGAGGGTGGTCATGGCGGCCTCTTTGTGGGGGATGGGGATGGGGATGGACGGCTGGTGGACCGCGCCGGCGAGCGGCGTGACCGGACGGCGGTCCTCCCTGGATGTAGGCAGCTGGGGGTGACTGCGGGTTAACGCTTCTGAGGGGGGAGATCAACTGTCATGGACATTTCCCTTGATGTGCCGGGGGAGTGCAGGGTGTGGTCGATTTGCGCCGGCTCGTGGACCGCGATTCGGTTGCCACACCAGAGCCATTCGGTGCTCCGAACCCAGGTGGTGCAGGCCGAATCGCGCGGTTCGGCTCACCCCTCCCCCGGCTTGATTCAGCCCGGCGACAGTGAGCGCACCGGGGGCGAACGACGACCCCGCACCTGCAACCTTCGCCATCCGAACCATGCTCACCCTGCGTTCCTCTTCTCCTTTCGACCTGTTTGACCGGCTGGAGCAACAGCTCAGCCAGCAACTGCACAGCGCCGAGCGGGTGCCCGCCGCCGAAGTGCACGAAACCGCTGAGGCCTATGAACTGGTGCTCGAACTGCCCGGCGTGGACAAGGCCGCCATCGCGGTGAAAGCCACCGAGCGCACCTTGCTGATCAACGCCGAGCGCTGCAGCCAGCGCCAGCAACCCGCCAGCCCTGAGGCCGGCAGCGAGGCTGAGCCAGCGGCCAGCAATCCGGCTCCAGCGCCGCTGCTCAGCGAGTTCCGCTACGGCACCTGGAGCCGGAGCTTCCGCTTCCCCCAGCCGATCGATCGCGACCAGCTCCAGGCGGTGTACCGCGATGGCCTGCTCACCATCACCGCCCCCAAGGCCCAGAAGCTGAGCACGGTCACCGTGCAGGTGGAGGGCTGATGCGCTGACCGACTGAGGCCATCCCCGGGCCGCGGCCTTGCTTCATGAGAACCCCTGCCCCTGGCTCCGGCCGGGGGCTTTCTGTTGGGCAGATGGAGCCTGGAGCAATCGGGATCAGCGCCGCAGCGACTCGCAGGCCTCACCGTTGCCTTGCTGTTGAGGTAGGCGTGGCCCCTGGCGCAGCAGCTCCTGGGCGCGGACGTAGGAGCCGATCTCTCTACAGCGGCAGCGGCGCCCATCGGGGAGCGCGGTGGCAGGGGGGGCTGCTCTGCTGCGCCGCTGGTAGCCGCCGGGGGTGGACCATACCCCCAGGCGATCGACCTCCGCCCCGGGCTTGGCGCCCAGGTAAGTGCTGGCGTCGCGGTTGCCGAGGTACTGGCGATAGGCAAAGGCCTGGCCGCGGCGCACCATCTGCAGCTTGATGTTCTGGCTGCCCCGGAGAGTCTCAGCGACAACGCGGCCGTATCGGTGGATGTCCACCACCTTCATGGTCACTTCGATGTCCACGGGCGCCTGGGTGGTCAGCTGCCGACGGAATCGTGCAGCATCACGCTGCAGCAACGGCTTCTCGCATGGCCAGGATCCGGTTGATCTCCGTCGGTTCCAGGGGAGACCTGCAGCCCTACCTGGCGATCCTGCTGGAATTGCAGCGACGGGGGCATCAGGTGAACCTGATCGGCAGCGTCAACTTCCAGGCCGCGGCGGAAGCCCATGCTCTGCCGTTCGTTCCCTTGCCGGGCGACTTCACCTCCTTGCTGAGCTCGGAGGCGGGTATGGCATTGATGCAGGGCAAGCCCGTGCGCCTGATCTCCGATGCCCTGCTGGGTGAGCTGCTCGAGACGGCCCACGCCGCCATGGAGGGCACGGATCTATTGCTCGTGTCGCCGCTTTGCCTGTGGGGGTACCACCTGGCCGAGGCCGCAGGCTGTTCACTGGTGGTGCTGAGCCCCGTGCCGATCATGGCCACCGGGGATTTCCCCTTTCTGGGCTACCCCGCATCGCCAACCAGCCGCAAGGGCGGCAGCAGAAGCCATCGCATCCGCCGTCGGCTCAAACGCAGCAGCTACCGGCTCGTGAGTATGCTCAAGTGGCGTCAGGACGCCCGGGTGATCCAGGCCTTCCGCCGCGATCGCCTGGGCCTGCAGCCCCTCCCCTGGGGCGGCGCCCAGAGCCGCCACACCCCACCGGCCCATCTGGTGGATCCGCCGGTGCTGCACCTGATCAGTCCACAGGTGTTGCCGCGCCCGGCTGACTGGAAGGCGAACGCCTCACTCACCGGCTTCTGCTTCCACGAGCCCCGCACGGCCGCTGGGGCCATCCAGCCCACCCCCTACAGCCCGGATCGGGAGCTGAGCGCCTTCCTGGAGAGCGGCCCTGCTCCCTTTTATGCCGGATTCGGCAGCATGATCACCCCAGATCCAGAAGCGCTGGCGGCTGCGGTGGTGGAAGCAGCGCAGCAGGCTGGTGTTCGCCTGATCCTCTCGCCCGATTGGGGCCGGGTGGTGCCCCGAGCGGCCCTGCCGGCTGATGTGTTGTTGCTTGAGGAGTGCCCGCACAGCTGGCTGTTTCCCAGGGTGCAAGCCGCGATTCATCACGGCGGTGCTGGCACCACCGCCACCACGCTGCGCCACGGCATCCCCTCGACGGTGGTGGCGTTCTTTGCGGATCAGCCCGCCTGGGGACGCACGCTGGAGCAGCTCGGGGTCAGCCCGGCCACGCACCGGTTGAGCCGTCTCAGCACCGAGGCTCTGGCTGCCAGCATCCGAGCCCTGGCAGGCGAACCACGCTTCCGCCAGCGAGCCAGGGACATGCAGCAGCTGCTGGCCCGCGAGGACGGGGTTGCCTCCACAGCCGGTGCGATCGAGGCTCGCCTCGCCGCCATGGGGTGATCGTCGGCACACGCACGCGCACCCTGCAACCTCAACCAGCCAGCTTGTGGGACCGGCGGCCATCAACACGCTAAGAACGCTATGTTCAAGCAGCAGTATTCGTGATTGTTCAGGCTGAACATCAACAACGCAATCCAGCCTTGGCTTCGTGTTGAGATCAAGACCTAATGAACGGATTCACGATCTCAGCTATAATGCAATTGAATGAAGTTTAATGTAGTACATGATTTTACGAGCATACTTGGCGACTCAAAGGCATGCTCGCCAACGGCTTTGTATTGGAGAAAGTCTGCGCAAATACTTATCTAGCATAAGCATGCACATGCCAAAGTCTAGGCCATTATTAGTCCAAAGTAAACAGCTTCAGCTGTTTCTCTTGATTGTTGGCCTCACCTCAGGTATTCAGGTATTTGACAGTATAGGATATAGCCGTGCTAAGGCCCAATTGATATCCCAGGTGAATGTTGCCATCTTTTCCTCAGGACGTACTGATTCTGGCTCAGGCATTGAACAACGGTGTAAATATTATTTTTATGAAGGAGGTGAGTTCAGGCAAAGCTGTTCTTCGTTGATCGACAGCGGTTATACAACACCCAGGGCAAGAACATCGATTGCCTCAGGTTACTGGGACAGCGATGGCTCTAGTGTTCGTGTCAGGATAGTTAGCCCGCCAAGTTACTCGGGTCTGATCATGTATCAGAAGACACGAAGTGGAGAGCTTGTAAGTCCCAGTGGAACTCGACTTCGACCTGACTGATAGGTTCAACTCCAGACATGGATAACTACTGCATTGAAATCGTTTATTCTATAGTATTGTACAGACTTACCGTTTCTAATGCCTGAACATCGACGCTCGTAGTTGATCTCAACGTGGAACTATCTAGCTGGCTGGAAAGAATCCAGTTTTCCCCAAAAGTCCCAACCCTGTTGGCAATGCATTCCCTTCATTCCATCTATCGCATCGGCCTACTTGCCTTGACAATTCCACTTCTTGCAGTTGAGCAGAGACCCGCGGCAGCCACCCCTGCAAGCTGCGCTCAAATATGGGCCTATACCAACGACTATCTTGAGGAAGCAAATAATGTGACGAAGCGGATAAGCCCCGAGCTTTACGAGCATGTAGGCGCTGGATATCTTAACGACGACGCAACGAGCAGCCTTAAAAGAGCATCAAAGATTCTAATCAAAGCACAATGGACCGTGCCATCCTGCTTTCTGTATCTAAATATGAATAAATTTCCGCCGTGCTACAGCGCAGGAATTACCAGTGCCTTTAGCATGATGGGATATGTGAGGCGAACGTTCCTTGACCCAATTGATGCGATAATAAAAGAGAAGGATGAAAATGCGAAGTCTGCTATGATTCAACGTCTTCACGCCGGCTGGGAGCAATACTTTTCTGAACAGCAAATGTTGAGCCAGCGTTTAGGTCAATTGGTCCGATCCTGTCGATGACCATTCCCAGTGGAGTGCCCGCACAGCTGGCTGTTTCCCAGGGTGCAAGCCGCGATTCATCACGGCGGTGCTGGCACCAACGCCACCACGCTGCGCCACGGCATCCCCTCGACGGTGGTGGCGTTCTTTGCGGATCAGCCCGCCTGGGGGCGCACGCTGGAGCAGCTCGGGGTCAGCCCGGCCACGCACCGGTTGAGCCGTCTCAGCACCGAGGCCCTGGCTGCCAGCATCCGAGCCCTGGCAGGCGAACCACGCTTCCGCCAGCGAGCCCGGGAGTTGCAGCAGCTGCTGGCCTCCGAGGACGGGGTGGCCTTCACAGCCGGTGCGATCGAGGCGCGCCTCGCCGCCATGCGGTGATCGTCGGCACCCGCACGCGCACCCCGTTGCAGACCCATCACGATCCTCCACTCGCCGTACTGTTGCGACGGATCGATGGCCAGTAGCTGCCCCAGCTGAGGCTCCGCAGCGTCGACCCCCATTACCCCGTCAAAGTCTTGGGCCTGCCCCAGCCCTTGGCGGCAGCTGGGCTGGGTCAACGACGGGGCGGTTCTGCACCATCCCGATCACCCGGCGCTGGCCGTGAAGGTGTAGGCGCCCGGCCTTTTCACAGTGCTTTCATCAGGGCGATGGCTACCTGGTGCTGCGCCGTCTGCATGGCGCCACCCACCGGGACTGCCTGCACCGGGCTCCCCCATGCCGTCAGCCGTGGGCTGCATGGCCACGACATGTATGGCCGCAATCTGATGCGCAACCAGAGCAGGGGTCTGATCGTGGACATCTCTGATTTCCTCAACCCCGCGCCCTGTCGGGCCTGGCAGGACCTGAGGTGGGCCAACCACTGGCTGTACCGCCCCTTGATCGCACCGTTGGGTCTGCGGGCTCCAGCTCCGCTCTTCGAGGGTCTGCGCAAGGGGTACCGGCTGTACCGGCATCTGGTGCCTGTCAGTGCAGACCATGGCGGCCAGTCCTGACCCAAGACCTGCAGCGGTAAAGGATCGGCCGGTGTCATGGCTCACGGTTTACGCCACCTCCGGCGCCCAGCCGCGGGTGCGGGTCATGTCGTCGGTCCAGCCCTGGCAGCGGCTCACCAGGTGCTCGCCATGGGCGATCAGCCCCTGGTGCAGCTGGCAGGTCAGCACCGGGATGCAGCTCACTCCCGCGTGGTGTCTGAACCAGTGACAGGTCATGCAGACCTTGCGGCTGCGGGTCTTGAGCAGGGTGCCCTCATCGAGGTAGGGCCACTCCTCGACAATGCTGTCGAGGCGGGCATTCAGTGATGCGGGTCGGGGGAGAGGGGCGCCCATGACTCATGGCAAATGCGCACACCTGTACTAGCACGCTTGCTTTGGGTTGGCTGTCGCCATGCCCCGCCCTTGAATGGGCGGAGCGGCCAGCAAAGAGGGGGCGATGCTGCGCGAGTTGGCGCTGGCCATTGGTATCCCCCTGGCCCTGTTGCTGCTTGCCCTGCTGGCGATGGAGCAGTGGGGCGATCGCCTGCCGGCGTGGTTGCAGCGATTGGCCAAGCGCCCGTCCTGGCTCTGGAACGCCGGCATCGGGCTGATCATCGGCTTGTCGCTGCTGCGCTGGCTGCTGCAGCGTTGAAGGCCAGGCTCCGGTGATCGGCTCGGGTGGGCATCGCACCGTTCAGACGGCTCTGAGGCGTGGAGTCGAACGTGCCGAACCGCAGCAAGCAGCAGGCAGCAAAAGCCCACCGAATCACCCAGGTCGCGAGGGCCATGGGGCAGTGGGCCGGGGCTGTGCGGATCGTGCGGCCTCAGGTTCGGGGCATGCCTTGCCTGCGGTTGTCGCCGATCACCGGAGCGGGTCTGGACCCTCGGGTCTGTGACCCTTCGTGTGCTCCCGCTGGAATCCCTTCCAGCGGCTCTGACGGTGAAGGGTGCTGGGGGAGAGAAACAGCCGGGACGGACGCCCACATTGGTGTTGAGGTTGTCCGGGTGGTTGCTGTTCCGCAGGGCCGCGCGGGCGTTGTGAGGATCGTTGATCCAGGACCCACCGCGCAGCAGCTGAACGACCCGCCCTCAACTCCAACTGAAGCACACGAGCTGGTGGGGAGGTGCTTTGAAACAAAATAATTTCTGGCGCCTACGGCGCGACAAGACCAACAGCCCAACAGCCGCAAGCCAACAGCCAGGGTTAAAAAACAGCCAAGTGTTAAGGGATTAAGGGATTAAGTGTAAAGAAATAGTCCTGGGGGAGAGAAACAGCCGGGGCGGACGCCCACACCGGTATTGAGGTTGACCGAGTGATCGCTGCCCCGGAAGGCGGCGCGGGCGATGACAGGAACGTCGACCCAGGACCCGCCGCGCAGCAGCCTCATCTCCTGCTCCTGATTGCCCTCCAGCTCTGAATCGGGGCCCTCCAAGGGGCTCCCATCCCCGGCTGATCCAGCCAGCGGATCTCGATACCACTGATCAGCGCACCACTCAAAGAATTGCCCGTGCATCTCCGCCAGACCCCAGCGGTTCACCAAACCAAACGCACCTATAGGAACAACCCTTTGGCGAAAGATTCCCTTGCGGCCTGGGCCAAACGTGTAGTCGCCTCGGTAGTTCGCCCAGCTCGCATCCAACGTGTCGCCAAAGTGAAACGGCGTGCCACGTCCAGCCCGGCAGGCCGCTTCCCACTGGCTTTCGCTGGGCAACGCAAACTCAGGCGCCTCCCCCTTGCCGCCCAGCTCTGGCCACTTCTCCGCCAGCCAAAGGTTCAGCCGTTTAAGCCACTCCTGGCTGTCGTTCCAAGTGACGCTGTCCACCGCCAGGCCTCCGGGCTGGGCATGGCTCTCCCACAACCCCTTGGCTTCGTAGGTGCCGGGGGTGAGGCTCAGGTCGCGCTCCAGCCTCGGCAGCCTCGCCACCGCACGCCACTGCGCTTGGCTGAGCGGATGGCGCACCAGCGCATAGGGCTTCAAGGTCACCTGGCGCTCGGCCTCCACGTTCACCCCCTCGCATTTCTGGCGGAACTGGGTGTAGACATCCCGGCCGGCTTCCTCCTTGGGGGAGCCGATCTTGTACTCGCCACCAGGCACCACCACCAGCTCCAGCTGCTCCCCGCCGGGCAGTGGCAACCGCCACATCAAAGGCATCACCACCTCCGTGCGGATCCGCAGGCCCTCGCCCTGCTGCAGAGCCGTGAGGGTGAGCATCGGCACCGCACGGCCAGGGCCGCTGCCCAGCAGGGGTAGATCCACCGAGGCCGCCAGTTGCAGGCCCCTCGATGCCCCTTGCAGCGGCGGCAGTTGGCGGTCGTGCTCCGCCCAGCCCGCCTCGCCTTCCACCAGCAGATCCAGGGCGTCGGCCCGCAGTTGCTTCTCCAGAAACACCACGATCCGCTGGCGGCTCTCGGCCTGATCCCTTGCCGCCAGCCCCAGCGCCTCCAGTGCCGCACGGCGCAGCTCCGGCGGCTGGGCGTCATCGCTGGCCAGGCCCTCCAGGGCCGTGATCCCCGTCTCCGTGCCGATCAGGCCCAGCACCACGGCGGCTTCTTGCTGCTCCTGCCGCCGCTCGCTCTGGTGATCGGGGAGCAGCTCGGCCAACACCCGCGCCAACCGCCGGCTCGCCACATCCCGCGCCGCCCGGCGTTCCGAATCCTCCGTCGCCGCGGCCATCGCAGCCAGCTTGCTGATCGCATCGCGCCGTTCGCTGGCCACCGGCACCCCCAGCTCCCACATCCACTTGCGGGAGCTGGGGGTGCCGGTGGCCAGCGAACGGCGCGATGCGATCA
>Ga0194130_10006465_pt1 | contig 13543 bp, 11 predicted proteins | sample TA2KigsurfametaG_FD_160084 | JGI IMG/M metagenome (GOLD analysis project Ga0194130, IMG submission 160084) | Freshwater microbial communities from Lake Tanganyika, Tanzania - TA2015050 Kigoma 12 surface | ecosystem: Environmental > Aquatic > Freshwater > Lake | place: Tanzania: Lake Tanganyika... | reverse complement strand
ATAGATGAGGTTGAAGATCGTGTTGCCGGGGCCGATGCCGATCCAGGGCCGATCGCGAATCATCTGCAGCACCGACATCCAGACGTTCATGCGGAAGTTGTTGGAGCTGTCCTCCCGACCCGCCACCAGGCTCAGCACCCGCACCCGCAGGGGTTCCACCTGGGTCACCAGCACGACGAGCACCAGGGCGCCGCCACCGAGCAGCAGGATCGGCAGCAGGCGTCGCCAGAGCGGCGGCCAGGAGCGGGTGGCCTGCAGGGCGAGCGCCAGCCCCAGCAGCCCCAGGGAGGCCACCATCCCCATCCAGGCGCCGCGGCTGTAGGTGAGCACGAGGGCGACGAGACCCAGGGTGAGGGCCACCAGGGCGAACAAGCGCCGCGGCCAGCCCGTCCAGCGCAGCAGCGCCACGGCCGCCAGCGGCAGGATCGGCAGCAGGTAGCCGCCCAGCAGGTTGGGGTTGTCGAGGCTGCTGTAGATGCGCACCGTGCCCCGCGCCACGGAATTGGCGTCCGACCAGCGGGCGAGGGCGCCGCCGGCATCGCCATAAAGCTGGCGGATTCCCAGCACGCTGGTGAGGAGGGAGCCCGCCAGAAGGGCGGCGGTGAGGCGGTCCCACCAGATCGGCGCCTGGCGCAGCAGCTGATGCATCAACGCATAGACGCCGAGATAGCTGACCAGCTTCATCAGCCCCTTGAAGGCCGCCAGCGGCACGGGGGAGAAGCCCGTGGCGACCACCGCCACCGCCAGCACCACCAGCAGCCAGCCGTTGATCGCCCCCACCGAGCCCGGCCGCGTGCGCAGCGCCCACAGCACCCAGAGCAGGCCGCTGGCGGTGATCAGCAGGGTGAGCCCCCCCCGGGTGAGCTGCGGCAGCCAGGCCATTAGGGCGCAGAGCATCAGGCCCGCCACCAGCTCCAGATGGCGCCCCAGCCAGCCGACCCGCTGCTGAGCCAGCAGCCCCTGCCAGCGAAGCAGAAAGGGAGGAGGGGCGAGGGCGTTCACGGGGGGCGCTGGAGGGAGTGGCCTGGATTATGGGGTGGGCCGGGGCTCCCCACCCGCGGACGCGCCATTCGTGACACCGTCAGCGGCAGCGAGGGCCTCCAGGGCGTCGAGAGGAGGGGGCGGGGTGTTGTTGCGCAGGAAGAGCACGCGCCAGACGGGCAGCCCCTGGCGTTCCACGTGCTGCTCCCGTTCGGTGGGCACCGGCAGGGGGTTGGTGGGCCGCCAGGGGCGGGGATCGGCGGCGGGGCGGTCGAAGCAGCCGCTGGCCTCCACCAGGGCCACCATCGGTTCGATCAGGGCGTGCACATCGCTCTGGAGGAAGAGGGCGGTGCCGGGAGCGAGGGCCGTCGCCAGGGCGCGCAGGAGGGAGGGTTGCAGCACGCGGCGCTTGTGGTGGCGCGTTTTGAACCAGGGATCCGGGAACTGAAGCGTCACCAGGGCGAGGCGGCCGGGGGGCAGCTGGGCGAGCCAGTCGGGGAGGCTGACGCCCGCGTTGGCGAAGAGGAAGCGCAGGTTGGCGAGCCCCGCCGCCAGGCGATCGGCCTCCGCCGCCTCCACGAGGGGTTGGCGGATCTCCACGCCGAGATGGTTGTGGTCGGGGCGCAACGGCGCGAGGGCGAGGAGAAACCGCCCGCGGGCGCTGCCGATGTCGAGGTGGAGCGGCAGGGAGGGAGCGGCGAAGAGCTCCTCCAGGGGCGGCAGGGGGCGCGGTTGTTGGTGGTAGCGGCTGAGGGGATTGACGTGCTGCCGCACCATCAGTCGTTGGGGATGAGAAAGGCCCAGCAGGCGGTGTAGCCGTGCAGATGGGTGGCCGCCCCCACCGGGCCGATCTCGCCATTGCAGAACACGCCGGCGATCGGCACCGTGGCGAAGACCTCTCGGCAGAGCTTCACGTCGCCGTCCGCCTCGCCATAGAGCCCCTCGCCCCGCCCGAGGCAGGCGAAGAGGAGCCCCGCCAGGGGCTGGGGGGTGGCCAGGGCCTGGCGGCGCAGCAACAGACGCGCGTCTTGCCTTGAGGCCTCCGCGTCTCGCAGCTGGAATTGCACGCGCTGGCCGATGCGCATCCGCTCTGCCACCGCCACCGCCCCGTTGCGGGGATCGACGCCGATCAGGTTGCGCACCAGAAACGCGGCGGGGGGCGGACCATCGCTGGAGAGCAGCACCTCACTGCGATCCACCCCGAGGAACAGGGAGTGCTTCACCTGCTCCCGCTCCAGGGGGGTGAGCTCGCCAAGGATGCGTTGCAGCGCCTCCACGGGGCTGCGAGGGGAATCGCCGCCGCGGCTCACCTGGATCACCACATTTCGCTGAGCCTGCTCCACCTCGAACACCGGCCCGATCGGCCGGCAACCCTGGGCCACCAGGGGATCAAGGCGCCAGGCGCCGCTGATGAGGCAGCCGACAGCGCCGGTGCGCACGCTGGCCTCCGCGCCGCCACCGCCACCGCCACCGCTGTAGAGGAGGGAGCCGTGGGGGGCGCTGTGCTGGCCCGCGATGCCGCCCACCTTGCCGGTGTGAGGCAGGGCGTAATCCAGGCCGCTGATCAGGTCGTTGATCGCCGGGCAGGTGGGATCCACCAGCAGGAGCATGGAGGCCGGATCGGTCGTCTCCGGGGTGGGCGTGGCCTCCAGGCCGAGGGCCGCACGCCAGGCTTCCGCCGGACCATCCAGATCCGGCAGGGCGGTGGTGTCGATGGCGAAGGGTTGCAGGATCGCGTCCGGGAGGCGCAGCAGCAGCACGCTCAGCGCGGCCTCCCCCTCCAATTCATGGGCCTCCTGCCGGCTCATGCCCACCACGCCGCCGCCGCAACAGCCGAGCCAGTGGTCGGCCTGGAGCTTCTGGCTGAGGAGGGGCAGAAGGCGGGGCAGATCGCTGGCGAAGCCGCTGTAGGCGAACACCAGGGCGAGATCCGCCCGGCCCGCTCCGGCGAGTTGTTGCGTCACCGCGTCCACCGCCCCCTGGAGCGACACATCCCGCGCCAGGGCGCCACGACACCAGGCGCCGCGATAACGGTTGAGCCAGGGGAAGGAGGGAAGGGCCATGGCCGGAACCTATCGCCCGCAGGGTGTACGGATAATGGCGCCTTACCGAACCCATGGTTGTGCCGGATCCGCTGTACCGCTCCCTGGTGTGGCTCGACGTTCGTCTGGGCCTCCTCTTTGCCGTCGGCCTGCCCCTGGTGCTCCTGGGCTGGGCCGCCCTGCGGCGGGAGCAGGCCCTCCTGCGCCTGCTGGGCCTCTACTGGAAGGTGGCCTCGCTGCTGGTCATCGCCCTGCTGCTGCTGACCAACGGGCGACCGCTGGGCTTTGTGTTGCTCGTGCTGGCGCCGCTCTTCTGCGTGGTGGCGCTCTGGCTCTGGGTGGATCTGAACGAGGAGCTGGCGGACATGCCCCCCTGGCGCCCGCTGCCCCTGACAACCCGTCTCTGGCGCTGGAGCCTCACCTTCTACGGTCTGGCAAGCGCGGCCCTGGCCGCCACGGCGCTGCCCTGCCTCAGCGGCGTGGGGGACCGTCCCCTGTGCCAGGTGTGGCTGGAGGCGCCAGCAGGCCTCCATGGCGTCATGGCGCGGGTGCTGGGCTTCATCTTTGGCGCCACCTGGACGCCGGGGGTGGCGGCCTTCGTGGGCTACGCCTGCCTGGTGGCCTACGGGGTGGGGATGGTGCAGTGGCTGCTGCTGCGGGTGCCGCGGCAGGGGCGCGTGGCGGGGGAGTTTTAGGGGATGGTTTGGATGTTGAAGGGGTTGCGGAGCGGGGGCTCGGGGGCGTTCTCCGGGCGCGCGGGGCGTTCTCCGGGCGCGCGGGGCGTTCTCCGGGGGGCGGTTCCTGTTGTGAGCGGGTGGCGGCGGTGAAAACCGTTCTCCATGGAGCGGACCACCAGATGTGGTGTGGGGCGGGCTATTGCCGTGGGCTTGATCCAAGGGGACAAGAAATCCGTTGTTCCAAGTGGGAAAGGGCTTTTGTCGGGGAAACAGAACCAATATCGGGCTGATGACAGGACCGTGTCCCAAGGGCTCGCTTGGCAGGCAGGATGCCTGGGGTGGCGCAGCAGAGAGTTGACTCAACGTTTCAGCATGGTCTGGGATCTGGCTCGCGCATCGCCATCTCCAGTCATGCCGCCATGTCGAGCGGTGGCCTCTGCACCCGCACGGCACATGAGCCAACCTGGGCAGGGCATCCCCCAAGGGATGAGGGGAGCTGGAGAACTGTTGCAGGCATGATCATCCATCGCCCATGGATCACAGTCTGAGCTTGCGCGTCAGGCCGGTCGTCGCAATTGATTCCTCAGCATTGCTGTAGGTTTGCGCTATTATACTGCCCAATCTCTTACGTCCTAAATGCGGGCTCAACTCCAGCCAGTGAGTCGCCAAATCGCTACAGCAAAAGCGCTTTGGTATTGGCTAATTGCTAGCCTAGCCGCCCTCATCGGCAGTGCCATTCTGTTGGCACAGACACCTGAGTTTTGGATGCAATCATGGATCTGGGACAATGAGAAGCTGCTTCCCTTCGATCATCTTGTTTTAGCCAGTCAAGGGGCGAACATCCTGGCCATGAACCTGGCCCGCATACCCAGCCTTGTGCCCGACTACATCGTAGCCGCATTCTCCAGGCTGATCAGCGATGACATACGAAAGCAGGCCCTTGCGTATATTCTTATCATCTCATCAGCTCAGATCCTGCTTGCGTCATTGCTGCTGGCGCGGGTTGTACGTCTCAGTCTGTTCAACTCAATACCTCTGATTGTTGTAACTTCTTTTGGCCTTGGCTTCGTCTGTCCTGTCTTTGCATTGAATCACTCTCTGGCCAGTCTGCCGATGAACCATGGCGGCAATCTTTTCCTTGTGTTCCTGCTGATGTTGCTTGTGATGCGCGCATCAGCACTCACTCATGCCAAAGCAAATTCCAGTCAGCAGATCCTGATCTTTGTTATCTGTCTGGCAGGCGCATTAAGCAATCGCATGTTCATCTTGCAGGCAAGCCTGCCGGGCCTCGTTGTGCTGGCCCGTCCTCTGCATGCGGCCAACAGGCAGGCATGTTCCAGGCATCGACGAGCGATGGTTGCCTTGATCCTCGGCAGCGCTTTGGGCTTGCTTTTCTCGAATGGGTTGATTCGAACTGGCTGCACCCCTCCTCGCGACTGGGATACCAACAGGTTGATCATGCACATCCAGGAGTTGTTTATACTCCGATCAGATGCCCTTGGCGTCGGCTGGATCATGGCTGCAGCTCTTGCCATCTGCCTTGCATTCCTTGTGCGGTCGCTGAGGCAAAAGACATCAGATCAAACGACCGACCTATGTTTATTCATGATTTTGTCTGCGGTATTTACTCTGCTGGTTTATCCATTTATCTTTACCAATCAGGGATCCATTCCGGGCAGGGATCCGGCCGCAAACCTTCGCTATCTATTCCCTTTGCTGCTTGGTGCACCAGTCGTATTTAGTCGACTATGGGTTGCGGTTGCCAGCAACTCTTTCAAGGCCATTTCCTATCCGTCATCTCCATGGCTGTCCATTCTTTTATTATTGGCCCTGGCGACCACCATGCTGCCTCAACTATCAAGTGCCAAAATTGCAGTCACCCAGTGGAACAATCCTTATGCTGTATTTTTGCGGCAATCAATTCCTGACAATGTGGCTGTGTTGACACCCTATGAGAGTGAATACCTGCTTGGGAGCAGAAGTCTTAAGGCCGGTAATCACTGGAAGTCGTGGGCATCTCAACTTACATTTAATGGTGTACCCAATCCCTGGGATCAGGGCAAAGCAGAATTTTATACGAATCAACAGACACATCAACAACGCAACTATCAAGCACTCCTGATCAAAACCCAGGATGCCAATGTTGCCTTGGAGTGGTTCGGGCTACCTTCAAAGCGAATCATCAACAACGCACTGGGGGTTGAACTATGGCGATTTAATGATGGGCTTCGCAGCTCACCAAATCGCAAGGTCGCAGAGTCTCTCGCTAGCAGGTTCCGAGTGGCTTGCAAATAGCACTATCAATGTCTGGACCAGAGATTTCGCTTCTGTTTTGATCCTGCGCTGGCCTGACCAAACGGTTGCGAGGTTTCCTTCCCCGCCGCAGAACCAGCGGCATCGCAGCCAGGCTGCACCAACCGCCTTCCACCGATGTCTGAAGAGAGAAGAATGATAGATTTTCCATAATATGCCATCAGGTTGATCGGGGGGATGATCTTCCGCCGGCGAGTGGCTGGCTGGCATGACAAGCGCAACGGCAGTGCATTGCAGCCTTTTCCAGGCGCTGCAGGCATGGCCTAAACTATGAGCCTGTCATTAAATGCCTGTTTTAAATCGGTTGTGCTTATGATCATGCTGCCATGAGTTCATTTATCTGGCTATTCGATAAGATCGTAGATGTTGTGGCACCACGAATTATTTCTGGACTTCGAGATGCCTGGTAGAAAAGGCCGATCCAGACATCTGTTGTTCTTGGGATCTCTCTGGCGATCATGGCAGCATCTGGAAGCGTTCTCAATACGTTTTTATGCATGCCGATCCTTTTTCTTGAAGACGACAGACCCTTGCGTCTTTATAATTACTCACGGGCCAGGGATGAACTCAAACACATCAATGACCAGCTCATAACCGACGCAGAAATCATAGCGGAGTCCAGCAAGAATTCGTCAACGAATTTTGATCACTCGTGGACATATGCAAATATTCTTGTTGCTTTGGGGCCTGCTCTCGTCAACAACAATCTAAAAAATAATGATCATGGATACTACTTTCGGAAATGGATAAAAGCAGGCAGGCATTGCTGGACTGATTATGGCAAGACCAATGGTCCTTGTCATCTGGGCCCAACAGCATGGGTGTTGATGGCTATGTCCATGAATTCAATCAAACCCAGTGCTGAGATGTGGCGTTACGTCCTCGATCAGCAGGACAGGCTCGGCTGGTGGTCTCTTTACGAAAATTCTGGTTCTAATTCTCAAAATGCCAGCGCCTACTCAACGGCCGTTGCGCTTTGGGCCTTGCACACAGGCCTTGAGACGAACATGATTCCAGATGAGTTAATCGACAGATCAAAAGTATCTGTAGGACGTGCAAGAAACTGGTTGTATTCCAAGTTGGATCGTGTTGAACGTTCTTCTGACCGTCGACAGAAGTCCGATCAACCGCATCGAGACCACATGTCTAAATGCGCTTACAAGACGGCAGATTGCCATCACAGAACTATATGCAACAGGCGAGAATATACTCCTTGATAATGGGACATCGACAGAAAAAGACGCGGTGAGACATCAAGAAATGATCTTGACACTTCCTGCCCTGGAAAAGCTTTACCCCATGCTATCCTTCACGGAAAAGGCGCAAGCCAGAAAGTTTGTGAAGACCGCGCTCTTCTCGGATCCAGCGGCAATTGACTCCAAGCTTGAGGAGCCTTGGCAGCGGGCCGAACTCGCCCTGGTGATTCGATCAATCCTTGATGATTCGCACTCTGAAGTCGTGTCCTATTGACATTTCCGACTGTCAGAACGGCCCGAGGCCCTCTGGCTCTATGGTGGCAATGACGATGCGCTGCCGCCTGGGAACCACGTCCCTGATGGAGCGGTAGCGTTGGATTCAGCCCGATGGGATTGGCGGCCGTGAGGGCGACAGATTGAACGCCCTGCGGATCACCGTCAGCACCAGAACGGCCTCCAATGTGACGTGTGCTCGATGACCACCAATGCCCCCCCATCGCCCCCCACCGTGGCCGCCCTGCTGACGGCGTTGGAGGAGCTCAGCCGCGGCCGGCCGGATCGGGTGTTGCGCCTGCGGGGCCGTCTGCGCGTTGACGCGGAAGGACAACCGGTGGACGTGCCAGCGACCGGGGTGGAGCCAGCGACGGGGCTGCTGGAGCCAGCGACGGGGCTGGAACCAGCGGAGCCGGCGGCGACCACACCCACAGAGGACCCCTTCGAGCTGCTGATCTTCCGCGGCTTCTCCAGCAGCGTCACCCACCCCACCGCCTTTGATCCCGATCGCCCCGCCTTGCCGGAAGGGGCGGTGATCGAGACCGCCGAGCTCCTCGCCGGCCCCCTCAACCCCCTCCAGGAGCAGCGGCTCGCGGGCCCCCGACCCGTGGAAACCTTCCTGTTGCCGGAGGCCTGGTAAACCTCCGCCCGGGCAGCCCACCCCCTGGTGAAGCCCCTTAACTGGAGGCGGAGGTGTGGAAGCGCAGGGCCAGCTGCCAGAACGCCCGGCTGAGGGCGAAGAAGAGCACCGCCATCCCGGCGCCCCCCAGCAGCCACGGCCAGGAGGGGCGCCCCAGGACCGCTTCCGCCGGCACGGTGGTGAGGAACGCCACCGGGATCACCACGGTGAAGAGCACCCGCAGAGTTTGCGGATAGGCCGTGACCGGATAGCGGCCGGCGGTGAGGGTGGCGCGCAATACCTCCGTGGCGTTCCAGGTCTTCACGAACCAGATGCTGGTGGTGGCCAGCACAAACCAGAGGCTGTAAAGAATCGTCAGGCTGGTGCCGAGCAGCACCACCGCCGCGGCCACCACGGCCAGGGAGGGTCGGGCCCCTGCGGCTCGGGCGGCCCAGGCCATCAGCAGCAGCCCCGCCCCGATCTCCGGCAGGCCCCCCAGGGCGAAGGTGCGGGTCGAGAGCCAGAACTGGCTGTCGATCGGCTTGAGCAGCACGAAATCCAACGTGCCCTCCTGCACCTGGGTGACGATGCGGCTGAGATTGGGGCGCAGCAGCGTGCTCGACACCCCATCCAGCAGCGTGTAAATCCCCAACACCACCAGGGCCTCGGGCCAGGTCCAGCCCCCCAGCCCCCGACCCCCCTGAAAAAACAGCCCGATCATGAACAGACTGCCGGCAAGGTTGCCGCCCATCGCCAGCAGGTCGAAGAGCAGATTGGCCTGGTATTCCGTCTGGCTGGCCAGGGCCGTGCCCCAGAACCGCCGCAGCGTTTTGAGATAGCGCCCCATCAGGACCCCATCGCCGCGTAGCGGCGCACGCCGGCCCGCCAGAGCAGGAGGGTGAGGGGCAGCAGCAGCGCCAGCCAGGCCGCCAGGGCGGCGAAGCCCGCCGCCGCGTCCAGCTCCGCCCCCGCCAGCAGGCGGGCGGGGAAGTGGATGATCCAGGGGAAGGGCGTCCACTGGGCCGCCTGGCGCACCGCTGGCGGGAACAGCTCCAGGGGCGCCATCAGCCCGGAGAGGAAGAGCATCGCCAGGGTGTGGAGGCGCTCCAGGGCGCTGGCCCGCTCGCTCCAGAAACAGAGCACGGCGATCAGGCACTGCACCAGAAAATTCACGGCAAAGGCCAACACCGTCGCCAGCACCGCCAACAGCAGCCGCCCCGGCGCGGGCCACCAGGCCGCCCAGGGCACCAGCAGCAGGAAGATCCCCGCCAGGCCGGCCACGAACGGCAAGCGGGTGGCCTGCTCCGCCAGGTGGGACGTCAAATAACGCCAGAGGGGATGCAGGGGCTGCAGGAGCATGGGGGAGAGGCGCCCTTGAAGAGCGTCCTCCTCAAAGGCGAACACCACCCAGGCGACCGTGAACTGGCGCACGATGAAGGCGCTAATGAAATAGCGGGCCAGCTCCACCCGGCTCAGGCCGCCGATCGCCGCGCCGAGCTCCGCACCGCTTGCCGCACCGCCGCCGCTGGGGGCGACGCCCATGTCGGCCTGATGGATCCAGAGGCTCATCATCAGCAGGGGGACCAGCCCCGAGAGGGCCCAGAGGGCGATCTCCGCCCTGTACTCGAGCATGTGGGCGTACTGGGTGGCCAGCAGCACCCGCGCCACCCGGGCCAGGCGCGCCACTCTCCTCATCGCTCCCTCCTCATGTCATCGCTCCCGCGCGCACCTCACCCTCGCGAAACACCTGGCCGATGAGGTCCTCGATCGGCGGATCCCGCACCTCCAGATCCTCCACCGCCAGCTCCGCCAGCAGCCGCGCCACCTGGCCCGTGAGCTGCCCGCGCGGGATCAGCAGCCGCACCTGGCGCCCCTGCAACTGCTGCACCTCCCCGAACGCCGCCAGGGTTTCCGCAGGCACGGGATCGCGCAGCTCCAGCCGCACCTCCCGGCAGGGCGCCAGCCGGCTGGCCAGCTCCTCCAGGCTGCCGTCATGAAACAGCCGCCCTTGGTGGATCAGCAGCACCCGCGGGCACAGGGCCGTGATGTCCGCCATGTAGTGGCTGGTGAGGAGCAGGGTGGCGCCATGGCGGCGGTTGTAGGCCTCCAGAAACTCCCGCACCCGCACCTGGGCGTTGATGTCCAGGCCGAGGGTGGGCTCATCGAGAAACAACACCTGCGGGCGGTGGAGCAGCGCCGCCATCAGTTCCGCCTTCATCCGCTCCCCCAGGGAGAGCTTGCGCACCGGGCGGGTGAGCTCCGGCCCCAGCTCCAGCATCTCCGCCAGCTCCGCGATCCGGCGCCGCGCCTCGCCGTCGTCGAGGCCGTAGACGGCGGCGTTGAGCAGCAGGCTGTCGAGGGGGGGCAGATCCCAGAGCAGCTGCTGCTTCTGGCCCATCACCAGGGTGATGGCCTCCAGGAACCGCCGCTGGCGGCGCCGGGGCTCGAAGCCCGCCACCTCCGCCCGGCCGCCGCTGGGATGGATCAGGCCGCTGAGCATCTTCAAGGTGGTGGTCTTGCCGGCGCCGTTGGGGCCGAGAAAGCCCACCCGCTCGCCGGGCTCGATCGCGAAACTCACCTCCCGCACAGCATCCACCGTGCGCCAGCGGCGCTGGACGAAGTGGCGCAGGGTGCCGCCCAGGCCGGGCTGCTTGTCCGCCACTCGGAACGCCTTGCTGAGGTTGTCGGCCCGGACGATCGCCATGGCGCTCAAGCGTCCGGGGGTGCGGAGGAGGCTGCGGGTGCAGAGGAAGCCTGGGGAGGGGAGGAGGCAGACGGGGAGGAGAGCATGGCCAGAAGATCAGCGCCGTAGCGCTCCAGCTTGGCCCGGCCCACCCCGCTCACTGTCGCCAGCTCCTCGGGGGTGGTGGGCTGGCGACAGGCGAGCTCGATCAATGTGCGGTCGTGGAACACCACATACGGGGGCACCCCCTGCTCCCGCGCCTGCTCCAACCGCCAACGCTTGAGGTCGGCGAAGCGGACGGCCTGCCCCTCGGAGAGGTCGGCGACGCCAACCGCCGCGCCGGAGGACCCCGGCCCCCCGGCCCCCGAGCCTGCGGCGGCCCGGGCGTTGGCCTGCCGCCGCTCGCGGCCCGGCGGCGGCAGCGGCACGCTCAACGACACCTCCCCCCGCAGCAGCGGCCGCACCAACGCCTCTGGCCCGAAGCGCAGGCCGCCTCGCGTCTCCGGGTCGCTGATCAGATAGCCGAGGCTCACCAGCTGGCGGAAGAGGCTCCGCCACTGGCCGCGATCCAGCTCCTTGCCGATCCCATGCACGCTGAGGGTGTGGTGGCCCAGCTCGCGGATCCGGGCCGTGTCGGCCCCCAGCAGCACATCCACCAGATGGGCGGCCCCGAAGCGGTGGCCCGTGCGATGCACCGCCGAGAGCGCCTTGCGCGCTGGCTCGGTCACCTCCACGCCCGGCTGCGGATCCAGGCAGCCATCGCAGTTGCCGCAGGGCTCGGGCAGGGTCTCACCCAGGTGGGCCAGCAGCAGCTGGCGGCGGCAGGTGGCGGCCTCGGCGAACTGGATCAGGGCGTCGAGCTTGCCCCGCTCCACCCGCTTCTGCTCCTCACTGGCGCTCGACTCCTCGATCCACTGCCGCAGCTGCACGCCATCGCCGCCGCCATGGATCATCCAGGCCTCGGCCGGCAGGCCATCCCGTCCGGCTCGGCCCGTCTCTTGGTAGTAGGCCTCCAGGCTCTTGGGCAGATCGATGTGGGCGACGAAGCGCACATCGGGCCGGTTGATCCCCATCCCGAAGGCGATCGTGGCCACCACCACCACCGGCCCGCCCCCCCGGAAGCGCCGCAGCGCCGCCGAGCGCCGCTCGGGTTCCAAACCGGCGTGATAAGCCAGAGCGTCGATCCCCTCCGCCTGGAGCAGCGCTGCCACCTGCTCCACCCGCTTGCGGGAGCGGGCGTAGACGATGCCGGCCTCCTCCCGATGCTCGGCGAGGAAGGCCAGCAGCTGGCGGCGCGGCTCCTCCTTGGGACGCACCCAGTAGCGGATGTTCGCCCGGTTGAAGCTGGCCACGAAGGTGCCCTCGGGGGGCAGCCGGAGGTGGCGGGCGATGTCCTCCCGGGTGCGCGGATCAGCGGTGGCGGTGAGGGCCAGCCGGGGCACGGCGGGGAAGCGCTCCACCAGCTGGCCCAGCGCCAGGTAGTCGGGCCGGAAGTCGTGGCCCCACTGCGACAGGCAATGGGCCTCATCGATGGCGAAGAGCGCCAGGGGCACGGGCAACCCCTCCAGGAGCCGGGCGCCCTCGCCGCTGAACAGCCGCTCCGGGGAGATGTAGAGGAGCTTGAGCTCCCCCCGCAGCAGGGCGGCCCAGGTGGCGGAGGCCTCCTCCGGGGGGAGGGCGGAGTGGAGGGCGCCCGCAGCCACCCCCAGCTGCCGCAACCCCTCCACCTGATCGTCCATCAGGGCGATCAAGGGGGTGATCACCACCGTGAGCCCCTCCAGGCAGAGGGCCGGCACCTGCCAGCAGAGCGACTTGCCGCCGCCGGTGGGCATCAGCACCAGGGCCGAACCGCCCGCCAGCACCCGCGCCACCACAGCCTCCTGCGGCCCCCGGAACGCCGAATAACCAAACACCTCCCGCAACACCTGGTGTGGGTCAGCGATGGGGGCGGGAGGGGCGGACATGGGAGCCAGATCCGAGAGGGGGAGGCCGTGGTGCGCTCAGGCCGGGCTGGAGCGCGCCAACACGTCGACGCAGCGGCCGCAGAGGGTGGGGTGGGTCGGATGGGCGCCGATGTCGTCGCTGTAGTGCCAGCAGCGCTCGCACTTCTGCCCGGGGGCACGGGCGATGCGCACCGTCACCCCGGCCTCCTCCTCCACCGCCAGCACCTCCGCCGGGGGGGGGGCGTCGATCGCCAGGGCGGACACCTGCAGCCAATCCCTGAGGTTGTCGACCTCCGGATGGGGACTGCGGTCCAGCGCGTCCAGTGCCGCCCGCAGGGGGTGGTCGTCGGCGAAGACGAGATGGGCCTGCGCCTCCAGGGAGGCGCCGATCCCCTTCCCGGCCGCCGCCCCACCGGCCGCCGCCGCCCCGCCAGTCGGCTGCTGGCGACAACGCTCCAGGCCGCGATTGACCAGAGGCCGCAACACCAGCAGCAGGTCCCGCACCTGCGCGTGGGTGTCGGCGTTGTCAACGCTGGCCCCGTCCTGGCGCCACGCCTCCGGCACCGTGGGCCAGCCCCGCTCGAACACCGACCGCTCCGCCACCGGATAGGGCAGGTTCTGCCAGATGTCCTCCGCCATGTGGCACAACACCGGCGCGATCAACCCCGCCAGCCGTTCCACCACCAGATGCAACACGGTCTGGCAGCTGCGGCGGCGGAAGTCGTCGGCGCTGCTCACATAGAGCCGATCTTTGGCGATGTCGAGATAGACATTGGAAAGATCCACCACGCAGAAGTTCTGCAGGGCCTGATAGAA
>Ga0194130_10006463_pt1 | contig 13545 bp, 9 predicted proteins | sample TA2KigsurfametaG_FD_160084 | JGI IMG/M metagenome (GOLD analysis project Ga0194130, IMG submission 160084) | Freshwater microbial communities from Lake Tanganyika, Tanzania - TA2015050 Kigoma 12 surface | ecosystem: Environmental > Aquatic > Freshwater > Lake | place: Tanzania: Lake Tanganyika... | reverse complement strand
CGGGGTCGTGCTGGGTTGGCCCGAAATTTTCGGGTTGGGCTCAGCGTTCCACGAAGCGGATCGGATGAATACCGACGAAGCGAAAGCTGTGATCGAGGCAGCGCTACTGAGCGCCCAACAGCCTCTCGAAATCAACGACCTCAGGCGTTTGTTTGACGATTCGATTCCGCCCGATTCGATCCGCGCCTTGGTCGACGATATTGGTTTCAACTGGCAGACGCGCAGCCTTCGATTGGTGAAGGTCGCATCAGGCTGGCGTTTTCAAACAGCACCTGAGTTCGCGCGCTTCCTCGACCGACTGGCAGGCGAGAAGCCGCCCAAGTACTCGCGTGCCGTGATGGAAACGCTGGCGATCATCGCCTACCGGCAGCCTGTTACTCGCGGCGACATTGAAGAGATCCGCGGCGTGATGGTGTCGCCGCAAATCATCCGCACGCTAGAAGAGCGAGGCTGGATTGAAGTGATCGGACATAAAGATTCGGTGGGGCGGCCGTCTCTGTTCGGCACCACCCGCCGTTTCCTCGACGATATGGGCTTGGGTGCGCTGTCGCAGCTTCCCGCGCTCGAAGGTGCGGGCTCACCGGCTGACCTGCCGGCGCAGCAGGCGATCGACTTTGATCCGCCGACGGTGCCCGCCCTGACGCATGAACCGCCTGCCGAGCCAACCGACGATTTCCAGCTTGGAGGCGACGCGCCGCAAGCCGACCCGGCTCCCCCCGCTGCAACACCCGAAACACGGGAACTCCCATGAATGATGACACCCCCACAGCGTCTGGAGCGCCTTCCGAGCGCCCCGATGCTGCCAGCGCAGCGAAGCCGTCGGCAGAGGCGGCGGGCGGTCAGTCGCCCGACGATGGTCAGGCGTCTGCCGGCAAGCCGCCGCGCCATGCGTTTCGCCGCCGCCGCGGGCGGCACCCCAACCGCACCGGGCAGGCGCGCCCTGACTCGGCTGATGGTCGCGCCAATGGGCCGGATGAGGAGGCTGCGGCGGGTGCCGAGCGCCCGGTGGAAGAGGCGCCTGAGTTACCGGTGTATTCAAGCCAGCAGGCCATTGGGCTCGATGCTGCCGATCCCGCCAAACGGCGGCAACGTGATGTGCTCCCCGAGGAAGATCTGCCGAAGCTGCACAAGCTGCTGGCCGATGCCGGGCTGGGGTCCCGGCGCGATATGGAAGAACTGATCGTTGCAGGACGCGTATCGGTGAACGGGCAGCCCGCCCACGTTGGTCAGCGTATCGGCCCGAACGATCAGGTGCGCGTAAACGGTCGCCCGATTCGCCGGCCGCCAACTTCTCTGCCGCCACGGGTGCTGCTCTATCACAAGCCGTCTGGAGAGATCTGTACCCGGGACGATCCCTCCAAGCGGGCTACCGTGTTCGAAAGGCTCCCGCGTCTGAAGGGCGCGCGCTGGGTAGCGGTTGGCCGTCTTGATTTCAATACCGAGGGTCTGCTTGTCTTCACCACCTCGGGCGATATCGCCAATCAGCTCATGCATCCGCGCTATGGTTGGGAGCGTGAATACGCGGTTCGCATTCTTGGCAGGATTGACGAAGAGACGCGCTCGCGACTGATGGAGGGCGTGGCGCTCGAGGATGGCCCGGCCGTGTTTTCCACCGTCGAGGATCTCGGTGGCGAAGGCGCCAACGCCTGGTATCGCGTCGTGATCAGCGAGGGGCGCAACCGGGAGGTGCGCCGCATGTTCGATGTGGTTGGGCTGACCGTCAGTCGACTGGTGCGGTTGCGTTTCGGGCCGGTTGCGCTGCCTCGCGGCCTGTCGCGTGGGCGCTGGGCGGAATTGTCGCCAGCCGAGGTACTGTCGCTGCAGCGGCTGCTGCGGGGGGGCGATCCCGCTACCGAAGCCGCCAGAGCTGCTGCCCGTGAGACCCTCGATCCGGATGACGACGATGCCGGATGGAGCGATGCGGATGACGACTTCGAGCATCCACTTGACTCCATTGGTAACGTCGCGCTGCCCGAAGACGATGCGCCGGATGAACTGCCTCCCGAACTGTCAGACGATGAATGGCAGCCGAGTTCGCGCGATGCGCACCTCGAAGGCATTACCCGGACCGTTCGTCGCGGTGACCCTGCGCCGAAAGCGCCGGGCCAGGGGCGCCGTGCGCGCGCTCGAATGATGGGTCAGCAGGGCTTCGTGGGGCCGATGGACAGCGGCGGCGGAGCGGCGGCCACGGGCGGTGTGCCCGGCGGGCGCCAAGGCCGTGGACGCGGGGCCGGGGGGCGGGGTCCCAAAGCGGCGCCTGGCGCGCCCGGATTCTCCCTTCCCGGAGGCGGCGGCCAGCCGGGGCGCAAGCCTGGCGCGGGCAAACGCTCGGGCGGCAAGCCAGGCGGGGGCAAGTCAGCGGGCGGGCCTCGCCCTGGCGGGCAGTCGGGGCAGGGGGGGCAGCCCGGGCCGGCCTCTCCGGGTGCCGGCCGACGGCCGAGGCGCGGTCGGCGCGGTGGCGGTGGCGGTGGCGGGCCTGCATCCGGTGGCGCGTAACCGCGAGCGCTTCGCTCAGCACATTCGGATTTTCAGGTTATAATTTTTTGTTGTTTACCCGTCCCGGCAGGCTTTCAGGGACGGGCTTGGGGTGAATGGGCTTGCGAGCCCATTTTTTTTTCCTCGGCGCCAGGCTGGGGACGGCAGGGTGGAGAGTAATAGGTTGAATGCTGGGTCGCGGACACGATCCGAGCGCGCGCCCGAACCTGTTTCGGAAATCGGCGTGAGCGCCTCGGGCATTCCTCATCTGCACGAGCTGGTCGAGCGAACGATTGAGCCGATGGGGTACGAACTGGTCGATGTTGAATTCGGCCAGCGCGGGCTATTGCGAATCGTCATTGATTCTCCAGCAGGGATCCGGGTTGAAGACTGCGAACAGGTCAGCCGGCAATTAAGCCATCTGTTTACTGTCGAAAACATCGACTACGATCGGCTGGAAATTTCATCGCCGGGGCTCGACAGGCCACTTCGCCAGCCGCGCGATTTTGTCCGGTTTGCCTCCAACCGAATCACGCTTCGGCTTCGGCAGCCTTTCCAGGGCAGGCGAAACTTCGAGGGCATCCTCACCGTTGAAGACGAAGGTCGATTCGGGCTCGAACTGGTTGAGCCTGAAAACAACACGCCGCGCAAACCGGGGGCGGGTCGGCCCGCAGCGAAGCGGGCGGGCGCTGCGCGCAAAGCCGTCAAGCCCGGTGAGCAGGAAGCGCCGGTCACGGTGCGCAAACTTATCTTTTCGCTCGACGAAGTCGAGCGGGCACGTCTGGTGCCGATCGTGAAGTTTTAGGAGCTGAGCATGAGCCGAGAAGTCCTGCTGTTGGTCGATGCGCTGGCGCGCGAAAAGAACGTCGCGCGTGACGTCGTGTTTGCAGCGCTCGAAACTGCGCTCGCCTCCGCCACCAAAAAACGTTTCAAGGAAGAGGTCGATGTTCGCGTGACGATCGATCGGCTTTCTGGTGACTATGAAGCCTTCCGTCGCTGGCAGGTTGTTCCAGACGGCGAACTCGAGGATCACGACATCCAGATGATCCTGAGCGAAGCGCATAAACAGGTCGCTGACGTTCAGGTGGGTGACTTCATCGAGGAAGAGCTTGATGCGGTTGAGCTGGGCCGAATTGGCGCGCAGGCAGCCAAGCAGGTCATTCTCCAGCGTATTCGCGAAGCCGAGCGCGAGCAGATTATCGACGACTTCCTCGCGCGCGGCGAGCCGATCATGTCAGGCACCGTCAAGCGCATCGATCGCGAAGGCGCGATCATTGAAACCGGCAAGCTCGAAGCGCGGCTGCCTCGCGATCAGATGATTCCCAAGGAAAACCTGCGCGTCGGTGATCGGGTGCGCGCACTCGTGCTCCGCGTGAACCGTGAGGGTCGCGGACCACAGCTCATTTTGTCGCGCACCGCGCCCGATTTCATCCGGCATCTGTTTACCAATGAGGTGCCTGAAATCGAGCAGGGGCTGCTGCAGATCAAGGCGGCGGCACGTGATGCGGGTGTCCGCGCAAAAATTGCGGTTCACACCACCGACCGCCGAATCGATCCGATCGGCACCTGTGTGGGCGTGCGCGGTTCGCGGGTGCAGGCCGTGACGGGCGAGCTTGCGGGCGAGCGCGTTGACATCGTTCTGTGGTCGGAGGATCCGGCGCAGTTCGTGATTGGTGCGCTCGCACCTGCCAATGTGTCCTCGATCGTTGTTGATGAGGACAAGCACGCGATGGACGTGGTGGTTGACGAGGACAACCTGGCGCTTGCGATCGGAACCGGCGGCAGAAACGTCAGGCTCGCGTCCGAGCTTACCAGCTGGCACATCAACATCATGACCCGTGAAGAGTCGCAGCAGAAGTCGGCCGCTGAGCGCGGCGAAGTACGCAACGTCTTCAGGCAGCAGCTGGATGTGGACGAGGAAGTCGCAGACATCCTGATCGACGAGGGCTTTACCAGTCTCGAAGAAATCGCGTACGTGCCGCTCAACGAGATGCTCGAGATCGAGGCGTTCGACGAGGACACCGTGAACGAGCTTCGCGATCGGGCGCGCAATGTTCTGCTGACAGAGGCCATTGCCACCGAAGAGAAAATTGGCGCGGCGGCCGAAGATCTGCTGTCTCTTGAAGGTATGGATCGGGACCTGGCCGCACGGTTGTCAGATTCCGGCGTCCACACCCGCGACGAGCTGGCAGAGCTCGCCGTAGACGAGCTGGTCGACGCAACCGGGATTGACGAGCAGCGGGCCCGCGACCTGATCATCCGTGCGCGTGCGCACTGGTTTGAGAGTGAGCAGGCCTGAGGGCGGCTTCATCGCGCCAGGTTCAGGGAAGGACAGAAATGGCAAGTACCAACGTTGCAAGTTTCGCAACCGAACTGAAGATGCCCGTCGAGATGCTGCTGGAGCAGCTGCGCTCGGCGGGTGTCGAAAAGCGTTCGGGCGACGACACGGTCACCGAGGCAGACAAAGAGCGCCTGCTGGAAGCGCTGCGGCGCGCGCATGGTGGCGGTGAAGCGCCCAAGAAAAAAATCACGCTTACCCGGAAGCAGACCTCTGAGATCAAGCAGGCCGATGCCACCGGTAAGGCTCGAACCATTCAGGTCGAGGTGCGCAAGAAGCGCGTCTTTGTGAAGCGCGATGGCACCGAGGTGCCCGTGTCCGAGGTGCCGACGCAGCCCGCCGAGTCTCCCATCGACGAAGATCAGCTTCGTCTGCGCGAGGAGGAAGAGCGTCGTCAACAGCAGCTGCTCGAGCTTCAGGCTGCGGAACTGCGTGAGAAGCAGCAGTGGCTCGAGGAAGAGCGTCTTCGGGCCGAGGCCGCTGCGGAAGAAGCCGCGCGGCGTGAGGCTGAGGCGCTCGCCGAGCAGCAACGCCTGGCGGCTGAAAACGAAGCCCGTCGGCGCGAGCAGGCGTCGGCCGTATCCGATGTGGTGCAACCGGTTACCAATGAACAGACTCTGCAGCGCGAGGCGGAAAATTCCGCCAGACGCAAGGCGGAAGCGCAGGCCGCTGCTCAGGCGCAGGCGGCTGCCGACGCACGTCGTCGTGCCGACGAAGAGGCGCGGGTGCGGTCCGAGGCGCGGGCTCGCGCCGAGGCCGAGGTTGCAGAAATCAATCGGCTGATGAGCGCCTCCCGAAAGCCTGTTGCCAAGCCGGTTGAGGCCCTGCCGCCGGCACCGGCACCGGCACCGGTAGTGGCCGCAGCGCCCCAGCCCGCTCCCGCAGCGCCGGCTGGCGCCAAGGCGCGGGTCAAGGGCACGCTGCATCGCGCTGCCGGCGCACCCTCGCGAACCGGTCCCGCAGCACCGGCACCTGCTGGCGATGCTCAGAAGAAACACGTCAAGTCAGAGAAGCTGTCCTCGACCTGGTCAGAGGAAGCCGCCAAGAAGCGCGCGATCAAAACGCGTGGCGACTCGAGCGGTGGTAGCGCCGGTTGGCGGGGACCGCGGGGCGGCGGGTCAAATCGCGGTCGCGATCGTGGCGCCGAAGTGCCGCAGGTCGCGGCAGCGCCTGCGGAAGCGGTGGTTCGCGAGGTCCATATCGCTGAAACCGTCACCGTTGCCGATCTTGCGCACAAGATGTCGGTGAAGGCGGCTGAGGTCATCAAGACCCTGATGAAGCTTGGTCAGATGGTCACCATCAATCAGGTGCTTGACCAGGACACGGCCATGATCGTGGTCGAGGAAATGGGGCATCTTGCAGTCGCAGCCAAGCTTGACGATCCCGAGGCATTCCTCGAGGAAAGCGGCGACTTGGGCGACCAGATTCCACGGCCGCCTGTGGTCACAGTCATGGGCCACGTCGATCATGGTAAAACCTCGCTGCTTGACTCGATCCGTCGGTCCAAGGTTGCGGCGGGCGAGGCGGGTGGCATCACTCAACACATCGGCGCCTACCATGTGCAAACCCCACGAGGCGTCATCACCTTCCTCGACACGCCAGGTCACGAGGCCTTCACGGCGATGCGGGCGCGCGGCGCGAAAGCCACTGACATCGTCATTCTGGTGGTGGCTGCGGACGACGGCGTGATGCCGCAAACCATCGAGGCCATCCGGCATGCCCGGGCGGCTAACGTGCCCGTCGTCATCGCGATGAACAAGATCGACAAACCCGAGGCGAACCCGGACCGCGTCAAGCAGGAACTGGTCGCTCAGGAGGTCGTGCCTGAGGAATACGGCGGCGATTCACCGCTGGTGCCGGTATCCGCCAAAACAGGCGAGGGTATCGATTCCCTGCTTGAAAACGTGCTGCTGCAGGCAGAAGTGCTTGAGTTGAAGGCGGTTCGCGATGGCGCGGCCAAGGGGCTGGTCATCGAAGCCCGCCTCGACAAAGGCCGAGGTCCGGTGGCCACGGTTCTGGTTCAGTCCGGAACGCTCAAGCGAGGCGATGTGGTGCTGGCGGGTTCTGCGTTCGGCCGCGTTCGCGCGATGCTCGATGAAAATGCTCGCCCGGTTAACGAAGCCGGTCCCTCCATTCCGGTTGAGATCCAGGGTCTGGCCGAGGTGCCTGCCGCTGGTGAGGAAGTCATCGTGCTGGGCGACGAACGCAAAGCGCGCGAAATCGCGCTGTTCCGGCAGGGTAAGTTCCGCGACGTGAAGCTCGCGAAGCGGCAGGCCGCCAAGCTCGAAAACATGCTCGAGCAAATGTCGGAGGGTGACGTCAAGACACTGCCGCTGATCATCAAGGCCGATGTGCAGGGTTCTCAGGAGGCCTTGACGCATGCCATGCTCAAGCTGGGTACCGAAGAGGTACGGATCACGGTCGTGCATCAGGCGGTCGGTGGCATCACAGAGTCTGACGTCAACCTGGCGACCGCTTCCAAGGCCGTCATTATTGGCTTTAACGTGCGCGCCGATCAGGCCGCTAAACGCCTGGCTGAAACAAACGGCGTCGACATCCGCTACTACAACATCATCTATGACGCGGTCGACGAGGTGAAGGCCGCCATGGCTGGTCTGCTCTCACCCGAACAGAAGGAAGAGACGCTGGGTCTGGTCGAGATCCGGCAGATCTTCCGGGTGTCTAAGGTGGGAACCATCGCCGGCTGTATGGTGCTCGAAGGTGTGGTGCGGCGTGGGGCCCGAGTCCGTCTGCTGCGTGACAACACCGTCATCTGGACGGGCGAGCTCGACTCGCTCAAGCGCTTCAAGGACGACGTCCGAGAGGTCAAGGAAGGCTTCGAATGCGGTTTGTCGCTGCGGGGCTACGACGACATTCACGAGCGTGACCAGATCGAAGTGTTCGAGGTCAAAGAAGTCGCCCGTACGACGCTTTAAGGCGGTTTGATGGCAAAGCGCAGTGCGTCTGCGGGCCCCCGAGGGGTCCGCGTCGCCGAACAGATTCACCAGGAACTCGCCCTTCTGATTCGGGGTGAGCTCAAGGATGCAGGGCCGGGTATGATCACGCTCACCGGGGTCGATCTGACCCCGGACTATGCGTATGCCACCGTTTATTTCACTGTACTGCCGGACGATCCAGCCACCGTTGAAGTCACGACGCAGGCGCTTTCGCGCGCGGCGGGCTTCATGCGCGGCCAGATCGGTCGACGGATCCGTATTCACACGACGCCCGAGCTGCGCTTCGTTCTCGATCGCTCCACGCTGCGAGGGCTCGAGCTCGACCGCCTGATCAGCGAAGCAAACCGTCGCCAGGCCGACGAGTGAGCGCGGCCTCCGCAGTGCAGCAGCCGCGAGCGGCGCGAGCGGCCAGTCCGCGCGACCCCATCGATGGCGTGCTGCTGCTCGACAAGCCACGCGGGCTCAGCTCCAGCCAGGCCATGCTTGTCTGCCGGCGGCTGCTCGGTGCGGCCAAAGCGGGTCACGGGGGCACACTCGATCCAATGGCAAGCGGCCTGTTGCCGATCCTGGTTGGCGAAGCGACCAAGTTTGCGCACGACCTGCTTGATGCAGACAAAACCTATGCTGCAACACTGCATCTTGGGCAGACCAGTACCACCGGCGATGCTGAGGGACAGATCGTTATAACGGGCAATGCCCTGCCCACTGAACCTGAGCTTGTGTCGGCGCTGCAAAGGTTCGAGGGGCCCATTGCGCAGCGGCCGCCCATGCATTCGGCGCTGAAGCATCAGGGACGCCCGCTGTACGACTATGCGCGCAGCGGCGTCGATGTTGAGCGGGCAACTCGAACCGTTGTCATTCACCGGATTGACCTGCTTGTGTTCGAAGGTGAGTTTGTGCGGCTGCGGGTCAGCTGCAGCAAGGGCACGTATATCCGAACACTCGCCGAAGACATCGGTGAGGCAGTGGGTTGCGGCGCCTGGCTTTCCGATCTGCGTCGTGAAGCCGTTGATTCGCTATCGCTCGACAACGGGGTATCGCTCGATGCGCTCGAGGCGCTCGATCTTGTCGAAAGGCGTAAGCGACTGATGCCGCTTGATTCGCTGGTGCAGCGACTGCCGATCGTTGAACTCGATGCCGCTGCGGCGCTTCGACTGACCCAGGGCCAGCGCCTGCGACTTGCCCCCCGGACAGACGACCCGCCGCAGCGCGTTCGCGTGGTTCACGCCAATCGCCTGCTCGGCGTCGCCATGCTCGATGGTGGCGTACTCATTTCGCAACGGATGATCGCCGCACCCACCACTGGCTAGTCGGCGTGTGCGTATGCCAACCATTCCGATCAATCTGCCTCCCGACGACTCTAATACCCAAGATCAGGACATCCTCCGATGACATCCCAGGCTATTCGCAATATCGCAATCATTGCCCACGTTGACCATGGCAAAACGACGCTGGTCGATCAACTGCTTCGCCAGTCCGGCATATTTCGTGTCAACCAGCAGGTCGCTGAACGCGTCATGGACAGCAACGACCTTGAACGTGAACGCGGCATCACCATCCTTGCCAAGAACTGTGCAGTCGACTTCGACGGCACGCGTATCAACATCGTCGATACACCGGGGCACGCGGACTTCGGCGGCGAGGTTGAACGGGCGCTGTCGATGGTCGATGGCGTGTTGCTGCTGGTTGATGCGGTCGAAGGACCGATGCCGCAGACACGTTTCGTCACGCGCAAGGCGCTCGCGCTGGGGTTGCGTCCGATTGTGGTGGTCAATAAAATTGATCGCCCTGGTGCCAGGCCGGACTGGGTTGTCAGCCAGACCTTTGACCTATTCGATCGACTCGGCGCAAGCGAGGAGCAGCTCGATTTTCCGGTGGTCTACGCCTCAGCGGTAAACGGATACGCGCTTGATGCGATGCGCGATCTACCTGCTGCGCAGGCCGGCGAGGCCAGCATGGCGCCGCTGTTTCGGGCAATCCTTCGCCACGTTCCGGCGCGCGCCGATGATCCCGATGGCCCGCTGCAATTGCAGATTTCAGCGCTCGACTACTCCAGCTACGTTGGCCGTATTGGTATTGGCCGCATCAACCGCGGGCGAATCCGCCCAGGACAGCCTGTGATCATTTTGCACGGTGATGCGTCGGCGGGCGGCAAGGCGCCCATGCAGGCCAGGATCAATCAGGTGCTACGATTCAAGGGGCTTGAGCGGGTGGTGGTGGACGAGGCGCAGGCCGGCGATATTGTTGCTGTCAATGGCATCGAAGAGCTTGGTATCGGTTGCACGGTGTCTGACCCTGGGACTCCAGCCGCGCTACCCATGCTGACCGTTGATGAACCAACCATGACGATGGAGTTTCTGGTGAACACCTCGCCAATGGCTGGACGCGAGGGGCGCTTCGTTACCAGTCGGCAGTTGCGTGAGCGCCTGGAGCGCGAGCTGAAGAGCAATGTGGCTCTGCGGGTTGAGTTCACGTCCGACTCCGACACTTTCATCGTCTCGGGGCGCGGAGAACTGCACCTCACCATCCTGATCGAAAACATGCGTCGCGAGGGCTACGAGCTGGCGGTATCCCGGCCCAAACCGCGCCTGCAGGTGGTTGATGGTGTGCGTCTTGAGCCCTTCGAAACGCTGGCAGTGGATATCGAAGATGCGCACCAGGGCGGCGTGATGGAAATGCTTGCGATGCGGCGCGGGGAACTGGTGTCGATGGAGCCCGATGGCCGCGGCCGGGTTCGGCTCGACTACCGTGTGCCGGCCCGTGGCTTGATCGGGTTCCACAACGAGTTCCTCAATCTGACGCGAGGCACTGGCATTGCGAGCCATGTGTTCGATGAATACGCACCCTGGGCGGGCGACATCGAAACGCGCCGAAACGGCGTTCTCATATCACAGGATGATGGCGCCGCAGTGACCTACGCGCTTTGGAAACTGCAGGACCGGGGAAGGATGTTTGTCAGACCCAATGATCCGGTCTACGAAGGTATGGTCATCGGAATTCATACCCGTGACAACGATCTCGTCGTGAACCCAATCCGCGAGAAGAAGCTGACCAACGTTCGTGCATCCGGGAAGGACGAAAACATTCAGCTCACCCCGCCCGTTGAATTGACGCTTGAGAAGGCGGTTGAATTCATCGCCGATGATGAACTGGTTGAAGTCACGCCCACGTCCATCCGACTGCGCAAGCGTTTCCTCAAAGAGCACGAGCGGCGTCGCGCCTCGCGAGAAGGCGAAGCTGCCTGAAGCCGGTCCCGATGCCGCCGCTTCGATACAACATCCCCCTAATCTAGTGACTGCCCTATTGGCGCGCGGGCGTTTCTCCGGCATCCTTCTACCTTGCATGGATCGGACCATTGCAAGATCAGTGTCCGTCACCAGCAAGACAGCTATCCACCCCGGATTGAACCAGGAGAGTCGAACATGGCAACTGCCAAAAAGGCCGCGAAGAAACCCGTAGCAAAGAAGGCTGCTAAGAAGCCGGCCGCCAAGGTCGCAGCGAAAAAGCCTGCAGCCAAGAAAGCGGCGGCGCCGGCCAAGAAAGTCGCTGCTAAGAAGCCCGCTGCAGCCAAGAAACCCGCAGCCAAAAAGCCCCGCACCCCTAACGCTGCCTTCATGAAGGCGCTTACCCCCAGCGCGGCACTGGCTGCGGTGGTCGGTGACAAACCGCTGCCGCGCACCGAAGTGGTCAAGAAGATGTGGGAGTACATCAAGAAGGCCAAGCTGCAGGACGCAACCAACAAGCGTCAAATCAACGCCGATGACAAGCTGAAAGCGGTTTTCGGCAAAGCCTCGGTCAACATGTTCGAAATGACCAAACTGGTCGGCAAGCACCTTAGCTGATCAGCACCGTGCTGCACTGATTGTCACGGAGCCGGTCACGGTTCCGGTTACATCGAAGCAGTAGAAAAGAGCGGCCTCAGTGCCGCTCTTTTCTTTTAGGCGAGCCTGAGGGCCGCTTAGTCACGGCGCGGTGACGAATCGCCTGGCGGCTTTGTTCGGATAAAGTCGCCCTCAATGATCTTGCCGGGATCTGCGACCGAAGCGCCCGTTCGCGCCTGGGTCTGTCTAAGACTCTCCTGGGTGGCGCGATCGATGGTTTCGCGTAGTTGTCGCCTTAGCCGTCGCGTTCGCCACCAGAACCAGCCTCCGGCGATCACGCCGACCGCCAGCAGTCCAGCAAAAACAAATACCGACAGAAACAGGGCAGCGGTGATCACCGCGACGCCCAGGACGGCGCCGATGAAGCGGGTGAAAGGCCCGCCGCCTTCGATCTTCGCCTGAAACTGGAGTCGAACAGGCTTGTTGGGGTCCTGCAAAGTGATGTCTCCCGGTTGAATGGATCAGGCCTTAGCGCCTGGGCCGCTGCGGTAGCAGCGCCGCGGCATCGACCTGCCAGTTGGGGTGTTTCAAAGGGCCCTGAACCTGAATTGGAAGGCTCAAACGGCTCAGAGCAGTCAACAAAGGGTCATTGCCCGGCGCTTTCAGGCCAACGCGCAGACTCGCGTCAATCGCGAGTTCGCCCAGGTCGATCACGCCACTGCCGTTGACCTTCAATAGCGGCGTTTCGATGAGCAGGTTGCGACTGCGTGCCAGGCCTTCTCCGATCAGGAAACTTGCGCCCAACCGCGTGAACTCTGTGATGTCTGAGGCAGGACCATGCAGCGCTTCGGTATCTTCAGGGCTGCGGCGGCGGCTGTCACGGTCTCGCAGGGCGCGCAGCGCTCTGGCCTGATCGCGCACGACCCGCGCAAGATCGATCCCATGCAGCCTGCCGTCGGCGATGGAGAGGGATACCTCACCGCGAAGGCTTTCGGCGATATCGCCATTTTGAAGCGACCCGCTCAGTTCAGCGCGTCCCTCGACCGCGCCTTCAAAACGCCGCGTACGAGCCAGGGCTTCGAGCAACGAGCCACTGTCAATCGCGCGGGCACGAGCTGCCAGCGTGAAAGCGTGCGTATGACGGTCGTAATCGCTGCGACCGGTGAGTGTCCCGCCGTGCAACGCCATTGAAAACGACGAAAGGCGTAAGCCGGATTCGGTCGAACTCAGCGTACCCGCTACCGCAGCCGCGCGAAGCCAGTCAGCCTTCAGTCGGCCAATCTGGAAGTCTGCGGTCCACGAGTTTCCAGCGAGCAGCGTTCGGGCGGGGCCGGACGTGCCTGGGGGCGGCGATACGGGGGGACTTGCGTTCGATGAGGCCAGTGCGGGGGATGAGGTATCGCGCACCGGCGGTGGCGGCTTGCGTGCTGAGTCGAGCGCGCTGAGTACCGCAATGACGCGGTCGACATCGAGTTGATCCGCGCTGGATGCGATCGCGAGTCGACCTTCCGGCCGAGAAGGGTCAAAGCGTGTGCGAAATTTGATGAGGCTGGACTCAAATCGTGTCTCGAAGTCGGCGTCCAGTGTTCGCGCCGAAATCTCGGTATGCACTGAACCACTGACAGGCAGCTTGAGCGCGGGCTGCGAGCCATCCGGGCCCAGCGTGATCGTACCGCTCACCTGCCCGAGGTTGACGCTTGCAGAGTCGAGGTCGGCCCGGAGGGCGCCGGTTGCCTTGAATGAGTAATGGAGCGCGCCAGGCGTGGTTTCCGCTGACAACATGACACGACTGGCTGAGAGGTTTTGGGCGCCACCTGACAAGCCATCCAGCGTTACCTTCAGGTCCAGATCCCGCTCGCCGCGCCAGCGGCCCGCCAATTCAATCGGCTTGCCGCGGCTTGACTGGCCGGTGATGGCCACCTCCGGCATGGCTAGGCTTGCTTCAAGTGCCTCG